>Ga0325401_1002231_pt1 | contig 17085 bp, 5 predicted proteins | sample PopdelMetagenome_FD_205666 | JGI IMG/M metagenome (GOLD analysis project Ga0325401, IMG submission 205666) | Populus deltoides microbial communities from Bellville, Georgia, United States - Xylem-PdKOR-R2 | ecosystem: Host-associated > Plants > Phyllosphere > Stem > Wood/Secondary xylem | place...
AATTCAAATTGGAACACCATTCGATTATTAGATCATAACTGGAGTTGTAGAACTTGGATTTAGGTTTAGTTTATATGGATAGAAAGCTAAGACATAGGCCTAAAACTTTCATGAAGAGGCCAAGATTCAAGATTCAAAAGGACCGTTTTCAAGTTCAACTTGTAGTAATAACAGAGAAGTCAGAATCTGTCCTGCACCCCAGACACCATTCAATGTTCAGCCCATATCTCGAGTTCTAAAAGTCCAACTGACCTCATTCTTATTTTGTTGGAAAGCTGAGACAATTCCCCAGAACTTTCATGCAGACTATCTGTTTCAATTTTGATGTTAGCAATGACGTTTTCTGCAGACAAGAAGATAATGATGGTTACCAAGTCAAGAGGTGGCTACCCACTCAACAATTAGTCATCAAATCAATACTTCCAAATTTTTGCCTATAAAAGAAAGCATTTGCCATGCATTTAGGCATCTTAGTTTTCAGATCAAGATCATGTTCTTGCTCTCTTTCTTTATTTTTTTGTAATGTTTAAGTTTTGCTCTCATTAATCTCTTGTTTATGTTTTTTCATCATAACTATGTTCTTATCTAGTTTGTTTATGTTTCTTTTTTTAATCATGTTTAGCTAAGTTTATCATGTCAATGTGAAAAAAGTATACTAATGGTGTAAGAATAAGTATAATATAAACTCAAGATGGACTTTAATGTTTGATACTAACATGTTTTGTATTTGTTATCTTATTCACTCTTAATACTTTGTTTGTTAAATGGTTAATCTAGATTTATGTTGTATTACTCTTGGTACAATAAATACTTGGCATTTTCATAGCCCCACTGTATGGTATAACCGACACATGTGCTATGAAAGGAACTTGATTTGTTGTTAACATAAATTAACATCATGAATACCTGGCAACATTTACAAGATGCATTATTCAAACAAGATAACTTATGTAATCATGTTAACAATTTATAATCCAATTGGAGGATTTATGTGTGGTTTCTAGTTGAGTAATAAAAAGAGTTTATATTATATTTATTTGAAATACAATTAGTGGATCCTCTAACCTTGACAATTGTTTTATCCTTGTTTAATTCTTACATCAATATCCCATAAAATTCTCATAAACTTTGTTTTATTAAATATATATATTATTTGTAATTTATATAGTTCACCTCCCTGTGGTTCGACCCCGGTCTTGCCGAGTTATTTATTACTTCGACACTCTTACATTTAGGATAAGACATAAATCTTTTGATCGTGTCAATTATTTTCTTCACTTTTAATCCTTAGTTGATGAAGGAGAAGAGAGAGAATCATTGGAATTTTTTTAGGAGAGAGAAAGCAATCATTTAATCACATTTCAGTTAAAAAAAAACTGATATTTATATCAATAAGCTTGTCTTCTCATAAAGTTGTTTTTTTGTACCTCTATGAACATGCTAGAAAACATAGATTTGGTTTAATTTTTCTCTTACGAAATGACTTGGGGTTGGTAATTGGTTTATCAAGATTTTTATAGGTTTTTTATGAGTTTTCAAGTGAAAAAAAGTTTTTGGAGTCCAAAAATTTTGCCATAATTTTTCAGTAACTAAAGGTGATCGAAAATTGACCAATAGCCAACTTGTCACATGATTATTTGAAAAAAAAAATCCTAGAGAAAATAGGGGAAAAAAAAGGCCTGGCGTGACTAAGGTTTTTCTTTTAAGATCGGACGTATTGGCTGACTTGTTAAGCCCATCAATATATGCCTCTTTAATTCATTTATTTTTATTTTTTCTGGTTTTTTTCTTTGCATTGTTTTTTCATATTTTAATATTGATTAATGCCCGATCACTTTTTTTTAAGTTGTTTTATTTACCTTTTTTTTTAAATAGTGATTAATCTATTTATTATTTTTTTGTTTTATAATGCTTTCAAGAGATTAGTTTAATTTATCTTTATTTTTACATATATCTTATATCAATTAATTGCATTTGAATTATGTTTTTATATAAATAAGTCTTTCATTATTAGCAATGACAATTACTCTCTAAGAAGAAACAAACAAGAACACATATAAGAAAAGAAAAATCATTGTAAAATATTTGCATTTGCATCTATCTTGTACTTCAATTTCGAATATTAGCTTCTCGTTTTAGTATTTAATTAGTGTTCACATAAACATCTTTTCATTTCTCAATTGAAAAAATTATGATACATGAAAACGCATCTATAATGCAGTCATCTTCTTCTCTTACGTTAACTTAAAAACTTACTCATGCTACACGTAACATAGCTACTACATCTAGAAAATAAAATTAAATCCACTCCAAGATAAATGGATCTTGATATTAAATTTTATTTCTAAAATATAGGTATTTGAGGTTCAAACTTCAAACATTGAATTTCAATTTTCACTCTCTTTTCTTTTTGTCATCTTTGCATTCCTTTTTTTCTTTTTAATAAATTTTACATTGATACTCTTTCTTCTTCTTGTTTTTTTTTTTTACCTTAAATAATGAGATAAAAGACACATCAACACCCATACATAAAGTAAGAATGGGCATGGAAATAGAAAACAATAAAAAAAGTGTATATCTCATATAAAAAAATAAACATTGGGTACTAAATATATAATTTTCTCCTCTCAAACTAATACAAGTTATTATTGTTTTAAAAACTTTTAAAGCATTCAACTCATTCCTATAGATAAATTAAAGAAATATAAAGGACTAATTTTTATATATATATATATATTTGAAATATAATATTTTAAATCAAATAGTTGAATATTACGAATGAAATAAAAAGTCCCATATTTTTCCCAAAAATTAAAAAGAAAACCCTAGATGGAACTAATTAATCTTAATTTTTTTTTTATAAAGGTAAGTTGTATAAAAAGAAAAAAATTATACAAAATACGAGAGGCATGCCCCCAAGAAATATATAGTTTTGTTACTTGGATCAAAGATCTTAAAGGTAACATAAAAACAAAAGGCTAAAAAACTCACGAACCGGTTGACTGGTTCTGCAGGCAAAAACTAACCAGCAGTTGGAGTAGAAAGATAGTCATCTTGGGAGTGACTCCAAATGGCCCTAAGTTGAGTTGGAACCTAAATTCTAGGATACAAGTCTATAAGTTAGGATCTAACTAAATCAAAAATCTATGAACAAACATCTCAATGAGTCTAGAAAATATGAGAATATATTTTACTGTTCCTCTCATACCAAGACTAGGTAGTATACTATGATGAGAGGAGGACTAATCGAGCTACACTATGTGTGAACTTCTTCCTCTTTTGGAGGTGTAAAGATGCTTACTAAAGCAGAGGTTTCCATGTCATAGATGGCCATAAAATGAGATTCACGCCCAAGATATCTCCCCAAATCGAGATCGAGAAGGGGCACTTAAAGAATAGATGGTCATGAGTCTCTACATGCAAACCACACATGATACATCCTGAGAAAGGAATGATGTGAAGCACATGCAATCTGTCCATCATATAAAGCCGACCCAAGGAAAAAAGCCAGAAGATGAAAGAATGTTGTTGGGTATGGCTTGAGAACTAGAGTAAATGGTGCATAATGTCCTCAAGTATAATGAGCTAGAGAGTTGATCCAGGGATGCATGCGAATGGAGTCCCATATTGGCTAGAGGGTGGTTACCAACAGGAAAGGCCAAAGAACCCTAAAAAATATTTGACACCTTTGTATCTTAGATCATCGCGGAAGAGTATAGCACCTTTGAAAAGCAATAGGTCACATAATTGTTGCTAATCTAACAACTAGTAGTCTAACCACATAGATGTAATAGCCTCATCATCAATACATTAAACAAAAATCTCTTTACACTGGTCTCTACCGAGAAAAATCTTCCTCTATGACTAAGAAGATACTGAAAGAGGTCTAATATGCCAGAAAGAACAACCCTCGAGCAAAATATTATGGACTCCATTTGACCAAACTAATAACATGTCTGGAAGTAGTCTCCAAACATGCTTGAGAATAGCTGATGTATTCCAAGTCTTAATCCTCTTAAAGCCAAGGATCACCCTCCTTAAAACAATAACATACAAAAATCCAAGCTACTTTAGCCCTAGAATAAAAAAAGAGAATAATCCTTATAGAGAAAAACAACTAAAATGCCTTCAATTCTCAAGATAATAGAACAAGGTAGAATAAACATAAAATACCAGTATACCAGGATAAAAAAGAGAACAAATTTAATCAGTTGAAGATGTTCAACATAAGTAAGAGAAGTTGAAGTCCACAACATAATCATTGAGAAAATTCGCTCAACCAAAGACATGCAATCATTATGTTTTAGTCCAATAGAGATCAAAGAGACTCTCAGATACATGATTGACAAACAACCCAACTTAAAAACCAAAAGAATCTGCAAAGAAGCTCCAAGCTCATCATCAACACCTAATAAGAAAGTTTGGCTTTTTGTCATATTTGTGACCAGCTTAGACAACCTAGCAAATTCATCCAAGACATTCCTCACAATCCCTACCAAATCCATATATGCCCAACATAACATCATAATATCATCGGCAAAACATGCAAAACATAAATGAATAATGACATTTTGCTGATATCGATAAGGTTGTCCAAAATGTTTTTCAATGTATTTTAAAAAATATAAAAATATTATATATTTTCGATAAAATCTAGTGAATTTCCATCATTTAATAACTTTCTGCATTTTTATTTTATTTTGAATGGCTAGATTGAAAAAAAAAACAATACATAATAATGAAAATTAAATTTAAGGAATGAAATTAGAGCAATAAAGAAAAAAATAGGACTAGGATGATTGTGAACTAAAGAGTCAAGAAAAAATAAATAAGTAAAAAATTATAGAGAGTTCCTAGTTCAAGAAGGAAATACTATAAATGTTTTATATCATTTTTTGAGTTTGGGCTTTTTTTTTTGTTTTGAGAGAAGCAAGACAACATAAATAAAGACAAAAAAATAATATTGAAACTAAACCCTAGAAAAAGAAAAAAGCAAAAGCAAAGAAACAAAGACTAATTGCAGACAACCCTACCACCCAGCAAAAAAATAAAAACATGTCAGTAGCATTGCCGGATTTTGACCAAAACCAACCACCATGTCAGTAGCAACAATCCTTACCACTTTCAATCAGATGCATCTCTCGCAATGCCACCAAATCAGCCCCACAAACTCAAATCAACATCTTTCTTTTTCCTCTTATCCACCATAGTGTCACAACCATAAATCCAATAGACCAAACCTAATAAACCACCCAAATCATTTGTCTTATCCTTTGAATCCGATTGAATCTTCCTAAAAAATCTTGCCCTTCAACCTGGATCAAACAATACACCTATAGAAAGCCTAAAATACACTCAACAGTAGCCACGATTTGAAATCCCTCTTTATTCGAGGATCTCATAGTTGTTTTCATCGTTTTTGTTGTTGTTTTGTATAAATCTAAACACAACGAGTGACCACCATGTGTCATCATCTTACAACTCCAGTCTTGCTTCTGCAAGTGACCACTATGAGCTGCCATTGCCTCCCTTTGTTCCAACATCTTTTGTCCATCCACTACTAAAGGTCAAATCAAAACCTCAATACATTAATTCACTTGTTTAGATGAGTTTGCGATATGTGATTGTTTTATAAGTGTATATGTTGCATTTATCCTAAGTAATTTATTTGTGTTGAATAATTTGTAATATGTGATTGATTTTATATGCATGAATATATTCGCTCGTATATTATGAGAATTGTGCTTCAATTTTCCTAAAATGATTTTATAATTTTTTTTTCTCTTGGGTGATTTTTGTTGGTTGTCATCACTCAAGGATGGTAAAATCCTTAAAATGATTCTATCCTCGAGAAATTTAAGTGTTCTGCCCAAGCTAGCACTCATAAAATCTTAGACTCTCACTAAAATTTTACAAGGTATTAGTAACCGATGTAGATTCTCCTGGTCTATACTTTTTGCACCTTACAAGCCTTGAGATGAACTTTTAAGGTTCATTTTCCTAAGCGATGAAGGATATTTTTAAAACCAATAGATTAATCATCCTACTTAAACATAATAGCTAGAACCATCTTTAGGATATCCCCGTACAATCTCACTAGGCAAGTATGATGAACATGAAACATTGAAATTTGGTCATGACATAACAGGTGACAAGACAACTAGAACCATAAAATATAATTAGGAGCAATTCCATCTAGAGGGATTGTTTAAGCTATGATTAGTTTAAGCTTAAGAAAGTGAAATTATGATTTGATATAAGGAAAGCTTACAACTTTGAAAAGATTATGAAAATAATGAAATCTTTTAGATAAGCGAATTTGTAAGCATCAAGTGTAGTAAGATGTAACGTGGTTCACATGGAGTGAATAAGTGGTAATTATAAATAAAAAAATCTTCACTTAGTTGTTTTTGAACTTTTAAAGTGTTCTTTCATCTATTAGAAATGGTTATAACACTATTTTTTGAAAGAATACACGAGCTTGAATGTAAAATAAATTAATCACTTAAGAAAAGTTAGCTCCTGAGTGTAAAATAACTAAAGTATATTTTTTTAAAACTCTTTAGTGATAAAAACTGCAAGAGCTCATTTGATAAACTTTATGTTATCCATTGAAAAAGAATTTGAGTGATAATACCAAAATATTTGATAAAAGAATTTCTCATAAGGCATTACTTTATTTTGTAAGATATTGTTTAATTTGCTTTTATTTAGTTATCGTAGTATCAAAAAATATCACAACATCGAGTTGGTACTTGATGTTGTAAGATATTGTTCGAATTCTTTATTTTTCTAAAGATCGAGAGTCAAGTAAAAGGATCCCCCACACTAAGGGTGTTCAAAAAAACCGATTAACCGAAAAAACCGAGAAAACCGATGAAAAATTAACCGAGAAAACCGAACCGAGATAGAAAACCGATTAAACCGATTTTAAAACCATAAAATCTGGCCGGTTCGGTTCGATTCCGGTTTGACCACTTAAACCGGTGAACCGAACCAGTAGTATAAATACCACAGTAACTCAATATGCCTAACCCTAATTCAATTCTGAACTGAAAAGCCGCCGCCCACACCTAAAAGCAAAGAGCCAAAGACGATTTATCGTCTTCTCCCTTCCGCATCTGTCTCTTCACAGATGCCCTTCCTTCACCTTCAATTTTCATCCTTCCTCTTCTCCCTTCCGTATCTGTCTTAGTGTCTCTTAACTCTCTTCCTTCAATTTGCATCCTTCCTCTTCTCCCTTCTGCATCTCCCAAAGAAAACCTCAGGCTTCTCTCTTCACTTGCAGGCTTGCAGCAGAACAACAAGGCTCCTCCATTGATAAGTGTATCACTGTAAATTTCTAGGCTATGTTTTGGTGTGCGTTAGTCCTGCTCCCTTGCATTTTGTTGGTGTCTTCAAATATGGGTTTAGTTTCAATCTTCTTCAATGTGGTCTAACCATCTTCTATGAACCATGCACTTGCTAGCCTTAGAAATTAAGAGGCATCACTTGTACTTCACTAGTAACATTTGTCCGAATCATGATCTGAATCTTTGATAGCTCCAGCTTATATGAACACAAAGTGACTGCTATAGTTTTAATTTGGAGATAGAAGTGAAGTTTCGAAATCTGAAGCTTTGAACAACACCACTTTGATCAGTAGGTTTTATTGAATGTAATGCTTCACTTACAAAAATTGCAGAAGTGCAGTTGATTGGAGCTCTGTCTTGTCTGAACCTTGGCATTTTCACTTTTGCTGAAGCAGTAAAGTTTGTTTTTATAAACCGGATTTCATGAAGGGATTAGGTTTCCCGGTTTTTTCCAAAAAAACCGAATTTAACAGAACCGGACCGGCTCGGTTTGAACCGGTTTCCGGTCCGGTTCGGTTAATATTTCTCCAAAATAGTAAAATTCGGTTCGGTTATTTTTTTTAGTCTAAACCGAACCGAACCGAATCGTGAACACCCCTACCCCACACACACCTGTATGATGACCAAGTGATTATATAGATAACAAACTCATGGAACTACCGTACTTTCTAGACATGAATCTCGGTGAAGTAGATTAAAAGATGGACAATTTCTTCCAGAAGGCGCGGGAATTCTACATTTTATGGGAAGAAGTTTTTGTTCAGTTACATTTCTCTAGTAGTTGCAATATAACAGTAAAGACTTATTTGGAAATCTATGCCAAAGACGCTGCATAGAAATGCCCTAATCTAGGTAGTTTTTTAGAGGGAAAGTTAAAAGGGACCCTAGAACAAAAGCTCGTTAAGTGCATTGTTTGCTCGGATAGCAATAAATAAGAAAGGAAATAATCCTTCAGTACAGAAATTTAAAATACCCATCACTCAATATATTATATAACAGGCAGACAACAAATGAATAAGATTATATATATATATATATATATATATATATATATATCACAATGGAAAACAAACTTACCAACACCATTAATTTTCGAACTGAAAGGGGCTTGGTGTATGGGGCTGCGCTATCCATGTTTTGGATAAGAAAATCCTCACACACCAAACACACTCTCTTAGCAGTCCTGCACAATACACTTTTCAAGCACATAATAACCAAGCCCCTCCCACTTTTCCCTAATGAATGCAGCAATTCAACAACTTGACCTACAAAATATAAGATATTAATGATAATGTTTCCTTGTCGAGAAAAGAATGCATAAGTTAATCAAGAAACCCAACTACCATTAGCCTAATCCAAGTGAACCCTCAAACAAAAAAAAAATATTACCAATGGGATACCCGACACACATGATATTCCTGAAAGTAGGACACCACCAGAAAAAAAAAACAACAGATTAAACCAAACCACAAAATTGAGCAACAAAAAAAAACCCAAAAAAGCTCTTAAAGTGATTTCAGATCCTTCAATTCCTGTGCAGATAAAATAAAAGATTATTAGCCATAGTGGATAACAAAAATCCATAAAGTAGTGGCAAAACTATATCTTTTCTAACTAGCAGTATAGTTCATAATTATTAAAGGCCTCTTGACAAGATTTATGAAGATCATGCACTTTTGTAGTGACTCTTGCAAATAAAGATGTGAGCTCCTCCTAAATCGAGTTGAAAAGAAGGATTAGAAATGTATTGTCAAAACATGTGGTGCCTCGAGAAAATCATTCTACAAATTGCAACGACAACAATAAAATCTAACAAATTGCAGGAATTTTACAAACATGAACAATTTAAAACCAAATCGCCATTTTAGAAGTGCTCTTTGGGCCTGCTATCCTTTGTAATGAATATATATGTCATTCTAGATAGATTTATATAGACCACATTCCTACAACTCTCAACATTATGTTGTAGAGTAGTAGTTCAGTATGAATGACAAACATTTCCAGCTGTGGTCTTTTAGTGGCCTTTGCACCCAAAGTATAATGGGTCTAGGCAACAAATTTAGTTCCTTACAATCAATTACAAAAATTTATCAATGCAATAAGCAACAACGAATTCCAAAACGAAACTTGCCACCTAAAGATCCATGGGAACAATGATAAATTGCCTCCAAACCAAATTCAACTTAAGCATAACAAAAGATAATATCCATAACTATTTTCATGATATCATTTAGAAGTCACTGCAATCTCTTCTCATGGTTATGATAATAAACATTAAATGAATAGTAAGTGTTATTAAATACAAGGATAGGTTTGTTTTGAGGAAAAAAAAGTGAGTATACTTAGATCGATCTATTTAATAAAACATAAGAAAGTCATTGCAAAATAAGGTTTCGGACTAAAATGTAATTGGAGAAACTCACTAAAACCATATTTTATTTTACCAAAAAAACATGAGCCTGTTACTGAAACTCACCTTTTGTTTTTCTCTCACAACCATCAACCAACTACAATCATAAGCAACTAGCATAGTTCGGCAACCTAGAAGTTAAACAAAGAAAATTTTGCATTACAATAAAATTTCTTATCTACTTTTTTTCCTCATTAAATGATGTCCATTTCCTTTCTGGTTAAAAATGGTTGATGATATCCAAAATAATTGATCAATAAGTTGTGATTGAGTTGGAAAAAGAGCAATTAAGGCATCATGTTACATAATATGTCATTTTTTATTTCTATCTCCTCGTTTCTGTAAAAAAATAAACATATATAACTGAGCGCCAACATATTCATACCTTCATTTTCACAGTAACATATTTCCCTCTAGATTTGCTTCATGACGTCCATCATCGTCACAATTATCATCTATGATCAACATCTTGTCAAGATACCAGAAAATTTATAGAAATGTTTCAACGGCTATCTAGATTGACCACAAATGTATGACATGAACCATTAAAATGCACTCATATGGTTATCTCAAAATTTCAACATAAAAGGCCAAAACATATACTAATTAAACTTGGAAAACAATAAAAAGACAAAGGAAGAACGTCAAGGCATTGCATAAGACTAGCAAGGGAAAAATGAACGATTGGAGTAAATAAAGAGAACAAATGAAACTAAGACATAAAAGGCTCCTTTAACTAACCTTTTTCTTCATCATAACCAAATGACCATGACCACCCTGCACAAGTTCAGAGAATACTTCGTTGAAGTGCTGAGCAACTCTTTTGAAAGTACAATCTATCGATTCATCGTTTTGCTGATCTAAAACATATATAAGTTCTATGATTTTCTACACACAAGCATTGAAGTAAAAACATAATCTGGTTGAAGTGAAGATACATAAATTATAATATCACGTTAAAAACAATAAATACAACAGAAGACATTTAAGCAATAAAATCCAGTACCATAATCCTTCCTCACTTGCCTCAAGCCTTTTCTAGAGTTCCTCCTGTTTCTCAGTGATATTTACATGTTGATCTAGTGTCTTCTTGTTTACATGGCTGAACTATTGAAGTTGCTCTTGCACCTATAAAGCATTTTATGCAACTCTTTCACAATCCACTTATACATATATGTTCCAATAAAAAAGAGCATGTCACTTCTCAAAAAATGAATGCTTAAGTGGAAGCATGCAAACATGACCTATCTCAGTAAGTACCAAGTACATGTAGAGGCAAGACCAAAACATCATCTTCTAGGATTTCAGCATAGATATCGCCTGGCAAATCAGGCAAGATAAATAGATTTAAAACATTGATTACAAGACATAATAGTTTAACAATACATTAAAAGCCAAGAACAAAAAATTAAAGCTCGGACTAAAGCAAATTCATAGTTAGTCAATTATTACATAAAAACACAATAAAGCAAATTCACAGTTCAGAGTTCCTGTGAACTTGAACAAATAATATGCTAGAGAGGTTAATTATTTCTTTAGATATAGCTCCTGTTAAGTCCAATTTATGAAAGATACCTAAAAAATTCAGAAAAGAAAAGACCTTAACATTGTGTTTTGATCATGGAATTATCTGATAAGAGGGCCTGGTCCTTTCCTAATTAAATGATGAGCATGAGAAAAGAAAGTGCCACCTATAGGAAGATTCTGACAACACCATCATACATCCGCATTGATGTTAAAGTATTAGAATAGACTAATCTGAACTCTTGCCTATGCCAAATTTGAAGAAAAAAGACGTTGTAAATCATCATTTTCCTTTTGTAGCCTTGTCACGAGTAGCTTTGCTAGAAAAGGAGTTGCCCGACCTTGTTTTTTGATAAAGGATGCTCAGCTTCTTTTCACGCTCCATTATACTACAAGTTGCCAAAACTGTTTATGAAAGAAAGACACTGCAGGGAAACCAAGGAAACCAGGCTGGCTGCTAGTTATAGAAGGAAACTAGAAAACTAGAGTGATCTTAGGAAGTTATTCATGGTAAGCTAAATCTCCTTTCCTATTTTTAAGAGTATATACAGCTTGTATGGTAAGCTAATTATGGATTCTATTGACAGTTAAGGCATCGTAAACATGTATAAGGATCATCATGTAAAATAACATATAGGATTTTTATCATAACCATCCAGAGTTATGCAGACCAAACCATCAGTTTGTGGACACATCCAAATCTTGACAGATCACGGTTTAGGTAAATACTTAGGAGAATAACAAGAATAATCAACGATATAAGTATGCAGACCATTGCAGGAGTCACATCAACATCACTAACAATTTAGCTCATGTAAATTTTTAAAAAGTATACACATTTATAGACTTGCCCTCAAGCATAAACAAAGCTCCACCAGTATCCAAGAACATGCCGGTCAAATAATTAAGCTACTCAAATATCACATCAAGGAAAAAGAGTATAAATAGGCACTTTATAGCCTTGCTTACTTTTATAATTGGGACTAGTCGACCACAATTATCAAATTAAGACTTTTTCTCACAACTATCCATCCATGGATTTCAAAAGAAATCACTAAAGAGAGTAACACCAAAAACTTTCAACCCAAATTTGCAGAAAACATCAATAATCAATTAACAAAACATGTAGAGATATAACCTTCTAGAACCAAATAGAACAAGTAATCACTGAGTTTTCAGTTGTGTGTAGACCAACATGTAAATTATTAACAACAAAACTCGAATCAAAGTGTTTGCTGGATCAATACTATTTTAGTTAGAACAAGCACGATGGAGAACTAACCTGCACAAATCCTAGGAAAAATTAGAAGAAAACTTCAACTTCTTTATTAAAGGTACCACATCAAAACCATGTGGATAAGTTACACAAGGATACTTTATCCTTACCTGTTCAGTGGGGTAAAAGTGGCTTGTCCTCTTTTCAAAGCATTAAGGTGCCTAATTATGTGAGTTGATATGTTATTATCCAAACCACCACATGAGATAAGTTGCTCGAAATACATATTGATATGAAGTACATCATTCAAACGATGAAGTTATGAATTTAGTGGAAAGTGGTGGGTTCTCTGCTTGGTTATAGGTCAGACATTAACGAATCAAATCATGTAATCCATCAAATGCACGTACAAAAATCATCATCCACTGTTGCTGTGAGAATAAGACCTAAGAGAATATGCTGTGAAAACTACCAGACTCAAATCAAACTCACCTTCGCCTCATTTAAGATAGTAGGCTTTGTAGGGAATTCAACCCTGCAAGCTTTTATAATTGTGTCTTCGCGTAGTATTCGTTCTAGAGTTTGGTCATGCCCAAAAAGGTGTCTGCCAAAGAGCATTTGGTAAAACAGAACTCCAACTGACCAGACATCAACTTGTATCCCAAGAAAGGCATTTTAAAGAAGGTTAAATAGATAAAGCTTAAGCAGTCAATTATATACAGTGATAACCAACTCTTTGGAATTCTCATGGAGACTCAATCACTGAACAGCAGGTGAGCAACGAGTCAGAGGACCATGAATCCCAAAAAATAAGGGACATTCTCATTTCAGTAAATGCATTTTATTCTCTTGGCTATGGCTGTGACTGAATGTCCTTGATGGGGAGAAAATATACCTTCAATGATATTAAAGGGGTCTTGCTGAGCTCAAAGCATGCTGGTGGCAAATACCTAAAATTATAAAAGAAAATGGAATCAGAATTTTGCCTATATAGCTAAACTAGAGAAGATTTATCGAGAGTAGGAAATAATTGTCTAGGAAACTGCAATTGCATTTATTTCTTGAAGCAAAAGATCAAACATTTACAACATCTAAAATCACAGATGACAAACTTCAGTGTTACTTGCCAATAAGTTCCAGCTCCCTGAGATGTAAGTTCCATTCCCTGGGACCCAACATCTTTGAGATCAAAGCCAAAAGCCTTTAAGATCAGCACCAAATCCCCCAAAAACAGCAAGTTAAAACCCAGACAAAAGGAAAGAAAAAGAAGGCTGATAAGTCACGCCATCATTGCAAGGCAAATAGAGACACAAAAGCAATCCCACCTTACCCTAACAACTCAGTTCTTGGTGGCTTCGATGGAGAAAGAGAAGAGGAGTGCAGGAAAACCAGGAGAGAGAGACACAAAAAATTCACATAAACAAAGGAGAAGATGAGCTTAACCCAATAGCTAGCAGCCCCAATCCCAGCCCCAGCAATTGAAACCCAAACCAAAAAACATAATGTCCTATGCCGAATGAAGGGAAATTAACACGAAAAAAAAATAAGCATGCTCCTTGCCCAAGCCCACCAACATAAGCTGAATAGAAGGGGGGAAAGCCAGCCAAAAAAAAATGAGCAAGAGGTAAAAAAGCCAGCCAAGAAGCACTTTGCACTGTTCCATTGAATAGGAAGTTGTGTCTTGATATACAGTGGATTCACCAATCCTTTTAGTTTTTTTGTTATTTGTTCAACGCATCATGCATGTTATACAATCCAAAACTTGCAGACTGGATTATCTAATTTGGTGGTCTTTTTTATCAATATCTTTTCTCTACTTTTATCACTCACAAAGAACACCAAGAGAGATCATTCAAGCACATTCAGGACAAGCTTAAAAAGATGTGAGTATACCTGATAATACCCACACTACCAAGTCTTAAGGAATCTTCGCAAACTTTAATCTTGGCTTGTCTCTATTCTTTTGAAACAGATATCAGCAGATCCGATATGATTTTGGTTCTCCGTATCAAGAAGAAAACGAGCATTAGATATGGTCGCAAATTTGCTAATGAAAAACTTGTTACACTACTGAATGAGTGGATACCCTACCTATTGTTGGTTGCATAATGAAGACAACTCTAAGCAAATAGGTTAAATGCCTGGAAAAAAAAATGCCAGTATCAAGATTCCACCTAAAGCCATATGCAAATGCTATTAACTGACAAGTTTAAATCAAGTAAATCAACAGGCCCAGAACTCTTCACCGATGACATGCAAGAACGCATGCCTTAAATGCCATTGCCTTCAAGCTAAAACAAAGTTAAATGTTTAGTTCTTTCCAAGTTTCATCAACTCTATAAGCTTCCTACACCATTTATACATTCCTTTATTGGGAGGCCATATTTAATCTCCTCCTCAACATTACATTTCCCACTTTAGAATATCCAATTATAAGTAAGGGTGTAAAATAAGAGACACCAAAAACTTAACCCTTTTGCTAAGTATCATATGGCATCATAGCATGCAATGAAACTTTAAACATTTGGGTAATTTTATTACCATATACTACTTAATGAGAAAGTGACTCAATGAAAATGTTAATGAACCAACACAAGTGTGCGGAAATCATCCATCACAAAGGCATCTCCTATAGAAATGAATTCATCGGATAAGGCATCTCTAAGGGAACCAATTTGGTTTCTCAATTTATCCACCATGCATAATTAAGTAGCAAAACAGTCATTGCATGAACAGAATGCAAACCAGTTTTGTTAAAAATAAAGGCAGTCACCAAATCAATCATTCTCAACTGATTTCCCCAGTAGGTGTAGTCAAGTTGCAGCGGCAACAATTTTATCCTGATTGAATAATGCTCATAATCCTTACCAGAATCCATTACAGAAACACAAATAAGAGCATCGCATAGTCATAGTATGAGGAGACATCAAAAGTTTAAAAACAAACTATCATTGCCAGCAAAACACGTAACAGCCTTATTGGCAGCCTAGGAAATCACAAAAAAGATTTGGGAAAAAATGATGGGCAGCAGCATGCGTTAACATATAACATGGGCATAAAGGGCAAACATGTGAACGTTATGCAACACTATTGATAAATATAATTGTGCCAACATTCTGAAAAGATGAAACAGCAAACATAATTGAAATGCTGATTAAAATCATGAAGATCAAAACAAAAGACTGCAACCAAATAAGAAATCAAATTTTCGCAAGCTTACCGAAGGATTGAAGGAAAACAAAAACAAAAAAATCACCCAACAACAAGTGAAGGGAAGAAAAAACCTAGAAATCCACAAGAAGCTTCCTTAAATCGACAAGTAAAGTAGAAGTGTTGATATCCACAAGAACAAGGAAAGTTAGGGGCCCTAGAACAAAAGCTCTTAAGTGCATTGTTTGCTAGCAATACAAGAGATAAATTTGACTATTGACACTCATAAAAAAGGAAATAATCCTTCAGTCCAGAAATTTAAAATACTCATCACTCAATATATTATAACAACCAGACAACAAATGAATAAATTATATATAAAAAAATTAATAAATCAATATGTTCTCAATAGCTCTTAAAACAAACTTACCAACACAATTAACTTCGGTAGCAATTTGTTCTCGATAGCTCCTAAAACCCTTGATTACAGACTTTATCCGAACAAAAATCAAATTCAGCTCTCTATTTTCAAAAACAAAACCATACACAAAAAATAAATTCTGGCACGACATTACCTGCTTTATATACATCCTGAAATTATAGAATCATCTGCCTTCTATCAAAGAGATTAAAAAGCAGCACCATTAGCGGAGTTTTCTTACTGTTAGAGACAGAAAAAAATTAATTTAAATTTTCAAAATAATTAAAAAAAGGGATTAGCATGCCTATCTCTGTACGATCAAAATCTGAAATTATTTCATGCTTTTTTAAGCAGGAAATTAAAAATAAATAAATAAATAATAGTTTCCAGGATTAAAAAATAAATGCTTAAAAAAACTAACTGCTAACTAGGGTTTCAACTTCCAGAAATTTACAGAATATACAAAAATCGGAGTCTCAAACCCTAAGTTCTAAGTAACAAATACAGGCACTAAAACCATGGCGTAGCGGAGCAAGATTAGCAAGAAAACTTACGAAATTGTCACTCCATCGACTAGAAAGGGGTTTGGCTTGAAGAAGAAGAAGATGAGGAGGACTGGGTTTGAGCAGGCGAGCGGGCGAGTTAATGGTTTAGGTGTTGGGTGGGTGCGCAGGTTAAGGCCATTGAGCAGAGTGCTCCAGCGGTGTGTTTTAGCGCTGGGCTTGCGGTGTGTCTCTATCAGATGCTTTGACATGTCTTCCTCTTCCACCAAGTTCTTGACTGTTGTCGCTGCATAATATGATCCAACAAATCCTTCCTCTTCGCTATATACTTCTACTTTGTCTCCACCGTGGAACTCCAGTGTTGTTACAGAATTTAACAGGCAAAGAAAAGAGGAACTTGAAAGATCAAGGAATTTTTTTCGTGTACTGTAAATCAAAATCAATGAAGTGGAAGTGTAACAGACGGGTTGTTTTTTAACGTTACTATTTTCCTGCAGGGAAAAGGATTG
>Ga0325401_1002232_pt1 | contig 17081 bp, 12 predicted proteins | sample PopdelMetagenome_FD_205666 | JGI IMG/M metagenome (GOLD analysis project Ga0325401, IMG submission 205666) | Populus deltoides microbial communities from Bellville, Georgia, United States - Xylem-PdKOR-R2 | ecosystem: Host-associated > Plants > Phyllosphere > Stem > Wood/Secondary xylem | place...
CGGGGTCAAGCTCGGCCCGGCGCTGCCGCACGCCCTGGTGCCGCGCGAGTCCGAGGCGGAGTGGGTCAGCCACCGCGGCGACGTCGTCGAGGTCGGGGTGTGGAGCGGCCCGGGGAGCGTCGCCGGCCGCCGGAGCGCGCTGCTGTGGCCGGCGGAGCGTCTCGTCGCCACCGACGCGCGGCTCGAGGTGCGTCCCGTCGGGACCTACGTCCACGAGCCGGACGGCGCGGTCATCCGCGCCGGCGCCGTCGCGGCGCTGGGGGAGCGGCTCGGGGCAGGCCTGCTCGACGCGCAGATCGCCTACCTCACGTCCGACACGCTGGTCGACGTCCCGGGAGCGACTTCCTTCACCGTCGAGGAGGTGATCCCGTACGACCTGAAGCGGCTCCGTCGCTGGGTCCGGGAACGGGGGATCGGCACCCTCGAGATCAAGCGGAGGGGCCTCGACGTCGACCCCGTCGACCTGCGCCGATCCCTGCGTCCGCAGGGATCGGCCTCGGCGACCCTGATCCTGAGCCGCACCCCCGCCGGCGCGGTGGCACTGGTCGTGCGCCGCTGCCACAGTCCGGGTGATCGTGTTACATGATCATTATCTCGTTACCGAAAGTTTATAATTGAACGGGAACTCGGCTATGGTCGGCCGCGACGTCCGGGGGGACGAACACGAGGAGACCTGAGAATGCCTACTGCCCGCGCACGACGACTGTGGACGGTGGCGCTCGCCACCGCCGTGGCGAGCGCCGCGTTCGCGCCCAGCGCATCCGCTGCACCCGCCGCCTCCGCGACCGGGGCCTGCGCCCCGCTCGACGACTCGATCTACCAGACGGTCAAGCCGAAGAACGGCGCCTCGCTGCTGACCAACTGGACCACCGAGGTCCTGAGCGCGGTGCTGCTCGGCTTCACCGACGACGAGGGCGAGCTGTTCAGCGCCTCGCGCAGCAACGAGGACGGCCTGGTCGGCGTGCACCGCATGTACGACAAGTCCGCCAACGACTTCCTCTTCACCGCGAAGTCGGGCGAGGTCTCCTCGTTCGTCGACGAGGGCTACGAGGACCAGGGCGTCCGCTTCTACGTCCTCCCCGAGGCCGACGACTGCGCCGTCCCGGTCTACCGCTACGCCAAGGGCGACAAGCACCGCATGGCGGTGTCGTCGAGCGACCGCAGCGCGCTGGCCGACGACGGCTGGAGCTCCCAGGGCGTCTCGTTCTACGCCGCCGGCGACGCGGGCGACCCCGCGCCGACCGAGCCCGCGCCGACGCCGGCCCCGGACGGCAGCACCTTCAGCTTCGCGGTCATCCCCGACAGCCAGATGGAGGTCGTCAGCCCGACCGACCCGCGGATGAAGAACCGCACCACCTGGCTAGCGAAGCAGCCCGGCCTGGCCTTCGTCGACCACACCGGCGACGTCGTCAACTGGGACACCGACGACCACGGCCAGATGAAGGTCGCCAAGGCGGCCATGGACGTGCTCCACGACGCGGACATCCCGTACTCGCTGAGCATCGGCAACCACGACACCGAGGCCACCGGCCCCGGCGGCAGCGCCCGTGACCCGCAGAACACCTACAAGCTCCAGCGCGACACGTCGACCTTCAACAGCTTCTTCGACGCCGCCGACTACGGCGACGTGGGCGGGGCGTACGAGAAGGGCAAGATCGACAACACCTACTCGCTCTACACCGCGGGCGGGCTCAAGTGGATGGTGCTGAACCTCGAGTTCTGCGCGCGGCCAGGTGCGGTGGCCTGGGCCAAGGAGGCCGTTGCCTCGCACCCCGACTACAACGTCATCGTCTCGACGCACAGCTACCTCAACGGCCAGGGCAACATCGACCAGTCGAACCAGGGCTACGGCGACACGAGCGGGCAGAAGCTCTTCGACCAGCTCGTCAGCCAGTACCCGAACATCAAGATGGTGTTCTCCGGCCACGTCGGCTACGCGGAGAAGGCCCGGGTCGACACCGGCAAGAACGGCAACAAGATCTACTCGTTCCTGACCGCGATGCACGAGCCGAAGACGAACCCGGTCCGCATGCTCAAGGTGGACACCAGCAACGACAGCCTGTCGACGTACATCTACGCGCCCTACACGAACAAGACCTGGGGCGAGTACTCGCAGACGATCTCCGGACTAGACTTCGTTCGCTGACGCGAGCAGCACCAGACGCGGCGTGCGGCCCTCCCCCCCCTTGGGCCGGGCGCCGGCGGCACGGCCCCGGACCCTCAGGTCCGGGGCCGTGTGCCGTTCCAGGAGCCCGCTGCGCACCGGACCGGTGCCCCTCCTCGTCGGGGCCCAGGGCCTTCTGGCACTCGGCCAGGGCGAGTGCTAATGTCGAGTTAGCACTCCGACGAGGAGTGTGCCAGCGCGGACCCCGGTCCGCGTCGGCGGACGGGACGGCACCCGCGACGACGCCCCGGCCACCCAGACATCACAGACACCGCGGAACGATCCGCACACACCCGTGAAAGGGGCCTGACGTGGCGAGCACGATCAAGCCGCTCGAGGACCGCATCCTCGTCCAGCCGCTCGAAGCCGAGACCACCACCTCCTTCGGTCTGGTCATCCCGGACACCGCCAAGGAGAAGCCGCAGGAGGGAAAGGTCATCGCGACCGGCCCCGGCCGCATCGACGACAACGGCCAGCGCGTCCCGCTCGACGTCGCCGAGGGCGACGTCGTCATCTTCAGCAAGTACGGCGGCACCGAGGTGCGCTACGACGGCAACGACCTGCTGCTGCTGAACGCCCGCGACATCCTCGCGGTCGTCACCAAGTAAGTCCGCAGCACCGAAGCAGAGGAACCAGCACACACATGGCCAAGATCCTCCAGTTCGACGAGGAGGCGCGCCGCTCGCTCGAGCGCGGCGTCGACGTCCTCGCCAACACCGTGAAGGTGACGCTCGGCCCCAAGGGCCGCTACGTCGTCCTCGACAAGAAGTGGGGCGCCCCGACCATCACGAACGACGGCGTGACCGTCGCCCGTGAGGTCGAGCTCGACGACCCGTACGAGAACCTCGGCGCGCAGCTCGCCAAGGAGGTCGCCACCAAGACGAACGACGTCGCCGGTGACGGCACGACGACCGCGACCGTCCTCGCCCAGGCCCTGGTCCACGAGGGCCTGCGCGCCGTCGCCTCCGGCGCCAGCCCGATCGGGCTCAAGCGCGGCATCGACGCGGCGGTCGAGGCCGTCACGAAGCGCCTGCACGAGATCGCCCGTGAGGTCCAGACGACCTCCGACATGGCGTCGGTGGCGACCATCTCGGCGCGCGACGCCGAGATCGGCGGCCTGATCGCCGAGGCGTTCGACAAGGTCGGCAAGGACGGCGTGATCACCGTCGACGAGTCGAACACCATGGGCACCGAGCTCGAGTTCACCGAGGGCATGCAGTTCGACAAGGGCTACCTGTCGCCGTACTTCGTGACCGACCCGGAGCGGATGGAGGCGGTCCTCGACAACCCCTACATCCTGATCAACTCGGGCAAGGTCTCCTCGATGAGCGACCTCCTCCCGCTGCTGGAGAAGGTCATCGGCGCGTCGGGCACCCTCTTCGTGGTGGCCGAGGACGTCGACGGCGAGGCGCTGTCCACGCTCGTGGTCAACAAGATCCGCGGCACCTTCACCTCGGTGTCGGTCAAGGCGCCGGCCTTCGGCGACCGCCGCAAGGCCATGCTCGAGGACATCGCGATCCTCACCGGCGGCACCGTGGTGGCGCCCGAGGTCGGGCTCAAGCTCGACCAGGTCGGCCTCGAGGTGCTGGGCCGCGCCCGTCGCGTCGTGGTGACCAAGGACAACACCACGATCGTCGACGGCGCGGGTGACGCGGAGGCCGTGAAGGCGCGCGTCGCGCAGCTCTCCTCCGAGATCGAGCGGACCGACTCCGACTGGGACCGCGAGAAGCTGCAGGAGCGGGTCGCCAAGCTCGCCGGCGGCGTCTGCGTGATCAAGGTCGGCGCGGCCACCGAGGTCGAGCTCAAGGAGAAGAAGCACCGCATCGAGGACGCCGTGTCCGCGACGCGTGCGGCCATCGAGGAGGGCATCGTCGCCGGCGGCGGCTCGGCCATCATCCACGCGTCGAAGGCGCTGGACGGTGACCTGGGTCTGACCGGGGACGAGCGGACCGGCGTCGGGATCGTGCGTCGCGCGGTCGTCGAGCCGCTGCGCTGGATCGCCGAGAACGGTGGCGTCCAGGGCTACGTTGTGACCTCGAAGGTCGCCGACATGGAGCCCGGCTTCGGCTACAACGCGGGCACCGACGAGTACGGCGACCTGATCGCCGCGGGCGTCATCGACCCGGTCAAGGTCACGCGCTCCGCGCTGGCCAACGCCGCGTCGATCGCCGCGCTGCTGCTCACCACGGAGACCCTCGTGGTGGACAAGCCCGAGGAGGAGGAGCCCGCAGCCGCGGGTGGCCACGGCCACTCGCACTGAGGCTCCCGCCCCGGGCGCGAGCACCGAGGCGTAGCAGCACCAGCACCACCACGAGGCCGTCCCGCCACCCGGCGGGGCGGCCTCGTGCCGTCCGGGGGACGGGCCGGCGGTCGTGGGCCCACGACGTGGCTCACGGGGTCGCCTGCTGCCCGATGAAGTAGCGCAACAGTCGAGCGATCACGATCCGGTAACGATGAACCGGCTTCAAGCGGTTGCAGTCGCGGGTCGGTGAGACTGGTGCCCGAGTCGTTCGGGGGATCGCTCACAGGGGATGCGAGGGCTTGGAGGCCGGTGACGGCCTCGGCACCACCAGAGCAAGACGTGGTCCCAGCACGGCGCGAGCCGACCGGTGGGGGCGCTCCAGATCGTGCTGACCATCCGCTCGGGGAGTTGATGGAGTCCACCGGTGACGAACACCGACCTCGGCCAGGCCTTGTCCGACCCCGAGCTCCTGGCGCGAGCGCGCGCCGGCGAGGTGGTGGCCGTGAACCTGCTCATCACGGCCGTGCGCAGCGCCGTGCAGCGCTACTGCCGGGCCCGCCTGGCCACCTACAGCGGTGGCTCCGAGGCGGCCGAGGACGCGACGCAGGAGATCTGCCTCGCCGTCGTCGACGTGCTGCCGCGCTACCAGGACCAGGGCGCGCCCTTCGCGGCCCTCGTCTACGCCATCGCCTCCAACAAGGTGGCCGACGCCCAGCGGCGCTACGCCCGCACCCCGTTCCAGCTCGTCGACGAGCTGCCCGAGCAGGTCGAGGACGCCCTCGGCCCCGAGCAGCAGGCGATGGCCCGCTCCGACGTCTCGGCGGCCCTCGCCCTGCTCGAGCGGCTCCCGACGCGGATGGCGCAGGTCGTGCGCCTGCGCGCCGAGGGGCTGAGCGCCGAGGACGTCGGGGAGATCGTCGGGCTCACCGCCAACGCGGTCCGCGTCACCCAGCACCGGGCGCTGGCCCGGCTGCGCCGGCTGGTCACCGAGTCCGCCGACCACCGGGAGCGCTTCGCCGACCGCTGGCCCGCCGCGGCCTGAGCCTCCGCCGTCGGCCGCGTCCGCCGTCCCGCACGGGAATGCCGGGCGCGGCGGCGGCGCTACAGTGGGCTCTCCGCCTGCGCCACGAAGGACCCTGCCGTGCCCATGCTCCCCGGGCAGCCGCCCGCCGCCGACCACCAGCGTCCCGAGGGCGGGGTGACGCCGTCCGACCAGCAGGGCTGGGCCTCCGGACCCGGCGTCCCCGGGCCCTTCGCGGCCCTCGGCCTGACCTTCGACGACGTGCTCCTGCAGCCGCACGGGAGCGACGTCATCCCCTCCCACGCCGACACCTCGACACGGGTGTCGAAGCGGATCAGCGTGAAGGTGCCGCTGATCTCCTCCCCGATGGACACCGTGACCGAGTCGCGGATGGCCGTCGCGATCGCCCGTCAGGGCGGGCTCGGGATCATCCACCGCAACCTCTCCATCGAGGACCAGGCCCACCAGGTCGACGTGGTCAAGCGCTCCGAGGCCGGCATGGTCGACGAGCCGATCACCATCTCCCCGGAGGCCACGATCGGGGAGGCGGACGCGCTCTGCGCCCGCTTCCGCATCTCCGGCGTCCCCGTCGTCGACCGCGACCTGCGCCTGCTCGGCATCGTCACCAACCGCGACATGCGCTTCGAGACCGACCCGACCCGGCTGGTCGGAGCGGTCATGACCCCGATGCCCCTGGTCACCGGCCACGTCGGGATCAAGGGCGACGAGGCCATGGCCCTGCTCGCCGCGAACAAGATCGAGAAGCTCCCGCTCGTCGACGAGGGCGGGCGCCTGCGCGGGCTCATCACGCTCAAGGACTTCGTCAAGGCCGACCAGTACCCCGACGCCAGCAAGGACGACCAGGGCCGGCTCCGCGTCGGCGCGGCGGTCGGCTTCTTCGGCGACTCCTGGAAGCGCGCGATGGCGCTGGTGGAGGAGGGCGTGGACCTCCTCGTCGTCGACACCGCGCACGGCCACTCCCAGGGCGTGCTGGACATGGTCCGCCGCCTCAAGGCCGAGACCGCGGCCGCGCACGTCGACGTGGTCGGCGGCAACGTGGCGACGTACGCCGGGGCCAAGGCGCTCGTCGAGGCCGGCGTCGACGGGGTCAAGGTGGGCGTGGGGCCGGGCTCGATCTGCACCACCCGCGTCGTCGCCGGCGTCGGCGTGCCCCAGGTGACCGCGATCTACAACGCGTCGCTGGCCTGCCGCCCGGCCGGCGTCCCGCTGATCGGTGACGGCGGCCTGCAGTACTCCGGCGACATCGCGAAGGCGCTCGTCGCCGGCGCCGACACCGTGATGCTGGGCTCGCTGCTCGCCGGCTGCGAGGAGAGCCCCGGGCAGACGGTGTTCGTCAACGGCAAGCAGTTCAAGACCTACCGGGGGATGGGCTCGCTCGGCGCGATGGCCTCGCGCGGGCGCGCGGCGTCGTACTCCAAAGACCGCTACTTCCAGGGCGACGTCAGCTCCGACGCCAACCTCGTGCCCGAGGGCATCGAGGGCCAGGTGCCCTTCCGCGGACCGCTGGCCGCGGTCGCCTACCAGCTCGTCGGCGGGCTGCGGCAGTCGATGTTCTACACCGGGGCGTCCACCGTCACCGAGCTCAAGGAGCGCGGCTCGTTCGTCCGGATCACCTCCGCCGGCCTGCGCGAGTCGCACCCCCACGACATCCAGATGACCGTCGAGGCGCCGAACTACGGCGGCTAGGCCAGGCCGACGGTCCCGCCCGTGCCCGGCGTCCGGACGTTCCTCGAGACCTGGTCGTTCGACCCGGTCGCGGCCCTGCTCGTGGTGGCCGTCCTGCTCGCCTACCTGATCGGGGTGCGCCGGGCCGGCCGGGCCCGGACGCGCTGGCCGGCGGCCCGGACCGCGGCCTTCGTGCTCGCGGGCGTCGGGTCGTACGCGGTCGTCTCGTTCGGCTTCCTCGGCGCGGAGAGCCGCGAGCTGCGCTGGGCGTTCGTCACCCGCGTGGCCGCGCTCCTGCTGGTGGTGCCGCTGCTGGGCCTGCTCGGGCGCCCGCTCGACCTCGCGCAGGCCGCGCTGCCGCCCGGTGGTGCCCGGGTCCTCCGGCGGGTCGTCGGGTCCCGGCCGGCGCGGCTGCTCGGCAACGCGGTGGTGGCGCCCCTGGTCGCCTGCGCGGTGTTCTGCGTGTTCCTGACCCCGCTGTCCGGGGCCTGGCGGACCAGCCCGGCGGGGGAGGAGGCCACCTCGCTCCTGCTGCCGCTGCTCGGGCTGCTGCTCGTCCTGCCCGCCGCGGCCCAGACGGGTCTGCGCAGCGAGGTCTTCGTGGTCGCGGAGTTCGGCTTCGCCTTCCTCGAGCTCGTCCTCGACGCGGTCCCCGGCCTCGTCCTGCGCCTCACCGGGCACGTCCTCGACGGCGTGGGCGCCGTGGTCGGCGCCGTGCCGCACTGGTTCCCGGGGCCGCTCACCGACCAGCACTGGGCGGGCGACCTGCTCTGGTCGGTCGCCGAGGTCGCCGACCTGCCCGTGCTGACGCTGCTCTTCGTGCGCTGGGTGCGCTCGGACCGCCACCGCGCCCGCCAGGTCGACGGGCTGAGCGAGGCGGAGCTGGACGCCCTCGTGCGCGACCACCTGGGCCGGGGCCGCTGAGCGTGGCGCGCGGCACTCCCGCCGATGCGGGAGGATGGCGACCATGGTGGTCGAGATCGGGCGGAACAAGCGGGCCGAGCGGGCGTACGCGTTCGACGACGTGTCGATCGTGCCGTCGCGGCGCACGCGCGGTGACGACGAGGTCTCGCTGACCTGGCGCATCGACGCCGGGACCTTCGCCTTCCCGCTGCTCGCCGCGCCGATGGACTCGGTGATGTCGCCGCAGACCGCGATCCTGCTCGGGCGCCTCGGCGGGCTCGGCGTGCTCAACCTCGAGGGCCTGTGGACGCGCTACGAGGACCCCGAGCCGCTGCTGGAGACGATCGCCGCCGAGCCCGACGCGGCCGTGGCGACCCGCACCATGCAGGAGATCTACGCCGAGCCGATCAAGCCCGAGCTGATCGGCGCCCGGATCGCCGAGATCCGCGCGGCCGGCGTGGTCGCCGCAGGCGCGCTCTCGCCGCAGAACACCCAGGCGTACGCCAAGGCGGTCGTCGACTCCGGCGTGGACTTCTTCGTCATCCGCGGCACGACGGTCTCCGCCGAGCACGTCTCCCGGACGGCCGAGCCGCTGAACCTCAAGCAGTTCATCTACGACCTCGACGTGCCGGTCATCGTCGGCGGCTGCGCGACCTACCAGGCCGCGCTGCACCTGATGCGCACCGGCGCGGCCGGCGTGCTCGTCGGCTTCGGCGGGGGAGCGGCGGACACCACCCGCTCCGTCCTCGGCGTCGCCGTGCCGATGGCCTCGGCCACCTCCGACGTCGCCGCAGCGCGCCGCGACTACCTCGACGAGTCGGGTGGGCGCTACGTCCACGTGATCGCCGACGGTTCCGTGGGCCGCTCGGGCGACATCGCCAAGGCGATCGCCTGCGGCGCGGACGCCGTGATGGTCGGCTCGCCGCTGGCCAAGGCCGAGGAGGCCCCGGGCCGCGGGTTCCACTGGGGCCCCGAGGCGTGGCACGAGACGCTGCCGCGCGGCGAGCGGGCCCACTACGGCACGGTCGGCACGCTCGAGCAGATCCTGCTCGGCCCCTCGACCGTGGCCGACGGCACCATGAACCTCGTCGGCGGGCTCCGCAAGGCGATGGCGACGACCGGCTACTCCGACGTCAAGGAGTTCCAGCGCGTCGAGGTCGTCCTGGGCTGAGGCGGCCTCGGCCGGTCAGCCACTTCTCGAGCCAGGTCCAACGATCGGCTCGGCACCTCAGTTCCCGAGCAGTTCACAGCCTCCTCTTCCCCCTTTCATCGTTCTCACCTAGGTTTCGACCCCTAGGTCCGTTCGACTGATGGGAAGAACTTGTCCAGAAGAGCTCGAGGGCTGGCCATCGGCCTCGCCGTCGCGGTAGGTGCGACCGTCGTGACCGTGCCCACGGCCACCCAGGCCGCGCCGCAGGCGCCCTCACGGTCGGCGAAGGTCGACCCCACCCTCGGCGGCGGCCTCGGCCGCCTCCTCGCCCAGCAGGCCGGAGCGTCGCAGCGCCGCGCCGGTGGTCTCAAGGTCGACGCGGACGCCCTGGCCGTCCGGGACGAGCGAGGTCGCGTGCTGGTGGACCTGACGCCCCAGGAGGGTGTGGACCGGCAAGCCTTCCGCCGGGCCGCCGAGGCCGCGGGCCTCGACGTGCGGGCCACCGACGCCGACCACGGGACGCTGGAGGGCTTCGTCGCCCTCGACGCCGTGACGGCGCTCAAGGCGGTCCCGGGCCGTGGCACGCTGGCCGCCGCGGTCAGGCCGCGGACGCGGATCGGTGCCGCCACCTCCCAGGGCGTCGCGTTCCAGCGCATCAGCCAGGTGCAGAAGCGGGGGATCGACGGCGCCGGGGTCACCATCGGCGCGCTGTCCGACTCCTACGACGAGGCGACGACGACGGTCGCCGGGGCCCCGCTCACGGTCCACGCTCAGCAGGACGTGGAGAGCGGCGACCTGCCCGGTGCCGGCAACACCGCCTACCCGACGCCGGTCGTGGTGCTCGAGGACGCGTCCACGGGGGTCTTCGACGAGGGGCGGGCGATGCTGCAGATCACCCACGACATCGCACCCGCGGCCAAGCTCTGCTTCGCCACCGCGTACTCCGGCTCGATCGGCTTCGCCAACAACATCCGTCGGCTCGCCGACCCGGCGGAGGGCTGCGGAGCCGACGTCATCGTCGACGACGTGAGCTACTTCGACGAGCCCATGTTCTCCGACGGGCCCATCGCCGACGCCGTCGACGACGTGGCCGGCGCCGGCGTGCACTACTTCAGCTCGGCGGGCAACAGCGGCGTCGACCAGGGCTGGGAGTCGCAGGTCAAGCTCGTCTCGCGGAGCCGGGCCCTGGCCTCCAGCAACATCAAGCTGGACGGCGTGGATCCCGCCCTCTACAGCGGCGGGTTCCAGGACCTGCGCAACGGCGCGGGGATCGACGTGGCCCAGGACATCGCGATCGGGCCGGACGGCGGGCTGTTCAACCTGCAGTGGGACGACCCGACCGACCTCGGCGGCCCGACCTTCGGACCCGCCTACTTCTCCGCCACCGGCGCGATCACCGACGCCGACCCGGCGCCGAGCTTCTCGTTCACCCCGACGGCCGACCAGCTGGGCAAGACCGTGCAGTTCCGGACGGACGCGATCCCGTCGGGGACCACGGACCTGATCCTCTCGGTCACCGCTCCGGACGGCACGAACCTCGGCACCATCGACACCGGCTCCTCGCCGGAGGTCCTGGCGACGACGCTGAGCCAGGCCGGGACGTACACGATCACGATCTCCGGGTTCGACGGTGCGGCGGGTGACTTCACCGTGGACGTCCGACCGGTGCTCAGCCCGTCGTCGGTGACGACCGACTTCAACGCGCTGCTCTTCGACGCCGACGGCAACTTCCTCACCGCCATCGCCGACCAGAACATCCTGACGGGCCGCCCGCAGGAGCTGGCGTCGCTGTCGGGGATCCCCGGCGTCCAGCTCGTCATCACCAAGGCGGGCACGGGCAAGACGGGCGTCAAGCGGCTCCGCAACATCATGAACGGCGACATCGCGTTCGCGGAGTACTCCGACCCGCTGGCCCCGGCGACCTTCGGCCACCCGACGGCGCGCGGAGCGACGGGCGTCGCCGCGTACGACCCCTTCAAGCCGTTCCTGCCCGAGAACTTCACCTCGCCCGGGGGCAAGCTCGGCGTCCTCTACGACTCGGCCGGTCGCCGGTTGCCGACGTCGCAGCAGACCCGGCGCACCCCGCAGATCGCCAGCACGGACGGGGGGAACACGACCTTCTTCGTGAGCGACAACGCGCAGGACCCGGACACGCAGCCGAACTTCTTCGGCACCAGCGCCGCGGCGCCGCACGCGGCCGGGATCGCGGCACTGGCGGTGCAGCGGGCCCGCTCGCAGGACAAGTCGCTGAGCCCCACCGCACTGCGGTCGAAGCTCCAGGACTCGACCTTCGACCACGATCTCGACCCGTCCTTCTCCCAGGGCAAGGTCGACGGGGTCACCCTCACCGCAGAGGGCCCGCAGTCTGGCGAGCGCGAGCTGCTGCCCGGCTCGATGACCGACCCGAACTTCTTCACCCTCAAGAACTCGAGCGGCAAGACGGTCCGGTCGGTCACCCTGGACGGGCGGACGGCGAGCCCCAGCGCTCTCGGGGCCCCCGGGACGTCCACGTCGGCGGGGATCGTCTTCGACCCCCGGCCCTTCAACGCTTTGCAGCCCCGTCGGACCGTCGGGTTCCCCTTCACCGTCGGGGGCACGAGCGGCGGGCTGAAGGCGTCCGGCGTCACGGCGTCGTACGCACGTCCGAACGGCCAGGGCCAGTTCGCCCAGATGACGCTCACCTTCGCCCAGGGGCTCAAGAGGGGCCAGACGCTGAGGTTCGGCATCGACCGCGACCTCGCCGTGTCGGGCTTCGGGGGCTCCAACGAGGGCAACGGCGCTGACGAGCTCGGCGGCGCGGTCCTCCTGCCCTCGGGCGAGAAGAACCCGTCCGGCCTGGGTGTCGTCGTCCGACGGACGTCGGGCAAGACGACGAGCGGCCAGCTCCGCAACAAGCTCGGGTCGGGCTTCACCGCCGTCGACGGCTACGGCTTGGTCGACGCCGAGGAGGCCGTCGTCGGGCGCTGACCCGGCGGCTCGGACCCGCAGCACTGAGGACGGCCCGGCACGGACGCGACAGGCGGACGTGCCGGGCCGTCTCATTACGATGGCGCCATGGAACCGGACGTGGCGGCCCAGCTGGCGCGGTTGCGGCACAGCATCGACAACATGGACGCGGCGCTGGTGCACCTGCTCGCGGAGCGCTTCGCGATCACCCAGCAGGTCGGGGTCCTGAAGGCCGAGCACGGCCTCCCGCCCGCCGACCCGGACCGCGAGGCGCAGCAGATCGCCCGCCTCCGGGCCCTGGCCGTGGACGCCCGGCTCGACCCGGAGTTCGCCGAGAAGGTCCTCGGCTTCATCGTCGCCGAGGTGGTGCGGCACCACGAGGCGGTGCTGCGCGGCTCGACCCGACCGTGACGACGACCGCGGTCGCCCCGGCGCCGGCCGCGGCACCCCTCCCGGTGCCCGGCCGCCGCGCCTTCGCGCTCGTCCTCGTCGCGGTCGCGGCGGCGGCATTCGCCTCGCGCCTGGTGCCCGTCCTGCGCGGCGGCGGCCTCTTCGGGCTCATCGGCTACGACGGCGGCGTCTACTACGCCGCCGGCGCCGGCCTCGCGCACGGGCTGTGGCCCTACCTCGACTTCCTGCTGCTGCACCCGCCGGGCATCGTGCTCGCGCTGGCCCCCTTCGGCCTGCTCGGCCGCGTCGTCGGCCACCCGGAGGCCATGGCCGCGGCCCGGCTCGCCTGGATGCTGCTGGGCACCCTCAGCGCGCTGCTCGTCGCCGCGACCCTGCGCCGGCTGGGGCTGGTCGCCGCCCTGGTCGGAGGCCTCGTGTACGCGGTGTGGGTCCCGGCGATCTTCGTCGAGCGGACCACGACGCTCGAGGCGGTGACGGGCGTGCTCACGCTCGGCGCCGTGTGGCTCGTCTCCCGCGCCGCGCGCGGCGACCTCACGACCCGGGCGGCGGTGCTCGCCGGGCTGCTGCTGGGGGCGTCCTGCGCGACCAAGATCTGGGGCGTCGCCCCGCTGCTGGCCGTCGTGGCGTGGTGCGCCCTCGAGCACGGGCGTCGCCGGGCGGTCGCGCTCGCCCTCGGCGGGGCGGCGGCGACCGTGGCCATCTGCCTGCCGTTCTTCCTCCGCGCACCGCGCCTGATGTGGGACATGGTCGTCGGCGCGCAGCTGGGCCGCCCCCAGGTCGACGTCAGCTGGTACACCCGCGCGGTCGACACCGCCGGGCTCAGCCAGGTGGCCGGAGGGGTCACGCCGCTGCTCGTCCTCGTCACCGCCCTGGTCCTCGTCTCGGTCGTGGTCGCGCTCCGCAGCGCGGCCGGCCGGCTGGCGGTCGCCCTGCTGGTCGTCGGGCTGGTGCTGCTCGCGGTCAGCCCCGCCTGGACGGTCGACTACGCGAGCCTGGTCGCGGCCCCCGTGGCCCTGCTGGGCGGACGCGCCGCCGGTGCGGTCAGCGGCGCGGCCGCGCGGACCGCCCCGCTGCGCGTCGCCGTGGTCCTGGCGGTCGTGGGGGCGCTCGCCGCGTACACCGCGCTCTCCGCCCCGCGCACGACCTTCGGCGCACCCTTCGCCGGGCGGACCATGGAGCGGCTCGTGGCCGGCACCCCCGGCTGCGTCACCTCCGACGAGCCGACGGCCCTCGTCGAGTCGGGCGCCCTCGCCCGCAACCTGGAGCGCGGCTGCCCGCTGGTGGTCGACCTGGGTGGCTACTCCTACTACCTGCGCCCGGGCGCCGACCTGCAGGTGGGCCGCGCCCGCAACGAGCAGTGGCAGGCCTTCGCGCTGGACTACCTGGCCAGCGGCGGCGCGGCCGTGGTCGTGCGGTTCGACAGCCTCACCGGGCTCAGCCCGTCGACGAGGGCGACGATCGAGCGCTGGCCGGCGCTCGGGGACGCCGGGCGCTACGTCGTCCGCCGCCCCTCGCGCTGACCGGCCCGCCCGCCCGCCACTCCTAGACTGCCTCTCGCCCGAGGGAAGGACCCCCATGACGAGCACCGAGACGACCGAGACGGCCGCGTCGGCCGAGCCGACGCCGCTGCGCCCGGCCGCCGACCACGACCTGGTCGTGGTCATCGACTTCGGCGCGCAGTACGCGCAGCTGATCGCCCGCCGCGTCCGCGAGGCGCGCGTCTTCTCCGAGATCATGCCGCACACCGCGACGGTGGAGCAGGTCATGGCGAAGCGGCCGAAGGCGATCATCCTGTCCGGCGGCCCGCAGTCGGTGTACGCCCCCGGGGCCCCGCAGGTCGACGCCGGGCTGTTCGAGGCCGGGGTCCCCGCCTTCGGCATCTGCTACGGCTTCCAGGCGATGGCCTCCGCCCTCGGCGGCGACGTCGCGCGGACGGGGCTCAGCGAGTTCGGCCGGACCAAGGCGCGCGTCGAGGTCCCCGGGACCCTGCTGCAGGGCCTGCCCGAGGAGCTCGCGGTGTGGATGAGCCACGGTGACTCCGTCGAGGCGGCGCCGCCCGGGTTCGCCGCGCTGGCCGGCACCGCCGGGGCCCCGATCGCCGCGTTCGAGGACACCGACCGGGGCCTCGCCGGCGTGCAGTGGCACCCCGAGGTGCTGCACAGCCAGGCGGGCCAGAAGGTCCTCGAGCACTTCCTCTTCGACCTCGCGGGCTGCCGGCCCGACTGGACCCCGGCGAGCATCGTCGACGACTCCGTGGCGGCCATCCGCGCCCAGGTCGGCGACAAGCAGGTCGTGTGCGGGCTCTCCGGCGGCGTCGACTCCGCCGTCGCCGCCGCGCTCGTCCAGCGGGCCGTCGGCGACCAGCTCACCTGCGTCTTCGTCGACCACGGCCTGCTGCGGGCCGGCGAGGCCGAGCAGGTGGAGCGCGACTACGTCGAGGCGACCGGCGTCGACCTGGTGGTCGTCGACGTGGCCGACCAGTTCCTCGACGCGCTCGCCGGCGTGACCGACCCCGAGACCAAGCGCAAGATCATCGGGCGCGAGTTCATCCGGACGTTCGAGTCCGCGGCGCGCGGGATCGTCGAGCGGGCCGCCGCGCAGGGCGGCGACTCCGGCGAGGTCGAGTTCCTCGTGCAGGGCACGCTCTACCCCGACGTCGTCGAGTCCGGCGGCGGCGAGGGCGCGGCCAACATCAAGAGCCACCACAACGTCGGGGGCCTGCCCGACGACCTGCAGTTCGCGCTGGTCGAGCCGCTGCGGACGCTGTTCAAGGACGAGGTCCGCGCGGTCGGGCTCGAGCTGGGCCTGCCGCCGGAGATCGTCTGGCGCCAGCCCTTCCCGGGCCCGGGCCTGGGCATCCGGATCATCGGCGAGGTGACGCGCGACCGGCTGGAGATCCTGCGGGCGGCCGACGCCGTGGCGCGCGCCGAGCTCACCGCCGCCGGTCTCGACCGCGACGTCTGGCAGTTCCCGGTGGTGCTGCTCGCCGACGTCCGCTCGGTCGGCGTCCAGGGCGACGGTCGCACGTACGGCCATCCCGTCGTGCTGCGCCCGGTCAGCAGCGAGGACGCGATGACCGCGGACTGGAGCCGGCTGCCGTACGAGGTCCTCGAGACCATCAGCACGCGCATCACGAACGAGGTCCGCGAGGTCAACCGCGTGGTCCTCGACATCACGAGCAAGCCGCCGGGCACGATCGAGTGGGAGTAGCCGGCGGCGCCCGGGGAGCGTCGCGTCAGGCGGCGCCCGCGTAGCGGACGTCGGAGCGACGGGCGCGGAGCAGGAGCAGCGTGCCGACCGCCATCAGGAGGCCGGCGAGCAGCAGGGCCCAGGCGCCGCCGAGGTAGCGGATGACCAGCGCCGCGGCGAGCGCGCCGACGCCCATCGTCACGATGGCGCCCACCCGACGGAACCACGCCGCCCCGGCGCCGCCGGCCAGCCGGCTGTCGGCGGCGAGGTTGACCATCGTCATCGTGACCACGACGGTCGACAGGTCGCGGATGCCGGTGTGGCGCACCGCGGCGGCCTGCGCGCCCAGCAGCAGCGCCAGCACGCCGGTGATCACGACCATCTCGGTGGTGCCGAGCCGTCCCAGCCCGAGCCAGACGCCGGCCAGCGCGAACGTCCCGAGCACGACCACGAGCTGCACGACCATGGACGAGCGGGGCAGCCTCACCGGCCCGCCGGCCCCGCGACGCGTCAGGCGCGAGCCGAGCGCCGCCCCCAGCACGAAGGTCAGCAGGGCGACGAGGTTGTTGAGCACCGGGATGTCGTCGACCCCCGCGAGGCCGAAGCCGACGAAGAGCACGTTGCCGGTCATGTTGCCGGTGAAGACCCGGTCGAGGGCCAGGTAGCTGACCCCGTCCACGGCTCCCGTCGCCGCGGTCAGCACGAGCAGGGCGAGGCCGTACTCACGCTCCGCCCAGGTCTGCGTGCTCGCTGCCATCGTCGTGCCTCCGAGGGTCGGGATGCGTACGGCGGCGGACGTTACCGGGCTCGCCGAGGCCTGCTCGGCGGGCGCACGACGACGGACATTGCCCAAGGAAAGCGTGAGAACTCTTCCCACCGGCGGGTAGGACGTGGTTGGTTTCGTTGAACGATCCGCCGAACGCCCCGCAGCACGTCGCACGAGGACGACCCGTCCGCACGCCACCCGAGGAGCCGTCCTGCCGAACCGTCGAGGCCCCGCCACCGCTAACGCCGCCCGCTCGCGCCGGGTCCGCGGCCCGCTGCTCGCGCTCGCCGCGGCCGTCCTGCTCCTGCCCGGCTGCTACGCCGTGCAGGTCCCGGGACCCGCGCCGGAGCGCCCGGACCAGCCCTCCGACGCCATGGGGGACCGGGCGGTGCGCGAGGGCGGCGAGCTGGTCATGGGCCTGTCGGCCGAGCCGGACAAGCTCGACCCGACGACGTCGTCCTCGCTCTACACGCGCTACGTGATGAACACGATCTGCGAGAAGCTCTACGACATCGACGCCTCGGGCGAGGTCGTGCCGCAGCTCGCGAGCGCGCTGCCCACGATCTCCGACGGCGGGCGGACGGTGACCATCCCGGTGCGCGA
>Ga0325401_1002233_pt1 | contig 17077 bp, 19 predicted proteins | sample PopdelMetagenome_FD_205666 | JGI IMG/M metagenome (GOLD analysis project Ga0325401, IMG submission 205666) | Populus deltoides microbial communities from Bellville, Georgia, United States - Xylem-PdKOR-R2 | ecosystem: Host-associated > Plants > Phyllosphere > Stem > Wood/Secondary xylem | place...
CGGGGAAGCGGCCGCGCGCGAGGAGCCAGGCGGCGAGCACCGCCGGCGGCAGGCCGAAGGCGACGGAGCGCAGGGCGACGGAGAGGCTGAGCCGGACGGCCGACCACTCCTCCGGGGAGAGCACTACCGGCCGGTGAGGGCGAAGCCGAAGCGGCGGTAGGTCTCGGCGGCCTCCGGCCCCGTCGCGAAGGCGAAGAAGGCGCGCGCGCCCGCGTTGCCCTCGGCGCGCCGCGTCACCGCGAAGGGATAGGTGACGGGCTCGTGGCTCTCGGCCGGGAAGGTGCCGACCACCTTCACCCCGCGCGACGCCGCGGCGTCGGTGGCGTAGACGATCCCGAGCGGCGCCTCCCCCCGCTCCACCAGCAGAAGGGCGGAGCGCACGTTGTCGGCGCGCGCGATGCGCGGCCCCAGCGCGTCCCACTGCCCCATCCAGGTGAGCGCCGCCCGGGCGTAGCGCCCGACCGGCACGTTGGACGGATCCCCCGTCGCGATCCGCCCGCCCGCGCCGAGCATCGCCGCGACGTCCGTGTCCCGCCCGATCGTCACCGCCCCCTGCGCGCTGCCCGCCGGCGCGACGAGCACGAGCGAGTTGGCGAGCGGCGAGACGCGCGTGGCGTTCACGATCAGCCCGCGCTCCTGCACGTAGTCCATCCACGGCTCGTCCGCCGAGGCGAAGAGGTCCGCCGGCGCCCCCTGCTCCATCTGCCGCGCCAGCGCGGAGGAGGCGGCGAAGGAGAAGCGCGGCGCCGGGTTGCCGCGCGCCGCCCAGGCCTCGCCGAGCGCGCGCATGGCGTCCGTCAGGCTCGCCGCGGCGAACACCGTCACGGCCTCCCCCCCCGTCCCCTGGGCGCGTGCGGCGCCGCCCCCGAGCGAGGCGAGGACGAGGCCGGCCGCGAGGGCCCGGAGGAGGGGACGACGCATGGGAGCACCGCTCACGTTGTTCCCGATCCGCTATATCGGTGGCGCGCGGGGCCGGCAAGCAAGGGGCCGGCAAGCAAGGGGCCGGCAAGCGAGGGACGGGGCGGGCGTCGGCCATCGCCCCGGTCCGTGCCATCGCCTAGGATCGCGGCGGAGGACCGTCCATGAACCTGCGCCAGTTCGAGGTGTTCCACGCCATCATGCGCACCGGCTCCGTCACCGGCGCGGCGCGCCTGCTGAACGTCACCCAGCCCTCCGTCAGCACCGTGCTGAAGCACTGCGAGGCGCAGCTCCGCTTCCGCCTCTTCAACCGCGTCGGCGGCCGCCTCCAGCCCACCCCCGAGGCCCAGGCCCTGCTGCCGGACGTGGAGGCGGTGTTCTCCCGCCTCGCCGCGGTGGAGCGGCTGACGCAGGACCTGGCCGGCGGCCGCCTCGGCACCCTCTCGATCGCCGCCGCCTTCCCGATCGCCAACGGCTACCTCGCGCGCGCCGCCGCGACCTTCCTCGCCGACCGCCCCGCCACCCGGATCGCCCTGCAATCCCTTACCTCGCCGGACGTGGTGGACCGGGTGGCGAGCCGGGAGGTGGAGCTCGGCATCGTGCACGAGCCGGTGACGGGCACGGAGGTCGAGACGGAGCTGCTGCTGCGCGCCTCCATCGCCTGCGTGATGCGCGCCGACCACCCGCTCGCCGGCCGGTCCGTCGTGCCGGTGCACGCGCTGGCGGACCAGCCGATCGTCACCTACCTGCCGCAGAACCTGTTCCGCGGCTACGTGGACCGCGCCCTGTCGCGGGCGGGCGTGTCGCCGCCGATCGTGGCCCAGGTCTCCGTCTCGCTCACCGGCATCATGCTCGCCCAGCACGGCGGCGGCGTCGCGCTGGTCGAGCCGCTGATGCTCCGCACGCTCCCCTTCCCCGAGCTCGTGGCGCGCCCCCTCGACCCGCCGATCACCTTCGAGACGGTGCTCGTCCGCCCGCGGGGCGCGGTCGACTCCACCCTGCTGCGAACCTTCGTCGCCCATCTGCGCCGCACCCTGGCGGCGGAGGGACCGGCGCCGGCCGGGCCATTGGCGCCGTCTATGGGGCGCGCAAAGCTTGGTATTGGACGCGGCGGCCCCGCGGCCGGAAAGAAGGACCGCGCGCCGGACACCCCCCGGCGCCCCCGCCGCGTCCAGGTCGGGACGCATCCCCGGTAGCCTCGCGGCCCGGTGGCCTCGCAGCCGGGTGGCCTCGCGGCCCCATTCGCTTCGCAGAAGGAACGTCCATGGACAACGCGGCGCCCCGCTACGGCACGGACTGGCCCTCGATCCGGGACGAGGTGAGCGAGACGGAGTGGCAGGCGAGGCTCGACCTCGCCGCCTGCTACCGGCTGGTCGACGCCTACGGCATGACCGACATGATCTACAACCACATCACGCTCCGGATCCCCGGCACCGACCACCTGCTGATCAACCTCTACGGCCTGCTCTACAAGGAGATCACCGCGACCTCGCTCGCCCGCATCGACGTCGAGGGCAACATCCTCTGGAAGCCCGATACCGACTACGGGATCAACAAGTCGGGCTACGTGATCCACGGCGCCATCCACAAGGCGCGGCCGGACGTGGCCGCGGTGCTGCACACCCACACCCGCGCCGGCATGGCGGTGGCCGCGATGAAGGAGGGGCTGCTGCCGCTCAACCAGACCGCCATCCGCTTCGTCGGCCACCTCGGCACCCACCACTACGAGGGCCCGGCGATCGACCTGTCCGAGCGCGAGCGCATCGTCGCCGACCTCGGCCCGCACGACGCCATGATCATGACCAACCACGGCCTGCTCACCTGCGGCGCGACGCTCCAGCAGGCCTTCAACACCATGTACCAGCTCGAGATGTCCTGCCGCGCCCAGGTGGACGCGATGGCGGCGCGCACGGAGCTGACCCTGCCGACCGAGGAGATCCTCGCCCGCACCGCGCACCTCTACCAGCCCGGCGCCCGCCGCCCCTACGGCGTGCTGGAGTGGCACGCGATGCTGCGGCTGCTGGAGGCGCAGCAGAAGGGATCGGGCTTCCCGCCCTACTGGGTGTAGCGGAACACCGGCCAAGCCCGCCGCGAGTGCGGGCGCCGGGAGGGGAGGGACGCATGACGGGATCCACCACGCGCCGGCGCGCCCTGGCCGCGCTCGCCGCCGCGCTGCCGGCGGCGGCGCCGGCCCAGGGCCAGACCCAGGGCCAGACCCAGGGCCAGACCCAGGGCCAGACCCAGGGCCAGGGCGCGGCGGGTCGCTACCCCGACCGCCCGATCCGCCTCGTCGTCCCCTTCGCGGCCGGCGGCAACAGCGACGTCACCGCCCGCCTCTTCGGCGCCCGCATCACCGCCCGCCTCGGCCAGCCCGTGGTGGTGGAGAACCGCTCCGGCGCCACCGGCGCGATCGGGACGGAGGCCGTGGTCCGCGCCCGGCCCGACGGCTACACCCTCCTCGTCGGCAGCCCCGGCTCCATCGTCAACGGCCCGCTGCTGATGGCCGCCCCGCGCTACGACCCGATGCGCGACCTCGTCCCCGTCGCCCTCTTCGGGCAGGCGCCGATGGTGATCATCGTCCAGACCGCCATGCCGGCGCGCACCCTGGCGGATCTCGTCGCCGTCTCGAAGGCCCGCCCGGCGGGGGTGACGATCGGCACCTCCGGCGTCGGCGGCGCGAACCACCTGCCGCTGGAGCTGTTCAAGGCCGCCACCGGGGCGAACATCGTCCACGTCCCCTACCGCGGCGGCGGCGGCACCATCCCCGACTTCGTCGCGGGCAACGTGGACGGCGTGCTCGTCGAGATCTCCAGCGTCATCGACCTCCACCGCGAGGGCCGCGGCCGCATCCTCGGCATCGCCGCGGCGGAACGCTCGCGCCAGGTGCCCGAGGTCGCGACCTTCATCGAGCAGGGCCTGCCCGGCTTCCTCGCCGCCTCCTTCGTCGGCCTCTTCGCCCCCGCCGGCACGCCGGAGGCCGCGCTGGCCGCGCTCCAGGGCGCCGTCGCCGCGGCGGCGGCGGAGCCGGAGGTGCTCGCCCGCCTGGAGGTCCTCGGCAACAACCCGCCCACCGCGGAGGAACTCACCACCCCCGGCATCGCCGCCTTCCTCCGCGGGGAGCAGGACAAGGCCCGGCGCGCCATCGCCATCGCCGGGCTGCGCCCCGAATGACCGCCACCCGCCGCGCCCTGATCGGCGCCGCCTCCCTCGCCGCCGCCCCCGCCCGGTCGCAGGACCGGCCCTATCCCACGGGCCCCGTCCGGATCATCTCCCCCTACGCCCCCGGCGGCGGCACCGACACCACCTCCCGCGTCATCGCCCCCGCCCTCGGCGAGTTCCTCGGCCAGACGATCCTCGTGGAGAACCGCGGCGGCGCCGGCGGCGCCATCGGCGCGGCCGAGGTGGCGCGCGCCGCGCCGGACGGCCAGACGCTGCTCGTCGACGCGCTCGGCCACGTCGTGAACCCCTCCCTGCTGCGCGGCCTCGCCTTCGACTACGCGGCCTTCACCCCGGTCACGCAGGTCACGCTGCTGCAGCAGGTGATGATCGTGAACCCGCGCACCCCGGGGGAGGACATGGCGGGCTTCCTCGCCTGGGCCCGCGGGCGGCAGGGCCAGCTCTCCTACGGATCCTCCAGCAACGCCTCCGGCGCGCACCTCGCCAGCGTCCTCTTCCTCCGCCGGACCGGGCTCGACATCGCCCACGTCCCCTACCGCGGCGGCTCGGCGGCGATGGCGGACGTGCTGGCGGGCAACGTGGTCTTCGCCATGGCCACCGTGAACTCCGCGACCGGGCTCATCCAGGACGGCCGCCTCCGCGCCCTCGCCGTCGCCTCCGACCGCCGCGTCGCCTCCCTGCCGGACGTCCCGACCATGGCCCAGGCCGGGCTGCCCGGCGTGGTGCTGGACGAGTGGAACGGCCTCTTCGCCCCCCCGCGCACGCCGCGCCCGATCGTGGAGCGCCTGCACGCCGGGGTCCGCGCCGCCCTCGACACCCCCGCGGTGCGCGACCGCTTCGCCGCCATCGGCGCCGTGACGGTCGGCAGCCCCCCCGACGCCTTCGCCGCCTTCATCCGGGAACGCCGCGAGGCGATGGGCCTGCTGGTGCGCGAGGCGGGAATCACCATCGACTGACCCCCCGGAGGAGGACGCCGTGCCCAGGACAGGGACCACCCGTCGTGCGGCCCTCGCGGCCGCCGCCGCGCTGCCCCTCGCGGCGCGCGCCCAGGGCGCCTACCCCGACCGCCCCATCCGCCTCGTCCTGCCCTTCGCCGCCGGCAGCGCCACCGACATCCGCGCCCGCCTCTTCGGCGCCGCCATCGCCGCCGACTGGGGCCAGCCGGTGGTGGTGGAGAACCGCGGCGGCGCCAACGGCTTCCTCGCCGCCGAGGCCGTCGCCCGCGCCACCCCGGACGGGTACACCCTCCTCTTCACCTCCAACTCCACCCACGGCTCCAACCCGGCCCTGTTCCGGCGCCTGCCCTACGACCCGATCGCCGACTTCGCGCCGGTGACGCTGATCGGTTCCGCGCCGAACTTCGTGGTGGTGAACCTCGCCCTGCCGGTCCGCACCCTGCGCGAGCTGATCGAGCTCGCCCGCGCCCGTCCCGGCCGCCTCAACTTCGCCTCCGGCAGCGCCTCCTCCCGCGCCGCCGGGGAACTGTTCAAGGCGATGGCCAGGGTCGAGATGACGAACGTCGGCTACCGCGCCAACCCCCAGGCCCTGACCGACGTGATCGCCGGCAACGCCCAGGTCATGTTCGCGGACTCCACCACCGCCACCTCCCAGATCCGCGAAGGCCGCGTCCGCGCCCTCGCCGTCACCAGCCGCGAGCGCGCCCCCACCCTGCCCGACATCCCGACCGTCGAGGAGGCCGGCGGCCTGCCCGGCTACGAGATGATCAACTGGGCCGCCGTCTACGCCCCCGCCGGCACGCCCCCCGCGATCGTCGCCCGCCTGAACGCGGAATTCGCCGCCGTCGCCGCCCGCCCCGCCGTGCGCGACCGCCTGCGCGAGGACGGCACCGAACCGCGCACCACCACGCCGGAAGAACTGGGCCGCTTCACCGAATCCGAGATCGCCAAGTGGCGCGGCATCGTGGCGGCGGCGCGGATCGAGCCGGAGTAGGGGAGCGCGCGGCGTCGTGCCGGCCCCCCGAAGGCCCCCCGAGGCCAGGGGGAGGAAGAAGGAATTCTTCCTCCCCCTGGAACCCCCTCCATCATCTTCTTCTGTAAGTTTGGCACCATCTGCGCTGGCCCACGCCTCGGGTCGATGACCCGAGGCGCCCGGAGAGGGCAGGAAGGTCACCGATGGGGTCAGGGACACCTCCGATCACCGCATCCACGGCAGTCTCTTGCGGGTCCAGGGGCCTCAGGCTCCTGGCGGGTGTGGTCCGGAGAGGGCAGAGCCCTCTTCGGTCCCGCAAGCGAAGGAAGGGCGCTCCGCCCTAGCCCGGCCGCGCCTTGAACTCGATCTCCACGAAGGCGAAGGCCGTCGCCCCGTCGTTGACCACGTTGTGCTCCACCCCCGGCGGCCGCGCGTAGGACACGCCCGCCCGGATGGTGGCGCGCCGCGTCGCCCCGCCCGGCTCCTCCAGCAGCATGGCCCCGTCCGTCACCGGCACGACGAGGTAGGCCCAGCCGTGCCGGTGCCATCCCGTCTCGGCGCCCGGCGGGAAGTCCCATCGCGTGACGCGCGCCGTCTCGTCGTCCGCCTGCACGGTGGCGACGGCGGGGATGCGGCAGCGGAGCGGCTCGGACATCGGCCTAGCTTCCGCGCGCCCGCGGCGGAAGGGAAGGGGGCACGGCGCCGTCCCGCGCCCGCCGCCGGCGGGGCCAGCGCCCCGGCCAGTCGACCACGTGGTCCTCCAGCGCCCCCGCCTCGCGCTCCGGGACCACCCGGCCGCGGACGGAGATCCCGGCGCGGTGGACGCTCTCGGGGTCGCCCGTGACGAGGGGGTGCCACGCCGGCAGGTCCTCCCCGCGGGCGAGGAGGTGGTAGGCGCAGGTGGGGGGCAGCCAGTCCAGCGCCGCCACCATGCGCGGCCGCAGCTGCACGCAGTCCGGCACGTGGTCGCGCCGGTTGGGGTAGTCCCGGCAGCCGCAGCCCTCGGTGTCGAGCATCCGGCAGGCGACGTTGGTGAAGTGGATCGCCTCCGTCTCCTCGTCGCGGAGCTTGTGCAGGCAGCAGCGGCCGCAGCCGTCGCAGAGCGACTCCCATTCCGCCCGGGTCATGGCCGAGAGGGACTTGCGCTTCCAGAAGGGGAGGGGGTCCGGCACCGCCCCCCTATACGCCCCCCGGAGGCGCGACCGGAAGCTTGACGTGCCCCACGTCCTGGCTTGAATCGGCCCATGCCGCTGGACCTCACCATCCCCGAGCGCACCGCCGCCACCTGCCGCGCCGCCATGCGCTACTGCGCCACCCGCCGCTGGGCGCCGCTCGCCGAGATGCCCATCCCCTGCGGCCGCCGCCTCGACATCATGGCCCTGACCTCGGAAGGGTGCCTGCACGCCATCGAGGTGAAGTCGGGCCCGCGGGACTTCCTCACGGACAACAAGTGGCACGAGTACCGGGACTGGTGCGACCGGCTCTACTTCGCCGTCGACATCGACTTCCCGCAGGAGCTCATCCCGGAGGAGATCGGCCTCATCGTCTCCGACGGCTACGAGGCGGTGATGCTGCGCGACACGGCGCACCGGCCGCTGGCGGGGGCCCGGCGCAAGTCGCTCACCCACCGCTACGCCGTCCTGGCCGCCGCCCGGCTGGCCGCGGTCTGCGACCCGGTCAGCGCCCAGGAGATGCGCGCCGCGCTGCTCTGCGAGTAGCGCGGCGCGGTTCCCGGGCGCGGGGAGGCCCCCCGCGCCCGGACGCCGCCCTCAGGCGACGGGGCGGCGATCCGCGACGACGCGGCGGTCGGCCAGGGTCACGACGTCGCGCACCCCGGTCCGCGCGCCGATCACGGCCGCGCCGGCGCCCAGCAGCAGCGCCGCGAAGATCCAGAACGCGCCGATGGCCGCGCCCTTGGCCGCGGCGTCGGCCGCCTGGCGCGCCGTCTCCTCGGCCCGCTGCGCCGCCTGCTGCGCCTGCGCCTCGTAGCCGCGGACCCGCGCGTCGGCGTCCCCCTCCGAGATGCCGGCCTCGGCGGCGACCAGCCGGTTGAGCCGGGTGCGGTCGTCGTTGGACAGGTTGCCGTCCGCCGCCCGCTTGGCGACCAGCGAACCGATCTCGGCGCCGCGCTGCTCGGTCGTCATCCGCCCGACGTCGGAGGGGCCGGAGAGGGCGATGCGGGCGCGCTGCACCAGCTCGTCCGGATCGACCTGCTGCGCCGCCGCGCCGGCCGCGCTGCCCGCGCCCTGAACCGCGCCGCCCGCGACGTGGGAGATGGCGTCGCTCGCGGTCCGGCCGAGGCCGGAGGCGACCGAGCCCACCAGCATGGCGGAGACGAGGTAGGCGACCGCCCAGACGGTGGCGCCGTGCAGCGTCGCGTCCTTCTCGTCCGACGTGCCCGACAGCCGCGCCGCGACGTAGCCGCCGAGCGCGAGGCCGAGCAGGTTGGAGAAGAGCAGCCACAGGCTGCCGACGAGCCCGAAGGTGCCGGCCGACGGCGTGTCGCGCGCCTGGGCGTCGACGTTCATCAGCCCGATGCCGAAGCCGAGCACGTTGAGCGCCGTGCCGATCGCGATGGCGACGAGCGCGCCGGCGAGGATGGCGCCCCAGGAGATCCGGTGCGGAAGGGTCGGCGCCCCCTCGGGCGCGGCGCCCGACTGGTACTGCGACTGGTAGCCTGACATGGCCTGCGTTCCTTTTGGCGGGCCGAGCTGGCCCCACCCGGCAACGGCACGCCCGCGATTCCGGTTGCGATGCCGTGGACGGGGAGCGCCATGCGTGTCCCGGAGGTCACGTCACGGGCGGGACGCCGGGGCCGGCGGCCCGGAAACGCAGAAGCCCCGGCGGTCTCCCGCCGGGGCTTCCCATCGCGTGGCCGGTTCGCGGCCCGCGTCACCCGGTGACCCGTGCTGGGTTCAGCCCTGCACGGTGATCCGGATGGCAGCCGCGGAAGCCTGGTTAATGCGATGAGACACCGGATCACCTCCTTTCAGGTTGTTGACGGAGGGGAAGATGGACCCCTGTCGGCCGCGCTTCAAGACACCTCGGCGTAGCTGCCGTTCCTCCAGACGTAGAAGACGAAGTCCGGCTCCGTCACGTCGCCCTTGCGGTCGAAGCCGATCGGCCCGAGCACGGTCCCCCAGGGCCCGGAGGCCTTCATCGCCTCCGCCACCCGCCGCGGCTCGACCGAGTTGGCGCGGCGCGCGGCCTCCGCCCAGATCTGCCCGGCGGCGTAGGTGTAGAGGACGAAGCCCTCCGGATCGACGTTGCGCGCGCGGAAGCGCCCCACCACCTCGGCCGCCTGCGGCTTCTTCCGCGGGTCGGACGGGAAGGTCATCATCGACCCCTCGCCGGCCGCGCCGCTGATCTGCCAGAACTCGTTCGTGGTCAGCGCGTCGCCGCCGATCAGCGTCGCGTTCATCCCCTGCTCCTTGGCCTGGCGGATGATCAGCCCGGCCTCGGTGTGGTAGCCGCCGAGGTAGATCACCTCGACGTTCGCCGCCTTCATGCGCGACACCACCGCGTTGTAGTCGCGCTCCCCGGGCGTGTAGGCGGCGTAGAGCGTCTCGTTCAGCCCCGCCGCGTTCATCGCCTTCTTCGTCTCGTCCGCCAGCCCCTTCCCGTAGGCGGAGTTGTCGTGGAGGATCGCGATCCGCCGGCCGCGGAAGTTCGCCGCGATGTAGCGCCCCGCGATGATCCCCTGCTGGTCGTCCCGCCCGCAGGTGCGGAAGGTGTTCCACGCCCCCTCGTCGGTGTAGCGCGGGTTGGTCGACGCCGGGCTGATCTGCAGCACCCCCTCCTCCGCGTAGACCTTGCTCGCGGGGATCGAGGAGCCCGAGCAGTAATGCCCCAGCACCACCCGCGCCTGCCGGCCGGAGAGCTGGTTCGCCACCGACACCGCCTGCCGCGGGTCGCAGGCGTCGTCGCCCACCTCCAGCGCCAGTTGCTGCCCGAGCACGCCGCCGGCCGCGTTGAGGTCGGTGACGAGCTGCTGCGCCCCCTCCCGCATCTGCGCCCCGAAGGTGGCGTTGGCCCCCGTCATCGGCCCGGCGCAGGCGATGCGGACGGTGCGCGCCTGGGCCAGGGCCCCGCCGGCGGAGAGGATCGCGGGGGACGCGACCGCGGCGCCCAGCAGGGCGCGACGCTGAATGGTCATGGATGGACCTCCGTTGGTTGCACGAAACCTACGGCGCGTCCGCGCCGCGCTTCAATGGGAGAGAGGCCGTCAATCGTCGAGGTAGGCCTCCGTGACCGCGCCGTCGAGCCGCCGGACGCGGGCGCGGTCCAGGACCTCCGGCGGCAGCAGCCGGGCGTTCACCCCCAGCCGGTCGCGGCCGTCCCTCGGGAACCAGTGGGTCACGCAGCCGCAGCCGCGGCAGCGATGGAATGCGATGGAGCGGTCATCCCACGCGTAGGCGTCGGTCGGGCCGAGGCCGGAGAGGTCCGCGCCGGACAGCGGGCAATAGGCCCAGAGCGCGCCGTAGCGCCGGCAGATGGAGCAGTTGCAAAGGGTCACCTCCGCCGGCGCCTCGGCCAGGCGGATGGTGCAGGCGCCGCAGTGGCAGGACGCGACGGCGGGGGGCATCGGCGAAGGCTGCACGGGCCGCGCGCGCCCGGTCAATGTGTCCCGAGATAGGCGTCCCGCACCTCGGGCCGCGCCAGCAGCTCCGCCCCCGTCCCCTCCAGCGTGACGCGGCCGGTGACGAGGACGTAGCCGCGATGCGCCAGCCGCAGCGCCTGGTTGGCGTTCTGCTCCACCAGCAGCACCGTCAGCCCCGTCTCCTCGTTCAGCCGCCGGATCGCCGAGAAGATCCCCCGAACCACCAGCGGCGCCAGCCCGAGCGAGGGCTCGTCGAGCAGCAGCAGCCGGGGGTTCGACATCAGCGCGCGGGCGATCGCCAGCATCTGCTGCTCGCCGCCCGACAGCGTGCCGCCGCGCTGCGCCTCCCGCTCCTTCAGGCGCGGGAACAGCGCGAAGGCCCGCTCCAGCCCCGGGGCGGGCGCGACGCCGAGCGCCTGCGCCCCCATCAGCAGGTTCTCCCGCACCGACATGCGCGGGAAGATCCGCCGCCCCTCCGGCGCCTGGGCGATGCCGGCGCGGGCGATCTCGTGCATCGGCAGGGCCGTGATGTCGCGCCCCTCCAGCAGGATCCGCCCCGACCGCGCGCGCGGCGCCCCGAACACCGTCATCAGCAGGGTGGACTTGCCGGCGCCGTTCGCCCCGATCAGCGTCACGATCTCCCCGCGCCCGACATGGACCGAGACCTCGCGCAGCGCCTCCACCGCGCCGTAGGCCGCGCTCACCGCCTCCATCCGCAGCATCGCGCCGTCGCTCACGCCGCACCCTCCGCCGCGGCGCCAGGGAGGAGGGCGGGGGAGGGCGCCTCGTCCTCGTCCCCCGTGCCGAGATAGGCCGCGATCACCGCCGGGTCCGCGCGCACCGCCGCCGGCGTCCCGTCCGCGATCTTCAGCCCGTGGTCGAGCACCACCACCCGGTCCGAGATCCGCATCACCACGCCCATGTCGTGCTCGATCAGCAGCACCGACGTCCCCTGACCCCGGATCAGCCGGATCAGCTCCGCCAGCTCCTCCGACTCCCGCGGGTTCAGCCCCGCCGCCGGCTCGTCCAGGCACAGCAGCGCCGGCCCCGTGCACATGGCGCGCGCGATCTCCAGCCGCCGCTGCGCGCCGTAGGGCAGGGCGCCCGCCGCGTCGTCCGCCCGCTCGACCAGCCGCGTCGCCTCCAGCCAGCGCCGGGCCAGCGCCACCGCCTCCCGCTCCGCCGCGCGGTACCCCGACAGCCCGAGCACGGCGCCGATCCCGAACCCCGTCGCCGCCTGCAGCCGGTTGTGCTGGGCCACGAGAAGGTTCTCCAGCACCGTCATGCCGGGGAACAGCCGGATGTTCTGGAAGGTCCGCGCCACCCCGGCCCGCGCGATGCCGTGCCCCGGCATCCGGTGCAGCGCCCGCGCGCCCGCCGGGCCGTTCAGGACGATCTCCCCCCCGCTCGGCCGGTAGAAGCCGGTGATGAGGTTGAACACCGTCGTCTTGCCCGCCCCGTTCGGCCCGATCACCGCCGTGATCTCGCCGGCCGCCGCCGCGAAGGACACGCCCCCCACCGCGGTCAGCCCGCCGAAGCGCATGACCAGGTCGCGAACCTCCAGGATCGGCCCGCTCATCCGTGCCCCTGCCCGACGAGATCCCCCGACACCGCCCGCCGCTTGCCCAGCGCGACCGACGGCGTGCGGGAGGAGACGAGCCCCCGCGGCCGCAGCACCATGATCGCCACCATCACGCCCCCGAAGACGAGCATCCGGTACTCCTCGAGGTCGCGGAACGCCTCGAACCCGCCGATCAGCACCACCGCCGCCAGCGCCACCCCGAGCTGGCTCCCCAGCCCCCCGAGCACGACGATCGCGAGGATGATCGCGCTCTCGATGAAGGTGAAGCTCTCCGGCGACACGAAGGCCTGCCGCGTCGCGAAGAACGCCCCCGCGAAGCCGCCGAACATCGCCCCGATCGCGAAGGCCGTCAGCTTCGTGTTCGTCACGTTGATGCCGAGCGCGCGGCACGCGATCTCGTCCTCCCGCAGCGCCTCCCAGGCCCGCCCCAGCGGCTGCCGCCGCAGCCGGATCGTGACCAGGTTGGTGAGCAGCGCGAGCGCGAGGATGAGGTAGTACAGGAACACCACCCGGTGCGTCGGCGACGGCTCCAGCCCGAAGAAGTCGGAGAACGACCCCGGCCCCCCGCCCGCCGAGAAGCCGAGCCCGAAGAAGGACGGCCGCGGGATGCCGGAGATGCCGTTCGGCCCCCCCGTCAGCGACACCCAGTTGATGAGCAGGATGCGGATGATCTCGCCGAAGGCCAGCGTCACGATCGCCAGGTAGTCGCCGCGCAGCCGCAGCACCGGGAACCCCAGCAGCACCCCCCAGAACGCCGCCAGCACCCCGGCCAGCGGCAGGCACACCCAGAAGGACAGTCCGAAGGTCGTCGACAGCAGCGCGTAGGCGTAGGCGCCGACCGCGTAGAAGGCGACGTAGCCGAGGTCGAGCAGCCCCGCGAGCCCGACCACGATGTTCAGCCCCCACCCCAGCATGACGTAGGTCAGCACGAGGATGCCGAGGTCGAGCCCGTAGCGCGTCGTCCCCGGCAGCGCCGGGAAGACCAGCGCGAAGACCAGCAGCGCCGGCGCCACGAACACCCCCACCCGCGCCAGCAGCGCCGCCCGCCCCGGCCGCGCGACCGGCGCCGGCCGCAGCGCCGTCCACAGCCCCACCGCCAGCCGCAGCCCGAACACCAGGGCGACGAGGATCGCGACGTCCGCCCAGCGCGTGCGGATGAACAGCCCGCCGCCGCTCGGCCCCACATCGGTCCGCAGGCCCACCATCGGCACGAACAGGGCGGCGGCCACCAGCGCCGCCAGCCCCGCGTCGCGCAGCGCGGCGACGAGCGGCGGCCGCGCCGCGGCCGGCCCCGGCCCGCGCGGGATGCCCCCCGCCTCGCCCGGCGCCGGCACCCCGTCGTCGGCCCGCGCCGCGCCGCCCTCCCGCGGGGTCGCGGTCCCGCTCATACCTTCTCCACCTCGGTCCGCCCGAGCAGCCCCGTCGGCATGACCACGAGCGTGAGCACGAGGATCGAGAAGGTCGCCACGTCCTTGTACTGGACCGAGAAGTAGGCGCTCCAGAAGGTCTCGATCAGCCCGATCAGCAGCCCCCCCAGCACCGCCCCCGGCAGCGACCCGATCCCCCCGAACACCGCCGCCGTGAAGGCCTTCACGCCGACGAGGAAGCCGTCGCTGAAATGCGCCACCCCGTAGCGCAGCAGGTACATCGTGCCCGCGACGGACGCGAGCGCCGCGCCGATGACGAAGGTGACGCTGATCGTCCGGTCCGTGTTCACCCCCAGCAGCCCGGCCATCTTCCGGTCCTGCTCGCAGGCCCGCATGGCGCGCCCCAGCGGCGTCCGCGTCACCAGCCAGGTGAAGCCCGCCAGCACCGCCAGCGTCACCGCCACGATCACCGCCTGCATGGTGGAGACCGAGACGGCGAAGCCGTTGCCGTGCCAGACCTCGAAGCCCCCCGTCACCACCGGCTCGATCGGCTTGGCGCGCGCGCCCTGCGCCACCTGCACGAAGTTCTGCAGCACGATCGACATGCCGATCGCCGAGATCAGCGGCGCCAGCCGGAACGACCCGCGCAGCGGCCGGTACGCCACCCGCTCCACCGACCACCCGTACAGCGAGGTCACCGCCATGGAGACGAGCAGCACCAGCAGGATCACCCCCGGCCCCGTCCCCCAGTCCCCCATGCCGATCAGCACGAAGGCGATGAGGGAGATGAAGGCGCCCACCATGAAGATGTCGCCGTGGGCGAAGTTGATCATGCCGATGATGCCGTAGACCATCGTGTACCCGACCGCGATCAACCCGTAGATCATCCCCAGCGCGACGCCGTTGATGAGCTGCTGCAAGGCATAGGCCAAGCGCGTTCTCCGTTGTCCCGGGACCGGGCCGGGCCGGGGTGCATCCCGGCATCCGTCCCCGGCGTAGCATCCCTCGTGCCACGCTACGCCGGGCCGCCGCGCCGCGCCAAGCCCGCCCCGCCAGCCCGGCCCGCCCCGTCAGGTCCGGCGTCGGGCCCGGCGCGCCGTTAGGCCGCCACGCGCGCCGCCCAGTCCCGCAGCGCCGCCACCTGCTGCCCGAGGATCTTCCTCGTCGCCTCGTCCGTCAGCCGCCCCTCCGCGTCGAACTTGCCCCCCGCGCCCATGATCATCACCTCCGGCTTGTTCAGCACGAAGCCGTTCAGGTAGACGAACATCTTGCGCAGGTCGTACTGCGCGCGGGCCGTGCCGAGCAGCCCCGGCGCCGCGCCGAGGATCGCCACCGGCTTCGCGTCGAAGGGCTGGTCCGGCACGCGCGACACCCAGTCGATCGCGTTCTTCAGCACGCCGGAGACCGAGTAGTTGTACTCCGGCGTCGCGATCATCACCGCGTCCGCCGCCCGGATCGCCGCCGACAGCGCCTCGACCGCCGCCGGGAAGCCCGACTCCGCCTTCAGGTCGTCGTCGTAGGGCGGGATCTCGCGCAGCCCCTCGTGGATCGTCACCGTCACGCCCTCCGGCGCCAGCTCCGCCGCCGCGCGCAGCGCCGCGGTGTTGAGCGACCCCCGCCGCAGGCTGCCCGAGATGCCGAGGATGCTGAACCCGCTCATGCCGTAACCCCTTCGATTCGCCGATCCGCTCATTCCTCCCACGCCAGCGCCTCGCCGCGAAGCCAGCCGGCGCCGGCGGCGTACAGCGCCTCCACCTTCGCCCCCCTCAGACCCGGCATGTCGGTCTTCACCTCGTACCCGATCCCCGTCTGGAGATAGGCGAGGTGCCGGTACCCCTCCGGGAAGCGCCCCAGCAGCGCCGGGTCCAGCGCCAGCCGCGCCGCCGGATCCACCGGGTCCATCCGGTCCTTCTCGTAGATCGGCTGGCGCAGGACGACCTTCCAGCCGTCCGCCTTCTCCTCGACGAAGTCGTAGAACCGCCCCGTGCAGACCACGTCGACGAGCACGTCGTGCACCGCCGCCCGCTGCGAGATCGTCATCTTCGTCTGCGCGACCGCCCGCCGCCCCGCGACGTCCACCGAGCACCCGCCGAGGAAGTGCAGGATCGACACCCCCTTCGCCCAGCCCTCCCGACTCGCGGCGATGAACCCCGCCGCCGGCGCCTGGCACCAGGTCGCCATCATCCGCCCCTCCGGCGCCCAGACCGTCGCGAAGCGCTCCCAGTCGCCCGCGTCGCGCCACACGGCCCAGTTCTGCACCAGCTCCATCACCTGCATCCGCCGCAGCATCGCGTCGTCCATTCACCGTCTCCAAACCTGTTTCGCGCAGAATAGGAGCGCCACGGCGGGCTGGCGACGGCACCGCTTGACCTGCGCCCGGCGCGTCGTTCCCATCCCGTCACGTCGCCGCGGCCAGTAGAAGGACCCACACGTGAACGAATCCCCCCTGCCGCGCCGGACGGCGCTCGGCCTGCTCGCCCTGCCGACCCTGCTGCCGGCGCTGCTGCCCGCCGGCACGGCCCGTGCCGCCGCCTGGCCGGACCGCCCCGTGCGCTTCCTCCAGGGCTTCGCCGCCGGCGGCACCACCGACATCGTCGCGCGGATCATCGCGCCCCCGATGTCCGCCCTGCTCGGCCAGCCCGTCACGGTGGAGAACCGCCCCGGCGCCGGCGGCACCCTCGCCGCGGAAAGCCTCGCCCGCGCGCGGGACGGCCACACCATCATGCTCATCAACAACGGCTACGCCGTCTCCGCCGCCCTCTACCGCCGCCTGCCCTACGACCCGCTCGCCGACGTGGAGCCGGTGGCCAACGTCGCCTCCGTCGGCCTCGTCCTCCTCGCCGGCACCGGCCCGGACGCGCCGCGCGACATGGCCGACCTCGTCCGCCGCGCCAGGGCCGCGCCCGAGAAGATGAACGTCGCCACCGTCGGCGTCGGCAGCACCCAGCACTTCGTGGCGGAAGCCATCCAGGCCGCCGCCGGCATCAGCCTCACCCACATCCCCTACCGCGGCACCCCCGCCGCCCTCGTCGGCCTCCGCAACGCCGAGGTGGAACTCGTGGTCGAGCCCGCCTCCTCCGTCATCGGCCAGATCCGCGGCGGGGAAGCCCGCGCGCTCGCCATCACCTCGCGCGAGCGCTCCCCCCTCCTGCCCGAGGTCCCCACCGTCGCCGAGCTGCTGAACGCCCCCGACTTCGACATCCAGACCTGGTACGCCATCGCCGTCCCCGCCGGCACGCCTCCGGAGGCGGTGGCCCGCATCACCGCCGCCGCCGGCACCGTGCTCTCCGATCCCGCCACCCGCACCCGCCTCGGCGAGCTCGGCCTCGCCCCCCGCCCGCCGGCGCCCCCCGCCGCGGTGAAGGCCGCGGTCCACGCCGAGATCGACCGCTGGGCCGGCGTGATCCAGCGGACGGGGATGGAGAGGCAGTAGCGCCGGCCTCCCGCACGCCCTCCGTGGCTAGGGGGAGGAAGAAGGAATTCTTCCTCCCCCTGGAACCCCCT
>Ga0325401_1002234_pt1 | contig 17077 bp, 11 predicted proteins | sample PopdelMetagenome_FD_205666 | JGI IMG/M metagenome (GOLD analysis project Ga0325401, IMG submission 205666) | Populus deltoides microbial communities from Bellville, Georgia, United States - Xylem-PdKOR-R2 | ecosystem: Host-associated > Plants > Phyllosphere > Stem > Wood/Secondary xylem | place...
GCCACTGCCACTGCCACTGCCACCGCTGGTGTGGTATTTGGAAGCAATTGGATAACATTACTTACCACTCCTACTAGACTATTATATTTTTGTCATAGCGCTGCTGCTGCTGCTGTTTCTGATTTCCCACTAACTATCAATATCACTCGTAGACCTCGTCATAGATTGCGCAAAAATTCTTGCTCCTTCTATTCCACCTCCTCCCCGTTCCCGTCAATTTTAACAGAACCAGACGACGGAAATCAGAAGAAATCTGTTAATGACGCTCGATATTCAAGTCTAAGAATATTGGAATGGGATAAGCTCTGCGACTTGGTTTCGTCCTTCGCCACTACTTCCTTAGGCCGTGAAGCCTGCAAGGAGCAATTATGGTCCCTCAATCACACCTACCAACACAGCTTGATCCTCTTGAAAGAAACCAACGCCGCTGTCCAAATGCACAACCATGGCGCTTGCCGCTTAGACTTCTCCTCCATTAATCTTCTCTTAGTTACTCTCCTCTTCTGCTTCTTTTCGTGTTTTTGAATCTTGAATTGCTCACCAAGTGTTTGATTGTTTTTGTTTCTTTGTCTGGAAAATATAAAGGTAAAATCTGGTCTTCGAAATGCTAGACGGGGGGGGTTACCCATCAATGCTAATGAAGCGATGGCTGTTGCTGCTATCCTGGAGTCTGCCTATTTCTTGCAGCTCAATCTCAAAGCTGCAATCAAGGAAGATGCTGATTGGTACAATCGCTTTATGCCTCTTTCACAACTGGTTGGTACTTAGTATACACATTAATTTATTCGAAAAAAGCTCTAAATTTTCTTTGTCTAATTGCATGGAGATATTATTTCTGTTTTCTTTTTATTCTCTCGTAGATAATGGAAATGGTTATCAATGTATCATTAGTCAGGGTGATAAAACAAGTTATAGATGAAGATGGCTCTGTCAAAGACTCTGCTGTATGTTTATTCCTTCATTTACTTACATGGTTTACTTTCACTTTCTCTTCTTGTTTTATATCTGATTTTAATTTTGGCTTTCCGTTTTGTCTCAGAGTTCTGCTTTAAAACGAGCGCGTGATCAGGTTCAGCTGCTTGAGAAAAAGGTGGAAAAAAAAAACACACTATACCTATGCCTTTTCTTTTCTCATAATTGAATTCATTTAATAGAAATTTCTAGCTACGCCTCCTATCTGTGATTTAAGAATAACTAGCGAAGCCCATCTTGCTTACTAAATACTTTTTGCTGCTACTGTTACATTTCTTTTGGATTTCTTGTAAGAAGCGAAGATGAGGTGTAGTTATGTTATGTAACATGAAATAGTGGATGAAGCTATGTTTAGTTACTAACAATACCCTCCCTTTTAAGTTAACAGTCAGGCCTTCAAACGGGCTTCCTTTGTTTCGCCTGTGAAATTTACTGGAGGATAGGGATGTTCTCCTTTTATTGAGCATATCAACCTTTTCCTGGGAAAAAAAGATCTAGTACAGGGTTGGGTGACCTTTGGTTAGGGTGTTGATTTCTGGATGCCATTTACTATATGATGGTGCATACTCTCTTCTGCATGCTACCGAAGCTTTTTATTATTATTATTATTTGAATAACGGTTGATTACATTTAATCTGATAAATGTGCACTACTAAATAACTTGGGTAGCTAAGTATCCCCTCTCGATGGATCTTGAGGTCTTCTTGATGGATCTTGGGGTATCATAGTAGTAGCTATATATAATTTCCTCGTATACACTCCTATTCAAAACTCATTTTAATGATTTTCATCCTTGGTGCTTCATTTTGAACCCTTCTATCGCTTTCTTTTTCAGCTGTCTCAGTTAATGGACAGCCTGATCAGGAATGAAATGAAAGAGACATCTTTTCTGGTAAGATGAGTGATAATTTTGTGTTGACTGTCTTTTTTTTTTCTATTCTAGTTGTGGTAACTGTTCTTTGTTTAGGAAGTGAGTAACATTGATGGCAGATGGTGTATAAACTCAGGGACTGGTCAGCTGACAAGTTTTAATGGCCTTTTGCTGTCCAGGTGAGTGTGATTAGTTTCTTGGCATTTGGTTTTCAATTTACATATAAAGTACATGTTGCTTAATGCTGAACAAATTCATGTATTCTCGCTGTCTCTCTTTCTCACACACACATGCACTCTGCACGCACAAAGGAAAACAATTCTTACTCCCCACAGAAATTTTAACTCATTTATCACCATGATTGAAGTTGCATTGTTATCTAGTCACAACACGGTGGATCAAAATCCTGTCTAATAAAACCTAACACAACTATGAAGAGCTAACCTTTCTGCTCTCAATGCTAATATAAGCCATCAATCATGCAGAAAACACTCATCAGGAACTCCTTTTCTCACTTTTTACATTGAAAAAATTGTATCATGCCAGTCTGAGCCCATTGGTTGTGGAAACTTTGCATGTTGATTCTTGATCAGTTATATGGTGGCATAAAAAATTTAGATGACTAATCTACAGTGATATATCTGTTAAGTTCTTAGAGAATCTATAGAACAACTTCTGCTCAATAAAATATACATAACAAAATAAATTTGGTAAATGCTAGCTTCAAAACCCTGTTGCTGAAATATTGTTCCCAAACTATTCCTTTGTATCAATCAGATTTTCATTTACAAGAGCTTAGCTCTTTATATGTTATTCCTGAAGGGTAATTTACTGCTGTAGTGATTCAGGAACCGGAAGAATTATAGAGCCACTCTCAGCAGTTCCTTTAAATGATGAGCTGCAACAAGCAAGAGCATCAGTTGCAAAGGCAGAGGCAGATGTGCTTTTGATGTTAACAGAAAAGGTGTTTTATCTGGTGATGTTTTTATCCATTATCCATATCATTCCTTCAATTATCGTGTTTTAATTTGCAACCTATGCAGATGAAAAAGGATCTTGATGACATTGAAAAAGTATCAGACAGTGTAATTCAACTGGACGTGGTGGGTGCCCAACCAATATGTCTCTCTCTCTCTCTCTCTCTCTCTCTCTCTCTCTCACACACACACACACACACAGAGTCCATTAATGTTTTTTAGTAGATTGACTCCTGCGTATTTACTTGTCCCTCTTCCAAATGATGCATTCATTATGGAACCTTAGTAGTAAGAGATAGAGTTGGTGATAATTATCAGAAAGCTGAGTTTGTGTAGTTGCAACGTTGTATAGTTTCTATGATTTGATTGCTTTAATATCACTTAGAGAGCTTGGAGGTGCTAAAGGAATTGAGCAGGAATATTCTCTATGAATTGTATTATGGTCACAATTATGGTTGCAAATAGTATAAAATGAGGATTATAAGCAAGAATTCTAACTTCTGTTACCTTTGGAGAACAAGTGCTGGAAGAACATAGTTGCGCATGCAAGTCTGAAAGCTGTCCCGGCCTTTAAATATATTGATACTGCAATTTTATTTGTGGTTTTCAAATTTCAATTCCCTTTTACATGTTAAATTAAACACTTATTGTTGGTAAATTATTATACATTTATATCTGATGTGGTTCTTAAAATGTAGATCAATGCCCGGGCAACTTATAGTCTTTTTTTCAGAGGAGCATCTCCCAGTTTGTATCTTTCAGAAGAACTGGATGGGTCTTTTTCCACTGAAACTTATTTATCAGAAAATGAAACCTTGATGGCATCATTTCCCAAAGAGAGAGAGTGGCTATTGTACATACCTAAAGCCTATCATCCTTTGATGCTCCAGCAACATAGACAAAATGTGCAGAAAGCAAAAAAGGAAGGCAGTAATGCTCCTGATGTAAGTTATACTGGGCTAATGAGCAACATTCATTTTCTTTTAGTTGAGAATGTTCTATCTCTCTTTTCCCCCCTGGAATGGACATCTGCCACATAAGTACATGAATATATATAGGGTTAATTATTGAATCATTCTAAAGGCTTGCATTTTTTCTGTTTCAAGAGAAAACTGGAAGGAGATAATGGATGGGTGTGGAAAGTAGAGCCATATTTAGATCTTCGATCTTTAGAATGGATGTAACCGCATAATTTCATTGATTGATTGTTAAAATCATCAGTTGGCTGTACTTTCATTTTCTAATGAAAATCAAAAGTGTTTAAATGTATTTCTTAATGAACAATTACAGTTTCTGTTTTTAAGGCAAATTTACTATTGATTGTCAGGTTTCTGCATTGGAACAAGCTCACCCAGTTCCAGTTGATTTTTTTATCTCCCATAAAACAAGAGTCCTGACTATAACTGGTCCTAATACCGGGGGCAAAACCATTTGCCTAAAGACAGTTGGATTGGCTGCTATGATGGCAAAATCAGGTTGACTGTAAATCATCTCTTTTTTTTTTTCATCTGACATTGAATCCTTTCCTCCAATGTGATTTGTATACTGCAAACTTCTTATTTATTTCACTATTCGATTTAGGTTCTTAAAGATCTCGCTTTATACAATTCAAAATGTATCGCGCATAAGGATGAAGAGCATAAGTAATCCCTCCGGGCATAATATATGGGAAGTAGAAGAGTCACTCAATGAAAATTTTAGCCACATACCAGTTTCTGGATGTATGCTAATAATCAGAGTGGAAATTTCATGCATTCTATGTCACATGGCTCATGCTGAAATAAAAAAAAAAAAGCTTAGTCTTGGAAGAATTTGACATTGCATCAGATGATTTACTCATGACCATTTATTTCTCTTACATAACCTTCTTGTTTGAAACTGCAGGTCTTCATGTTTTGTCATCTGAATCTGTAGAAATTCCTTGGTTTGATTCTGTTTTTGCTGATATTGGTGATGAACAGTCCTTGTCTCAATCTCTATCTACCTTCTCTGGCCACTTGAAACAGATAAGTGTAAGGATGATATGCTTTCCAGATTTCTTTTTTGTTTGTTTCTGTTGATTTTTTTTTAATCATGGATATGCAGGCTAGAGCACTATAAATTGCTTACAATGTTTCTAACTTTGAATAGACACCTCTTTCTTAATTCGATTTCCAGTATCTTGCATATTATCAGTCATCCAGAGGCTTTTCAAATTGATTGCATATTGTTAATGAGATTGTGCGTTGAATGATAAACCTTGGAGTTTCTACTAACAGACACTCTTCAATTTGATATCTTCTCTTTACCAATGAGAGTCGCAGCTCTTCCAATTCAAGGATTATGAGTTGTTAAAGAGATCTCTGCTATATATTTTTAGACCATGCCCAATATCTTCTTTTCAAATCATTTTCCATCTTCCAGATAAGAGAATTTCCATGGAATTTAACAGATTCACCATGCAGGACATTCGATCTCAATCCACGAGTCAGTCACTGGTGCTACTAGATGAAGTGAGTCTATGATTGTTTTTACTTCATTGATATTTAACTAGTAGTTACTGAGACTTGTCAAATAAATCTATACCAGGTAACATATAATGCATATCTATTGCATATATAGGTTGGTGCAGGTACCAATCCTCTTGAAGGAGCTGCATTGGGGATGTCATTGCTGGAATCTTTTGCTGATAGTGGTGCCTTACTGACAATAGCTACAACACATCATGGTGAACTTAAGTCCCTGAAGTACAGGTATTTAGCAAATCAAGTAAAGATGCGATGATTGCATGAAGAATGCTGCATATCTGCAGATCATATTTCCTTATCAATGAGAAATTCATCATAATTAATCAATATCCATTCTGGTTCATGTTTAGTTGAACCCACGTCTTGCATTGTTAACTAGCTCTTGCATTGCATGGTGTACTGTCACAAGCACTCTGTTGCCAACTCCATGTTCTCAGTTTCATGTGTTAATGTTTCTTCTTTGCCAGTAATGATGCCTTTGAAAATGCTTGTATGGAGTTTGATGAAGTGAACTTAAAGCCGACTTACAAGATTCTCTGGGGAGTACCAGGTTTTCCTCTTGGGTGCATAACTAATTAAATTTTTATTGGATGTGAGGATTGCTTGTAATTTGATTTAGTGTTTGAAAACTTTATCTCTCCCATTGTTATTTATTCTGTCGCTTTTGGATATCAAGGACATGGTATTTAAAAAAAGTATCAGATAGGGAAATCAAAATTTTTTAAACTTTTTTGCCACTTTCCTAAGCAAAGGTTTTTAACAAACAGGGAAGTGACTTTTCATCTCAAACTAGGAGAATAGCACAGGGTAACGCCCTTTCTCCATTTCAAAAACATCTCTCTTCATTCAGTGCTAGACTATGGAGCTTTCATTTGAAATGAGGTGTGGTTGTGAATTTTAGACCTATGGGCTTTGATAAGAAATTTATACATTTGAGAAGTAGGGGCTTTTAAAAATTTGCTTGGTTTCCAAAGCTTTTTGGTTTGAACATGCACTTCCCTTGTGCTTAAAAATGGGTTAGGATGCTCTTTTCTGCTTGTCATGATTGTTATTTGTATCAGTAACTATACTTCATAACATAACAGCTGCGGTTTTTCCTATAGGTCGTTCAAATGCAATTAATATATCTGAAAAATTGGGACTCCCCAGTGTAGTTGTTTCTAATGCCCGAGAACTTCATGGTGCTGCTAGTGCAGAGATTAATGAGGTAGCATGGACTTATCCCGTGCAAGGTTTATTCTTGGTTATACTTTGAAATCATGAACATCTTGTCATCTGTATGATTTTCAACTGCTCTTGGTAACAATTACCGTTGTTTATTCACTCAACTGCGATAAAATCCAAAGAAAAACTTATGCATTATCTGCTTCGTACTTGAAAAAAAAAAGTAACGAATTTAATGGAAAGTTTACTGTTTTAACTATGTATTTCTGAATATCTCGATTGAGACTTTTTGTCATCTCCATTCTCCAACATGCAAGCAAATTACTGGAAGATTAAAATTTGTTTCTTCATAGTAATTTTCAAGCTGTCAATTACTGTAATCTTTAGAATATCTTGCAGGTCATAATTGATATGGAAAGGTTCAAGCAAGATAGCCAAGAGCTTTTGCATGAGGCACGACATCATCTGATGTGAGAATCTATAGCTTAAAGACTACATAGAAAATTGTTCTTCATGATTTCAATTGGGATGTGCATTATGTAACATCTGGAATATAAACCATCCAAATAATAACAGGCAAGATCTGAAACTCTGGCCATCAACATGCTAATACAGTTTGTTTGTTTTAAACTGGGGTATCTCTATGACCAATTTATGTCAGGTAAATTCTTCTGTCATAAATGGAGGAAGTTGTTGCCCCATTTGTGTGTGTGATTCACTAATAATTATTTATCCTCATATGTTATCGGTATCTTTTGGACAATAAATGAACAAAGTTATCCCTAGTCCATATCTGCACCTGCTAAATATATTTTGCAGTTAGAGCAATGACTCAATGCCCTATCCTTGTTATTGGATTTAACGCAAGAACCATGCATGCCTTCCAATTCAGAAAGGCTTAGGGGCTATTTTTCCACAGGCATATTGTTCTTTTCAAGTTGCTTTTGACCTGTTTTATTCCTTTTATTTCTCTTTTTTCCTTGCATATCTTTTAGCTAAAAGGAATACAGTTTTACAGTAAAGATCATTATGTCCTGACCATTTACTCTCTTACATCACTTTTATTTCTTCAATAGAAAGATGGATTTTGTTTACCTTTTCTTATGTTGCTCAACACTTGGTTCGGTTCTCACTGTCAATAAAGAGCAGCAATTGTAAACTTGTGGGTGCTCTATCTACTATCTTTTTTCATTTTTAGGCTCTCAAAAAATCTTCATGAAAAACTAAAGCTTGCCAGAAGGAAGATAAAGGAGCATGGTACTGAACAGAGATACCGTAAAATGCGGCAAATATCTGAGGCTGCATCAATGGCTCGTTCTATCCTTCACAAGAAAGTGCGGCAGCTTCGTGCACATGCAACACAAACTTTTCAGCCTACAGCAGATCAAAAACAACTGTTGACAAGTGATAGCCGGTTTACTGCAGAGGCTAAGAATGGACGGCCTACAGAGAGTATGAGTACTTCAGTAGTTGAAATCAATAAACAACCATCAGGTATTTTTCGAATGAAAGTACAAGTTTCTATTGAAACTTGTTTGGAAGACAGTTTCTTTATGCAGAAGTTGTTACTTGTTGGTGCTAGCTTGTTCTTACTTGGTTTATGTTAAGCAAAAAGTCTAAAATTTAGTATGTTCACAGCAGCAATGACTGAGCTTCCTGAGGTTGGTGATATGGTGCAAGTTTCTTCGCTAGGAAGGAAAGCAACAGTTTTGAGAGTGGATCGATCTAAGGAAGAAATACTAGTTCAAGCTGGCAACATGAAGCTGAAGTTGAAACTTGCTGAAATAGGAGTTAAATAGTAAGAAAAAGGCACACTTGCATGTGCAAAATGGGTGAGAGAACATTTCTGCTTAATTCACCAATTGTTCCCTCTTTGTGGTCAAAATTACCATTATGTCATTTTTCAGAAACAGTGGATTATCTTATTATATGCCATTGGTTACATGCATATGCAGACACGCAGTTATGCACCCTCGCGCACGCGCATATCATGTTTGTATGTATGTGCATATGCAATTCAATATTTCTACCTTGTCAAATACTATGAATTAATGCATTTTATCTTTATATCCAGAGGTACAGAGGCATCATATAAATGACCAGCAGTTCATGTTCCTATCATGGAAAACATGCTTGTTCTGCCCTTTGGAAGGAGGGATTTTATCGAGCAAGATCCCAACATCATCTTCAGGCACGGTCGGGGGGGAATACTAGTAGAGTATAAAAGGGACGGGGATTAACTGGAAACAGAGATTCAAAATTTCAAGAAATGAAGAGCCTTGACGTCACTGACTGTAATCAATATTCTTGGAACGGCCCACCTGCATGCTGAGGAAAACTCAATCCATTAATGTTGTCCACTAATAGTTGAAGATACTGAAACAGAGGAGAGTTAATGTTGGATCGTTTCTCTGTTTGGTCGGTAACAGTTAAGTTAAATGACAAACCATGTGAATATTACTAATGGCAATACAAATATCAACACTTTTTGCCAAATTTGTATGCTCTCTTATGATATGCGGTTTATCTTATTTTAAAAAAAATTCGATGCATCTGGGCTTCTACTAGAAACGCCAAGGCATGGAGTTTGCCAGAAACAGAGAATATGCATCTTTGAAGTATGATAATGGCATACGATAAATGTGGGAAGCATTCGCTGGCTAATTTTAAAAAAACATAAAGAAAAATTAATCAGGTGTTATTAACATGTTTTCAACAAGGGAAAAAAACAGATTAAACTGTGTAGAGATGGACCCAATATGATTGTGTCAATTTGACAAGTCTAAAGACAATCTAAATATCTGGGGGGTGAGACATAGTTTAATTAAAAAAATTCAAGACAACATCTATTTTTTAAAATATTAAGATGACAACATATTAAATTGACTTGACTTAATCCAAGTTAACATATAAAATTTGTAACTAAGATCATGAGACTGTGATAACCTCATAGAAAACAAATCGAAAAACATATTGAAGCTTAATTCTCAATTAACCTAATGTTGAAGAATAAAATTGAAAAAAAATCAATTAAAAAGGAGGAAAGGAAGACCCAAGTCAACTCAGGTTAACATGTCAAACTTGAATAATAAGACCGAAATAACCCATTAGAAAGCAAATCAAAAGAAATTATAAACATAATTCTCATTCAATTCAATTTTGAATGATGAAATTGAAAAAAAAAATTCGATTGAGTCAACTCAAATTAACCTACCAAAACCTTGACTTGAGTTATGAGACTAGAATAACCTTATAGAAAGTAAATCAAAATAAATTATAAAGTTTAATTCTCAATCAACCCAAATATTAAAGGATGATATTGAAAAAAAATCAATTACAAAAAAAAAAATCAAAAAACACATCGAGTCAACTAGGTTAACTTGTAACCCTAGTCATAAGACTAAGATAATCTCATAGAAAGCAAATTATAATAAATTATGAAGTTCAATCTCTAATAAATTCAATGTTAAAGGATGAAATTGAAAAAAATAATAAAAAATAAGTAAAGTACTATTTCAATTAATATTACTTTGTGATTAATTAGTTTTTGTTAATAGTCTTAGCTGCTTTTGTGTTTGACCCATTTTTATATATGAAGCATCAAATCATCTTTGGTTTAACAATAGTCAAATGACAAGGAGATTTGTTAATTCCACAGTCATAATTCTAAACATTAAAAAGATTTTTCTGATTTGCAATTGTATATACAACATTCAAGTTGTGGAGTGGCTAGATTTCTACTCATGGTCAAAGTATGGGACAAAATAGAAAGTTGGTTATTGTAGGATGAAAACATTCTCTTGATTTTTTATGCAGGCATGAACACAACAAGATAACAGCAAACACAAAAGAACAAAAAATAGATTGAAATAAAGTTAAAACATGTAAAGAACCCTAAAACCTTATTTTATTTATGAAATAATAATCCTCCTAGAAAGGTTTACAATGCCTTTCATATGCTAGAAAAAACCTGACCTATATTAGAAAACAAAACTAGAATCCTAAAACATAAAAGAAATTAAAACGAAATCTGAATTAAAACAATAAATCCAATAAAAAAAATTAGGAAATATAATAAAATTAGCTCAAAAAGAAACTTTCAAGCCTAATTTTAGGAGATCTCATTGTCTAGTGAATGATAAAGTCCTACTTCTTAAGAAATCTTCCTGAAGAATTACTAGAAAAAATTTGAGTTCGATTCAACGGTTGGATCTCTTGTTATATCCATTTTAAGCCACTACCCTAATATGGAACGACCAATCATTCTTTTGGGTCTAGACTTGTCTCACTAGTCCATGAAAGCATCTGTTAAGCCATTTATATATTATATTTAGGGTAAATCCTTATATAACTGCTCAGAACCCTCAATCTCTACAAACTTGGCTACATCATTCTTCATGTGTTAGAAAAAACTCATCATTGAGTTTTGGTCATCATGCTACCACTATCGTCAACCACTTCTGGACCTCTATCGTTCAATCGATTTAGATAAAATAGGTTAAAAATCAATTCCCAAAACACCACCTTTAATCCTAATAGAATCACTATTGATCATCAATGACTTGTTCCATACCAAACCCTTACTCTTCTTATTTGGACTCTATACCCCTTCTGTATTCTCTCCCTTCTTCTTTTATTTCTTTCACTTCTTTATGAATTTGGATAATAACAACTTATTCTTACTTTTGTCTTAAAAAATTAATTTATTCTTTTTACGTACTAGTACTATACATTCCTCTTTTATATTGAGGGTATATGTATTACACCTCCACCATACATGACAATCCTATCATATTGTCATGGTTTGTCAAAAAGTATTTAACACATATCCATAGCCACTACATCACATCAAACATTATCAAAATATTTCTTACCTAAGAAAAAAAAAAGATAGCATTTGTTTATAATTACCTTGCTATCTTCATTTAACCATTTCAGTTTATAGAGGGTGAGGTGTTTTTCTACTTTAAATTGCAACTTTTTTACCACTTCAGCTGACACTATATTTTCACATGTATCATTATCAATGATCATATTGATACCTTATCGTTAATAGTATAGGTTGTTTGGAAGATGTTAGAGCACATTAAATTATATCCCAAATCACCCTTGGATGACAATATAATCTTTCAAAAAAACTAGTGTAGTACCTTTATCCTTATTCAAAATCTCTTAATTATTATGAGAGTCATTACATATAGGATCAGTAACATCATCTGCAAGTTTCTCTATCAATAGATTCACTCCTAAATGACTTTGTAGTTTGCTATATTCACTAGCCTAATGCCCTAATTCACCACAACTGTAATAATGAATCCTTAAAGTTGGACCATAACTCTGACTAGTTGTCTGTTAATTTTATTAATCATATCTATTTTAGAAAGGAGTTTGGTCTTGGATCAATATAGGACCCTCCTCTATTATACTGATCTATCAAAGAACTTCTATTTACAGCCTTAGCAGTTTGTTACTTCTCTACCTTTAAGACCTTCTAATATGCCTTCGAAGATGTCCATAAAGATTATAGGCACAACATGTCCTTAATGGACTACCGTAATCTACTCAAGTATCTTGCAACCAGTTGCTCTTCCATTTTTGTCATGTCATTCCTAACCACTAATTGATAAAACTGATAAGAATAATCATTGACATATTTTCCTCATTGTTTTAATATGTGGAGCCTTTGGTACAAGGTTTGGACATAGACAAATAGAAGAAAGTGTTCCCTTAATTTATTCATCTTTTTGCAATCACTGATTCTCACCTTCCTTTACCTCTTTCGTGTTCTCTTTAATTGTTCCTACTAGGTAAAAGCCCAACCTTTTAATATGATCGTAATAAGCTTTACTTAAAAAAAATTCACCTCGTTCATCCAATATATGAACTTATATGCTTGTAAAGTTCTTGTCAATTCAGGGATTTTAATATGAAACTCAAAATCTCAAGATTTGTTCTCTTTACAATTAAGAGGTTGTTTCCTCTAATTTTGTCTCTTGTTTTTAGTACTAACCACGAACACACGGTCGCTCTCTTAGTTTTGGTCTCGTATATCCCTCTCCTCGTATATATAGGTCAACTCTACGACTTGCCTCTGCTTGTCCTCCATGATGAGCTCCTAGATGTTTCTCTCCCGAATAGAAACCTCTGCACCCCTACCTGACCATGACCTTTTCCTATCATGGTTGTTAGTGGCATACAATAAGTAATTAAATATCCATAGGATTTCAATACATAATAAAAACTAAACTTGGGATCATTGGGCTCTGATACCAACTGATATAAGAAAAAACACAACAAGACGACAACAAATATGGAAAAATAGAAGATAGGTATAATAGGATTGAAACACGCAAAGAACCCTAAAACCTTATTTTATTTTTGAAATAATAATATTACTAAGTTCGCCTCCTAAATAGGCTCACAATGCCTATTATATGCTAGAAAAAATGACCTAAACTAGGAAATAAAATCAGAATCCTAACACAAAAAAAATTAAAACAAAATTTGAATTAAGATAATAAATTTAAAAAACAAACTAGGAAAAATAACAAAATTAGCTCAAGCATCAATTTCTAGACCTAATTTTAGGAGATCCAATAATCTGATGAAAGAGCATTTTAAGCCACTATCATAATATAGCATGATCAGATCTTCTTTTAGATCTAGACCTCAGTTATTCATGCGAGCATCTATTAAGCTATTTACATAGTTTGTTTTACAACTTCAATATCTTATGAAAATTTGACATTTACCATTGCAGTGTAAATGGATATGTAGCTAGCTCCTTGAATATCCACCAACTATAGAATCAGTTGGAAAAGTAGAGGTTAGTTTGTCATTTTAATGGTGTTCAGCCCCCCCAAAAAAGTGATAAATGTATCGTAGTGCTCAAGGTAAGTAGAATAGCAAGAGGCAAGGCATGGGATGGATTAATTTCATATGGGATATATGTTTGTTTTTGTTCGATATATATAGTTGTATAATAAATTGTAGCGAAAGAGACTGAGTTTTCCTAGAGAAATAATATAGTGTAGCGAGTCATAAATCTAAAAAAGATATAAAAATGCAATTTTATTTAAAAAAATTAAAAAACATTTTAAATATTGAATTTAAAAAATAAATAGATATTATATTTATCACAATTAATTGGGATAAAGATAATAATTATTTATTTTTAAAAGATAGTATTTTAAAAATAAATAAATAAATAAATAAATATTAATCTCACTCTCAAGTTGTGATAAAGATAAAATAAAGAGTATTTATTTAAAATAAATTGTATTTATTAAGTATTTATCAGTATTAAAACTGTACGTAGTTTACATGATTTAAAAAAAAAAATCATCGATATTTAATTAGCTAGTTAATTATTATTTGTTATAGCGTGCCTTTGGCAATGTTTCTAGATGAAAGGATGCTACTTTTCCTTAATAGCTGCAATTTACCATCGATATCTAATTAATTAGTTAACAATCAAGTCCTTTAAATGTTTCCCCTGCCCAATCACTGATGAAAAGGCAAAAACAATTAATCTGAGATTTTTGTTTTTTTTTTTTAATCACAAAGATAATTTTAGCAATAGATTATCATCTCATGTACATATAAATGTATTTTAATTCTTAGTTTGGTAAGAGTTAAAATAACTTGTTTCTTTTATTTATAAAGACATATTTTATTTATTTATTTTACATACATAAATTTATCTTATAATAATTTTTATCAAATTTATTTTTATTTTTTAAAATTTAATCACAACCACAACAAACTGTAACATAAAAATAAATAAATAAATAAATAAACCTCACTAAATCATCACAGTGACAGAATTTATCATATAATAATTTTAATCAAATATATTTTTAAAAAGCTTTATTTTTTTAACCACAACTACAGCAAACTGTAACATAAAAATAAAAATAAAAAAAACTCATTAAATCATCACAGTGACAGGCTTCGTTTTTTCTCACCATAAAGTTGCTTACTGAGGTGGCAAATGACAGTGAGATGAGATGATGTACAAGCTGACTTAAAAATAAGTACGTCAGCTTCTTAATTTTATATTTCATGGGAATCTAATGGTACACAAAAGACAGCAAAAAAGCAACCAGATACAGCCTCTTTTTTTTATTTATCGGTTAAAGACCAGAAATGTATGCAATTCGATTCAACTTGGATTGGATGTGGACAGCAGTTTTGTCTCTTTTTGCAGTTCCAAATCAATATTAATTAGTGTCCTGAATATTCAACCCACGTCTCTAGCTAGCATCGTAGTCATGCACCATTTTGGGACCCCAATTCCTTATGGTCGTCACCGCAGTCTTCGTCGTCATCAGAGATGCGAACAGCCCACCCAGTTTCCATGGTGTCATCCAGGAAATAGAGCATGGCAACCAGGAAGAGGCAAGACGAGAACATGGGAATGGGCCCGAAGATCCACAAAAGGAGTGGGAAAGAGAAATAGAAGGCACGCAGCCCCAACGACCAAAAATAGCTACCCCTGTTGACGGACCTAGCCACATACTCGGTAGTGAGATGCTGTTGATGATGATTAAGGCATATTCTCTCGAATGGCACGTTGATGACGATACTTGCATGGCTATAGTACCTGATGGACTGGACATTCAGCAAGAATGCCGCCAAGAAGCACACCAATATTGAAAAGAACTTGATAGACAACCCTAGATCGCTCCTGTCCCCAATCACAAAGTAGCTAGCCGATTTACCCCCGTGGCTGCTTGTCATGAGGAGGGCAATAAGGGAGCTGAGCATGATGGCTGCTGATGCCAGAACGGTGGATGCCATAATATTGTTTCTCAGTGTCTGCACAGCAAGAACTCCATTCCTGGACACGTCCTGTACCGACATGTATATGTATTTGTGTGTGAAAAAACCCCAATATATGATATAATTAATTAATAAGAAACAGTAAATAAAATAAAAATAATTAAGAAATGAATAGGAAAATTAATATATATATATATATATATATATATAAGACTAGCTACCTCCATCCTGGCTCGCACCCAGAAACGGCGATGGATAGCATTGATGCCAATGAAAGTCTTGGTGGGGTGGTGCTTGATGCGATAGAGAAGCCATATGTGGTATGCCAACATGATAACAAGTCCCGAAGGAACCAATATGTAATCAAGTATTGAATTCTTCTCCATATCCAACTCTTTAAGAATTAGGATAGAAATGGTACGCACTATATTGAAATTAAAAACACATGATACGCCTAATTTCCTCTGATTTTGTTGATGCAGGCTGTGAAGAAGAGAATTAAGAGAGAGATATAAGGAGTGCAAAGAGTAACTTGAGCACAGTGAAGAGAAATAGATGAAAAGGAAGGAGAAATATTGGAGGGATATTTATAGATGAATTAATGAGTCATGAGGGATATTTGTGGGTGTTTTTACTTTCTAACACTGTTGTTCGAAAAACATGGCAAGCTAGCACGGGGTATTTTTCATCTATATTTTAAATTACGTACCTTAGTTGAGAATTAATTGCGGTAATTTAAAACACCACGGTGGGAAATATAGTAATTTGTATTTTTCATCTATATTTTAAATTACTGTAGTTGAGAATTGCGGTAATTTAAAACACCACGGTGGGAAATATAGTATTTTTTATATAAAAAAATTAAATTTTAAACTTTGAAAATTTATAATTTAAATATGCGGATAACTCGGTGAAAACTATGTAAAACCTTAACAAAAAACTTCACCATGAAGAATTAAATAATGAGAAATAAAATAGAAATGATGGTAAATTATAAACTCCTGATCAAATTTTATAATGTTAGTAAAATTATTGATAATTTAAAACTAGAAGTGAGATGAGTTAGTTAAAATAAAATAAAATGGAATAGTATTGAATTAATAGAAAATAAATTTTAGAGAGAGATTTTTCACATAGTATTTTAAAAGAAGATTGAGAAAAGGTATTTGGTTGAACGAAAAATGTACCCAAACTTCATATAAGAGTGTTTTAGTAAATATAGATAGATTTTCTATATAAATAGCAAAATTATGCAGAAAACACTACACCATTAAACAAATTTTACTGACGGATTCATTCCGTCGGTGTAAGACATACAATTCGTTTGTGAAATTATTGCCGACAGAATAAGTCCGTCGGTATACTAATCGTCGGTAATTCCCCTTTCCGTCGCTAATTCTGTCAGAAATAATAAAAAAACCAACCACCGACGGAACACCGACAGTATTACAGAAGGCGACGCGTGACAAAAAAATTCCCGCGAGAACATTACCGATGGAACACATCCGTCTGAATTTTCAACGGTAATTACTGAAGGATATTCCGTCGGTAAGAGTGATGGTAAATACCAACGGAAATATTCCATCGGTAATTATGACATGGGTGGTAATTGTTTGGCAACTCTCAGTTAAATACCGACGGCTAGGAGCCATCGATATGTATATATATATATATATATATATATATATATATAATAATTTATTAATAGTAAAAAAGCTTAATAAAAAAATAAAATTGTATTAAACATTAAAAATATAAAAATAATGTTAAATAATATTCATCCAAATATTCATTACAAATTT
>Ga0325401_1002236_pt1 | contig 17071 bp, 7 predicted proteins | sample PopdelMetagenome_FD_205666 | JGI IMG/M metagenome (GOLD analysis project Ga0325401, IMG submission 205666) | Populus deltoides microbial communities from Bellville, Georgia, United States - Xylem-PdKOR-R2 | ecosystem: Host-associated > Plants > Phyllosphere > Stem > Wood/Secondary xylem | place...
TGAAGAACAGTATCTTAGGAGAAAGTCTATCCGTTAACTTATTGTAAGGACCTAAATTTCATTTCATCTGCAAAAAATGGTATTTATTATAAGGATTTAAATTCCATGTTCGATAGAATTTTTTTTTTATTAACGTGGGTATCCGGACCAGCTTGTGTGTACCTCAACTAATCCCACGAACCCTGAAATTAACGACCATGTAAGTTTTTAGTGACCATCATATTAACAACCGCAGGGCTCGAACCTGAGTATTCAATAAATTCTTGAACCATTATATGGTGGGATCATAAATGGATGGATTAATTTAATCGTTCATGATTTTTATATATATAGAATCTATATTATGATTTGTTTTTTCTTTTACAAAATAACTTATCTCTAATGATTTGTAATTAAATAAGCACTCAATTAAATCTTTGATGTTTGGATTATATGATAACAAATTATGAAATCTACCATTACAGTAAGTTTTTCATCCGCCTGATTCGATTGGATAGATTTTATCTAATAACCTGCTGACCCTTGACTTAACTAGAGTTAGGTCTATTTTTAAAATGTCTTTAAAATTGATTTGATTAAACTTAAATAACTTAATGTATCAGCCCGTGTGATCGTTTGAGTTTTTTTCAAAAAAAATTTGTCCAAAATAATATATATATTTTTTATCTAAAAAGATATATTTTCATTAAAAATTCAATAGACCCGAGTCAATGCAATGCAAGTTATCCACCCAATTTTCAACCTAAATCTTGAACTATGCATATGACCACATCATGTTCTATGAGCTACATCGTCAAGAAAAAGAATTTCACTACAGCTATTGAAAAAAGAAAAATCATGCACTTCAAAAAAAAAAATTCCAAAATCTGATACACTTGGTGAAGTAGCTAATGATGCATTGTCAAGGATTATAACTATCTTCTTCATCCGAATAATCTAGCTTTAATCATTTCCTTGCAAAAAAAAGAACCAAAAAAATTATTCAAAAGTTCATCTTTAACATCAAGTTTCAAAGAATCAGAACCATCTAGAAGATGGTTCAGTGGTAAAAATTTGGGATCAAAATATTTACTTTTCTTGTGGTTTCAGGTTCGAACCATGTGGTTGTTAATATGATAGTCACTAAAAGCTTACAAGCTTATATGGTCGTTTAAGTATTCAATTAAATTTATTCATACTGTAATCGCAATTTTATTCCTGATAATATTTTACTTAATTTTATAGTTCTTGTCGGATGAATTTTGAACATAATGAAATTGTAGATAATTTAATTTTTTATATATAAAGTATGATTTATTTCATGATGCAATAGCAATAGTTAAATCTACAATATTTAAATTAAAAACCATAAATATTAATATATATTTTTTAAAATTATTTTATAACCTCAATTTCAAAAACATTTTTAACCAAACACATTAAACTACTTTTTATTCAATCTCAATTTCAACTACAGTTTTAACTAAATATATATTTTTCTAACTCAACCTCAATTAAAAATATTTTTTATAAAATTATTTTTTTCAAATCACAATAACTAGTATATCTTGTGCGTCTTCTGACTTCTTAAAAGTGAGGTATCACCATGCACGTAAACATATTCAAAGGACACATATTTATGCTTCTTTTACTTTGCTTTTTTCTTCCTCGTCTTCGTGTGGCCATTCTTACAAAAGAGTACTCACATCCTCATCTTGAGACAAACACTACCCATCTTATAATTAGAAAGGGGTTAAAGATAAACAATCTAAGATAGTGATTTAGTGTCCGTGACTTTTTTTAAAGTATTTTTTATTTGAAAATATATTAAAATAATATATATTTTTTATTTTTTAAAAATTATTTTTGATATCAATACATCAAAATAATCCAAAAAATTAATTTGAAAAAAATCAATTTTTTTTTAAAAATATAATGTAACCGCAAATACAAATAATACCTAAGTAAAGCATGTATGGGCTAAACCAATGGAGGAGAGAGTTCTTTAGTTGCTTGAGTTCTTAACCATTTAGAAGAACCATAATTTTTTTTTTGTCAAAGAGATCAATTAATAATCAATGTGTTTGTTTGAAAGAATAAGCTGCAAGGCAAGAATACGTTGTTTTCATCAATAGTGAAGGAAGATGCAAGATTAATTAACAATAGAACAGAATAAAACAAACATGGATGATTTATTGAAGATAATCATTTAATAAGATTAAATTTTTTAGATTAATATGGATGTTTGATCTAGTTTACTCAAAGCTTGACTAATTCTACGAATTCTGAAGTTAATAACTATATAAGTTTTAAGTGACCTTGATATTTATAAAATTTAAACCGATAATTAGCGTAATAAATTCAAATATACCCATCAAAATCATTTAATAAAATTATTGTTCTATACTGGATATTGAAAGGTCAAAATTTCCAGCTGGGATTTTCTTAAAAACCACCCTTGTATTTGTGCCTCAAGCATATGGCTTGATTTGAAGTCACATCGAGCTCCATGGCCCATGAAAGGTTGAGGCCATAGCTGATGTCCTCTAGCGAGCTTGTGGTCTCTGTTAAAATGCCCTTACATGAACTGATGTCTGCCTGTGAGTCTTTGTGACCCTCATTATTCCATGGTATTTTTTAATATTTTTTTTTAATTTAATCTCTTTTTATTTGCTTGATTTGAGATTTCACTTAGTAGCTTTTTTTGTTGTCTTAATATGAAGTTTTTTTTTCATTATTTTTTTTAAATTGATTTTTTTTGTTTTACTCTTTAACATTGAGTTATTTAATAATAAAACTTCATAATTTTATTATATTCTTTCCTCAATTATTCTTTAAATTAGGTGTAATAATTATATTAACATGGCTAAAATGATAATAAGTCACATGCTTGTCATCTCGAATGATTTTTTTAGATCAAATGGTAATTTATTCCAAGAATGAGAAAAAATTATCCTAATAATATAGTTAAAAACCCACTAAATCTTCTAAGGATTAAAAAAAAACAAATAATTGCAAGACAAAAAACTAGATTTTGGCATTTTGCATCTCTAATTCTCTATGTATGGCACCTAACAACAATCAATTAGAAAAATTTAGATTTTGAGAATATTATAACAAATTAGCAACCAAAGAAATATATAGAATTTTATTGCTGGGATATTGAACTTAACTTCAAAGAGTTCTTAAAACCAATTAAGAAAAATTAGATCAAGAAAAGTATAGACTCCATAGTCAGAAGTAAATCAAATACTAGTTGAAATAACATTCACTCATTTTTTTTAGCAAATCAATGTTGTCGGTGTCGGTCACAGGAGTGGCAAGTGTCTCAACTACAAGCTCCGAAACCCTAAACTTCCAAACTATTCACATGAATCTTGCAAGTTGCCCAGGAAAACAGTGGAATTTTGCTTAGAACTAGAAAAAAAAAATTAAAAAATATTGCAGCATCCAAGATTCATGAATGGCAATGGCACTTTGGCAACACAAGAACTGTAAATAGTAAAGACTAGATTATTTATGCATGGCTAAGCTGCGTGACAGAATAGTTTTTTTAATATAAAAAAATATTTAATTATTGCTAATATTTTTTGGTAGATAAAAATTTAAAATCGTGTTGAGATGGATTTGATATAATTTAATTAACTTAACGGATAAAAAACAAGTTTGATGATCATTAAAAATATAATTTTATTTAAAATAAATATTTAAGATTAAATATTTTTTATAAATATTGATACAACAACAAATTAGATTGATTAGGGTTAACTTAGATTAACCTGCTAATTTGCATGTCGGGTCATAAAATCATGATAACCTCGTATAAATCAAATCAAAACAAATTATAAAACTCAATTTCTAATAAAATCAATGTTGAATGATAAAATTAAAAAAAATAATTAAGAAAATGATAAAAAAAAATGACTCGAGTTAACCCGCTCAAATCGTGATCCGAGTTATGAGACCGAGACAAATCAATAAAAATCAAATTGAAATAAATTATGAAATTTAATCTCCAATGAACCTAATGTTAAACGAGGCATTTGAAATTAAAAAATCGATTAATAAATAACAAGAAAAAGACTCGAGTCAATTAACGTTAACTTGTCAAACTCGTGATCCATATTATGAGATGAAGATAATCTTATAAAAAATAAACTGAAACAAATCACAAAGTCTAATTTCCAATTAACTCATTATAGAACGATGAAATTAAAAAAAAATGTCAATTAGAAAGAAAAAAAACTCGAATCGACTAGTTAAACTCGCGGTCTAGATCATAAGATTAAGATAATTTTATGAAAAATAAATTGAAGAAAATTATAAAGTTCAATCTACAATAAGTACAATGTTGAAGGATAAATTAAAATTAAAAAAAAATAAATTGAAAAAAAAACACTATTTAAATTAACAGTGCTTTGTGATAAAATTACAGTAAAATCCACAATTTTAGCATTTAAGTTCAGGTGTAAGATAATGAAGTATCAAGTACGATTTTATGAACCCAAATATGCAGTATTATTTCAAATTACAAAAATCATATTTGAGGTCAATTGTTGTCTGTTAAACCACAGGTGGACGACAATCCACATAAATATAGTTTTCGGATTTTATTTGATTTCTGAATTGATCTAGAAAAGAGTTTGGGTCACAAAGTTATTGAATCAAATTGTGAGTAATAAATCAATTATTTTTATTAAAAATAACATTATTTTATTTTTTAAAATTTCCTAAGTATTGATTAACAGGTTAATTAAATTAAATTACTAAAAATTAAATAAAATCAACTGAGTGAGACCACGAACTTGCAAAGGGGACATCAGCATGGGCCGCGGGTCTAATATCATGCCATGTGCTTGAGGCATAAATGCAGAGGTGAATTTTAAGAAAAATCTCAGCTCGGAAATCTTCAGCCTGTCTTTTTCCTGATGTAGTTATAGCATGACCACGGTGTCAGTCTGCAACAATGACAATGTGACCGACAAATTTTTAGTGGATGTTTTTTAAATTATTTTTTGATTAAAAATATATTATATTAATATATATTTTTATTTTTTTAAATTATTTTAACACTAACAAATCAAATCGATATAAAAATATTTAAAAAATTAATTTGAAGTAAAAAATTAAATAAATAAAATCTAATTTTTTTCAAATATTTTTAAAATTAAAAAAAAACTAAATCATGTTATGAAAAAGACTTGCAACATAATAAAGGTTTGTTTATTCATTCAAATTAAAAGTATTTTTTTTAAATTAAAATAATATTATTTTAATTTTTTTAAATATCAACTTAGAGAATTAACCTAGAATTCATAATTTTTTCCGCACTAACTCGACCAAGAAAGAGTTTACATGGTAAGAATTAACTTTAAAAGGTTTGTTTTTATTCTAGTTTCATGTTTGAGTTATCTGATTGTTAATGTAATAATTACTAAAAATTTATATAATTGTTTTAATTTTAAGTCCCGTAATATTAGCTAAAATTTATATAAATTAATTCAAATACCCATATTAATTAAAAATAAATAAATTGACAAGATGTTAGGGTTTAATAAGAACGATTTATGAATGGTACTCCTTCACAAGGCAGACAAGACAAGCATGTTGTACCTAACCATCTATTACTTTCTAACCAAGTTTACCAAACAATTATAGATTCTTTCATCGTCTACCATTCGTGGCAACACTTTAACCATTTTTGTTAAGGTTTGTGTAAGAAGCAAGAAATATCAACAGCAATGGGCTAAACATGGCCATGAATCCATCACAGCAGCAGCTGTTTATGTCCTCTACAAGTATAAGAAAACACACCAAAGCAGCAACCGCCCAACACCAGCATGAACCCGCAAGACAAAGACATGCCTAATTTGATGAAGCTTTCCAGCAAGCTTGAAATCACAAATTTGGTTGTTAGATTGCCTATTTTTGGGTCATTCTCCGTCCAATATTTGCGTAAACTAATTGTATTGGAGATGCTTTTTTATTTTTATGCTTCTCAGTGAAAATTTGGATTAAAAAATACCAAAATTTATAACTTTTTTTTAATACCATAAAATAAAAATAAAAACTTCGAATTAAAAAAAACAAAAAAAACATAATTTATTTTTTAAACCCAACTTTTATTACAAACCGCAACTACAAAACTCCTACAAAATTAATATCTATTAAATATTATATAACAATTACTTTTCAAGATTTTTTTTTACATTTATTTTTAATATTAACGTATCAAAACAAAAAAAAATATAAAGAATATTTTTTTAAAAAATAATATTTTAATTTAAAAAAAAACTTTCAAGAAGCAAAACACACATATTTACAATAATTTATGCGTTTGAATATATTTTAAAAGTATTTTTTATTTAAAAACATAAAAATTTTATTTTTTATTTTTTTAATATCAATAAATTAAAATTATAAAAAAAACATCAATTCATTTATTTTTTTCAAGTCAACACAATGCAAAACACTTGCAAGCAACAAAGTTTCCAAGATCAAAAGCATCACTTCAAACGATCTCTTAATCTAAACTTAACCATCCAATGTAAAAAATGTTTCCTTCCCCTTTAAAGCATATCATTTCACACACAGCCGATCTCCATCCTTTTTTCTTTACAAAAACCTAATTTGACAGCTCATAAACAAAACAAAATCTAACAACCAGTTTAACTCTCTTTAAGACACACAGCACATCCCAACCCACAGGCAGCTGTTTCCCATGCACGACAATTCAATGCCAGGAAACATAAAGGTCACCCAAAATAATAATAATAATAATAATAAATAAATAAATAAATAAATAAATAAAACACGCAAGACCCCTGATTAATTCTTTTTATACCAAATTAGCAACAAAAACAATAATAATTATAAGTCAGATTACAAAAAAAAAAAAATCCAAAATAACAAGAGCACAATGACATTAAAGAGAAAAACACAAAGTCACCGAGTAAACACCATTCCACAAAAATAAAATAAAAAATAAAAATAAAATAGAAATAAAAATAGAAATCCTTCTCTCTTTAATCACATCTTAATCCCTCAAAATAACAAAATTAACAGAGATTATAATGGTTAACTCAGTGATTATCTGTGAGCCGTGACAAGGGTCTCGATAAACCTTAATCCATCAAATCTTGGCGCAAATTTCTCCTTATTAGACCCACCACTTTTCTCCATTGAGGATGATCTTGATGAACCCTTCAAAACAACAAACATGTCAACGGTCAGGATTTACATCGAGTTAACCATCAAATGCTACAATATCTTCTACCCAGAAAAAAGAAAAAACAACCTCAACCACAGGAGAAGAAGGTGGGGCTGATGATGATAAAGCTACAGTGGAGACAGTAAGAACAGAAGCAACAAGAGTGCACGAACCCTTCATGTTTTCTTGATGGGTTTTCTTTTTAATGTGAGATTTGAGTAAAGAAGAGATTTAAAGGCTTAAAATAGGCGAAATCCGACGAGTCGTTCTCGCCGGATCTCTACCACAACCAGACGTCGAGAGAAATTGTGTTTCTTGAGTTTTGTGACCTGCGTTTTCCATGTTTTTGGCCTTTTTATACAGCGGTGGAGGGTTTCCCAGGTTAATGGAATTGAATTTTGATTTAAGATCCGTCTCACGTGGATTTTTAATGTAAATTTATTAGCACTAAGTTAATATTAATTTCTTATTTTAATAGGTCTTATCTCCTGCTCCTACTACCTACCATAATCCATGAGATTGTCAACGTGGCATCATAAAAAATGCGATGATGTTTGATCCAGGCTAATTTTCCTGTGAATAAGATCATATATTGTTTAACCCCTTAGAGGTATAGCTTAATTGATCAAATGTTAAATTTGTTTTTTAGAGGTCATCAGTTTGAGTTTCACTAATTTTAGGATCATTAGAAGCTTACATGATTGTTAATTTTAGAATCTATAAGATTAATCGAAGTACGCGAAAGCTGGCTGAAATACCCACATTAATCTAAAAAAAATCAAATATTAACAGTTAATTAATCCAATCCAAATTCAATCGGGTCAATATCAAATAAAATTAAAAATAAAATAATATTAATACAAATAATTAATCCAAACCACCAAATAACCTTCTTGTTAACTCAATAATTTATTGTATATTGGATATAGTAATGATGAGTAATTTTCACTTGAAAAAATATTAAAATATATTTTTTGAGTTTTTAACATGTTAAAATTATTTAAAATTTTAAAAAGTTATCATTTTAATATTTTTCCAAACTATATATACTTTTAAAATCCAGTAAAAAAAACAGGTAAAAATGCAATAACGATCGGGCAGTGTTCCAGACCCTTTCTCGGGTCTGTCTTCGACTCAAAGGTCTGAGAAGGGATTAGAGAGTTCGGTGGTGTAGGGAATTAGTGGGTAAGTAAGGCGGTTAGTGATTTTATTGGCTTTTTTTTTTTTTTTAAAAAAAAGGAGGAGGATGGCTTTGATTGGAGAGAAAGGTGCGGTTGCTGACATGCTGGCAGTTGGAAAGGGTGATGGTTTTGCCGAAGCTCGATGCCGTTCAATTTAGATTCTCCAAGTTTTTTTTTTTTCCTTTATTAATTGGAAGGAGAGCTCTGTGATATAATAACGACTGCGATGATGCACTGCGGTAAAAAGGTATGTTATTTGTATATTTTATTATACAAACATGCTTGGTGTGTTTGTATAATAAAATTAATTAATTTAATTTTATTAAATTAATTAAGTATCAATCGAGTATTAGCTTTGTTTATCAATACCGTGAGGATTCATACCAAGCCTGCTGAAAATAAACCACCAAGTCCAATTATAAACCAACATAACTTAAAAAAGATAAAATTAAAAATAAAATTAAAATGATCAAAAAAAGCCAAATGAAAAAAAAAAAAGCCTAATTCAGGTACCGTCTGGGAAAAATTAATTTTTTGTTAAAAAATTAATTTTTTTTTATATTTTAGATCGTTTTGATGTGCTGATTTCAAAAATAATTTTTAAAAAATATAAAAAAATATTATTTTGATGCATTTCAACATGAAAAACACTTTGAAAAGCAACCGCAACCACACTCCTAAACAAACTCGTGCAGTGTCCATATAAGTACTTTCAATCCCAAATATGTCAATATTTTTAGTAATATGCACAAACAAAATTTAGTATTCCAACAAATTATCCAAAAATTTGATGGATATTATCCTAACTGTAAAATTATTTTAGATTAGCTTGTGTATTAATAAAAATATTTTTTTTAAAAAAATAACTTTAAGAATGAATCCACTAGATCAATCTAGTATATTTAGAGAAATTTAATTTTTATTTAGATGTTCACCTCAAGATTTGAATCTAAAAAAAAACCTAAATATTTAATAACATTAGTTTTTCATGAGAAATACCAATTTAATCTCAAATCTATATGCTCACTCATGATTGAGCCAAAAACTTATAAATTTTGTCAATTAGATACCAATCATTTTTTAAAAAAATTCAAACAAGTCTTGTTGTTATAGTTCATCAATATTTTCATCACATCTCTTCAAATTAAGGTCATTTTAGTGCGTAAAAATGCACACTAGATAAAAGATGGCAATGCTCTTTATTTTCTTAATCTTTCTATAAATCAAGTGCATAAAGTATACACATCACACATAAATTACTAATTTGTATATACGGACGGAATTACAGATGAAAAATATACCGTCAGTAATTATGACCGCAAATTACCGACAGAATTATTCCATCGGTAATGCCATTGATATTAAACGAATTTCTAGCAGTGGTTTGACAGCTAATCGATAAAATATAGAAATTGTGTGTCTATAACTAAATTGAGATTTCTCATAGTTTTTGTTGTAGCTTTGGATTGTTAACCTGAAAAATTTGTAAATCAAGATTTCAAGGGAGCTTTTAATTTTGTAAAATATCCACGAAAAAATAATTTTGACATCCATGATGTTTTTAAAAGCTTGCTTCCATCAAAGTGGCCCAATCAATCAGAGACGAAGTTAACAAATTTGACATCCTTTACTCTTATAAATAGAATTCAAAGTTCTGATATTAAATATTGAAAAGCATGATTCCCAAAAAAAAAGGAAGAAAAAGACATCATGATATCCATGGAATAACATGATCCACACGTTCAAGCCATTTTCAAGGGTAAAATCAGTTATTTTGGACACAAAATTAACCTTTTTCTTCATCAGATTAATTACTCTTCTCACGTTTGATCTCTATTATTCTTCAAGTACGAGCAAAATCACATTCTAAAAAAATGAATTGACTTAAATTAAATAGATCGAGAAATTTTGTAGTTTCTTGCTAGTTTAGTCTTGCTTGATTATACCCAAGTGGGAAATTTTTTAAACCCTAAACGAATAAAAGTAAATTTAGGTTGTTCTAATTAGCTACGGGATCGAGTTGGCAAACATGTGCTTGCCAGGAAGTTCATTCAAGGAAATTTCCTAAGTAATTCAGGAATATTGTAAGAAAGAGTGCTTGACAAGTACATGACCGACCTTAAGCTTAAGTCCCTTGCGGCAAATTAATCTTATTTCTTTTCGGACAAGGTACCTTCTATATAAGGTCACATAATTCCAATGTTTTGTCACTCACGCTAAATTTTGTTTGAAGAACTTGGAAATTATAGCCTTTTGTGACATAATGTCGTCTGTTTTTGGTTCAGCAAGTGCAATTTGTGCTGATTACTTTGGTGATGAATATGGGGTGCCTCTGCTCTCTTCCACGATCAAGAAGACAGGTGGTCACATAGCAAAGGAGTCGGAGAATTCAGAAAGGATAGGTCACCTTGCAAGCAAGAGCAAGAATGGTGACAGCAAGCCATCAATGATGCCATGGGCTAATAATAAAGAGGGGCATGTGTCGCCAGCACCTGTTACCTTCTTGGATGGATTACACATGTTCTTTGAGATTAATTTCTAGTTGGGATTTCTAGCAGTTCAACATAGTTTTAAGCCTGACCAATGATAGTTCTAAGACTATCATTCAAATAAAATAACAATGTTTTTGAATAATTCTTTTCAAATATCAAACGATGTAGTTTTTAGATATGAGAGTTTGAAATGCAAATCAATTAAAGAGATTATATATCAAAGTTGAGAGAGACTCGCCAAGAGTACTTTGGGGTGGATGAATTAGCATTAGTCCAAATAATTATCACTACATGCTTGTTTTTTTTGGTATAGTGGAAATAAAAGAAACAAAAACTAATCTCCTCTACGATATTTAGTGTCCATCGAATCTGCAAGAAGAAGAGCTCTTAAACCTAGAGGTGGTTCTCCCAGATACAAATCTTAGCGAGATTTCGAGCACCATGCTTTGCCATGAAGTCAGCACACGAGTTAGCTTCTCTCAATGTATGAAGAAGATGAACCTCCCACTCTTTTGAAAGAAGCTCCTTGATATCCACAATAACAGCCCCCAGCTTATGAAAAATGAAAGTTCCATCATGAATTAGTCTCAAGGCATTTATGGAGTTCTAATTGCAGATGATCTTCCTATAGCCTTGGTTCCAAGCTAGAACTAACCCATATTTAATAGCCAGAAGCTCTGAAAGCAGGTTAATGCTAATTCCTCCAAAGCCTGATAGCTTGCTTCACCCAAGCATTGCAAAGAGCCTCATTAAAAAGATGAATTTGCTTCATGAGCCAATTGTTACCTGCACAATTCTCCCCATAAGCAATGATGTTCCTGCTACACCTCCAGATCCACCAAATACCCGAAAGAAAAAGGAACGAATCATTAGAAGAAATTAACCATATGTCTACACCATTCCATAACATTTATGTTCCAAAACTCGTGAGCATTTACTATTCCCATATTTGTCCATATGATTACAGCAAAGTGATAGTCCTACAGGCAATGCAAAACACTTTCGTCCTTCTGGTTGCAGCAGCTATAGATGGGAGTATTTGTCCATATGATTCTAGCAATGTGTTGTTTGTAGTGTAAAAGATTTGTAGGAAGACAATCATGAATAATCTGTCAAACCATCATCCCAACTTTCTCATAATCTTTTTTCTTCCAAACCTAGATCCAAATTGGATTTCCTTTCAGCGTTGTAGATCTGTCCAGTAGCCAATGAAAGGCAAACTTAGAATTGTAAACACCAACATCATTAGCCTCCCCAAATAATCCTGTCATCTGGACGAGGAGTAGCTGGTATAGGGACAACCATGATGAGGGCGTTAAATAGTATCCCAATTCACAAGATTGAAACCACGACCTGTGTCAGAGCTGCTCTAAATAATGAAATCTCGAATGATTTTATCAATGCCATTGCATATCGCTCGAGGAAGCCACAAAATCTGCATATGGGGATTTCATTAATCATCGATTTAACAAGTGTGACCCTCTTTGCCCTATTCAACATTCTCTATTTCCAAGTTGCCAGCTTAGTATGAACCCTATCCATGATGAAATTGAGAAGTAGGATGAACTACCAAAGCGGAGGCAACCACAAGCAGAAGTTCCGTCAGAAATATCTTGTCTAACGCTACGAAGGATATCAATGAAAACAACCCTCCTCAAACGTTCCCCACAGACCCTTTTTTTTTTTTGCCTTCTTTCCACTTCCTAAAAATTGAAGAATGACAATGGAATATTTCTTTGGTATTAGAATTTCCCGACAGAATTGTCAGCAGAATATTGTCATCAAAAAGTTAATCATTGGTGATTTTATTTCTTCGATGATTTCTAATTCCGACAGAATCATTGGCAGAATATTTTGTTGTCAAATAAATCCATTTTTTGTCAAACAATCCGTTAGCATTAGAAAGTGCTGACGGAACAAACATTGATGAAATCGCTAATAAAAAGAATATTTCATCGGTGTTTTTTTTTAGCATCTCACAACCAGCATAAAAGAAATTCTTCATCTTTTTCATAGATTATAACATCTAACAATCAACAAAAAAGAGAATCAACATAAAAGAATAATACCTAGACAGATAAAACTTGTAATAAAGATAATAGAAGGGTAAATTCCTTACTTTTTACAAAGTTTTAAATTGTTTGATCGATGGTAAACAATCTCTAATCTATCCCAATCCCATATATTAGTAAGTCCCATACTTGTAAGAAAACAACAACGCAAAAGAAGCAAAACAAATCCTACTACAGTATTGAAATTTCAAGACGATGATCATCAGGATGATGCTTGAAAATTAGTTCTAACAATCAAAACAATCACAATATTAATAATTAGCCATTGATGAACAAAATGATGGAACAGTAAGTGGAACACTGAGCATGTTTGTTGCTTGAAAATGCTAAGCTTACTGCTTTCATAACACGACGACATGACACATTAAGGTAAAAAAAATTAGTACGGACAAAAAATTTTTCTTTTTTCGTGTTTTTTTCACTATATTTGTTTATTTTATTTTATTTTTTATTATTTTTGTTTTTAATAATTGTATGAATGTTGTTGTACAATTTTTTTTTTCATATGAGATCAATTTTTAGTTTATTTATTTATAGGATTTTTAATTTTTTTTCATATGAATTTTTTTAGTTGAATTTATTTTTTCGTGTTATTTATTTGTTGTAAATTTTTTTGAGTTGATTTTCTTCTTCTTTTTTCCAAGCATTTTGAGTATTGTAGAGTGTTGATTAATATTAATTTAATTATTTTATAGTTTTGTAATATATATATATATTTAAATATTTTAAATAATTACCGATGGAATTACATAAGGTTTGTTTCCGATGGAATTACCGACGGAATGAGATATTTTTTTTGCTCGCTTTTTCCGTTAGTAAATCCATCGGTAATAATATTTTTTTATTACCAACGGACTTATTGATGGATAAAAAATTACCGATGAAAGATTCACCGACGGAGACTTTCCGTCAGTGATTTTATCGGTAATTTTTTTACCAAAAAATGGTAGTGCAAATACCGACGGAAAATTCTGTCCGTAAATCTAAAGATTGTGGCAGTGTTAGTTTCTCCATCAATTTCCTCCATTGAGTTCCTCCAATGAAATGAGTTCCTCACATAGGTTCCTCCAAGCCACTAGAAACATTTTCTAAGTATGGATTCCTTCATGGTTTCACCTTATTCTTTTGAAATTTCTTTGAAGTATGAGTTCTTTCATGGTTCTCTTCTTTTTTCAACCATGGTGCATACCCCAATACACGAGCTCTTCGGTATATTACCCAGGATTTCCACCCCTCTTCTTATAAGAAGAAAATTCGACGAACTCATCATGGTAATTAAGTATTTTTACAAGTCTTTGCGTATTAAAATTACAAAAAGTTGGGGGCTATTGATGAACCCAAATTTAATGGGCTCAAAACCCCCGATAGCCTAAAAAGAATGGATCTAGGCACTGTCTAGAACCAATGACCATGGGCCTTGGGCAACGTGCTTAGGCCTATTTTCTACCTCGCCTGAGTCCAACACTTCCTCGATAATGTTTCAGGACTTTCATGCCGGTCTCTCAATATATTTTATATTAACCTAATAAATATTATTTTGAGTAAAATACAACTCAAAATATCACATTGATGAAATGACTTTTCTGCCCCTCATCTACACAAAATGATAAGACTCATGAGCTATAAATTTTTTATGAATCCTTCAAGTTTCAGGTTCATAATCTCTTCATTATCAATATTTTTAGCATATATATTATAAGAGTCCATCTCTCTAAAATATAATTGTACTTTTTTTTTTCTAAAAAAAATATTTATTTAAGCATAAAGACCTTTTACATGTATTAGCCATCTTAGCTATAAAAAAAAATGAATCAGATTACTAGAATAATAGATTAATATATTATCCAACACATAAACTTTATTTTTAAGTTACTTGTATTTTTTAGGACCTCATCAATTCCAATTCTGTAGGAGGAAATCACTTACATTTTTTTCATATATGATACTATTTTTTTTTCATTGGAAGTTAATTTGATCTTATTCTTAATTCTCTAAATTGTTGCAACCCACCAACCGAGCTGATTTATGCCATCATTTGTCCCATATCATTTAACCTTTCCATAAACCAAGCAAAGGATATCTTGGACCGACAATCGCCAACAAACATGATTTGCTAAGGATTTAGGAAAAAAAATAATTTCAATAAAGAAAAGTTGTCTCACGAATACTAAAAGCTGTTAATAGAAGAAATGATAATGTTTAAAGATGTCTATTCTAAAACACTACGGTTTTGACATAGATATTTCAAGACGTCCATGAGTGCAAATTTGTTAATATGATAATATAAAATCAATATATTAATTATCATATCAATAAATATGTGAACATAATTATTGATAAGTATAACGTGCATCATTATTGGTGTATTAATGTGTATTCTAGGTCCAGGACAGGCTGATTTTAGAAAATATAAAGAGGAAATTATTTTTTTTAACCCGGAAAAAAACTTGGGTTAACTAGAGACATGATGAACTAAAAAAAACATTATAAAAACCCAATTAAAATTCATTGATTTTTTTTAAATATTTTTCAAAATAATATCAATATATTTTTTCTTACAAAATAAAAAATAAATTGATTGAAATTAACTCAAGTAAACCCATCTAACTTATTATCTTAGATTTACCCCGCGTCAATCATGGTAGGATTTAAAAACTATGGTAACTTGTCAGCAATGATTTCGATGTCCTAAGAACAACAACAAGAATATAATGAACAAACTAATCCTCGACCAATAAAAGTGGCAAGCACATATTTTCAGCTTTTATATTTTCCAAGTCAGAAAGATAATTTGAGAATTGAGATTTGAGCTTCGCATCTCCACTTCCCAAGCAAGTAAACATACTTTGACAAGACACGCGCCTTTGATCGTTGAACATGGTCAGGTGGTCTCCCCTAGCAGGCTAGCAGCTACCCCACAAGAAGCGGTCCTTACCGCATTTGAGCCCCAGCCCATTCCTACAGCGAAAAGGAAACAACTTGGAAGTTAAAAGGCTTCCCACTCTCCAAAGGATATCAAGGTTCCTTCCTTATTTATAGTTTTTCTTGAAATTGCTCCTCGTCAAATACCTAAACACAGCAAGAAAAGCAAACTAGAATCTTGCTCTCTAGCTTTCAAAGGGTATTCTGCTACTTGAGATTTGGGGCGGTCAAGATTTTCTTGAAGAGACCATGAATTCTATGTTCAGTTCTTTTGATGCTTTGTGTGCTGAGTTATTGGGTCAAAAAGTGAGGTCTTCACTCGCTCTTACAACCATGGATTGCAATACCAAGAGGGTTTTGACTGCTGGTGATAATAGTAAGGTGGCTGAAGATAAGTTGATCAAGAATCGAGAGGGAAGCTCCTCGAGATCGTTGGCTAGGAAACAAGAGAAGAAGGTGCCGAGGTTTGCACCAGAGCTTGATGGACTCAACTGCTTCGAGACCATTGTTAACTATTGAGATTCGATGACATGACGCAATGAAGTTGTGTTTTTATTTATAGGGATATGTAGAGAGAAAAAGCGAGGAATTATTCTTTGATTGATCTATCTGGAGTGATGATGGTAATGTTAAAATGTAATTCTAATATACTATTATATGAATATATTCCTTTTGTACATCTTCTTGAAATAATTTTGAGTTTTTATTAATTGATGGATTAAATTCTCAAAACCACACTCAACTGCTAGGTAATCATGGCAATCATGTTATTCGGCTACTTTTATCAGAGCCAAGATCCCCTGTACATATAGCAGCTCTAATCTCCCTGTCTCTGTTGTTTAAACCCTCATTAAGAGTGTTAAAATAATTAAGCTCAAACACAAAAAGGAGGCTAAAATTCTGAATAATATGTCTATTATGAGTGCTTAGTCTTAACCTAAATACAAACAAAGTATATATAGGTTAAATTGAAAGTACTATTCTATCCTTAATAAATAAGACTACATAAATATTATTTAACATCTCCCCTCAAACTCACGATGCGGCAGCTACAAGCATCGAGAGTTTGCCAACCAGAAAATGAAAATGAGAGATGGAATGCGCCTTGGTAAAGAAATCTGCAATCTGCAAGGAAGAAGGAACAAAAGGCAAAACAATGGTGCCATGTTTGAGATGATGACGAGTAAGATGACAATCAATCTCAATGTGCTTAGT
>Ga0325401_1002237_pt1 | contig 17071 bp, 13 predicted proteins | sample PopdelMetagenome_FD_205666 | JGI IMG/M metagenome (GOLD analysis project Ga0325401, IMG submission 205666) | Populus deltoides microbial communities from Bellville, Georgia, United States - Xylem-PdKOR-R2 | ecosystem: Host-associated > Plants > Phyllosphere > Stem > Wood/Secondary xylem | place...
GTCGGTTTAGTCGGAGGCGCTTGCTTGTCTGGCCCACGCCTCGGGTCGCGGACCCGAGGCGCCCGGAGAGGGCAGGACGGGTGCCGATGGTGTTCGGAAACACCTTCGATCATCCCTTCCACGGCAGTCCCCCGGGGGTCCAGGGGCCTCAGGCCCTTGGCGGGTGAGGTCCGGAGAGGGCGGAGCCCTCTCCGGTCCCGAAAGCGAAGGATGTTCCCTCGAAGCAAGGGACACCCCCGGAGTAGGAGGGACCCTACTCGACCGCGCCCGTCAGCGGCGGCGCGTCGCGCTTCGCGCCCGGCTTGATCTCCTCGGCCGGCTTCACCGAGGCGATGGCCACCTGGCCCCCCGGGCCGGCGGAGGCGGCGTCGTCGCCGGGGGACGGCTTGTAGCCCGCCTCCGGCTCGATGCCCGGATCGGCCGGGTTCTGCTGGTTCTCCTTCACGTCGTGCGGCCCGACGCTCTCCGGGCGCGCCGTCTTCGTGTGCAGGCCCCAGTTCTCGAGCATCCCCGGAACCTCGCTCTTCTCGTCCGCCATGATCGGTCCTCCGCGTACCAGTCCGGGGAACGCCCCGGCGGGGGGAGGGGTTGTCAGGCCGCCCGCATCAGGCCGCGTGGGCCGGTTCGGTCCCGAGGGCGGCCAGGACCGCCCCGCGCAGCCCCTCCAGCTTGCGCTCGTTCTCGACCTTCAGCCCGAACAGGTCCTTCACGTAGAACACGTCCACCGCCCGCACGCCGTAGGTGGTGACGTGGGCGGAGGCGATCTGCACCCCCTGGCCGGAGATGGCGGCCGTCACGTCGTGCAGCAGGCCCGGGCGGTCGCGGCCGTTCACCTCGATCACCGTGTGGGTGTTGCTCGCGTGGTTGTCGATCACGACGCGCGGCGGCACCGTCACGGCGCGCAGCCGGGCGGGCTCGCGCTTGACCCTGCTGATCTCGTCGGTGATCCGCATCCGCCCCGACAGCGCCTGCTCGATCACCACCGAGAGCCGCGCCAGCCGGTGCGGCGCGTCCAGCGCCCCGCCCGCCGCGTCCTGCACCCAGAAGGTATCGAGCGCCATGCCGTTGGTCATGGTGTGGATGCGCGCGTCGACGATGCTGGCGCCGGCGATCGCCAGGGCGCCCGCGATGCGGCTGAACAGGCCGGGATGGTCGGCGGTGTGGACCGTCACCTCCGTCACCGCCCGCTCCTCCAGCACCTCGGTCCGCACCGTCAGCGGCGCGTCGCGGCACTCGGCCTCCCGGATGAGGGCGGCGTGGCGGGCGTGGGTGTCGGGGTCGAAGGAGAGCCAGTAGCCGGGATAGCCGAGCGAGAGGAACCGCTCCACCTCGGCCGGCGCCCGCCCCTCCAGCGCCGCCGCGGCCGCCTCCCGCGCGCGGGCCACGCGCACGTCGCGCTCCGGCACCGACAGCCCGCCCGCCAGCACCTCGGCCACCCGCCAGTACAGCTCCCGCAGCAGGGTCGCCTTCCAGCCGTTCCACACCTTCGGCCCGACGGCGCGCATGTCGCACACCGTCAGCACCAGCAGCAGCCGCAGGCGTTCCGGCGACTGCACCACCTCGGCGAGGTCGAGGATCGTCTTGGGGTCGTCGATGTCGCGCTTGAACGCCGTCTGGCTCACTAGCAGGTGGTTCAGCACGAGCCAGGAGACCGTCTCCGTCTCCTCCGGCGTCAGCCCCAGCCGCGGGCCGAGTTCCTGGGCGATGCCGGCGCCGAGCTCGGAGTGGTCGCCGCCGCGCCCCTTGGCGATGTCGTGCAGCAGGATCGCGGCGTAGAGCGCGCGCCGCGACTGGAGCTGCCCGACCAGCTCGGAGGCCACCGGCGCGACGGTGTCGAGCTCCCCGCGCTCGAGCGCGTTCATCACGCCGACCGCCTCGATCGTGTGCTCCTCCACGGTGAAGACGTGGTAGGTGTCGAACTGCATCAGCCCGACGATCCGCGCCCATTCCGGGATCAGGGCCGACAGCACGCCGGCCTCGTTCAGGGCCCGCAGCCAGCGCGCGCTCGCCTTGCCCGCCAGGATGTCGAGGAAGAGCCGGTTCGCCCCCTCCTGCCCGCGCAGGCGGGCGGCGTAGCGCGCGTTGCGGATCAGGGCGCGCAGCCCCAGCGGGTGGATCTCCAGCCCCCGGTCCCGCGCCGCGCGGACGAGGCGCAGCATCACCGCGGGGTCCGCCGCCACGTCGTGGTCGGGCGAGAAGAGGATCTTGCCGTCGGCCAGCGTCAGCCCGGCCGCCTTCATCGCCGCGTCCGGCGCCGGCTGCAGGGCGGGCATCCCGAGCGCCGCGCGCTCGATCGCCGGCTCCAGCAGCCGCTTCAGCCGCACCACCTCGCGGGCCGTGAGGAAGAGGTGCTTCATGAAGCGCTCCACCCCGTCCTGCTTGCCGTGGCGGGTGTAGCCCATCCGCGCCCCGACCACGGGCTGCAGGTCGAAGGTCAGCCGCTCCTCGGCGCGCCCGGTCACGTAGTGCAGGTGGAAGCGCACGGTCCACAGGAAGGACCAGGCGCGGCGGAAGGCGCGCGCCTCCTGCGCCGTCAGCAGCCCGCCGCCCGGACTGTCCGGCCCGACCATCTGCCACATCTTCTCCACCCCGAAGGCGTAGCGGGCGAGCCAGTACATCGTCTGGAGGTCGCGCAGGCCCCCGCGCCCCTCCTTGATGTGCGGCTCCACCAGGTAGGGGCTGTCGCCGTAGCGGGCGTGGCGGGCCCCGCGCTCGATCTGCTTGGCGTGCAGGAACTGGCCCAGGCCCCAGTCCCGGCGCGCCGCGGCGTAGGCCGCCTCGAAGCGGTCGTAGACCTCCCGCTCGCCCTCCAGGAAGCGCGCGTCCAGCAGGGCGGTCTGCACCGTCGTGTCCGCCCGCGCGTCCTCCAGGCACTCGGCGACGGAGCGCGTGGCGTGGCCGACCTTCACCCCGAGGTCCCACAGCAGGTAGAGCATGAACTCCACCGTCCGCCGCCCCGCGGCGTCGAGCGGCGCGTCCGAGACGAAGAGAAGGTCGATGTCGGAGTAGGGCGCCAGCGTCCCGCGCCCGTACCCGCCCGTGGCGGCCAGCGCGAAGGGGGGCGGCGCGTCCCGCCCGGTGACGGCGGCGAGGCTGTAGCGCAGGATGGTGGCGATCAGCCCGTCCATCGCCTCCGCCAGCGCCCGCGCGGCGACGAGCCCGGCCAGGTTCTCCCGCTCGAAGCGCTCCTGCATCCCGCCCTGGATGCGGCTGAGGTCGCGCCGGAGAAGTGAGAGGGCGGCGTCGCGCGAGGGAAGGGGAGAGGCGTCGAGCGCCTCCATTCCCCCGATGGGGCCCCCGATGGACCCCTCTGCGGGTGCGGTCGCGGTGTCGGCGGCGCCCGGGCCGGCTTGTGTCATCCCCGGGAAGATAAAGACTCGCGCTGCGGTGCAACAGGCACCGCGTGCTACGTCATATGTGATTTCAGCCGATAAAGCGCCTCCAGCGCCCCGCGGGGCGTTAGCGCGTCGGGATCGATCGCCGCGAGCGCGTCCCGCAGCGGGTCCGGCTCCACCGCGGGTTGCGGCCCCTCCGCGGCCCGCCCGCCGGCCGCGCCGAACAGCGGAAGCTCGCCCGCGAGGGGGTCGAGTCCCCGCGCCCGCTCCTCCAGCGAGGCGAGCACCGCCTCCGCCCGACCCACCACCTCCCGGGGAACCCCCGCCAGCCGGGCGACGTGCAGCCCCCAGGACCGTGCCGCCGCCCCGGGGCCCACCAGGTGCTGGAACACCACCTGCCCCCGGTGCTCCCGCACCCGCATCGAGGCCGGGGCGAGTTCCGGCAGCTTGCCGGCCAGCGCCGTCAGCTCGTGGAAGTGGGTGGCGAACAGGGTGCGGCAGCGCAGCCGGTCGTGCAGCGCCTCCAGCACCGCCCAGGCGATCGCCAGCCCGTCCCAGGTGGCGGTGCCCCGCCCGACCTCGTCCAGCACGACGAAGCTGCGCGGCCCGGCCTGGTTCAGCACGGCGGCCGTCTCGCTCATCTCCACCATGAAGGTGGAGCGCCCCCCGGCGATGTCGTCCGCGGTGCCCACCCGCGAGAACAGCCGGTCCACCAGCCCCATCCGCGCCGCCTCCGCCGGCACGAAGAGCCCGGCCTGGGCCAGCACCACCATCAGCGCGTTCTGCCGCAGGTAGGTCGACTTGCCCGCCATGTTCGGCCCCGTCAGCAGGCACAGCCGCCGCCCGGCCGACAGGTCCGCGTCGTTCGGCACGAAGGCGGGGCCCCGGTTCCGGCGCAGCGCCGCCTCCACCACCGGGTGCCGCCCCTGGGTGACGCAGAAATCCGCCCGCTCCGTCATCTCCGGCCGGCACCAGCCGCCGCCCGAGGCGAGTTCCGCCGCCGCCGCGTGCACGTCCAGCGCCGCCGCCGCCCGCGCCGCCGCCGCGATTCCCGGCGCCGCCTCCAGGCACAGCTTTCTCAGATGCCGCACCACCACAGCCTCCCGCCGCGTCGCCTCCTCCCGCGCCTGGGACAGCTTGCGGTCGAGATCGGACAGCGCCCCGCAGGTGAAGCGGTGGGCGCTGGCCATGGACTGGCGGTGGATCGGCGCCATCGGCCCGGGGGCCGGCTTCTGCCGCAGCAGCGCCTCGCCGGCCGCCGACGGCACCTCCGCCAGGAATCCCAGCTGCTGGTGGTGGCGGATCTTGAGGCTCGCCACCCCCCAGGCCTGGGCGAGATCCATCTGCAGGGCCAGGATCGCCCCGCGCGCGTCGTCCCGCAGCCGCCGCAGCGCGTCGAGCTCCCCGTCGTAGCCGGGGCCGACCACGCCGCCCTCCTCGATCCGCGCCGGCAGCTCGGCCGCCAGCGCCCGGGCCAGCTCGGCGCGCGGGGAGCCCTCCGGCACCAGCGCCGCCGCGGCCGCCCGCACCAGCGGCGGCACCGGCGGCACCCCGGCGGCGTCGCCGATCGCCGCCCGCATCGCCTCCGCCCGCGCCAGCCCGTCCCGCAGCGCCGCCAGGTCGCGCGGGAAGAACCGCTCCACCGACAGCCGCCCGAGCGCGCGGGCCATGTCCGGCGCCCCGCGCAGCGCCTCCCGCAGCCCGCCCCGCACCGCGTCGGCCGCGAGGAGGAAGGCCACCGCGTCGTGCCGCGCCAGGACGGGGGCCGCGTCCGACAGCGGGGCCGCCAGCCGCGCCGCCAGCTCCCGCCCGCCGGCGGCCGTCAGCGTCCGGTCCACCGCCCCCAGCAGGCAGTCCTTGCCCCCGCGCTCGGCGCGAAGGATCTCCAGGCTGCGCCGCGTCGCCGCGTCCATCCGCAGCGTGCCCTCGCCCCCGCGCGGCTCCGGCGGCGCCAGCCGCGGCAGGGTGCCGCCCCCCGTCGCCCGCACGTAGTCCAGCGCCATCGCCAGCGCCGCCGCCTCGCCCTCGGTGAAGGCGCCGAAGGCCTCCAGCCCCGCCACCCCCCAGGCCTCGGCCGCCAGCCGCGCCCCGTCCCGCGGCACCGCCGCCTCCCGCACCAGCCCGCCGAGCGGCGTCAGCGCGTCCCCCGCCGCGATCGCCTCCGGCGCCACCACCTCCGCCGGCTCCAGCCGCGCCAGCAGCGCCCCGAGCTCCGCCGCCGGCAGGCTCTCCGTGCAGACATGGCCGGTGGAGACGTCCAGCCAGGCCGCCCCCACCCGCTCATCCCCGCCCCTCGGCCCTTCCGGCACCACCGCCAGCAGCCAGGAGGGGCGCGACCCCTCCAGCAGCGCCTCCTCCGTCACGGTCGCCGGGGTGACGACGCGGACCACCTCCCGCCGCACCGCCGGCGCCCGCCGCGCCTTGGCCTGCTCCGGCGTCTCCATCTGCTCGCAGACCGCGACGCGGAAGCCGCGCCGGATCAGCCGCGCGAGGTAGGCCTCCATCGCGTGGACCGGCACACCCGCCATCGGCACCGGCTGCCCGCGGTGCTCCCCGCGATGCGACACCGCCAGCCCCAGCACCTCGGCCGCCGTCACCGCGTCGGCGAAGAACAGCTCGAAGAAGTCGCCCATGCGGAAGAAGACGAGCGCGTCCGGGTGCGCGCCCTTCGCCGCGAACCACTGCGCCATGGCGGGGGTCGCGCCCTCGGCCTCGGGGAGGGCGGTCGGGGGAGTCGAATCCATGGGGGATTCCTAGGTGGCGCCGCCGCGCCGGTCCAGCACGCTGGACAGCGCCCGCGACGCCGCGCGACCCTCTCCGCCGGGCCAGCCGCCCCCAAGGGAGACGCCCCCGTGAGACGCCGCCACCTCCTCGCCGCCGCGACGGGCGCCGCCCTCGCCCCGCCGCGCCTTCCCGCCCCCGCCGTGGCGCAGGGCACCCGCGCCACCACGCTGCGCTTCATCCCCCAGGCCAACCTCGCCGCCCTCGACCCGGTCTGGACCACCGCCACCGTCACCGGCAACCACGGCTACAACGTCTTCGACACGCTCTACGCCGTCGACAACGCCAACCGCCCCCGCCCGCAGATGGCCGAAGGGCACGAGACGCTCGACGATGGCCGCCGCTGGCGCTTCCGCCTGCGCGACGGCCTCCGCTTCCACGACGACGAGCCGGTGCGCGCCCGCGACTGCGTCGCCAGCATCCGCCGCTGGTGCGTGCGCGACCCCTTCGGCCAGCTCCTCGCCCGCGCGGTGGCGGAGTGGGTCGTGGTGGACGACCGCACCTTCGAGGCCCGCCTGCACCGGCCCTTCCCGCTCATCCTCGACGCGCTCGCCAAGCCCGACGCCGCGGTCTGCTTCATGATGCCGGAGCGCCTGGCCAACACCGACCCCAACCGCGCCATCACCGAGATGATCGGCTCCGGCCCCTACCGCTTCGTCGCCGCCGAGTACAACTCCGGCGCCCGCGTGGCGTACGAGCGGTTCGACGCCTACGTCCCGCGCGGGGAGCCCCCCGAGCGCGCGTCGGGGGCCAAGATCGCCCACATGCGCCGCATCGAGTGGAACATCGTCACCGACCCCTCCACCGCCGCCGCGGCGCTCGTCAACGGGGAGGCCGACTGGTGGGAGCGCCCGCTCTCCGACCTCGCCCCGGTGCTCGCCCGCTCCCGCGACGTGCGGCGCGAGATCCTCGACAAGGAGGGCCGCCTCGCGCTGCTGCGCCTCAACTGCCTCCAGCCCCCCTTCGACGACGTGCGGATGCGCCGCGCCGTCCGCCTGGCCGTGAACCAGGAGGACACGATGCGCGCCGCCCAGGGCGACGACCAGGCGCTCTGGAGCGCCTGCCGCAGCCTCTTCCCGCAGCGCACCCCCTACTACCGCGACAACCCCGACCTGATGCCCGCCAGCCTCGACGCCTGCCGCGCCGCCATGCGCGACGCCGGCTACGCGGGGGGGCGCATCGTGGTCATCAACCCGACCGACTTCCCCGACATCGGCCCCCTCGGCCAGGTCACCGCCGACACCCTCAAGCGCGCCGGCATGAACATCGACCTCGCCGAGAGCGACTGGGGCACCGTGATCCAGCGCCGCAACTCGCGCGAGCCGGTCGAGCGCGGCGGCTGGAGCCTCTTCCACACCACCGGCAGCTCCAACACCTACGCCAGCCCGGCCATGTCCCCCCTCATCCGCGGCCAGGGCGACGCCGGCTGGTTCGGGTGGTGGAAGAGCGAGCGCGCGGAGGAACTGACGGCCGAGTGGATCGACGCGCCGGACGAGGGCGCGCGCGCCCGCCTCGCCGGGGAGCTCGGACGCCTGGCGCTGGAGGAGGTCGCGACGGTGCCCCTCGGCCAGTTCACCATCCGCACCGCCTTCCGACGCGACCTGGGCGGGTTCATCGAGGGAAGCATCCCGTACCCCTGGAACGTGCGGCGGGGCTGATCCTTCGAAGGCCCTCCGTGGCCAGGGGGAGGAAGAAGGAATTCTTCCTCCCCCTGGAACCCCCGCCATCATCTTCTTCTGTTTAGTTTCGGGCTCTTGCCCGACTGGCCCACGCCTCGGGTCGTGGACCCGAGGCGCCCGGAGAGGTCAGGACGGTCGCCGATGGGGTCAGAGACACCGTCTGATCATCGCATCCACGGCAGTCTCCTGCGGGTCCAGGGGCCTCAGGCTCCTGGCGGGTGAGGTCCGGAGAGGGCAGCGCCCTCTTCGGTCCCGAAAGTCGGAAAACCGGACCGACCCCGTTCGGTCGATCCCCGGCTTCTGCCCCGCAAACCTTTGCTGCAACTGCGAAATCCCGCCCGCACCGCTTCACGTGCGTCCCCCGCCGCACCATAGTGTCGCCCGCATCGCGGCACGGGCAGGGGAAACGACGGATGGACGACGTGCGCCGCGGGGATTCCCGCACGGCCCGCATCACGCGCGAGGAGGCCCTCTCGATGCATGCCGAGGGCAAGCCCGGCAAGCTCGAGATCCGCCTCACCAAGCCGCTCGCCACCGCGCGCGACCTCAGCCTCGCCTACTCCCCGGGCGTCGCCGAGCCCTGTCTCGAGATCCATCGCGACGCGTCCCTCGCCTACGACTACACGGCCAAGGGCAACATGGTCGCCGTCATCTCCAACGGCACGGCGGTGCTCGGGCTGGGCGACCTGGGCGCGGTCGCGTCGAAGCCGGTGATGGAGGGCAAGGCGGCGCTGTTCAAGCGCTTCGCCGAGGTGGACAGCATCGACCTCTGCGTCGACACCGCGGACGTGGACGAGTTCGTCAACTGCGTCCGCTTCCTCGCCCCCTCCTTCGGCGGGATCAACCTCGAGGACATCAAGGCTCCCGAGTGCTTCGTGATCGAGCAGCGCCTGCGCGAGATCATGGACATCCCCGTCTTCCACGACGACCAGCACGGCACCGCCATCGTCGCCGCCGCCGGCCTCATCAACGCCTGCCACCTGACCGGGCGCGACCTGCGGGACACGCGGCTGGTGATCAACGGCGCCGGGTCGGCGGCCATCGCCTGCGCGGAGCTCCTCCGCGCCATGGGGATGCGGCCGGCGAACATCCTCATGTGCGACACCAAGGGCGTGCTCTACCGCGGCCGGGTGGAGGGGATGAACCAGTGGAAGTCCGCCCACGCGGTGGAGACCGAGGTGCGCACCCTGTCGCAGGCCCTGCAGGGCGCCGACGCCTTCTTCGGCCTGTCCAAGAAGGGCGCGGTGACGCAGGACATGGTCCGCGCCATGGCCGAGAAGCCGATCATCTTCGCCATGGCCAACCCCGACCCGGAGATCACCCCGGACGAGGCCAAGGCCGCCCGCCCCGACGCCATCGTCGCCACGGGTCGTTCGGACTACCCGAACCAGGTCAACAACGTCCTCGGCTTCCCCTTCATCTTCCGCGGCGCGCTCGACGTGCGCGCCACCACGATCAACGAGGGGATGAAGATCGCGGCCGCCGAGGCGCTCGCGATGCTCGCGCGGGAGGACGTGCCGGAGGAGGTCGCCGGCGCCGGCGGCGGCCACGGCCTGCGCTTCGGGGCCGAGTACATCATCCCCCACGCCTTCGACCCCCGCCTCATCTCCCGCGTCTCGCCCGCGGTCGCGCGCGCCGCGATGGAGAGCGGCGTCGCCCGCAAGCCGATCCCCGACCTGCAACTGTACGCGCGGACGCTGGCCAAGAAGCTCGACCCCGTCGGCGGCGCGCTGGAGGCGATCACCGAGCGCGTGCGCCAGAGCCCCCGGCGGGTGGTCTTCGCCGAGGGCGAGGAGGAGAAGACGATCCGCGCCGCGATCGCCTTCCGCAACGCCGGCTACGGCACGCCGATCCTGGTGGGCCGGGAGGACCGCATCACCGCGACCGTCGCCGCCCTCGGCGTGCCGCTGCCGGACGGCATCGAGATCCACAACGCCGCTCGCTCGGACAGCAACCGCCGCTACGCCGAGTACGTCTACGCCAGGAAGCAGCGCGACGGCTTCCTGTTCCGCGACGCCCAGCGCGCGGTCAACCTCGACCGCAACGTCTTCGCCGCCTGCATGGTGGCGCTCGGCGACGCCGACGCCGTGGTCACCGGCACCACCCGCTCCTACTCGGCCAGCCTGAAGCAGATCACCCTGGCGATCGACCCGGCCCCGGCCTCGGACGGCGGCCCCGGCGTGCTGTTCGGCCTGACGCTGATGCTCACCCAGCGCGCCGGCACCGTGCTGCTGGCCGACACCGCGATCCACGAGCGCCCCGACGCCGGCACCCTCGCCGAGATCGCGCTCCAGGCCGCCGCCCAGGCCCGGCGCCTCGGGCTGGAACCCCGCGTCGCCTTCCTCTCCTTCTCCAACTTCGGCGATCCGCGCTACTCGGTCATCCCGCAGACCGTGCGCGACGCCGTGGCCCTGCTCGACGCGCGCGGCGATCAGGACTTCGAGTACGAGGGCGAGATGGCCGCCGACGTCGCCCTCGACCCGCAGCTCCAGGCCCTCTATCCGTTCTGCCGTCTGACGGGCCCGGCCAACGTGCTGGTGATGCCCGGCCTGCACGCCGCCCACATCCTGTCCAAGGCCGTGCCGCGCCTCACCAGCGCCACCGCCATCGGGCCGCTGCTGATGGGCCTGTCCAAGCCGGCGCAGATCCTCTCCATCGCGGCCGGGGTGAACAACATCCTCGACATGGCCTGCCTCGCCGCCCACGACGCGCTGGCCGGCCAGGGGGGCGCCGGCTAGCGGGACGGCCGCCGCATCCCCTTATGAGGGGGATGCGGCGCCCCCTCCTCCTCCTCGCCCTCCTCCCGCTGGCCGCAGGCCCCGTCTCGGCCCAGCCGCGCCCGCCGACCTTCCCCACCCGGGACGTTGCCGTGACCTACCGCGTCCTCGGCAACCTCTCCCCCCAGGCCCCGCGCGAGTTCACCGCCGCCGCCCTCGCCGCCGGCGGTATGCTGCGACTGGAATCCCCCGCCTACCCCGCCTGGGTCCTCGCCGACCGCGCCGGCCGCACCGACATGGTGGTCGATTCCCTCCGCGCCGTGACCCCCGCCCCCGTCCGCCAGCAGGAGGGCGCCCGCCTCCTCCGCATGGTCGAGACCGCGCGCCTGACCCGCACCGGCACCGCCCGCCAGGCCGGCCAGCCCTGCACCACCTACCGCTGGGAACAGGAGAACGGGCGCGGCACCGCCTGCGTCACCGCCGACGGCGTCCTTCTCCGCGGCGTGAACGAGAGAGGGGAGGGGATCGAGGCCACCGGCGTCGACTACGCCCGCCAGGACCCCGCCCGCTTCCGCGTGCCGGACGGGTACCGGCGGATGGACCTCGGGGGCATGGCCCGCGGCTTCGGGCTGTCGCTGCCGGGGCGCTGATCCGGCGCGTTCGGGATGTGGCCAGGGGGAGGAAGAAGGAATTCTTCCTCCCCCTGGAACCCCCTCTATCATCTTCTTCTATTTGGTTGGGGGTCTTGCCCCACTGGCCCACGCCTCGGGTCGATGACCCGAGGCGCCCGGAGCGGTCAGGAAGGTTCCCGATGGTGTCCGGAGACGCCGTGTCCCGCCGGTCCACGGCAGTCTCCTGCGGGTCCAGGGGCCTCAGGCTCCTGGCGGGTGAGGTCCGGAGAGGGCGGAGCCCTCTCCGGTCCCGCAAGCGAAGGACCAGAACCCGCCCTGAGAGCAGGGGCCTCCCCGCCGCGGGCGTCCTACCCGAAGACGATCTTCAGGAAGATCAGCAGCAGCACCACCGCGACGATGCCGTAGGCGGTGGCCTTGGTGAACATCGCCCAGCCCGTCTGGCGCTCCGCCAGGATGTCCTGCGGCTTCACCTCGACGAGGTCCACGTGCTGCTGCGCCTCGGCCATGGTTCCTGTCCCGTTCCGGGCCGCCCGGAGGGGCGGCGTTGAGGCCGTTCCTCTAGGCAGCGAAGGGGGGATCGGGCAAGGGGTTCGCGATCGCTCCCCCGGCCGGCGCCGCTTCCACCACCGCCCGCCCGCCCTCCAGGCGCGCCCGCCCGGACGCCGCCCAGGCCAGGGCCGCGGGCAGGATCCGGTGCTCCTGCGCCAGCACCCGCGCGGCCAGCGTCGCCTCGTCGTCGCCCGGCAGCACCGGCACCGCGGCCTGGGCGATGATCGGCCCCTCGTCCACGCCGGGCGTCACGAAGTGGACCGTGCAGCCGTGCAGCCGGACGCCCGCGGCCAGCGCACGGGCGTGGGTGTCCAGTCCGGGGAAGGCCGGCAGCAGGCTCGGGTGGACGTTCAGCATCCGGCCCGACCAGCGCGCGACGAAGCCCTCCGTCAGCACGCGCATGAAGCCGGCGAGCACGATCATCGCCGCCCCCGCGCGGTCCAGCTCGGCCCCCATCGCCGCCTCGAAGCCGGCGCGGTCGCGGCCGAAGGGGCGGCTCTCCACCACGGCGGTCGGGAGGCCGGCCTCGCGCGCCCGCTCCAGCCCGGCGGCGTCCGCCCGGTTCGACAGCACCAGCGCGATCCGCGCCGGGTAGCCCGGCGCCCGCGCCGCCGCGATCAGCGCGCCGAGGTTGCTGCCCCGCCCGGAGACGAGGACGGCGACGCGGGTCAGTTCGGCCATGCGGCGGACAGGCCCTCCATCCGGACCGATGCCGCGGCGCTGCCCCCGTCGGGCCCCGCCTCGATCCGCCCGATCCGGTGCGCGGTCTCGCCGTGCTCGGCCAGCAGCGCCGTCGCGGCCTCGACCTTCGCCTCCTCCACCACCAGCGCCATGCCGATGCCGAGGTTGAAGACCCGCAGCATCTCCTCCGCCGCGACGCCCCCGGTGCGGGCCAGCCAGGCGAAGACCGGCGGCACCGGCCAGGACCCCGCCTCGATCACCGCCACCGTGCCCTCCGGCAGCACGCGCGGCAGGTTGCCCGGCAGCCCGCCGCCGGTGATGTGCGCCGCCGCCTTGACCAGCCCCGCGCGGTGCAGCGCCAGCACGGCGCGCACGTAGATCCGCGTCGGCTCCAGCAGCGCCTCGCCGAGCGTGCGCCCGGCCGCGAAGGGCGCCGGGTCGCCCAGCCCGGCGTTCCCCGCCTCCACGATCCGCCGCACGAGCGAGAAGCCGTTCGAGTGCACCCCGGACGACCCCAGCCCGAGCACCGCGTCCCCCGGCCCGACCGTGCCGGCGGGCAGCAGCGCCCCCCGTTCCGCCGCCCCCACGGAGAAGCCGGCGAGGTCGTAGTCGCCGCGCGCGTACATCCCCGGCATCTCCGCCGTCTCGCCGCCGACCAGCGCGCAGCCCGCCTGGCGGCAGCCCTCGGCGATGCCGGCCACCACCTCGGCGGCCTGCGCCACGTCGAGCGCCCCGGTCGCGAAGTAGTCGAGGAAGAAGAGCGGCTCCGCCCCCTGCACCACGAGGTCGTTCACGCACATCGCGACAAGGTCGATCCCGACGGTCGCGTGGTGCCGCGCGTCGATCGCCAGCCGCAGCTTCGTCCCCACCCCGTCCGTGGAGGAGACGAGCACCGGGTCGGTGAACCCCGCCGCGCGAAGGTCGAACAGCGCCCCGAACCCGCCCAGCCCGCCCATCGTCCCGGTCCGGTCCGTGGAGCGCGCCAGCGGCTTGATCCGGTCCACCAGCGCGTCGCCCGCCTCGATGTCCACGCCCGCGCCCTTGTAGGTCAGGGCGTCGCGGTCGGTCAGTCTGGTCATGGCGGTCCCCTATCGGCTATCCCAGGGGCGGTCCACGGGGAGCGGCGCATGCCCAGGTCAGACGGTCGCGGAACCCATCATGTCCCGCGCGCCGGCGCAATCCGCGGGCGCCGCGGGGCGGGGATGCGCGGCCTGACCCTCGCCGCCTCCCTCGTCATCCCCCTCCTTGCCGGCGCCCCGGCCCTCGCCCAGGACGACCCCGCCGTGCAGCGCGGCGTGCCCGCCGAGGCGACGGCGGCCAACGCCGTGCAGGCGAAGGAGCGGGCGCTGGCCAACGCCCAGCGCATCGCCTGGGGGCGCTACGCCGCCGCCACCGGGCAGAACCCCAACGCCTCCGCCGCCCAGATCGAGTCGGCCGTCGCCAGCATGGTGGTGGAGGCGGAGCGGTCGACCCTCAACGGCTACTCGGGCCGCTACACCATCCGCTTCCGCGGCGCCCGCTCCCCCTCGGCGCCGCCCCCCGTCGCCTCCGGCGGCTCCTCCGGCGGCCTCTCCGGCGGGGCATCGGGCGGCACCGAGACGGCCGGCGCCGTCCCGCCGCTCGCGCCCCCCGCCCGCCCCGACCCGGCCAACGCCGCCTTCGTCCCCCCGCCGGGCCCCTCCGCGGCCGGCACGCTGGAGGCCGCGACGAGCTTCCGCAGCTTCGACGAGTACCTTCTCCTGCGCCGCCGCCTCCTCGCCCAGCCCTTGATCGGCAGCGTGACCGTCGTCGCCATCTCGACCGAGGGCGCGCGGCTGCGCCTCGGACTGCGCGGCGCGCCGGACACGGTGGCGGCCCAGCTCGCCGGCGGCGGCATCGTGCTCGTCCCGGGCGCGGCCGCCCCCGGCGCGGTCCCGTCCAGCCCCTCCTGGCGAGTGGGCCTTGCCGGAGGGGCTTGATCCCCGGATCCGGGGGAGCCTCGGGGGCGGGCCCGGCCGCCCGCCGGCCCCGTCCGGCGCCGTCCCGGCGACCCCGGGAGGGTCCCCGGGACCGGCCGCCGGCGCGGGCAGCGCGCTCTTCACCCTGCCCAACATCATCACCCTCGCCCGGCTCTGCGCCGTGCCGGGCGTGGTGTGGCTGATCATCCAGCACCGGCTCGACCTCGCCTTCCTCCTCTTCGTCGGCGCCGGCCTGTCGGACGCGGCGGATGGCTGGCTGGCGCGGGTGCGCGACGCCCGCTCCTTCCTCGGCGCCATCCTCGATCCGGTGGCGGACAAGGCGCTGCTCGTCTCCGTCTACGTCACCCTCGCGATCATCGGGGTGCTGCCGGACTGGCTCGCCATCCTCGTCGTGTTCCGCGACCTGCTCATCGTCGGCGGCCTCCTCGTCCTCGCGCTGATGGGCACGCGGCCGGCGATCCGGCCGCTCCTCGTCTCGAAGCTGAACACGCTGATGCAGATCGCCCTCGCCGCCGCGGCCCTCCTGCTGGCGGGCTTCGGCCTGGACGGCGGGCCGCTGCTGCCGGCGCTCATCGGCCTCGTCACCGGCACCACCGTCGCGTCGGGCGCCGCCTACGTGCGCGACGCCGCCCGCGGCCTGCCCGCGTGACCCCGCCGCCCGCCCCGCACCCGTCCGTCCCGTCCCCGCCGGTCCCCCGCGCGCCCGTCCCCCGCGCGCCCGGCCCGCTGCCGCCCTCGCCGGGGCCGCGCAGCGCCACGCGCGCGCAGCGCCTCGGCCTCGTCCTCGGGCTGCTCGCCGCCCTCGTCTTCGCCCTCTGGTTCTTCTCGGCGATCCTGACGCCCTTCGTGCTGGCGGTCTGCGTCGCCTACTTCCTCGACCCGCTGGCCGGGCGGCTGGCGCGGATCGGCGTGCCGCGCTGGCTCGGCGCGGGACTGCTGATCGTGGGGCTGGTCGCCCTCTCGCTTCTCGCGCTCCTTCTCCTCTACCCGCTGCTCATCTCCCAGATCGGCGTGCTGCTGACGCGCCTGCCCGCCTACGTCGCCACCATCGGCGCCCGCGTGCAGGACGCCCTCGCCGCGCTGGAGGAGGCGATGCGCCCGATGGTGCTCGACCCGCGCCTGACCGACCTCGCGGTCACGCAGGTCGGCAGCATCCTCGTCTGGCTCGGCACCTCCGCCACGCGCCTCATCGGCGGCGGCTACGCGCTGTTCTCCGTCTTCACCTTCGCCGTCGTCACCCCGATCGTCGCCTTCTACCTGCTGCGCGACTGGCCGCGCCTGATCGCCAGGATCGAGACCTGGCTGCCCCGGCGCAGCGCCGCCGTGCTGCGCCAGCTCGCCCACGACACCGACCGCGTGCTCTCGGCCTGGCTGCGCGGCCTCTCCGCGGTCGGGCTGGAGCTCGGCCTCCTCGTCGGCCTCCTCGCCGGCCTCTTCACCTTCGTCCCCTATGTCGGCTCCATGACGGGGATGGTCACCGCGGTCCTCCTCGCGATCGGCCAGTTCGGCACGCTGCGCGGGGTGGCGATGGTGGCCGGCGTCTTCCTCGCCGGCCAGATCGTGGAGGGCTACATCATCTACCCCCGCCTGCTCGGCGACCGGGTGGAGCTGCACGCGGTCTGGGTGATCTTCGCCCTCTTCGCCGGCGGCGTCGCCTTCGGCTTCCTCGGCGTGCTGCTCGCGGTGCCGATCGCCGCCGCCATCGGCGTGCTCGCCCGCCACTGGCTGCGCCGCTACCTGGAGAGCCCGCTCTACCTCGACCCGCCCCGGACCGGGGCGTGACCGGGCCCATGAGGGGGGCCATGAGGGGATACGTGACCGCCGCCCGCCAGCTCCCCCTGCCGCTGATCCCGCGCGGGGGCCCCGAGCCCGACCCGATCCCCGACCCCTCCAACGCCGTCGCCCGCACCTGGCTCGGCGACCCGACGAGCTGGCCGGCCGGCCGCCTCGCGCTGCACGGGCCGGAGGGCAGCGGCAAGTCCGCCTTCCTCGCCCAGGCCGCGCGCCGCCTCGGCCTGCGCCGCCTCTCCGGCCACCTCCTCCGCGGCGTCCCGCGCGGCGCGCCGACCGCGCTCGACGACGCCGACTGCGCCGCCGAGGAGGCGGCCCTGTTCCACCTCATCAACGCCTGCGCCGCCGGCGGCCACCTCCTGCTGATGGCCGGACGCGAGCCCCCGGCGCGCTGGCCGGTCGCGCTGCCCGACCTCGCCAGCCGCCTCCGCGCCACCGCCGCCGCACCCTTCAGCCACCCCGGGGACGGGCTGCTCCGCGCCCTGCTCTCCCGCCACTTCGCCCGCCGCGGGATGCGGGTGGAGCCGGCGATCCAGGACTGGCTCCTCGCCCGCCTGCCGCGGGAGGCGGCGGTGCTGGCCGAGGCCGCCGCCCGGCTCGACCGCGCCGCCATGGCCGGGGGAGGGGCCGTCACCCGCCCGCTCGCCCGCGCCGTGCTCGCCGGCCTGCTCGACGGCACCGAGGAGGGCTTCCCGGCGGACGAAGACGCGGCCGGTGACGATTTCATGGCAACCGGGGGCGCTCCCTCCGCTTCCATGGGCACCCTGCTCTAGTCTCCGGCCCGATGGACGCGAACACAGACAGCCCCCGGGCCGACGGAAAGCCCGAACCCCCGCGCGCCCCGCGCGCCCCCCGGGCCGAGGCCCCCGCGCCCCTGCGCGGCGCGCCCGACGGCCCCGGCGCCCCTCCGGGCGCGCCCGTGCCCGCCCCGCCGACCGCGCCGGCCCC
>Ga0325401_1002238_pt1 | contig 17068 bp, 13 predicted proteins | sample PopdelMetagenome_FD_205666 | JGI IMG/M metagenome (GOLD analysis project Ga0325401, IMG submission 205666) | Populus deltoides microbial communities from Bellville, Georgia, United States - Xylem-PdKOR-R2 | ecosystem: Host-associated > Plants > Phyllosphere > Stem > Wood/Secondary xylem | place...
AGCAAGTTATGGCGAGGCTTATTTTCTTTTATCAGCAAGGTTGGTTGTGGAAAGACGCTGTAAAAAACCTAGGTTTTATAAATTTGGCAGGAATTCTCGTCATCTCTTCAACCGCTGCTAAATAACAGCTTTGCTTTAAACAGAGTATTGCGCTGAGATTAAGGAAGTGTAAATAAATAAGCTTCATCTAATATACCGGCGCAAATCCCGCATTGTACGATAAGAGCACATGTTTAGATGCCCTTTGAATGATGTTTTTTGTTTTTTCACCTCGCCCTTCCACTTAACTAACTATCATTGTGAGGCTTACGTTTTTCGTTGCAAGCTATTTTTCTCTGCTAGTTTTGCTGCCTTTCGCAGTAAAGGCTCAAAAAGTAAAGTCTGTGCCTTTTAGCTATTTGCCTGAGCGTTCTGAGGACCGCTATAATCAACGCGTGCCACAAAAGACTTTACCGCTTGTAGGTGGTGGTTTCCTGATTTTGGCGCACAAATCGGCTACTGAATATGCCGTTGAACGCTACACCTCTGATCTACAGCGTACTTGGTCAGCTTCAGTGCCGGTTACCAGCGCAGAGAGCATCGATGGTTTTAGTCGAGGAGTGAAACAAGCGCTAGTGGTTATCTATAATAAAACCAACTCAAGCCAAACACTCAGTGGGCAAGCAATTGACTTAGCTACCGGACAAAAAGCTCCACTCAAAAAACTCGTGGAAACAGGCAGCCGCGACCGGCACCCTGGTGTAACTTTTTCACCGGATGGTAGCAAACTAGTAGCTTGGAGCTATGCCACGCGTGACGAACAGATTCGTGCTATCATGGCTAGTGTGTACGACGAGCAACTTACCAAATTAAAGGACCGAACGTACGACTTCCATGACCTAGGTGCCTTCTTCTCCCCTACTGTTTCACTCGGTAATGACGGGACACAGTACGTGACGCTGATCAGCGACGAGATGAAAAAGCTCAGCGTGCGTCGCTACCGCAACGACAACCAAGATGTGAAGGTGATGTCGGTGGCAGTGGGTGGCAGCTTCGGCGGAAAAACTGTTATGGTGTTTGACACCAAGATTTCGATGCAGCCGGAGAACACGCTATATGCTGCGGCTATTTGTACAGAGCGCCAAACAGGTCAGTACTACAGCTTAAAGCTTGTAAAATTTGATTTCTCTGGTGAGGGCACGATGAAGTTTGCGGACGAATTTCGGTTCACCCCCGACTATCTAGCCGAAGTAAATAAAGTCACCCAGAGTACGAGTCAGCGTTTGGAGGACGTATACTTATCGGACATTCTGCTCACTGCTGAAAAGCAGGTCGTTGTTGTGGCAGAGAAGAAGTACGAAGAAGGCGGCGATGAATCACCAGTACGAACCAAGGAGCTGCACCTATTTGGCTACAACGAGTTTGAGGCACCTACTTGGCATACAATTATTGCCAAAAATCAAGTTGCGCCGCCAGCAGAATCGTTCACAGGCATTGGCTACAAGGCAGCATTGTTTGGCCTCAACGTGCAGATTCTCACGCAAGAAAATATTAAAGGGAAGTCTGACTTGTACATGCGTACCGTGAACGCTCAAACGGGCGTGGTCCAACCGGTCAAGGGCCTAGGTTTGAAAGTAGCTAATGACCAGCAGCTAGCTTACGTGAAAGACTTTACGGCTTGGGTTGATGCACAAACTCTCATTGGCGTGAGTCGTCCCAGTAAAAAATCAGCTGCGCTGATGCTCAATAAGATCGTGGTCAAATAAGACCACGAATTCTAAACCACGGATTCGACGGATTTTTCGGATTTCGCGGATTTTGTGGCCGACTTTCGAGCGAAGCTATCAAACAACAAGAGGCATCCTATTAGGATGCCTCTTGTTGTTTGATAATCTACAAAATCCGTGGAATCCGAAAAATCCGACTGAATCCGTGGTTCAGGTTAATACACGTATTCGTTTGCCTCAATCATGGCAGCTGCAATACGACGACGAGCCTCTTTGGTGTTGAATAAATCAGCTTTGGTGAAGCGCTTCAACCCCAGGGCTAGAAGGCGCTGTTCGTCGCCTTCGGTCATAGAAGCAATAGCATCCTTGCCATATTTATTGACGAGGTCGACGGCGTCGGCTAGGTACACACGGGCAATGTCAATCTGGTTAGCTAGAGCTTCTTCGCCTTTCTCGGCAGCTTCTTTCTCCACGCGGAGCACGGTGCTTTCGGCTGTGTAGACCTTAATGGCCATATCGGCGATGTTCATGAGTACTTCTTGCTCCTTGGCCAAGGAGTTCATGTACTTTTGCACGGCCGTGCCAGCTACCATCAGAATGGCCTTCTTCAGGTTTTTGATGGTTTTGTGCTCGGTGGCAAACAAACCGGTTGGCTCCTCTGCCCCAAAGTCCGGAATGGCCATCAGCTCTTGCTGCACAGCTTGGGCCGGGCCCATCAGGTCTAGCTCGCCTTTCAGACCTTTCTTCAAGATCATATCAACGGCGAGCATGCGGTTGATTTCGTTCGTGCCTTCGAAGATGCGGTTGATGCGCGAGTCGCGGTAGGCACGGTCCATTGGGTAGTCGGCCGAGAAACCGTAGCCACCGAAGATCTGTACGCCTTCGTCTACCACATAGTCGAGTACTTCGGAGCCTTCTACTTTCAGCATGGCACACTCCACGGCAAACTCACGGGCGGCACCTAGCAAGGCTTCGCTGTAGCTCTTGCCTTGGGCCAATAGCTCTTGTTCCATGCGGTGAATGTCCATACCCGCGCGGTAGATGGCCGACTCTACGGCGTACGTGCGGATAGCTTGCTCCCCTAGCTTGTGCCGAATAGCGCCGAACTTGGAAATTGGCAGCTTAAACTGCACCCGCTCGTTAGCATACTTTACGCTGGTAGTTACGACGCGTTTGGTAGCCCCTAGGCAAGCCGCCGCTAGCTTAATCCGGCCAATGTTCAGGATGTTGAAGGCAATCAGGTGACCCTTACCAATTTCACCAAGCACATTTTCTTTTGGCACTTTCGCGTCGGAGAGGAACACTTGGCGAGTCGAAGAACCTTTGATGCCCATCTTGTGCTCCTCGTTGCCGAAGCTTAAGCCAGGGGTGTCGCGCTCCACGATAAAACCCGTGAACTTGTCGCCGTCGATTTGAGCAAACACGATAAACACGTGCGCAAAACCGGCATTGGTAATCCACATTTTCTGGCCGTTCAGAATGTAGCTCTGGCCGTCTTCGCTCAGCACGGCTTTGCTGCGGGCACCTAGGGCGTCGGAACCGGAGCCAGGCTCCGTGAGGCAGTACGCACCGATCCACTCGCCGGTAGTTAGCTTTGGGATGTACTTCTGCTTCTGTTCCTCAGTACCGAAGTATAAAATGGGCAGCATACCAATACCGGTGTGCGCAGCAAACGCTACCGGGAACGAATGACCACCGCCCACACCTTCAGTCACGAGCAAGGCTGTGTTGAAGTCCATGTCGTAGCCACCATATTCGGCCGGAATACTTACGCCGAACAGACCTAGCTCTCCAGCTTTTTTCATGAGATCTTCCATTAGGCCTTCCTCGTGGTTATCGAGGCGTTCTAGAAGTGGGTCTACCTCATTGGCCACAAAGTCAAGACAGGTCTGGTACATCAGACGCTGCTCTTCAGAAAATTCGGAGGGGGTAAAAACGTCTTGGGCGTCAGTTTCTTTAATGATAAATTCGCCGCCTTTGATGACTGCTTTATTTGATACTTCCATGGCTTGGGTGAGCGTTGAATATGAAAGGGAAGGAGGTTTCTAATTTACGAAATTTGTTAGGCTTGCAGCCTATTTTGGTGAAAGAAAACCCCATTATGGGGCTTTCTTATTTTATATGCTATGGTGTTTGACGTAGAAATACAGACCTACCTAGCTGCTACTTCAGCAACTCATAAATACCGGCTACGCCTTGGCCGCCGCCTACGCAGGCCGTAACCATACCGTATTTCTGGCCTCGCTCACGCAATTCATCAAACAGCTGAATGGTCAGCTTGGCGCCCGAGCAGCCTAGCGGGTGACCTAGGGCAATAGCACCGCCATTGACGTTGAGCTTCTCGGGATTAATACCTAGCTCGCGCGTTACGGCAATGGACTGCGAAGCAAAGGCTTCGTTCAACTCAATCAGGTCGATGTCGTCGAGCTTCATGCCGGCTTGCTTCAGCACTTTCGGTACGGCTTTGATCGGGCCCATGCCCATAATGCGTGGGTCGACACCTTCGGAAGCGTAGTTGATCATGCGCGCAACGGGCTCTAGGTTTAGCTCCTTTACCATGCGCTCTGACATGACCAGTACAAAGGCCGCACCATCGGAAGTTTGGGAAGAGTTGCCAGCCGTAACGGTACCGTTGGCAGCAAACACCGGGCGCAGCTTCGCCAGCGCTTCCAACGACGTATCAGCGCGCGGCCCTTCGTCGGTGTCGACTACATAAGACCGAGTCTGCTTTTTACCACTTGCCGGATCAAGGAAGGTTTCCTCGACGGTAATCGGTACGATTTGCTTTTTGAACTTGCCTTCCTGGATAGCCTTAATGGCCTTCTGGTGCGAGTTATAAGAGAACTGGTCTTGGTCTTCGCGGGTGATGCTATAGTCTTTAGCTACTGCTTCCGCCGTTAGACCCATACCCATGTAGTAATCAGGATGCTCCAAAGCTAGCTTGTAGTTCGGAACAGTTTTCCACCCCACCGTTGGCACCATGCTCATGCTTTCGGTACCGCCGGCGATAATTACATCGGCCATACCTGCCTTGATCTTGCCCACGGCCATGGCAATGGTTTCCACGCCCGAACCGCAGTAGCGGTTTACGATGAGGCCTGGCACGTTGATAGGTAACGCGAGCAACGAAATAAGCCGGCCCATTTGCAAGCCTTGTTCGGCCTCGGGTACGGCGTTCCCTACAATAACATCATCGATACGTGTTGGATCAAGCTGCGGCACTGAAGCAACTAGGTGTTTGATTACCTCAGCAGCTAGGTCGTCGGGGCGGGTGAAGCGGAAACCACCACGGGGCGCTTTGCCCACTGCGGTGCGGTAACCAGCTACGATATATGCTTCCATTTTATGTTGATGCTTGAATAAGAAATTGTTAGAGTTAACAACTCCCCTCCTTTTTTCAAGGAGGGAACTAGCTATTTAGCTCTAGTTTCGCAGCGGTTTGCCAGTCGTTAGAATGCTCTGAATGCGTTCCAGCGTCTTCCGCTCGCCGCAGAGGCTAAGGAAAGCTTCGCGCTCCAAATCCAATAGGTATTGCTCACTCACTTCCGTGGGAGCCGACAAGTCGCCGCCGCACATTACGTAGGCTAGCTTATTCGCTATCTTCTGGTCGTGGGCGGAAATGTAGTTACCTTCCTTCATGGCGTACACGCCCGTTTGGAACATGGCTAGGGCGCCACGGCCGTGCACCTTGATGTTGGTTTTCTGCGTGGGCTGGGTGTAACCGGCATCGGCTAGCTCCAGGGAGGCGGCTTTGGCTTGGGCAATGACACGGTTGCTGTTTACCACCACTTCGTCGCCGCGGCGCATGAAACCTAGGTCGAAGGCTTCAGCAGCTGAGGTCGAAACTTTAGCCGTGCTGATGGTCATGTAGGTATTGCGCAGCAGGTTGAACTCCGGCTCGCCCTCCTCATACTTAGCGGTGGTGCGCAAAGTCATTTCCTTAGTACCACCACCACCAGGAATCAGGCCGACGCCAAATTCTACGAGGCCCATGTAGGTTTCGGCGGCAGCTACTACCCGGTCGCAGTGCAGGTTCAGCTCGCAGCCCCCACCTAGGGCCAGGCCGTGCGGCGTGCCGACTACCGGAATGCTGCTATAGCGCATGCGCATCATGGCTTGTTGAAACTGCCGAATCATGAGGTTCAGCTCGTCGTAGTCCTGCTCCAATGCAAACATGTAGACCAACCCTAGGTTGGCGCCGGCCGAGAAGTTTGGCGCGTCGTTTCCCACTACTAGGCCGCGGTAACCTTGCTCGGCCATGTCCACACCTTTCATCAGACCCTGAATAACGTCGGAGCCCATGGCGTTCATCTTGCTGTGGAACTCCACGTTCAGAATACCGTCGCCGAGGTCGATGACGCTGGCACCCGAGTTTTTCCACAGCACTTTGCCAGCCGAGCGCAAATTATCGAGGATAATGAAGTTCTCGACGCCTGGAATAGCTTGGTAGCTCTTCGACTCGGGATCATAGAATTGCTTCGTACCTTGCTCCGATATTTTATAGAAGGTCGAATTGCCGGCGGCTAGCATCTCTTCTACCCACGGCGCTACCGTTTTGCCTTCTGCCTTGGCTAGCTCCAAGCCTTTCTGCACACCTAAGGCATCCCACGTTTCGAAGGGGCCTTGCTCCCAGCCAAAACCAGCACGCAAGGCATCGTCAATCTTATACAGCGCATCGGTGATTTCAGGGATGCGGTTGCTCACGTAGGCAAACAAACCGGCGAACAGCTTGCGGTAAAACTCGCCTGCTTTATCCTTGCCGCCTACTAGCACTTTGTAGCGGTCCGAGAGCTTTTCAATAAGCTTAGTCGCCTCCAACGTGGGAAACTTCACCTTCTGGCTCGGCTTGTATTCCATCGTAGCTAGGTCGAGAGCGTAGATTTCGGACTTGCCTCCCTCCCCTTTCACTTTCTTGTAGAATCCCTGGCTAGTTTTGTCGCCCAGCCACTTGTTCTCGCCCATCTTCTTCACGAAGTCGGGCAGTTGGAATACGTCCTTGGCTTCGTCGTTGGGCAAACCTTGGGCGAGGCCATTGGTCACGTTGATGGTCGTATCCAAACCTACCACATCGGAGGTACGCAGCGTAGCCGACTTTGCGTGGCCGATTACCGGGCCCGTCAGCTTGTCCACTTCCTCTACCGTCAGACCTAGCTTTTGCATGTTCTGCATCACGTCGAGCATAGCAAACACGCCTACGCGGTTGGCAATAAAGCCTTGGGTGTCCTTGGCCAGTACCGTGGTTTTGCCTAGGTATAGGTCGCCGTAGTGCATCAGGAAGTACACCACCGCCGGATCTGTTTCCGGAGTTGGGATGATTTCGAGCAGCTTCAGGTAGCGCGGCGGGTTGAAGAAGTGCGTCCCGCAGAAGTGCTTCTTGAAGTCGTCGGAGCGGCCTTCCGCCAGCTGGTGAATCGGGATGCCGGAGGTGTTCGAAGTGATGAGCGTGCCGGGTTTGCGGACTTTCTCCACCTTCTCGTACAGGCTCTGCTTGAGGTCAAGGCGCTCGACTACGACCTCAATCGTCCAGTCACACGTGGCAATGTCTTTCAAGTTGTCGTCGAAGTTACCGGTCTTGATGCGCGAGGCATCCGACTTGCGGTAGAGCGGCGACGGGTTGCTGGCAATAGCCGCCTGCAACGAGCTGTTTACGATGCGGTTGCGCACGGCAGGCTTTTCCAAGGTCAGACCTTTGGCTTGCTCATCGGCCGTTAGTTCACGGGGTACAATATCGAGTAGCAATACCTGCACGCCGATATTGGCGAAGTGACAGGCAATGCGCGACCCCATAACGCCGGAGCCGAGCACGGCAACTTTCTTGATAGTTCGGTTCATTCCAGAAAGGAAGTGGGTGAGAGAATGAGCGAATAAAACAGTGAGAGAGCCTCTACCTATGTTAGGCAGACGTCTTCTCGGGGTGGTAAGGCTTAAGGGTAAAGTCGTCGAACAACGTTTTGCCTTCAATCATGCTGCTGATCTGTCCAACTACTTTGAAAAAAGTGTCGAGTTGGCTTTGTGATACCTTCTCGCGAATCTTCTGGTTGAAATGACGCACCGTTTGCCGCGAAATTTCCTTTTTCTGCAAACCTTCCGACGTCAGAAAAATGCGCACTGAGCGCTTATCCTGCTGGTCGGCTTGCTTGTAGATCAGGCCCTTCTCCTCCATGCTGCGCAGGATGCGCGTGAGGCTGCGCGTTTCGAGGCCTAGTAGCGGCGCAATTTTGGTAGCCGGCGTACCTTTTTCCTGATCGATATTCAGCAGCACGAAGCCAATACTGGTGGTAATGTCGTACTTAGCAGCCTGCGCATTATACATGCGCGAAATGGCGTGCCAAGCTACTTTGATGTTATAATCGACGGTTTCTTCCGGTTTCATAAGGGGGGCGAAGTCCGGTAAACTTACAAAGAATATAGTATGCTTGCATACTACTTTACGAGAAAAAAGTTGAGGCCATTGTGGAAGAAGACTCTTGCACAATGGCCTCAACTTTACTTAAGCTTAATTCACACTATTGCAGCGTAAATCCTGAAACTGGTGAAGGCGAAGCATTCAGACCAACGTAAACTGGTCGTCCTGTTGCTACATCAGTGTAAGAATAAAGAGAGTATGGAGCACCATAAGCTATAACATACAACTTTGTACCCGTTGTGTAGCCCAAGTTGGTGAACGTATTTCTAGAGAAACCTATATTACCCGATGTATTTGAAACAGAATAAGTAGTTAATAGGGTACCTGTTTCACTACTTACACTAGGAGAGGTACCTACATAAATGGCCATTCTATAGTAATTGCCAGTTGATACACTAGTGTTACTGATAGTATAGCTGAAGTTTAAGTCGTAGTAGTAAGAGGCTGATGTATTATAGTTAAGGTTATTGACTACCGTCTTCGATATTTGAGACAAACCTTGCGTACCCAAAAAAGTAGGCTCAGTTCCTCCGACGTGAGCCAGACCAAACCGACGCATTGTACCATAACCAGTCCGAGTATACAACACGTTGTATGTACCCGTGCTGACATTCTGAAACTCAAACTTGCCATCAGCGTTGGTTGTAGCCGTCATCTTTGGCGAAGTATTCTCCAGTGTTACTGTAATCCCGGCTTTGTCGCTGCTTACTGCTCCGTTGTCATCAATGGGGTTTACGAACCCAACAATATTCCCTTTGAGACTTGGACCTGGCTCCCCCTCTTTACCAGTACAACTAGTCAATAGGTTTGCTGCACAGATGAATGTAAATAGCAGATGTAGAACTCTTTTCATTAAAAAGATTGATAAATTGAATACTGACGCAAATATATTAAATATATAATATTTAAAAGGCTTCTGAGAAAAAGTTATTCAACTGAGCCGTTGATTAAAACGCAACGCCCTCACTACATTAGTAGTGAGGGCGTTGCGTTTATTAGTGTTTATTCTATTAATGATGTACGCCTTGGTGGTAGAGACTCTCGATTAGCTCCTTGTTGTTCTCGGTGATAATCTTGCGTTTTACCTTCATGGTAGGCGTCATCTCGCCGCTTTCTACCGTCCAGAGGCGCGGCAGCAATACAATCTTTTTCACCTGCTCCCAGTGCGCGAAGTCCTGGTTATACTTCTTCACTAAGTCCTCGTAGAGCTTTACCACTCGTTCGTTCTTCACTAGCTCCTCCGGCGGGCCGCTGCACTCCACGCTGTTGCGCTTACACCAGCCGCGCAGATCGTCGAACGATGGTATTATCAACGCAGCCGGAAACTTCTGATCGGCGCCCACTACCATCACCTGCTCTACTAGCGGTGACTCCTTGATCTTTCCTTCAATCACCTGGGGCGCAATGTACTTGCCGCCGGAGGTCTTGAACATTTCTTTTTTGCGGTCGGTAATCTTCAGGAAGCGGCCGTTCACAAACTCACCAATGTCGCCGGTGTGGAACCAGCCATCGGCGTCGATGGCTTCGGCAGTGAGGTCAGGGCGGTTGTAGTAGCCCTTCATCACCGAGGCCGAGCGGGTCAGGATTTCGCCATCGGGGGCAATCTTCGCTTCTACATTATCGATTATTGGCCCGACGGTGCCAATCATGTTGTTTTCGGGCTCGTAGCCACCCACGGCAATAACGGGCGAAGTTTCGGTGAGGCCGTAGCCCTCCATCACCCGGATGCCCGCGGCCCAAAACACGCGCGCTAACCTAGGTTGCAAGGCTCCCCCGCCCGATACAATACAGCGTAGCTCACCGCCCAAGGCTTCCCGCCATTTGTTGAAAATCAACTTATTGGCTAGCGCTAGCTGCGTGTTGTAAAAGAAGCCTTGGCTCTTTTGTGTATCATACTTCAGGCCTAGGTTCAACGCCCAGAAGAATAGGCTTTTCTTCGCTCCTTCCAGCTCATGGCCTTTCGCCACAATCTTATCGTACACTTTTTCCAGCAAGCGCGGCACGGTAGTGAAGATCTGCGGCTTCACTTCGCGCAGGTTTTCGGCGATACTTTCCATGCTCTCAGCGTAGTAAATACTTACGCCGTTGATCATGTAGATATAGGTCACCATGCGCTCAAAAATGTGACAGAGCGGCAGAAAGCTCAAGGCTTTGTCGGCCTCCGTAACAGGCACGTAGGGTTGGGAGCTGCGGCAGTTGCTCAGGATATTGTTATGGGTAAGCATGACCCCTTTGGGGCGGCCGGTTGTACCACTCGTATAGATAAGCGTGAGCAAATCATCGGGTTGCACGGCGGCTTTCAAAGGTTCCAGCGTTTGCGCATCGGCCTGCTTGCCTAGCTCTAGCAGCTCGCTGAAGTGACGGACGTTTGGCAGCTTATCAAACGAGAAGATGTGCTGTACCTCAGGTAGTTCGGCGGTGGCTTCCTGCACTTTATCGTACAGCTTCCGATCGGCGACAAACACGGCTTTTACGCCAGCATCGTGGAAGATATACTTGTAATCTTCTACCGTGATGCTTGGGTACATAGGCACGCTCACGGCACCGAGCTGCGCAATACCGAAATCAGCTAGCATCCACTCGGGTCGGTTCATCGAAATGATAGCAACCTTATCATTTTTCTGCACACCTAGCTTCAACAAACCCAAGCTCACCTGATTAGCGAAGTCTTGCACTTGTTGCGTACTCGTTTTTTGCCATTCGCCGTTTACTTTGTCGGCCAGGCAATCGGCCTTCGGGTATTTTGTGAGCTGATTAGGGAGAATATCAAAGGTGCGGCGCACTTCCATAATAGAGAGGCACTAGGGTGGGATTTATAGTTTAAAGTAACGGTTTTTTATGAGAAAGCGCATGCAGGGCTATGCTTGTGCTGGTGCCAGCTGCCGCAACGGCATAAGAGCAGCTAGGTTTTGCGTAGTTTTGTTTGCTTGATTTTCCCGTGCTCAATGAACCTGGCCCTTTTCTTCGACCCGCTTCGTGAGGAGCTTATTGCTTCTGGTTCTACCCTTTCCACTCTTGCTGTTTGCGCCTCACCGTTTGTAGATAATTTTCCGGATTGGCGCATCGCCGACCTAGCTATTATCGGCCTAGATGACTGGCGAGGCAGCGCCGCGGGGGCGCCCGCCCTCCACGGGGCCGATGAGGTACGCCGCCGCTTCTACCAACTTCAAAAAGGAACAAGCTCCGTGCGGCTCGTTGACCTAGGTAACCTGCGCCCAGGCCTTACACTGGAAGACACCTACTTGCGCCTGCGCGAAATTGTAGCCACGCTACTAGAGCACAATACGATACCGCTTTTGCTTGGGGGCAGCCCCGACCTCGACTATGGGCAGTTTCTGGCCTACGAAACGCTGGAGCGACCCGTCAGCTTTGCCACCGTCGATTCGCGGCTGGATATGGCCGAGCACGCCTCTGCCCCGCCGGAAGAGTCGCACCTACGGCGTATGCTCATGTACGAGCCCAATTTTTTGTTCAACTTTGTGCAGCTCGCCTACCAGCAGTATTTGGTAGCGCCTGAAGTGCTGGTGGCACTCGAGAAACTGCACTTCGAGAAGTTGCGCTTAGGGGAGATTCATGCCGATATACAACAGGCGGAGTTGTTGCTACGCCAAGCTGATTTTGTGAGCTTCGATGTAGCAGCTCTGCGCTGGCTGAGCGCGCCGGCTTACCATCCGGCTAATCCTTTTGGTCTCACTGGCGAAGAAGCCGCCCAGCTAGCCTGGTACGCTGGCCACAGTGAGCACCTCAGCAGCTTTGGCCTCTACGGTTACCGCCCTGACCGCGACGAGCACGGCCTAGCAGCCATGACCCTGGCGACCATGTTGTGGTACTTTATCGAAGGCTACTACCACCGCAGCAAGAACCCTGATTTCCAGAGCGCCAATTTTACGCGCTACACCGTCACGCTAGCCGACTCCTCGGAAAGCGTCGTGTTCTACAAAGCCAACTACGCAGACAAATGGTGGGTGGAAGTTGAAAGCATGAGCAGCCACGCCCTCAAGCGCATCGTGCCTTGCACCTACGAAGAGTACCTCGATACCGCAAATGGCACCCTACCCGAGCGCTGGTATATCACCCAAGCCTTGCTAGGCTAGCCAGTTGTTCTCAATCAGCTAACAATTATAAAGGAGTGCCGATTGCCGATACGCCATGCGCTACTTGAATGTATATTGTCTTTGCTGATTAATAACTGTTATCTACTCAATGACAACTGATCTGTCGGAGTACACGCGGGCACAACTCGCTTTGCGTAACGGGCAAGACCGCGACGAAATCTGGGTGGCATACCGGGGGCTGATTTATGACGTGAGCCGCTCGCGCTTGTGGCGGCGCGGCAACCACTATGAGCACTGGGCCGGGCAAGACCTAACCAAAGAATTGCAGCAAGATGCCCCGCACACTGAGCATGTTTTTGATAATTTTCCGGTTATTGGTCGGCTGAAAGAACCTCTGCCGTTACCTAGCTAAGTCACGGCTAGCTGTAGCTCCCCATTCACCATCTCACCATTTCACCGCTCGTGAGTACTACCGAAAGTCCTTCCCTTTTCAACAATCTCGAAACGCTTTCTACGCACGAGCTGCTCACGGGCATTAATAGCGTCGATCAAACGGTGCCACTCGCGGTGGCCAAAGTGCTACCCCAAATTGAGGCACTAGTAGAAACTACGGTAGCTAGGTTGCGCGACGGTGGCCGCCTGTTTTACATCGGGGCCGGCACGAGTGGCCGACTCGGGATTCTGGACGCCTCAGAGTGTCCGCCCACGTTTGGGGTACCACAGGGCTTGGTGATTGGTATCATTGCGGGCGGCGACACGGCCATTCGTAAGGCTGTCGAAAATGCCGAAGACGACACCGAACAAGCATGGCGTGATTTGCAAGCCTACGATATCAGTCCCAAAGATATTTTGGTTGGTATTGCCGCGTCGGGGCGCACGCCTTATGTAATTGGCGGTCTTCAGCAAGCTAGGCAACACGGTATTACAACGGGTTGTATTGTGTGTAACGCGGGTTCTGCCGTAGCCGCCGCCGCCGAACTACCTGTGGAAGTCGTGACTGGGCCGGAGTTTCTGACGGGCAGCACCCGCATGAAAGCCGGCACCGCCCAAAAGTTGGTGCTCAACATGCTCACCACCGCCACCATGATTCGGCTGGGCCGGGTGAAAGGCAACAAGATGATCGACATGCAGCTCTCCAACCACAAGCTCGTCGACCGCGGCGAGCGGATGCTGATGGACGAGCTAGGTATTGAGCAGCCCGAAGCAGCGGTGCTTTTGAAGGAACATGGCTCGGTGCGGGCGGCGTTGGAAGCGAGAAAGTAAGTGGCGTAGAAATGCACACTGGAGTCAGCATCCTAGGTTCGGCCTTGTAGGTTGGGTGTTAATGCTCTTGCAACTCTGTTTCTAGTGGTTAGCTCTTGCCCAAGGCGAAGGTTTATTCACAATGTTGGGTGGAGCTGTCTATATAATTCCGATCAGCCTTTTGTTGATGATTGTGACCGTTCTAGCACTCAAAATAAACGTTGGTTTCTGGCAGTAGCTACCTTTCTGCTCAGCTTGCCGGGCCTGCTATTATTCCCTCTAGCTGTCAAGCTATTTTTCTTCACCTAGGTGGAACAGAACGCAAGACGACGCGTTTTTACCAGTACAACTAACCGCTTCTTCTCGTGCATACCATCGAGCCGCACTACAACTGGATTGAGCAGTACTCGGCGTCGGAAGATCCACGCTCCCCCCTCTTCGAAGCCGAAAACAGCCTCGATAGCTTTACCAATACCATTTACGGCTACTACATTCACCCGCAGTGGGACAGTCTGGAGTCCGATACCTTGTTCCTAAAAATTCTATTTGTCGATTACGACCTAGGTATCGGTATTATCGAGTTCATCGGTGAGTGGAACGATGCCATCGAGAACGATATCATGCAGCTCAAGCGCAACATCATCGACCTGATGACGCACGAGGGCATCCGCAAGTTTATCTTGATTGGGGAAAACGTGTTCAATTTCCACGGCTCCGACGACAGCTATTACGAAGAGTGGTTTGAGGATGTGGAAGACGGCTGGATTGCAGGCATCAACTTCCAAGAGCACGTCGTCCGCGAAATGCGTCAATACAACCTTGACAATTATGTCAACTTTGGCGGCCAACTCGACGAGCTGCCTTGGCGCACCTACCCGCCCCGTAAGCTGTTCGAGGTAGTCGATAAGCTGATCCAACGGCGCTTAGGCTAGCACTTCTGTCATTCCGAGCCCAGCGAGGAATCTGAGTTTTTAACTTAGGCCCTTTGCTTAGATTCCTCGCTGGGCTCGGAATGACAATGGCGATAGAAAACAAAAGGGCTGCCCCTATCCGGAGCAGCCCTTTTGTTGGTGCGCTTAGCGCGACTACGACTACTTAACGTCGGTCGAGTCAGCGGTGTCTTCCATTTTGTCAGCAGTAGCGTCAGCCGAGTCACGTACGGCGTCAGCCTTCTCTTCCATAGCGTCAGCTTTAGCTTCGCCAGCAGCCTCTACGTTGTCAGCAGCTTGCTCGGTAGTATCTTCTTTCTTGCTATCGCAAGCAGTGAACGAGAACGAAGCGGCAGCTAGGGCAAGGAACAGTACTTTTTTCATGGTTTTGAAATTTTAGAGAGGTAAAGGTTCTTTTTTGGTGAGATCCGGCGGCCAACTGAGAGCAGTGAGTAGCCAAATCTGAACCTTTATACTCCCATCAGCAGAAGGTAACCCATAGGGTCAGAAAAAATTTAAAAATTTTCTTTTTTCACCAGAAAGGCTAGGTAGCAGCCTAGGTTTACCCAAGCTCCAGCACCTAGCCTTTACACGTTAATCGTCTGAAAGACAGCAATTATTTCTTCCGGAATATAATCCCGATGGGAACGCCAGTGAAGTCAAAATTTTCGCGCAAGCGGTTTTCTAAATAGCGCGTGTAGCTTTCCTTCACATACTGAGGCAAGTTGCAGAAGAAAGCAAATACCGGATTGTGCGTGGGCAGCTGCGTGGCGTATTTGATGCGTACTAGCTTGCCTTTTGTGGCCGGCGGCGGGTACTTCTCAATCTCTTGTAACATCACATCATTCAGCTGAGAAGTAGGCACCTTCTTCATCTTGTTGTGGTACACCTCAATAGCCGTTTCAATGGCTTTGTGCACGCGCTGCTTGTTTAGCACCGAGATGAACACGATGGGCGGGTAGCTGATCGGGGCAATCTTTTCCCGAATCTTCTCCTCAAACTCCTTGGCCGTGTTAGTCTCCTTATTCTCGATAAGGTCCCACTTGTTCACCAGAATCACGATGCCCTTGCGGTTCTTGTCGGCCAAGCCGATGATGTTCACGTCTTGCGCCTCGATGCCGCGCGTGGCATCAAGCATCACAATGCACACGTCGGACTCTTCCATGGCCCGAATAGCCCGTAGCACGGAGTAGAACTCAATGTCTTCGTGCACCTTGCTCTTGCGACGCAAACCCGCGGTATCGACCAAGATAAACTCATTGCCGAACGCGTTGTAGCGCGCCTGGATAGAGTCACGGGTGGTGCCGGCAATATCCGTTACGATGCTGCGGTCGGTGCCGAGCAGCAAATTCACAAAGCTCGATTTGCCTGCGTTTGGACGACCAACGACGGCAATCTTTGGTACACCTGCATCGGGCTCTTCTATCCCTTCCTCTTCGAAGTGGCTTACGACTGCGTCGAGCAATTCGCCGGTGCCAGAGCCGTTTTGGCTGCTGATGGGGTAGATTTCATCCGTCCCGAGACCTAGGGCGTAGAACTCGCCAGCCGAGTGGGCGCGGGCGTTAGTGTCGGCCTTGTTCGCAACGAGGTAAATAGGCTTCTGACCTTCGTAGCGGCGCAGTACATTGGCAAACTCCTCGTCGAGGGGGTGCAAGCCGGCGTCGACGTCGACCATGAATAGCACTACGTCGGCTTCTTCAATGGCTAGCTTTACCTGCTTGTTGATTTCGCCCTCGAAGATGTCTTCGGAGTTGTGCACGTACCCGCCCGTATCGATGACGGTGTAGTACTTACCGATCCACTCGCCGTAGCCATAGTGCCGGTCGCGGGTAACGCCGCTTTGGTTGTCCATGATGGCCTTACGCTGGCCTACCAAGCGGTTGAAAAGGGTGGACTTGCCCACGTTGGGGCGTCCCACAATTGCAATAATATTGCTCATGTTGTCGACTCCAGCCGCCGGCCCGACCAAGTTCGGCAGTGCCCGGAGTAGTTAAGTGAAGTGAGGTCGGAAAATTTATCTGAGCGTCATGTTGAGCTTGTCGAAGCATCTCTACTGCAACAGTAAACCTGACGATTAGAATTACTTTAGCGGTAGAGATGCCTCGACAAGCTCAGCATGACGTTGGCTTTTTATTGCTGATACCCAAAGCGGTTTAGGGCTTTCGGGTCAGTGCGCCAGTTTTCGTTGACTTTGACGTGGATTTCGAGGAAGACCTTTTTTAGAAAGAACTTCTCCATTTCCTCCCGCGCCCAAGTGCCTACTTTCTTCAGTGCCTCGCCTTTCTGCCCGATGATGATACCTTTCTGGCTGCTGCGCTCCACGTAAATAGTAGAGCGCATCCGAATGATGTCGTCCTCTTCCTTAAACTCGTCGATGGCCACCTCGCAGCTGTAAGGAACTTCTTTCTTATACAGCTTGAAGATCTTCTCTCGAATCATCTCAGCGGCGAAGAAACGCTCCGGCTTGTCGGTTAGTTCATCTTTGGGATAATACGGCGGGTGTACCGGCAAACGATCCAGCACCAGTTGCAGCACCTTTTCGGTATTGAACTTTTCAAGCGCCGAAATCGGCAATACTTCGGCCGCATTTGGCAGGTGCTGCTTCCAATAAGCTAGCTTTTCCTCTACCTCGGCTTGCTCGGCTTGGTCAATCTTGTTGACCAGCAGCAGAATTGGCACGTCCGTTTTGCGCAGGCGCTCCACGATGGGTTCCTCATCGTGCTTCTCATA
>Ga0325401_1002239_pt1 | contig 17065 bp, 7 predicted proteins | sample PopdelMetagenome_FD_205666 | JGI IMG/M metagenome (GOLD analysis project Ga0325401, IMG submission 205666) | Populus deltoides microbial communities from Bellville, Georgia, United States - Xylem-PdKOR-R2 | ecosystem: Host-associated > Plants > Phyllosphere > Stem > Wood/Secondary xylem | place...
AAGAAAACAGAAAACTATCAAACAAAATTTAATAAAATCAGAAAATTATCAAGAGAACAAATCTTGGTCACAAGCACATATCCACCTACAGAAATCAAAACTGATCGTGGAAACAAAACATCAATTTATATTCTGAATATTTATCTCTTCTTAACATTGGTTAGTTAACAGATCCGCCGTATAACTAACCCTAACCATCAAACAACCACAATGTCCGCACTAGTAATTCAATTTAATGGCAGCTTTAAGAACTAGATAAGTTGATTAATCAAGAAAACATAACTGTCCGCAATCTATGTTTGATTTGATTGAATGTTTACAGGAGTTTCTAGAGGCCATTTTCCTTGAAGTAGCTATTGAATCTCTACTCTATGAAGTGAACTTTTGGTCGCGCCAGACCAGAGTAACGGCCCACAAGGCCTCTAACTCTTGATGCGATCATTGGATCGTGCTCAAAGTTTTACAGTAGTTTTCGGAAGATGTTTTCATTGTGGTAGCCATGGAATCGCTACTCGGTGAAGAGCATTTCTCGTCGTGCAAGACCACCGTAACGGCTCAAAAGCACCTTAACTTTTGATCCAAGCGTTGTATCACTCCCGAATGTTTACAAGAGTTTCTGGAGGCCATTTTCCTTGTAGTAGCTACGGAATGTCTACTATGTGAAGCGAACGTCCGGTCGAGCCAGATGAGAGTAATGGCTCAAAAGAGCTCTAACTTTTAATCCGATCGTTGGATCGTGCTCAAAGTTTTAAAGTAGTTTGTGGAGGCTAATTTCCTAGTGGTAGCAATGGAATCACTACTCGGTGAAGAGCGGGTCTCGTCGTGCCAGACCAGCGTAACGACTCAATAGCGCCTTAACCTTTGATCCGATTGTTGGATCACTCCCGAATGTTTACAGGAGTTTCTGGAGGCCATTTTCCTTGTAGTAGCTATTGAATCTCTACTCTGTGAAGCGAACTTCCGATCGCGCCAGACCAGATTAACGGCCCAAAAGGGCTATAACTTTTGATACGACCATTGGATGGTGCTCAAATTTTTACAGCAGTTGTCAAAGGCTGTTTTCCTTGGGGTAGCTATAGAATCCCTACTAGGTTAAGAGCAGTTCTCATCGTGCAAAACCAGCGTAATGGCTTAAAAGCGCCATAACTTTTGATAGGACCGTTGGATCACACAATTTTTACTGGAGTTTCTGGAGGCCATTTTGCTTGTAGTAGCTACGGAATCTCTACTATTTGAAGCGAACGTCCGGTTGTGCCAGACTAGAATAATGGCTCAAAAGGACTCTAACTTTTGATCTAACCGTTGGATCGTGCTCAAAGTTTTACAGTAGTTTCCGGAGGCTGTTTTCCTTGTCGTAGCCATGGAATCGCTACTCGTTGAAGATCAAGTCTCGTCGTGCCAGACCAATATAACGGCTCAAAAGCGCGTAACCTTTGATCCGATCGTTGGATCACTCCCGAATATTTACAGGAGTTTCTGAAGGCCATTTTCCTTGTAGTAGCTACGAAATCTCTACTTTATGAAGCATACGCACGGTCGCGCAAGACTAGAGTAACGACTCAAAAGGGCTCTAACTTTTGATCTGATAGTTGGATCGTGCTCCAATTTTTACAGTAGTTTGCGGAGGTTGTTTTCCTTGTGGAAGCCATGGAATAGCTACTAGGTTAAGAGCAGGTGTCGTCGTGCCAAACCAGCGTAACGGCTCAAAAGCACCTTAACTTTTGATCCGACCGTTGGATCACTCCTGAATATTTACAGGAGTTTCTTGAGGCCATTTTGCTTGTAGTAGCTACGGAATCTCTACTATGTGAAGCGAAGGTCCGGTCGAGCCAGATGAGAGTAACGGCTCAAAAGGGCTCTAACTTTTAATCCGATCGTTGGATCGTGCTCAAAGTTTTAAAGTAGTTTGCGGAGGCTAATTTCCTAGTGGTAGCAATGGAATCACTACTCGGTGAAGAGCGAGTCTCGTTGTGCCAGACCAGTGTAACGACTCAATAGCGCTTTAACCTTTGATCCGATCGTTGGATCACTCCCGAATGTTTACAGGAGTTTCTGGAGGCCATTTTCCTTGTAGTAGCTATTGAATCTCAACTATGTGAAGCGAATGTCCGGTTGCGCCAGACCAGAGTAATGGCTCAAAAGGGCTCTAACTTTTGATCCGACAGTTGGATCGTGCTCCAAGTTTTACAGTAGTATGCGGAGGCTGTTTTACTCGTGGTAGCTATGGAATCGCTACTAGGTGACGAGCAGGTCTCGTCGTGCCAGACTAGCGTAACGGCTCAAAAGCGCCTTAACCTTTAATCCGACTGTTGGATCACTCCCGAATTTTTACAGGAGTTTTTGGAGGCCATTTTGCTTGTAGTAGCTACGGAATCTCTACTATGTGAAGCGAACATCCGGTCAAGCCAGATGAGAGTAACGGCTCAAGAGGGCTCTAACTTTTGATCCGACAGTTGGATCATGCTCCAAGTTTTACAGTAGTTTGCGGAGGCTATTTTCCTAATGGTAGCAATGGAATCGCTACTCGGTGAAGAGGAGGTCTCGTCGTGCCAGACCAGCGTAACGGCTCACTAGCGCCTTAACCTTTGATCCGATCGTTGGTTCACTCCGAATGTTTACAGGAGTATCTGGAGGCCATTTTCCTTGTTGGAGCTATTGAATCTCTACTTTGTGAAGCGAATGTTTGGTCGCGTCAGAATAGAGTAACGGCTCAAAAGGGCTCTAACTTTTGATTTGACAGTTGGATCGTTTTCCAAATTTTAAAGTAATTTCCGGAGGTTGTTTTCCTTGTCGTAGCCACGGAATCGCTCCTCGATGAATAGCACGTCTCGTCGTGCCAAACCACCGTAATGGCTCAAAAATGCCTTAACTTTTGATCCAACCGTTGTATCACTCCCGAATGTTTGCTGGAGTTTCTGGAGGCCATTTTCCTTGTAGTAGCTATTGAATCTCTACTCTGTGAAGCGAACTTCCGGTCGCGCCAAACCAGATTAACGGCCCAAAAGGGCTATAACTTTTGATACGACCGTTGGATGGTGCTTAAATTTTTACAGCAGTTGACAAAAGCTGTTTTTCTTGGGGTAGCTATAGAATCCCTACTAGGTTAAGAGCAGTTCTCATCGTGCCAAACCAGTGTAACAGCTTAAAAGCACCATAACTTTTGATCCGACCGTTGGATCACACAATTTTTACAGGAGTTTCTGGAGGCCATTTTGCTTGTAGTAGCTACAGAATCTCTACTATTTGAAGCGAACATCCGGTTGCGCCAGACTAGAGTAATGGCTCAAAAGGACTCTAACTTTTGATCTAACCGTTGGATCGTGCTCAAAGTTTTACAGTAGTTTTTGGATGCTGTTTTCCTTGTCGTGGCCATGGAATCGCTACTCGTTGAAGATCAGGTCTTGTCGTGCCAGACCAGTATAACGGCTCAAAAGCGCTCTAACCTTTGATCCAATCGTTGGATCACTCCCGAATATTTACAGGAGTTTCTGAAGGCCATTTTCCTTGTAGTAGCTACGGAATCTCTACTTTATGAAGCGAATGTACGGTCGCGCAAGACTAGAGTAACGACTCAAAAGGGCTCTAACTTTTGATCTGATAGTTGGATCGTGCTCCAAGTTTTACAGTAGTTTGCGGAGGCTGTTTTCCTTATGGTAGCCATGGAATCACTACCAGGTTAAGAGCAGGTGTCATTGTGCCAAACCAGCGTAACGGCTCAAAAGCGCCTTAACTTTTGTTCTGACCGTTGGATCACTCCTGAATATTTACAGGAGTTTCTGGAGGCCATTTTGCTTGTAGTAGCTACGGAATCTCTACTATGTGAAGCGAAGGTCCGGTCGAGCCAGATGAGAGTAACGGCTCAAGAGGGCTCTAACTTTTGATCCGACAGTTGGATCGTGCTCCAAGTTTTATAGTAGTTTGCGGAGGCTGTTTTACTCGTGGTAGCTATGGAATCGCTACTAGGTGACGAGCAGCTCTCGTCGTGCCAGACCAACGTAACGGCTCAAAAGCGCCTTAACCTTTAATCCGACCGTTGGATCACTCCCGAATTTTTACAGGAGTTTCTGGAGGCCATTTTGCTTATAGTAGCTATGAAATCTCTACTCTGTGAATCGAACGTCCGATCAAGCCAGATGAGAGTAACGACTCAAAATGGCTCTAACTGTTGATCCGACTGTTGGATCTTGCTCAAAGTTTTACAGTAGTTTTCAGAGGTTGTTTTCCTTGTGGTAGCTATGGAATCACTACTCGGTGAAGAGCAGGTTTCGTAGTGCCAGACCAGCATAACGGCATAAAAGGGCTATAACTTTTGTTCCGACCGTTGGATCACCCCTGAATTTTTACAGGAGTTTCTGGAGGCCATTTTCCTTGTAGTAGCTACGGAATCTATACTCTTTGAAGCGAACGTCCTGTTGCGCCAAACTAGAGTAACAACTCAAAAGGATCTAACTTTTGATCCGACCGTTGGATCATGGTCAAAGTTTTACAGTAGTTTCCGGAGGCTGTTTTCCTTGTCGTAGCAATGGAATCGCTACTCAGTGAAGAGCAGGTCTCGTCGTGCTAGACCAGCGTAACGGTTCAATAGCGCCTTTACCTTTCATCCGATCGTTGGATCACTCCAGAATGTTTACAGGAGTATCTGGAGGCCATTTTCCTTGTAGTAGCTATTGAATCTCTACTCTGTGAAGCGAACGTCCGGTCGCGCCAGACTAGAGTAATGACTCAAAAGGGCTATATCTTTTGATCCGACCGTTGGATCACTCTTGAATTTTTATAGGAGTTTCTGGAAGCCATTTTCCTTGTTGTAGCTATTGAATCTCTTCTCTGTGGATCGACCATCCGCTGGCGCCAAACCAGAGTAACGACTCAAAAAGGCTCTAACTTTTTATCCGACCGTTGGATCGTGCTCAAAGGTTTACAGTAGTTTTCAGAGGTTGTTTTCCTTGTGGTAGCAATGGAATCTCTACTTGGTGAAGAGCAGGTCTCGTCGTGCCAGACCAGCATAACGACATAAAAGGGCCATAACTTTTGTTCCGACTGTTGGATCACTCTTGAATTTTTACAGGAGTTTTTGGAGGCCATTTTCCTTGTAGTAGCTACAGAATCTATACTCTTTAAAGCGAACGTCCGGTCACGCCAAACTAGAGTAACAGCTCAAAAGGGTCTAACTTTTGATCTGACCGTTGGATCATGCTCAAAGTTTTACAGTAGTTTTCGAAGGCTATTTTCCTTATTGTAGTAGTGGAATCGCTACTCAGTGAAGAGCAGGTCTCGTCGTGCTAGACCAGCGTAACGGCTCAATAGCACTTTAACCTTTCATCCAATCATTGGATCACTCCAGAATTTTTACAGGAGTATCTGGAGGCTAATTTCCTTCTAGTAGCTATTGAATCTCTTCTCTGTGGATCGAACGTCCGCTGGCGCCAGACCAGAGTAACGACTTAAAAAGGCTCTAACTTTTTATCCGACCGTTGGATCGTGTTTAAATTTTTACAGTAGTTTCCGGAGGCTGTTTTCCTTGTGTTAGCAATAGAATCGCTACTAGGTTAAGAGCAGGTCTTGTCGTGCTAGACTAGTGTAACTGCGTAAAAGCGCCATAACTTTTGATCCGACCGTTGGATCACTCAATTTTTACAGGAGTTTCTGGAGGCCATTTTGCTTGTAATAGCTATGAAATCTCTACTATGTGAAGCGAATGTCCGGTCGCGCCAGACTAGAGTAATGGCTCAAAAGATCTCTAACTTTTGATCCGACCATTGGATCGTGCTCAAAGTTTTACAGTAATTTCCGGAGGTTGTTTTCCTTGTCGTAGCCATGGAATCGTTACTCGGTGAAGAGCACGTCTCATCGTGCCAGACCAGCGTAACGGCTCAAAAGTGCCTTAACCTTTGATCTGATCGTTGGATCACTCCCGAATGTTTATAGGAGTTTTTGGAGGCCATTTCCCTTAGAGTGGCTACAGAATCTCTACGTTGTGAAGCGAATGTCTGGTCGCGCCAGACCAGAATAACCGCTCAAAAGGGCTCTAACTTTTGATCTGACCGTTGACTCGTGTTCAAAGGTTTACAGTAGTTTTCAGAGGCTCTTTTCCTTGTGGTAGCCATGGAATCGCTACACAGTGAAGAGCAGGTCTCGTCGTGCGAGACCAACATAACGGCTCAATAGCGCTTTAACCTTTTATCCGATCGTTGGATCACTCTCAAATGTTTACAGGAGTATGTGGAGGCCATTTTCCTTGTAGTAGCTATTGAATCTCAACTCTGTGAAGCGAACGTCCGGTCGCGCCAGATAAGTGTAACGGCTCAAAAGGGCTCTAACTTTTGATCCGACAGTTGGATCGTGCTCCAAGTTTTATAGTAGTTTGCGGAGGCTGTTTTCGTTGTGGTAGCCATGGAATCGCTACTAGGTGAAGAGCAGGTCTTATCGTGCCAGACCAGTGTTGTCATAACCCAATTTTTGACCATTTTAATTTTAATGTTAATTATTATTTTATTTATTGAAAAGGATAAAAAAAAATGATGATGATAAAAAAATAATAATGATGAAAAAACTAGTAAAATGAAATAAATGAAGAATGAATTAAAATTTGGGTTAAGGGCAACATGATTGAAAATTCTGGGGTTTAATTAAACTTTGAAATTAATCTAATTAAGCTTGGAATTAATTTAATTAATCAAGTCAAGGGTTTAATTGAAGAATGGATAAGTTTTAAGACTTAATTAAGCTTGGAATTAATTTAATTAATCCAATCAGGGTTTTAATTGGAGAATTGATAAGTTTTGAGACTTAATTAAGCTTGAAATTTATTTAATTAATCCAATCAAGGGTTTAATTGGAGAATTGATAAGTTTTGAGACTTAATTGGACTTGGATTTAGTTAAATTAATGAAATCAGGGACTTAATTGAACAAATAGCAAAGTTTGGGGTCAAAATTGCAAAAATTAAAATCCAAGGATGACATTGAAAATGGCGCGAAAATGCAGGGGTCAATAAATAGTTTATCCAGGGGTCTTTCTTACGACAATTTGAAAACCTCAGGGACTAAAACATAAATGGCCTTTTAACAGTCAAACGGCGTCGTTTAAAAAAAAAAGAGAGAGAGAGCCGCTCGTCTTCTTCCGCTCGCCAAGCCAGAGAAACGGACGCCCCTGCCATCACTGCTCCTGCAATAACGGTCCTGGGGTCTTCCTTGCCAAGAAAAACGCATGCCATTCTCCAACTATAAAAGCAGGAGAAGGGATGCGCACAGGGGGGGAATTGGACTGAAACGAAGGAGGAACCCAACATAAACAGTGGAGAGAAAAAAAAAACTAAGAGAAAGAAAAAGATAGAGCCGAACAAAGAAAAACTGGGGACCGAGAACAGGGAAGAAGGCAAAACAGAAGCAGGAAGAGAGGAACGCAAGCAAAAACAAGGAAGAAAAACCCAGAAAGACAGAGGAAAACCGGAGCAAAAACAGGGGCAGAATCAGAGCAAAGAACCCGAGAAAGCTTGGGTCCAACCAACCCTCGGTTCCAGGACCCTTACCATCATAGTATTTGTCCAGAGCAGGGGAATTCGGAAGCACGGACCAAAAGCTTTCTTCCCAAACACAAAGGCAAAGAGACATAGCAGAGAAGGAAAGAAAAACGGAGGGGCAACCATTTCGTGCCTGCAGAAAAAGAACAACCCAAAAGACAGTGAAGCCACATCGGGAAACAAAATAAAACAGCCACCACGCCATCATCTTCGGCGCCGTCCTCCGTTGCACAGGTAAGTTTCCATTCTCTGCATTCAACAAAACTTTCAAATGCAGTGTGAAGGTAATTTAATTACCTTCACACTATTCATGCACGCGTGAATTTACTTCACGCGTGCTTCTTCTTCTTTTGCCCAGCCGGGCCACTGGTTTGGGCCAGTGGCCAGGCCGGGCTGGCTGGGTCCAGCCGAGCCCCCACATGGGCTGAGCTGGGCCCAGCCCCCAAAACAAAAAAACAAAAAAATAAAAAATAAAAAATAGAAATTATAGAAATAAAAATTTTGCATGTCTTAGAAAAAAACATATTTTTTTTCAATTTATTCACTAATATCAGGATCAGGAATAGGAAAAAATATATACTGATTTTTTTTTTATAGCTACGAATTTTTACCAACGCCAGAGTTGGAATTATTCGTGGTGGAAGGGAGGGGGAAAAACAAAAAAATCAGTGAAGCATAATGCAAGCAGAACCCAGAGAAAACAACAGAAAACAGAGGAGAAAACCCAGAAAAACAGAGGAAAAACCAGTGAAGAACAACCCAGAACACAGAGAAGAAAAAAAACGGGGGGAAAAAGGAAGCCAGAAACAGAAGAAAAGCAGGGGAAACAGGGGAAAAAATAGAGAAACGCGCAGAAATAAAAACGCAAAGAGCAAGGGAGAAAGAGGGCAGCACACACACAGTGAAGAGAATTATCTTTGAAACCGTTTTCGTCCCTGCAAGCAAAGGAAAGACCAGTATTCATTCAAAGAACATCACAGTAAACCAGCATCTTCATTATTGTTTCCTTCGTCATCTCAGGAGCTGCGGTAAAACTAAAGTATACGGGCACAGAATCAAAAGGAAACAAAGGAAAGCAGAAGAAGGAGAAGAGTAGAGGAGGTAGTCGGCCAGCCAGAGCTTCGCCACCGTCTCCATCGCCTCGCAGACCAGGTAAGCAAGCTCTCCTCTTCAATTAAGTGTCTTTTACACTGTGCAAGTGAATTTTAATTCACTTGCACAGTGCAGCTCAGCCCAGCCGGGCCACTGGCTTGGGCCAGTAGCCAGGCCAGGCTGGCTGGGCTAAGCCCAGCCCATATGGGCTGAGCTGGGCCCAACCTAAAAAAATAAAAAAATAAAAAGTAAAAAGTAAAAAAATAAAAAACAAAGATGTGTGTATGTACAAATAAAAAAATAAATATGAATTTGTTATTTTTATTCATTGACGCCAGAGTCAGAATAAAAATACTAATTCAAATTTATTTTATTGTATTTTATTTAATTACATAAAAATAAAAAATATGAATACAAAAATAAAATAAAATAAAGTAAATTTATTGGTTTATTCATTGACGCCAGAGTCAGGAATAAAGATACTGATGTAAATTTATTTTATTTTATTGTATTTTACTTTTATTTAGTTACATAAAAAATGTGTATGCTTAAAAAATAAATTTATTTGATTTGTTTATTCACCGACGCCAGAGTCGGGAATAAAAAAAATGATTTAAATTTATTTTGTTTTTATAGCTACGTGATATTTACCAACGCCAGAGTTGGAAATATCCGTAGTTAAATATTCACTGACGCCAGAGTCAGGAATATTAAACGCAAAATTATCATATCCTAAACCAATAAACATTTAGCAATTTAAGGCAAAACTAGCAATGCAGTCTGCCTCAGGCAGAACGTTTAAGGGGTGATAATATCTTTTCTTTTACGTAACCAGTCCCGTACCATAGAATCTCTATTGACCAGTTAGGGTTCCTAGTGACCATAATACTAGGTGGCGACTCCTTAAACAAGACATTTTCCCTAAAAGAACAAGATGCCAGAAATCTGTTCTTTTTCCATAAATCGAGAATTATTTTTAGGGCCGCCGCGATGTCGGGTGCAACAAGTGTAACGACTCAAAAGCGCCTTAACCTTTAATCCGACCATTGGATCACTCCTGAATTTTTACAGGAGTTTCTGGAGGCCATTTTTCTTATAGTAGCTATGAAATCTCTACTCTGTGACTCGAACATCCGGTCGCGCTAGAAGAGACTAACGACTCAAAAGGGCTCTAACTTTTGATCCGACCGTTGGATCGGGCTCAAATTTTTACAGTAGTTTCCGGAGGATGTTTTCCTTGTGGTAGCATGAAATCGCTACTCGGTGAAGAGCAGGTCTCGTCGTGCCAGACCAGCAAAACGGCATAAAAGCCCCATAACTTTTGTTCCGACCGTTGGACCACTCCTGGATTTTTTCAGGAGTTTCTGGAGGCTATTTTCCTTGTAGTAGCTACGGAATCTCTACTTTGTGAAGCGAACGTCCGGTCGCGCCAAACCAGAGTAACAACTCAAAAGGGCTCTAACTTTTGATCCGACCATTAGATCGTGCTCAAATTTTATAGTAGTTTTCGGAGGTTGTTTTCCATGTGGTAGCCATGGAATCGCTACTAGGTTAAGAGCAAGTCTCGTCGTGCCAGACCAGCGTAAGGGCTCAAAAGCGCCTTAACTTTTGATTCGACCATTGGATCACTCCCGAATGTTTACAAGAGTTTCTGGAGGTGAATTTTCTTGCAGTACGTATCAAATCTCTACTCTGTGAAGCGAACGTCCGGTAGCGCCAGACTAGAGTAACGGCTTAAAAGGGCTCTAACTTTTGATCTAACCGTTGGATCGTGCTCAAAGTTTTATAGTAGTTTTCGGAGGCTCTTTGCCTTGTGGTAGCAATGGAATCGGTACTCGTGAAGACCAGGTCTCGTAGTGCCAGCTTGTGTAATGGCTCAAAAGCGCCTTAACTTTTGATCCGATCGGTAGATCACACCCGAATGTTTACAGGAGTTTCTGGAGGCTAATTTCCTTGTAGTTATTATCGAATCTCCATTCTGTGAAGCGAACGTCCGGTCGCGCCAGACTTGAATAACGGCTTAATAGGGCTCTAACTTTTGATCCAACCGTTGGATCGTGCTCAAAGTTTTACAGTCGTTTCCGGAGGCTGTTTGCCTTGCGGTAGCAATGGAATCGGTACTTGGTGAAGAGAAGGTCTCGTAGTGCTAGCTTGCGTAACGGCTCAAAAGCGCCTTAACTTTTGATCCGACCGGTGGATCACACTCGAATGTTTACTTGAGTTTCTGGAGGCTAATTTCCTTGCAGTAGCTACGGAATCTCTACTCTGTGACGCGAATGTCCGGTCGCGCCACACCAGTGTAACGACTCAAAAGGGCTTTAACTTTTGATCCGCCGTTGGATCGTGCTTAAAATTTTACAGTAGTTTCCGGAGACTGTTTTCCTTGTGGTAGCCATAGAGTTGCTACTAGGTTTAGAGCACGTCTCATCGTGCCAGACTAGCGTAACGGTTCAAAAGCGCCGTAATTTTTTATCAGACCGTTGCATCACTCCTGCATTTTTACAGGAGTTTATGAAGGCCATTTTCCTTGAAGTAGCTACATAATCTCTACTCTATGAAGCCAACGTCCGGTCACGCCAAACCAGAGTAACGACTCGAAAGGGCTCTAACTTATGATCCGACCGTTGCATCATGCTCAAAGTTTTATAGTAGTTTCTGGAGGCTGTTTTTCGTATGGTAGCCATGGAATCGCTCCTAGGTTTAGAGCATGTCTCATCGTGCCAGACCAGCGTAACGGCTCAAATGCGCTGTAATTTTTTATCAGACCGTTGCATCACTCCTGAATTTTTACAGGAGTTCATGGAGGCCATTTTCCTTGTAGTAGCTACGGAATCTCTACTCTATGAAGCAAACGTCCGGTCGCGCCAGACTTGAGTAACGGCTCAAAAGGGCTCTAACTTATGATCCGACCGTTGGATAGTGCTCAAAGTTTTACAATAGTTTCCGGTGGCTATTTTCCTTGTGGTAGCCATGAAGTCGCTACTAGGTTTAGAGCACATCTCGTCGTGCCAGACCAGCGTAGCGGCTCAAAAGCATCATAGCTTTTGATCCAACCGTTATATCACAACTTAATTTTTGCAGGAGTTTCTGGAGGCCATTTTCCTTGTTGTAGCTACGGAATCTCTACTCTGTGAAGCGAACGTCCGGTAAAGCCAGACTTGAGTAACGACTCAAAAGAGCTCTAACTTTTGATCCACCGTTGGATCGTGCTCAAAGTTTTACAGTAGTTTCCGGAGGTTGTTTTCCTTGTGGTAGCCATGGAGTCGCTACTAGGTTTAGAGCACGTCTCATCGTGCCAGTCTAGCGTAACGGCTCAAAAGCGTCGTAATTTTTTATCAGACCATTGCATCACTCCTGAATTTTTACAGGAGTTTATGGAGGCCATTTTCCTTGTAGTAGCTACGGAATCTCTACTCTGTGAAGCAAACGTCCGGTCGCGCCAGACCAGAGTAAGGGCTCAAAAGGGCTCTAACTTATGATTCGACCGTTGGATCGTGCTCAAAGTTTTACAGTAGTTTCCAGAGGCTGTTTTCCTTTTGGCAGCCATGAAGTCGCTACTAGGTTTAGAGCAAGTCCCGTCGTGCCAGATCAGCGTAACGGCTTAAAAGCACCTTAACCTTTGATCCGATAGTTGGATCACTCTCGAATGTTTACAGGAGTATCTGGAGGCCATTTTCCTTGTTGTAGCTATTGAATCTCTACTCTGTGAAGCGAACGTCCGGTCGCGCCAGACTAGAGTAACGGCTCAAAAGGGTTCTAACTTTTGATCCGATCGTTGGATCATGCTAAAAGGTTTACAGTAGTTTCTGGAGGCTGTTTTCCTTGTGGTAGCCATAGAATTGATACTCGTTGAAGAGTAGGTTTCATCGTGCCACACCAGCATAATGGATCAAAAGCACTTTAACTTTTGATCCGACCGTTGGATCACTCCTGAATTTTTACAGGATTTTCTGGAAGCCATTTTCCTTGTTGTAGCTATTGAATCTCTTCTCTGTGAATCGAACGTCCGATCGCGCTAGACTAGAGTAACGGCTCAAAAGGGCTCTTGATCCGACTATTGGATCGCGCTTAAATTTTTACAGTAGTTTCCGGAGGTTGTTTTCCTTGTGGTAGCCATGGAATCGCTACTTAGTGAAGAGCAGGTCTCGTCGTGCCAGACCAGCGTAACGGCTCAAAAGCGCCTTAATTTTTTATCAGACCGTTGGATCACTCCAAAATTTTTACAGGAGTTTCTGGAGGTCATTTTCGTTGTAGTAGCTACGGATTCTCTACTCTATGAAGATAACATCCGGTCGCGCCAGACCAGAGTAACGGCTCAAAAGGGCTCTAACTTTTGATCCGACCGTTGGATCGTGCTCAAAGTTTTACAGTAGTTTTCGGAGGCTGTTTTCCTTGTGGTAGCCATGGAATTGCTACTCGATGAAGAGCATGTCTTGTCGTGCCAGACTAGCGTAACGGCTCAAAAGCGCCTTAATTTTTTATCAGATCGTTGGATCACTTCTCAATTTTTACAGGAGTTTCTGGAGGCCTTTTTCGTTGTAGTAGCTAAGGATTCTCTATTCTTTGAAGCGAATGTCTAGTCGCGCCAGACGAGAGTAAAGGCTCAAAAGGGCTCTAACCGTTGGATCACCCCCAAATGTTTACAGGAGTTTCTGGAGGCCATTTTCCTTGCAGTAGCTATTGAATCTCTACTCTTATAATTTTAAAGCATTTAAACAATCCTTAAAGTATCCTAAATAGATCCTAATTCTGTTTTTAATTGTTTTTTAAATTTATAATTTTAAAACATTTAAACTATCTTTGAAGTATCTTGAACAGAAATCCTAATTAATTTTTTAAAATTTTATAATTTTAAAATATTTAAAGTGTCCTTAATGTATCCTAAAACAAAATTCTAATACCTTTTGTTTTAATTATTTTTTAATTTTATAATTTTAAAACATTTAAACTATCTTTTAAGTATCAAAAAAAAAGAAATCCTAATTATTTTCTTCTCATTGTTTTTAAATTTACAATTTTTTAAAAATTAAATTATCCTTGAAGTATCCTAAACAGAAATCCTAATTCTTTTTTTAGAAATGTTTTAAATTTTATAATTTCAAAACATTTAAACTATCTTTGAATTATCCTGAAAAGAAATCCTAATTGGTTTTTTTAAATTTTTTTAAATTTATAATTTTAAAACACTTAAACTGTCCTTGAAGTATTCTAAACAAAAATCCTAATTACTTTTTTTAATTGTTTTTAAATTTTATAATTTTAAAATATTTAAAATGTCCTTCATATATCATAAATAGAAATCCTAATTTCTTTTCTTTTTTGTAAAATTTATAATTTTAAAACATTTAACCTATTTTTGAAATATCCTAAACATATCCTAATTTTGTTTTTTTAATTTTATAATTTTAAAACATTTAAACTATCATTGAATTATCCTTAACAGAAATCCTAATTAGATTTTTTAATTGTTTTAAAATTTTATAATTTTAAAACATTTAAATAGTCTTTGAAATATCATAAACTGAAATCCAAATTTTTATTTTTTGAAATAGTTATCAAATTTTATAATTTTAAAAAATTTAAACTATTCTTTAAATATCCTAAACAGATCCTAATTTTGTTTATAAATTTTATAATTTTAAAACATTTAAACTATCCTTAAAATATCTTAACAGAAATCTTAAATACCATTTTTTTATTGTTTTTTGAATTTTATAATTTTAAAACATTTAAACTATCCTTAAAGTATCCTAAACATATCCTAATTATATCTTTTTAATTGTTTTCTAATTTTCTAATTTTAAAACTTTTAAAATATTTTTGAAGCATCTTAAATAGAAATCCGAAGTACTTTTTTTTAATTTTTTAATTTTAAATCATTTCAACTATCCTTGAAGTATCCTCAATAGAAATCCTAATTATTTTTTTATTTGTTTTTTAATTTTATTATTTTAAAATATTTAAACTATCCTTGAAATATCCTCAATAGAAATTCTAATTTCTTTTTTTTAATTGTTTTCAAATTTTATAATTTTAAAACATTTAAACAATTCTTGAAGTATCCTAAACAGATCCTAATTCTGTTTCTTAATTGTTTTTTAAATTTATAATTTTATAACATTTAAACTATTCTTAAAGTATCTTGAACTGAAATTCTAATTAGTTTTTTTTAATTGTTCTTAAACTTTATAATTTTAAAACATTTAAAGTGTCTTTGATGTATCCTAAAATGAAATCCTAATACCTTTTATTTTAACTAATTTTAAATTTTATAATTTTAAAATATTTAAACTATCCTTTAAGTATCCTAAAAAAGAATTTCTAATTACTTTATTCTAATTGTTTTTAAATTTACAATTTTTAAAAAATTAAACTATCCTTGAAGTATCCTCAACAAAAATCCTAATTCCTTTTTTTTGAAAATATTTTTAAATTTTATAATTTTAAAACATTCAAACTATTCTTTAAGTGTCCTCATAAAAGAAATCCTAATTATATTTTTTTATTATTTATTATTTTATTATTTTAAAACATTTAAACTATCCTTAAAGTATCCTCAATAGAAATCCCACTACGCCATTATACAGTTTTACCGACAGATTAATTCCATCGGTATAAGGAACACAAACCATCGGTAAAATTATTACAGGAAATAAATGGAGTCGAGAATTATAAAGCAAAACGTTTTGACCAACATCAAATGTTTTTAAGATGAACATTTACCATAAATTAAAGGTATCTTATATAATTAGATATGTTATTATAAAACATGCTTTAGTTAAGGAGTTATTGATACTTCAAGTGCAAAATGATGATATAAAACCTTGATAAAAATGCACTTTTAAGTACTAATCACACCCCCCAACCAGCTTATTACTAGTCCCTAGTAATCAAAGCGTTAAAATAGAAAAACTATTTGCAAATTCCACAAAGCAAAGCATTCATCATTCAACTTCCATTAATCTATCCAGATAAACAAACTCTCATTAAGTTTATATATCTGCTCAATATCTCTTAAACAAAATATTAATAAACCTTACTTTTTATGTGCTCAATGTATGAAAACATAGATGATGGGGCTTTAATTGGAGGAAAACAATATTCTGTTCTAATGTTTAAGGTTAACTTCCTTGGGTTGGGATTATTATCGTTTCTTTTTTTTTTCAATATATATACATATAACTTACAACACAATGCATCTTTAACCCATGTAACGAGCTTTCAGCTAATGACTCCCAGACCAGTTGGTCTTAGGGCATTGGGTGTTGAGACACCCCTACGAGCTTAGTAACTCAGGTTGCAGATACTAATACGTAGATAGTGCAATGTTTGATTCCCTTAAGCTTTTCTCCTCAACCCATGTAACAAGCGTTGGGCCAATAGCTCCCAAGTCAGTTGACTTTAGGGTATTAGGTGTTAAAACACTCCTTCGGTTTATAGATACCATTCCTAAAGAACGACATGTTGCATTACAAGTCCATCTGGCACATCTGTGACAGACTTTCAGTCGTTTTGCACGACGTTTCTTTGCAAAAGTGCTTTTACCTGTTCCAGGCATGTATGAGATGAAAGAATTGGAGGACTCACCTGATAATCGGACCTTTGCTTCAATCAGCCAACGAATATCTTCAGGAATTCCATGATTCATTAACAACCTCAATCTTGCACACCTAGCACGGTAAATTTTTGTAATCGCATTCTGAGGCAGAGCGGGAAAGTACTTTTTCAATTTTTCAAGAGTGGTGTCCATTTTCAAATGAGAATTAGAGAAGAGATTCAAAGAAGAGAGAAAGAGCAAAGAATTGCACAAATATATACAGATATCAGTTATTATGGGAAACTGAAAGAACCGACTGAAGTCACGGAGTACCGTTATCCGCCATTTGACCGGGGTGAGAGAGACTAGCAAAACAAAATTCACACCAAAACGAAACACAAAACAATGTGAGAAAAAGAATCAAGCTTTATATACAGGATCACTTAATTCAATAGAGTCATTTTCAACTGAAAAATTGTCAAAGTAAACTTTCAAACGATGTCCATTTACCTTGAAAACATTGTCATTCTTTGGATTCTCAATATCACAGGCCCCATATGGATACACATGTTTCACAATAAAAGGACCGCTCCATCTTGATCTTAGCTTTCCAGGAAATAAATGGAGTCGAGAATTATAAAGCAAAACTTTTTGACCAACATCAAATGTTTTTCTCAAGATTCTCTTGTCATGAAATTCTTTGATTCTTGCTTTATGAATTTTTGAATTCTCATATGCATCATTTCTTATTTCCTCAAGCTCATTTATTTGTAACTTACGCAGCTGACTGACATCATCAAGGTTTGAATTGAAAGCTTTAATAGCCCAATAAGCTTTATGTTCAAGTTCCACAGGCAAGTGACAAGGTTTTCCATAGACTAGTCTATAAGGTGACATACCTAATGATGTTTTATAAG
>Ga0325401_1002240_pt1 | contig 17065 bp, 15 predicted proteins | sample PopdelMetagenome_FD_205666 | JGI IMG/M metagenome (GOLD analysis project Ga0325401, IMG submission 205666) | Populus deltoides microbial communities from Bellville, Georgia, United States - Xylem-PdKOR-R2 | ecosystem: Host-associated > Plants > Phyllosphere > Stem > Wood/Secondary xylem | place...
CGCTGAGACGGCGGCCGGGCGGCCGCCCTCAGCGGGGCGGTCCGTCCGGCGCCGCCACGGCGTCGAGGACCTCGACCTCGTCGCCGACCCGCAGCACCCGGTCACCGCGGTCCCGGAGCTCTCCGAGGTCGCCGCTCGGTGTCTCCGTCACCAGCTGCACGCCGAACCACACCGCGCCGTCCCAGCGTCGGTGCCTCGCGAGCGTCGCGGTCGGCTCCTTGAACCGCTCGGCCGTGCGGTGGTCGGTCGCCGGAACCGCGCACCGGTCGCACCCCTTCACCACGCGGAACACCACCTCGCCCACCCGGACCCGCCGCCAGCCGTCCTCCGCCCAGGGCTCCTCACCGTCGACGACGAGGTTGGGCCGGAACCGCACCATCTCGAGACCTCCCTCCGCGGCCCGCGGCCCCTCGGCGATCAGCCGGTTCAGCTCGTCGAGCGAGGTGTGGCTGCCGACGTTGAGCGGGTAGCCGTCGGCGAAGGCCATCGGCACGTCCGCACCGGCGTACGCCGGGTTGGCCCGGCGGCGGTGCGGGTCGTCGGCGTGCACCAGGCGCACCGGCGAGGCGAGGACGTCGCTGAACCACGCGTGGGCGCCGCCGTCGGCGAGGGCCGCCGCGAACGGCGTCCGTCCGAAGACCGTGACGTCGGTGTGCGGCCCGTGCGGGGTCGCGACCGCCAGGTCGTCGTGGCCGGTCGCGGACACCACGAGCCCCTCGGGCGTGATGCGCGGCCGCACCAGCAGCATCCGCGGGTGGGAGCGGGCGGTCACCGTCTCACCGGAGGCGTCGACCAGCATCCAGCGACGGTCGCCCTCGAGGCCCCAGGGCTGCACGGCGGCGGCGTCGAGCTCCTCGCCGGCACAGGACTTGACAGGGAAGCGGTGCAGCGCGGTGAGCCTCACGGGAGCATTCTGCGCGCGCCACCGCGTGTCACGCGAGTGACGGCTGGGGCGAGCGGGTACGACGGTGCCGGGACAGACCAGCGTCCCCCCACGTGTGGTCCAGGCCCTCGTGGGGAAAGGGAGTGCGTGCCGGACCACGCCCGGCACGCGAGGAGGAGCACATGACCCAGTCACCGCACCAGGTCTCCGACGACACCAGTGACCGGCTCTACACCCCGGAGGAGCTGAGCGCCTTCGCGGCGCAGGAGGCCGCCGCGCAGGGGGCTGCGACCCAGGACGGCGCGCCCCAGGGCGCCGGACCGGCCGTGCCTCCGCCGCCCCCGGCCCGCCCGGACCCGCTCAGCGACCCGCTGCCCGGCTCCGCGCCGGCCACGCCGCCTCCCTCCGCACCTCCGGCGCCCGCCGTGCCGCCCGCGCCGCCGTCCGACACCGACACCCAGACCCGGTCGGCCGCGCCCAGCGGTCCGCCCCCGGCCCCGCCGCAGCAGGCCGGGCCGCCTCCGACCCGGCCGCCGGCGCCGACGTACGCACCGCGCACCGCGCCGCCCAGCGGCCCGCCGAGCGGTCCGCCGGCGCAGCGCGCGGCGGTCCCGCCCACGGCACCGCCCAGCACGCCGCCCAGCGCACCGCCCAGCGCACCGCCCGCCGCGAGCGCACCGCAGCCCCCGTCGGCGCCCGAGGAGCCGAAGCGGTTCATGACCGCGACTGACTTCCTCGACCGCCGCGCGGAGGAGCAGGAGTCCGGCCCGGCCACGTGGGGCTGGCGCGGTCGCGTGCGCCGCTGGAGCGGCGGGCTGATCAACCCGCAGATGGGTCCGGCCGAGCGTGAGTACGTCGCCGACCGCGCGCTGATCCAGCGCGACTTCGACGGACCCAAGACCATCGCGTTCATCAACCCGAAGGGCGGCGCGGCCAAGACGACCGGTGTGCTGGCCGCCGGCTACACCTTCGGCACGGTGCGCGGGGGCGGTGTCGTCGCGTGGGACAACAACGAGACCCGCGGCACCCTCGGCATCCGAGGCTCACGCAGCGCCCACGCCAACACCACCAAGGAGCTGCTGGGGGACCTGTCGAAGTTCAACGACGTCACCCAGTCGCGCATCGGCGACCTCGGCTCCTACGTCCGCTCGCAGGGCGACGCCCACTTCGACGTGCTGGCCTCCGACGAGAGCCCCAACGTCACCGGGCAGATCCACGCCGACGACTTCAACGCTCTGCACCAGCTGCTCACCCGGTTCTACAAGGTAATCCTGGTCGACACCGGCAACAACATGCGCGCCGAGAACTGGCTGGCCGCGGCCGACGCCGCCGACCTGCTCGTGGTCACCTCGACGGTGCGCGAGGACACCGGCTACTCCGGTCTCTGGATGCTCGACGCGCTGCAGGACGCGGGCTACCAGAACCTCAAGTACAAGACCGTCACCGTGCTCTCGGACCCGTCCACGACCGTCGACCCCAAGCTGGCGGCCGACCTCGTCGACGTCTACCAGCAGCGCACGCGCGGGGTCTACCGCGTGCCCTACGACCCGGCACTCGTGGCGGGCTCGGTGCTGCCCTACAGCCAGCTGTCCGAGGCGACCCGGATGTCGTGGCTGCGGGCGTGCGCGGGAATGGCCTCGGCGCTCTGACTGCTGTGCCAGGCATGCGCGCGATCGTCCACACCGAGACCGGCCCCTCCTCCGTCCTGTCGCTCGTCGAGCGCGAGCTGCCCGAGCCCGGGCCGGGGGAGGTGCGGGTCCGCCTGGTCCGCGCCGGCGTCAACCCCACCGACTGGAAGTTCCGCGCCGGCAACATGCGCGGTGACTCCGAGGTGACCCCGGGCCAGGACGGCGCAGGGGTGGTCGACGCCGTCGGCGAGGGCGTCGACGAGCTCTCGGTCGGCGACCGGGTGTGGCTCGTGCTCGCCCAGCACGGGCGGGCCTACGGCACCGCTGCAGAGCACACGGTCCAGCCGGTCTCGCGGGTCGTCCCGCTGCCCGACGGCGCGTCGTACGACCTCGGCGCCTCGCTCGGCGTGCCGGCCGTCACCGCCCACCGGGCGCTCACCGCCTCGGAGTGGGGCCCGACCCGTCTCGGTCCGGGCGCGCTCGAGGGACGCACCGTGCTGGTGCAGGGCGGCGCCGGTGCCGTCGGCAACGCCGCGATCCAGCTCGCCCGCTGGTCCGGTGCCACCGTGGTGACCACCGTCAGCAGCCCGGAGAAGGGCGAACTCGCCACCGCTGCGGGCGCGCACCACGTCGTCAACTACCGCGAGGGCGACCCCGCCGAGGAGATCCGGGCGGTGCTGCCCGACGGCGTCGACATCGTGGTCGAGGTCGCCCCGGCGCAGAACGACGCCCTCGACCGTGCCGTCCTCAAGGTGCACGGCACCGTCTCGATCTACGCCAACAACGGCGGCGACGAGGTGACGCTCCCGCTGCGCGAGGTGTTCTCGCGCAACCTGCGCTACCAGTTCCTCATCCTCTACACCCTCGACGAGTCGCTGCTGCAGGCCGCGGTCGAGGACGTCACCGCGGCGGTGGCCGCCGGCGCGCTCCGGGTCGGCGAGGACGCCGGGGTACCGCTGCACCACTACGCCCTCGAGGACACCGCGGCCGCGCACGACGCCGTCGAGGGCGGCGCCGTCGGCAAGGTGCTCATCGACGTGGCGGAGGAGCCTGGCGCCTGAGTCGCGCCGCCGACGATGACAGCCTGGTGACGTCCACCCGCACCACCCCGCGGACCGGTCGCACACCCGAGGTCGGCACCTACCGCTGGCGGGCTGCGCTCTGGCGACGCCCGGGGGTGTGGCGGCGCTGGACGGGCACGCGGTGGCAGCAGGCCGCCCACGCGGCGTTCCCCGAGCGGTTGCACGACCCGCGACCCCTGGGGACGATCTGGACGACGTCGCTGCGCTGAGCGACGCACGGTCGGGTCGGGTGGCCCCCACGGTGAGCGGCCGGTAGGGTCGGCGCCGATCGAGTCTTCCTTTAACGAGCCGTCCGGAGAGGCGGAGAAGGAGGTCACGCGCACCCGTGTGTGCCCAGGAAGTCCCCCCGCACCAGCCCAGCGAGCCGAGCCAGCCCGGTCACCCGAGCCAGTCCGGTCAGCCGAGCCAGGCCGTCGGTCGCACCGTCCTCGACGAGCGCGACATCGCCCGGGCCCTGACCCGCATCTCCCACGAGATCCTCGAGCGCAACAAAGGTGGTCGTGACCTCGTGCTGCTGGGCATCCCCAGCCGCGGCGTCCCGCTGGCCCACCGCATCGCCGAGCGCATCGAGGCCGTCGAGGGCTACGCCGTGCCGGTCGGCTCGCTGGACGTGACGATGTACCGCGACGACCTGCGCCTCAAGCCGGCCCGGGCGCTGATGCGCACCGACATCCCGGCCGACGGCATCGACGACAGGGTCGTGGTGCTCGTCGACGACGTGCTGTTCAGCGGGCGCACGATCCGCGCCGCGCTCGACGCGCTCAACGACGTCGGGCGGCCGAGCGCCGTGCGCCTCGCGGTCCTCGTCGACCGCGGCCACCGCGAGCTGCCGATCCGCGCCGACTTCGTCGGCAAGAACCTCCCGACGTCGCTGGTCGAGCGGGTGCAGGTGCGACTCGCCGACACCGACGGCGTCGACGCCGTGACGATCTCCGAGGGCACAGGCGGGGAGGCGGCGCGGTGAAGAGACACCTGCTCAGTGCGGCCGACCTGACCCGCGACGACGCGGAGCTGGTCCTCAGCACCGCTGCCGAGCTGCGCGACCTCGCGGACCGGCCGATCAAGAAGCTGCCCGCCCTGCGCGGACGCACCGTAGTCAACCTCTTCTTCGAGGACTCCACCCGCACCCGCATCTCGTTCGAGGCGGCGGCCAAGCGGCTCAGCGCCGACGTCATCAACTTCGCCGCCAAGGGCTCCAGCGTCAGCAAGGGCGAGAGCCTCAAGGACACCGCGCTGACCCTGGAGGCGATGGGCGCCGACGCCGTCGTGGTGCGCCACGGCGCGAGCGGGGCCCCGCACCGGCTCGCCCACTCCGGCTGGGTGCGCTCCAGCGTCGTGAACGCCGGCGACGGCACCCACGAGCACCCGACGCAGGCGCTGCTCGACGCCTTCACGCTCTACCGTCACCTGGGGGTCGACGACCGCGGCCGGTTCCGGCCGGGGGGTCTGGAGGGGCGCCGGGTCGCGATCGTCGGCGACGTGCTGCACAGCCGGGTGGCGCGCTCCAACGCGCTGCTCCTGCAGACCCTCGGCGCCGAGGTGACCCTCGTGGCCCCGCCGACCCTGCTGCCGGTCGGTGTGGAGACCTGGCCCGTCGACACGTCGTACGACATCGACCGGGTGCTGCCCGGGGTCGACGCCGTGATGATGCTGCGTGTGCAGCGGGAGCGGATGAACGGCGGGTTCTTCCCGACGCCGCGGGAGTACTCCCGGCGCTACGGGCTCGACGCGCGCCGGATGGCGACGCTGCAGGACCACACGATCGTGATGCACCCCGGGCCGATGGTGCGGGGCATGGAGATCACCGCCGACGTCGCCGACTCAGACCGTTCGGTGATCGTCGAGCAGGTCACCAACGGCGTCGCCGTGCGGATGGCCGTGCTGTACCTGCTGCTGGGCGGAAACGAGAGCGGAGCATGAGCACCTACCTGATCCAGAACGTCAGCGTCCTCGGCGGCGAGCCGCAGGACCTCCTGCTCGTCGACGGTGTCGTGGCCGACGCCGCGGGCGCCGCGAGCGCCGTGGCCGACGGGGCGGAGGTCGTGGACGGCACCGGGCTGATCGCGCTGCCGGGGCTCGTCGACCTGCACACCCACCTGCGCGAGCCGGGCCGCGAGGACGCCGAGACCGTCGAGTCCGGCACCGCCGCCGCGGCGCGCGGTGGCTTCACCGCCGTCCACGCGATGGCCAACACCGACCCGGTCGCCGACACCGCCGGCGTCGTCGAGCAGGTGTGGCGCCTCGGGCGCGAGGCCGGGCACTGCGACGTCTTCCCGGTCGGCGCCGTCACGGTCGGACTCGCGGGGCAGCGGCTCGCCGAGCTCGGCGCGATGGCCGACTCGGCCGCCCGGGTGCGGGTCTTCTCCGACGACGGCAAGTGCGTGCACGACGCGGTGCTGATGCGCCGGGCGCTGGAGTACGTCAAGGCGTTCGACGGGGTCGTCGCCCAGCACGCGCAGGAGCCGCGGCTGACCGAGGGCGCCCAGATGAACGAGGGCGAGCTGTCCGGGCGTCTCGGCCTGGCCGGGTGGCCGGCCGTCGCCGAGGAGGCGATCATCGCCCGCGACGTGCTGCTCGCCGAGCACGTCGGCTCGCGCCTGCACGTGTGCCACGTGTCGACCGCCGGCTCTGTCGAGCTGATCCGCTGGGCGAAGGCCAAGGCCGCCGAGGACGGGAGCTGGGAGGTCACCGCCGAGGTCTGCCCGCACCACCTGCTGCTGACCGACGAGCTCGCGGCGACCTACGACCCGATCTACAAGGTCAACCCGCCGCTGCGCACCGCGCGCGACGTCGAGGCCCTGCGGGCCGGGCTGGCCGACGGCACGATCGACGTCGTCGCCACCGACCACGCGCCGCACCCCCACGAGGACAAGGACTGCGAGTGGGCGGCCGCGGCGTTCGGCATGCTCGGTCTGGAGACCGCGCTGTCGATCGTGCAGGAGACGATGGTCGACCCCGGCCTCTTGGACTGGGCCGGCGTCGCCGACCGGATGTCGACGGTCCCCGCCCGCATCGGCCGCCTCGACGACCACGGGCGCGGCCTCAAGGTCGGTGCCCCCGCCCACGTCGTGCTCTACGACCCGTCGGTCCGGCGCACGGTCGACCCGGCCGCCTCGGCGTCGCTCAGCCGCAACACGCCGTACCGCGGGATGGAGCTGCCGGGCCGGGTGGTCGCGACGTTCCTGCGCGGGGTGCCCACCGTCCTCGACGGCGCCCTCGTCTGACGCTGAGGCGGGACCCGCGACATCTCACCGCTGGACGAGCAGTGAGGTCCGCCAGGACCGGACGACGCTCGCTGGCGCTCGCTGCTCGACCAACGCCGCGGAGCTCCCCGCCCAGAGCGGGCGGCCCGACGGACTCAGCCGGCCGCGCCCGCGTCCGGCTGCAGGGTCGAGCTGACCTGCTCGAGCAGGGCGTCGGCGGTGGCGGTGTCGCCGGCGCTGATCGTGATGTTGTGGACGGTGCCGTCGACGTCGACCACGAGGCCGCGACCGCTGATGTCGAGGCCGCGCAGGTTGCCCTGGTAGCTCACGACGAACCCGTCACCGGCGGAGGTGCTGGCCGGCTCCACGCCCTCGACCGAGAAGCCGAGCTGCTCGATCTGCTGGCGGGCCTCGTCCTCGGTCGGCAGGGAGGCACCCTCGGTGCTGATCAGGTTGACGTTGTCGGCGAAGGCGCCCTGCTCGACGTCCTGGTCGATCGCGAAGAGGGCGATGTTGGCGAACTGCTGGCGCAGCTGCTCCGGCGTCACCCCGAGCCGCTCGGCCAGGTCGTCCGTCACGCTGGTGTCGGTGCCGGAGAGGACCTCCTCGGCGTCGGCCGCGAGGTAGCTCGCCGGCACCTCGAAGGAGATGCCCTCGGCCGAGACGACCTGACCGTCGCCGCTCGGGGCCGGGCTGGTGGTCGCCTCGTCCGAGGCGGACTCGCTCGGCGTGGCCTCGGCGCTGGCGTCGGTGCTCGGCGAGGCGCTGGAGGGGGCGCTGGACGAGGTGGAGCCGGCCGCGCCGGAGCGGCTGGCGCCGTCGTCGTCGGAGCCGCAGGCGGTCACGCCCGCGGCCAGGACGCCCACGACGGCGAGCGAGGCGAGCCGGTGCGTGCGGCGCAGGGTGGTCGGCGAGGAGTGTCGGGTCACCCTGTCACCGTAGCCACCCGCCACGCCCGTCCGGGCACGGCCTCGGCGGTCGGGTCGTCGGGTCGCTGCCCTGACCGATGCCCTGATCGCTGCCCTGGCCGTGGGCTGACCGCTGCCTGACCGCGGGCCGGGACGGCGGGCGGTGGCGGCCCGCGACGCTGCTAGGCTCGCGGGCAGTTCGCAATCCTTTAAGCACCGTCCCGTGAGGCGGAGAAGGAGAGACGGCTTGCCTCCGCACGCCCCCACCCCAGTCCAGAGCCCGGCCCCCGCGCTGCTCGTCCTCGAGGACGGCCGCACCTTCCACGGTGAGGCCTACGGCGCCGTCGGGGAGACCTTCGGCGAGGCGGTCTTCAACACCGGCATGACCGGCTACCAAGAGACGCTGACCGACCCGTCCTACCACCGCCAGGTGGTCGTGATGACCGCGCCGCACGTCGGCAACACCGGCATCAACGACGAGGACGCCGAGTCCCGCAGGATCTGGGTCGCGGGCTACGTCGTGCGCGACCCCGCCCGGGTCCCGAGCAGCTGGCGCAGCCGCCGCACGCTCGACGACGAGCTGCGCGCCCACGACGTCGTCGGCATCAGCGGCGTCGACACCCGGGCCCTGACCCGGCACCTGCGCGAGCGCGGCGCGATGCGGGTCGGCATCTCCTCGGTCGAGACCGACCCGGCCGCCCTGCTGGAGCGGGTGCGCACGAGCGCCGAGATGACCGGCCTCGAGCTCAGCTCCGACGTCTCCACCCCCGAGGCCTACGTCGTGCCCGCGCTGGGGGAGAAGCGGTTCACCGTCGCGGCGCTCGACCTCGGCATCAAGTCGATGACCCCCCACCGGCTCGCCCAGCGCGGCGTCGAGACCCACGTGCTGCCCGCGACCGCGACCGTGGAGGACCTCCACGCCGTCGGCGCGGACGGGCTGTTCTACAGCAACGGCCCGGGCGACCCGGCGGCGACGACCGCGCAGGTCGAGCTGCTGCAGGCGGCGCTCGCCGACGGCACGCCGTACTTCGGGATCTGCTTCGGCAACCAGCTCTTCGGCCGCGCGCTCGGCTTCGGCACCTACAAGCTGAAGTACGGCCACCGCGGCATCAACCAGCCGGTGATGGACCGCACCACCGGCAAGGTCGAGGTCACCGCCCACAACCACGGCTTCGCCGTGGACGCCCCGCTGGAGGGCAGCACCGAGACGGCGTACGGCGCCGCGAGCGTCAGCCACGTCTGCCTCAACGACGACGTCGTCGAGGGGCTGGAGCTGCGGGGGGCCGACGGGCGCCTGCGCGGCTTCTCCGTGCAGTACCACCCCGAGGCCGCGGCCGGGCCGCACGACGCCGGCTACCTCTTCGACCGGTTCGTGGACCTCCTGGAAGGGACCGTCTGATGCCCAAGCGCAGCGACATCCAGAGCGTCCTGGTCATCGGCTCCGGGCCGATCATCATCGGGCAGGCGTGCGAGTTCGACTACTCCGGCACCCAGGCCTGCCGCGTGCTGCGCGAGGAGGGGATCCGCGTCGTGCTGGTCAACTCCAACCCCGCCACGATCATGACCGACCCGGAGTTCGCCGACGCGACCTACGTCGAGCCGATCACCCCGGAGTACCTCGAGCAGGTCATCGCCAAGCAGCGCCCCGACGCTCTGCTGCCGACCCTCGGCGGCCAGACCGCGCTCAACGCCGCGATCGCGCTGCACGAGCGCGGCATCCTTGAGAAGTACGGCGTCGAGATGATCGGCGCCAACTTCGACGCGATCCACCGCGGGGAGAACCGCGAGCTGTTCAACGCGATCGTCGCGAAGGTCGGCGGCGAGGTGGCCCGCAGCTTCGTGTGCCACAGCCTCGACGACTGCGAGAAGGCCGTCGTCGAGCTCGGCTACCCGGTCGTCGTGCGCCCGTCCTTCACGATGGGCGGCACCGGTTCGGGCATCGCCTACGACGAGGGCGACCTCGCCCGCATCGCGGGCGCCGGCCTGGCCGCGAGCCCCACCACCGAGGTGCTGATCGAGGAGTCGATCATCGGGTGGAAGGAGTACGAGCTCGAGGTGATGCGCGACCGCGCCGACAACGTCGTGATCGTGTGCAGCATCGAGAACCTCGACCCGATGGGCGTCCACACCGGCGACTCGATCACCGTCGCGCCCGCGATGACGCTCACCGACCGCGAGTACCAGCACCTGCGCGACCTGGCCATCGACATCATCCGTGAGGTCGGCGTCGACACCGGCGGCTGCAACATCCAGTACGCCGTCAACCCGGCCGACGGGCGGGTCATCGTCATCGAGATGAACCCCCGCGTCTCGCGGTCGAGCGCGCTGGCGTCGAAGGCCACCGGCTACCCGATCGCCAAGATCGCCGCGAAGGTCGCGATCGGCTACACCCTCGACGAGATCCCCAACGACGTCACCCGGCGTCCCGACGGCGGCTCGACGCCGGCGGCGTTCGAGCCGGCCCTCGACTACGTCGTGGTCAAGGTCCCGCGCTTCGCGTTCGAGAAGTTCCCCGGCGCCGACCCCAAGCTGACGACCCACATGAAGTCGGTGGGCGAGGCGATGGCCATCGGGCGCAGCTTCACCGAGGCGCTGCAGAAGGCGCTGCGCAGCCTGGAGAAGAAGGACGCCGTCTTCGACTGGGACCAGGCCTGGGTCGACCTCGACAAGGCGGCCCTCCTCGAGGAGGTCGCGGTCCCGCACGACGGCCGGCTGAAGAAGGTCATGGACGCGCTGCGCGCCGGCGCGAGCGTCGAGGAGGTCTTCGAGGCCACCGGCATCGACCCGTGGTACGTCGACCAGCTGGCGCTGATCAACGAGATCGCAGTCGAGGTGATCGAGGCGCCCGAGTTGACCCCGCAGCTGCTGCGCCGCGCCAAGCGGCACGGCTTCTCCGACGCCCAGCTCGGCAAGATGCGCGGGATGAGCGCCGACGTCGTGCGCGGGGTGCGCCACGCCCTGGGCATCCGGCCGGTCTACAAGACGGTCGACACGTGCGCAGCGGAGTTCGCCGCGGCCACGCCGTACCACTACTCCTCCTACGACGAGGAGACCGAGGTCCTGCCGCGCGAGCGGCCCGCCGTGATCATCCTCGGCTCGGGGCCCAACCGCATCGGCCAGGGCATCGAGTTCGACTACTCCTGCGTCCACGCCTCGCTGGCGCTCGGTCAGGGCGAGGGCGGCGCGGGCTACGAGACCGTGATGGTCAACTGCAACCCCGAGACCGTCTCGACCGACTACGACACCAGCGACCGGCTCTACTTCGAGCCGCTCACGCTGGAGGACGTCCTCGAGATCGTGCACGCCGAGCAGCAGGCCGGCCCGGTCGCCGGCGTGATCTGCCAGCTCGGCGGGCAGACCCCGCTGGGCCTCGCCCAGGGGCTGGAGGACAACGGCGTGCCGATCGTCGGCACCTCGCCCGGGGCCATCCACCTCGCCGAGGAGCGCGGCGCCTTCGGCCGCGTCCTGGCCGAGGCGGGGCTGCCGGCCCCCAAGCACGGCCTGGCCGCGTCGTACGCCGAGGCGCAGGCCATCGCCGCCGAGATCGGCTACCCCGTGCTGGTCCGTCCGTCGTACGTGCTCGGCGGGCGCGGCATGGAGATCGTCTACGGCGACGACGCGCTGGCGGGCTACATCGACCGCGCGACCCAGGTCAGCCCGGAGCACCCGGTGCTGGTCGACCGGTTCATCGACGACGCGGTCGAGATCGACGTGGACGCGATCTTCGACGGCGATGAGCTGTTCCTCGGCGGGGTCATGGAGCACATCGAGGAGGCCGGGATCCACTCCGGTGACTCCTCCTGCGCGCTGCCGCCCATCACCCTCGGCGCCTCGGAGATCCAGCGGATCCGCGAGGCGACCGAGGCGATCGCCCGCGGGGTCGGGGTGCGGGGGCTGCTCAACATCCAGTACGCCCTCGGCGCCGACATCCTCTACGTCCTCGAGGCCAACCCCCGCGCCTCGCGCACCGTGCCGTTCGTCTCGAAGGCGACCGCGACGCCGCTGGCCAAGGCGGCGGCGCGGGTGATGCTCGGGGAGAGCATCGCCTCGCTGCGCGAGCTCGGGGTGCTGCCCGCGGAGGGCGACGGCGGCACGCTGCCGGTCGACCACCCGATCGCGGTCAAGGAGGCGGTGATGCCGTTCAACCGGTTCCGCACCCCCGACGGCCAGCAGGTCGACACGGTGCTCGGTCCGGAGATGAAGTCGACGGGCGAGGTGATGGGGCTCGACGCCAACTTCGGCCAGGCCTTCGCCAAGTCGCAGACCGCGGCGTTCGGCTCGCTGCCGCTGCCCGAGCGCGAGGGTCGCCGCGGACGGATCTTCGTCTCGATGGCCAACCGCGACAAGCGCACGATGATCTTCCCGATCAAGGTGCTCGCCGACATGGGCTTCGAGATCCTCGCGACCCAGGGCACGGCCGAGGCGCTGTGGCGCAACGGCGTCGAGGCCACGGTCGTGCGCAAGCACTTCGAGGGCACCGGCCCCGACGGCGAGCAGACCACCGTGCAGCTGATCCTCGCCGGCGACATCGACCTGGTCGTCAACACCCCCCACGGCGCCTCGGGCGGCGGGGGAGCGGCGCGGCTCGACGGCTACGAGATCCGCACGGCCGCGGTGATGGCCAACATCCCGTGCATCACCACCGTGCAGGGGCTGGGCGCGGCGGTGCAGGGCATCGAGGCGCTGCGCCGCGGCTCGATCGGGGTGCGGTCGCTGCAGGACTGGGCGCGGTCGTGAGCCTCTACGCCACGCTGTTCGAGCGCGGGTTCACCCGCGTCGAGCCGGAGCGGGCGCACCACCTCGGCTTCCGGGCCGTCCGCGCCGCGAGGCCGCTGCTCGCGCTGCGGCGCACGCCCGGCGCCCCGGTCTCGGCGCTGGGGCTGACCTTCCCCAACGTCCTCGGTCTGGCCGCCGGCTTCGACAAGAACGCCGTCGGCATCGACGCCCTCGGCGCGCTCGGCTTCGGTCACGTCGAGGTCGGCACCGTCACCGGCGAGCCGCAGCCCGGCAACCCGCAGCCGCGCCTGTTCCGGCTCACCGCCGACCGGGCGGTCGTCAACCGGATGGGGTTCAACAACGACGGCGCCGAGGCGGTCGCCGCCCGCCTGGCCGCGCGCGGGCGGCGTACGCCGGGGGACGGGACGCCGGTGCTGGGCGTCAACATCGGCAAGTCCAAGGTCGTGCCCGAGGCCGACGCCGCCAGCGACTACGAGAAGTCCGCGCGGCTGCTGGCCCCCCACGCCGACTACCTCGTCGTCAACGTCAGCTCGCCCAACACCCCCGGGCTGCGCGACCTGCAGGCGGTCGAGAAGCTCGAGCCGATCCTCTCCACCGTGCGCGCCGTCGCCGGGGGAGTGCCGCTGCTGGTCAAGATCGCCCCGGACCTGGCCGACGCCGACGTGCTGGCCGTGGCCGACCTCGCGCTGGCCGTCGGGCTCGACGGGATCGTCGCGACCAACACCACCGTCGCGCGCTCGGGCCTCGCCACCCCCGACGCCGAGCTCACCGCCATCGGGGCCGGCGGCCTGTCCGGACGACCGCTCACCGACCGCTCGCTCGAGGTGCTGCGGCTGCTGCGCGGGCGGGTCGGCTCCGCGCTGACCCTCGTCGGGGTCGGCGGCATCACGACCGTCGCCGACGCGCAGGCCCGCCTCGACGCGGGCGCCGACCTGCTCCAGGCCTACACGGCGTTCGTCTACGAGGGACCGCTGTGGCCGCGCCGGATCGTCAAGGGGGTGCAGTCGTGAGCAGCAGGCCCGGCAGCACCTTCGGGGAGCGCTTCGTCGCCGCGGTCGCGGCCCGCGGGCCGCTCTGCGCCGGGATCGACCCGCACGCCGCGCTGCTGCGCGACTGGGGGCTCGACGACGACGTGGCCGGGCTCGAGCGGTTCGCGCTCACCGCCACCGAGGCGCTCGCACCGCACGTGTCGGTGCTCAAGCCGCAGTCGGCGTTCTACGAGCGGTTCGGCTCGCGCGGCGTCGCGGTCCTCGAACGGGTCGTGGCCACCGCCCGCGAGGCCGGGGCCCTGGTGCTGCTCGACGTCAAGCGCGGCGACATCGGCTCGACCACGCAGGCCTACGCCGACGCCTACCTCGACCCGTCCTCGCCGCTGGCGTGCGACGCGATCACGGCCTCGCCGTACCTCGGGTTCGGCTCGCTCGACCCGATGGTCGAGTCGGCCCGGCGCCACGGCGCGGGGCTGTTCGTGCTGGCGCTGACCTCCAACCCGGAGGGGCCGGAGTTCCAGCGCGCCCGCACCGACGACGGGGTGCTGGTCGCGGACCGGGTGCTCGCGCACCTGCGAGGGCTGAACGCCGGCGCGGAGCCGCTCGGCTCCTTCGGCGCGGTCGTCGCCGCCAACCTCGCCGACGCCTCGGGCCACGACCTCGACATCCACGGGCCCGTGCTCGCGCCGGGGTTCGGCGCCCAGGGCGGAACCGTCGAGGACCTGCGCCGAGTGTTCGGATCCGGGGTCGCGGCGGTGACGCCGAGCTCCTCGCGCGAGCTGCTCCGGCGCGGATCGGACGCTGCGGCGATGCGCGACGAGGCGCTCCGCCTCAACGACGAGCTGGGGGCGCTGCGCCCGTGACGGTGCGGGCGCGGCGTCGCGGGCTGCCGGTGCTGGTAGCCCTGCTGACCGGCGCCCTCCTCGGCGCCGGGCTGACGGGCTGCGGCGGCGACCCGCAGGCGGCGTACTGCGACGCGGTCGACGAGCACCGTGCCGAGCTCGGCGAGCTCCTCGGCTCCGGTGGACCCGACGCGCTGCTGCGGGCCCTGCCGGTCTTCCGCGACCTCGCCGGCCAGGCGCCCTCGGACCTGCGCGACGAGTGGCGCACCGTCGTCGACGCGGTCGAGGGCCTCTCCGACGCCCTCGACGAGGCCGGGGTGGACCCCGCGACCTACGACCGCGACAGCCCGCCGGCCGACGTCACCGACGCCCAGCGCGACGCGATCGACGCCGCCGCGAGCGAGCTAAGCAGCGACGCGACCGTGACGGCCTTCGAGGGCGTGCAGCAGCAGGCCAAGGACGTCTGCGGCACCCCGCTCAGCCTGTGAGGAGCCCTCTCATCGGCAGTGCGTGACCCACGCCTCCCGGGTCTGAGCCGGCCCGGGGCACGATTGCCGCCGGTCCGCTGGCATGACTATGTTGAGCAGCACGCTCCCTCCCACCCGCGTCGACGAAGGACCTGCTGCCGATGGCTCTGCCTCCGCTCACCCCCGAACAACGACAGGCGGCCCTCGAGAAGGCCGCGGCGTCGCGTCGTGAGCGCGCCGAGGTCAAGAACCGGCTGAAGAGCTCCGGCGCCACCATCTCGGAGGTGCTGGCGGAGGGCCAGACCAACGAGGTGATCGGCAAGATGCGCGTGGTCGACCTGCTGCAGTCCATGCCCGGGCTCGGCAAGGTCCGCGCCCGCCAGACGATGGAGCGGCTCGGCATCGCCGAGAGCCGCCGCGTGCGCGGCCTCGGCACCAAGCAGGTCGCGGCGCTGCAACGGGAGTTTGGGTCCTGAGCGGACCGAGGCACGAGGTCCGAGCAGGACATCGTTGGTCGAGCAGCGAGCGCGGGCGAGGAACGAGCCCGCGACCGAGCGTGTCGAGACCTCGCAAGTGAAGGCTGGAAGTTGAGTCCTGTCCCAGAGCACACCCCCACCCCCCGCAGCCGCCTCGTCGTCCTCGCCGGCCCGACGGCGGTGGGCAAGGGCAGCGTGGCGGCGTACGTGCGCGAGCACCACCCCGAGGTCTGGATCTCGGTGTCGGCGACCACCCGGGCACCGCGGCCGGGGGAGGAGAACGGCGTCCACTACTGGTTCGTCTCCACCGAGGAGTTCGACCGGATGGCCGCCGAGGACGACCTGCTGGAGTGGGCGGTCGTCCACGGCCGCAACCGCTACGGCACCCCGCGCCAGCCGGTCGACCTCGCGCTGGCCTCGGGGCGCCCGGCCATGCTCGAGATCGACCTGCAGGGCGCGCGCCAGGTGCGTCGCACCATGCCGGAGGCGCTGTTCGTCTTCCTGAAGCCGCCGTCGTGGGACGAGCTGGTGCGCCGTCTCGTCGGGCGCGGCACCGAGGACGCCGCCGAGCGCGAGCGCCGCCTGGCCACGGCGCGCGAGGAGCTCGCGGCCGAGGCGGAGTTCGACGTCACCATCGTCAACCGCGAAGTTCACGCCGCCGCGGAGGAGTTGGTAACCTTGATGAGACTCGGCCCGGACGTCCGTGCCCACCTGAACACCACTGAGCTGGACCACTGAGCCCGCCCGAGCCGAGCAGCGCGGCCCACCGGTCGCCCTGACGATCCCGATCCCAGCGAGGCTGACGCGTGTCTTCTCCCCTCATCGATGCCCAGGGCGTCACCAACCCCTCCATCGACGACCTGCTCACCAAGACCGACAGCAAGTACAAGCTGGTCCTCTACAGCGCCCAGCGAGCCCGCCAGATCAACGCCTACTACTCCCAGCTCGGCGAGGGCCTGCTGGAGTACGTCGGCCCGCTCGTCGACACCCACGTGCAGGAGAAGCCGCTCTCGATCGCGCTGCGCGAGATCAACGAGGACCTGCTGACCTGCGAGGACATCGACCCGGCCGAGCTGGCCGAGGCCGAGGCCGCCGCACCGTCCTCCGACGAGGCGGGCGAGCAGCAGTAGCAGCGGTCACCACCGCGAGACAGGGGACGCTGCGCTGAGCACCGTCGTGCTCGGCATCGCCGGCGGCATCGCGGCCTACAAGGCCGCGGAGCTGCTGCGACGCCTTACCGAGTCGGGCCACGACGTCACGGTCGTGCCCACCGACGCGGCGCTGGAGTTCGTCGGCGCGCCGACGTGGGCCGCCCTGTCCGGCAAGCCGGTCGCCACCGACGTGTGGACCGGCGTCCACGCCGTGCCCCACGTGCGCATCGGCCAGACGGCCGACTTGGTCGTCGTGGCCCCGGCCACCGCCAACGTGCTGGCCAAGGCCGCGCACGGTCTGGCCGACGACCTGCTCACCAACACCCTGCTCACCGCGCGCTGCCCGGTGGTGTTTGCGCCCGCGATGCACACCGAGATGTGGGAGCACCCCGCGACCCGCGCCAACGTCGCGACCCTGCGCCAGCGCGGCTCACTGGTCATCGAGCCCGCCGTCGGCCGGCTCACCGGCAAGGACTCCGGCAAGGGCCGGCTGCCCGACCCGCTCGAGATCTTCGAGATCTGCGCCGATGTGCTCGCCCACGGCGTGCGCCGCGACCTGGCCGGGCGCCGGGTGGTGGTCTCGGCCGGGGGCACCCGCGAGCCGCTCGACCCGGTGCGCTTCCTGGGCAACCGCTCCTCGGGCCGCCAGGGCTACGCACTGGCCCGGGCCGCTGCCGCCCGCGGCGCCGAGGTCACCCT
>Ga0325401_1002241_pt1 | contig 17064 bp, 6 predicted proteins | sample PopdelMetagenome_FD_205666 | JGI IMG/M metagenome (GOLD analysis project Ga0325401, IMG submission 205666) | Populus deltoides microbial communities from Bellville, Georgia, United States - Xylem-PdKOR-R2 | ecosystem: Host-associated > Plants > Phyllosphere > Stem > Wood/Secondary xylem | place...
ATTAAATGATTATGGACATATCTAAACTAATTATCTTTATCTTGAGTCATCAAAAGAAATTAGATAGTCAAAAGCTAAGTATCTATTACATTTCTTCATAAGTTCTTGCAATCACCACAAATATATCTTTTTACTTCATTATTTCTTCAACTTATATTACAAAATGAGTTTTCTATTTAAATTTTTAAATCTTTAAATTAAATAACATTTATATAATTGCATAAAAACATAGAGTTACATTCAAGAATAATTAGATGAGAAAGTAATTTTACATTTATAAGAAAAAATAGAAGAAAGACCATGTACACATTTCTTATTTAGTACCACAACCATTCAACCCTTGAAAACACAATCATATTGGTTTTTCAACATAATATATGTATTATATGCTTCAATTCTAATTAGTGATTTTATGTCTAATTTCAATTGATATTGTTAACATTTATAAATACTAATTTAAACTCAACTTGATATTTTTTGAAACACTATAAATTTTATTTAATTCATTTTTATTTGAAAAACCATTTTTTAAATTTTAATAAAAAAATTAATCATATTATAATTCTTATTAACAACCTAAACTCTCTTAGGATCAATAAAATTTATGAGCTTAAAAAATCCCTTTATATAAAAAAACAAATTTCTAAGTTTAGTTTACTTAAAATTTTTAATTCAATCCTGATTGAATTAGAATATTATAAAAAAATACAATTTTGAATTAACCAATGCAATTCAAACCTAATCCAATAAAAATTTTTAAGTTTAGGAGAAAAAAATAATTTTAATTTTTTTAATTTTATGTATAAAATTAATTCATAATTAACAACAACACCATAATTAAAAGAAGGGCATCTATCCTGGAAATTGGGATCAAGGTAATCAATAACCCTAAATATTTAATAATTTATCTAATACCACTGTTGAGTTTCATAAAAAAAAAATATAAATCCAATAAAAATAGTAATTTTAAATTTTCAAGAGTTTCATGAATCTCATTAGATAATTTTAGGGTTAATTAGAGTTTGGGCAATGATTACCTGAAAATCAATTCTATTTTATAAGGTTTTATTAATTTTTTAAAATTAGATTATTATAAATCACAAGCCATCCAATTATCTGCACGAATAATCAAATCATAAAATCTTAAATTCTTTTAGGAGAGAGCTTGAAGTGCTATGTATCTCTCTCGTTTTTTTTTTAATTGTGTGTAATGTATCACCGTGCTCTATATTACATTCATCTTAAAAAAAAATGAGGCATATTATTCTTTTTATAGGAAAAAATTAATAATTATTAATGACAAAATATTGGTTTGTCCTTTGAAAAATATAACATACTTTATTTCTAGACAATTATTAGAAATTTATGCAATCAATTTTTTATTTGATTTTTCTAAGTTTAAAATTGTAAATTTCATGTATTTAAAACTTATTTAATCAAGTCATACTTGATTAATTATTTCAGTTTAATTTCTCAACAATGATTCTTAATACGTTTGACTTATTATGTTTCTAATAAGTTAGTTCAAATATAAATATTAATTTCAATTAAAATAGAATTAGATAAATTAAATAATTTAACTTTATTGCTACACGAGATGTAGGTAGATCTCTGAAATGGTCGTTGTTGGATTAAAAAAAATATATTTATTGGAGTCTGTACTAGTTTTTCAAGGAGATTAAGAATTTTAAAGTATGCATTGGTTATATAGATTCAAGTAATGAGTTGATTATGCTTAAAAAAAAATAAAAATTATCTTTATTGCATCAATACAAATGAATTGTTATCTTAACAATGTGTTTTTTCTAAATTCATTTCATACATGTCATTAACTATCCAATTATTTTTTAAATTTATTTGCAAATTATTGTTGATGAATAATCGTTGAGTTAATGTTGCCCCTCAAATCAATTGTCTCACAATTCAATAAATTTTCGCAAAGCAAGATGAAACTATTGTTGTACTTAACTTTTATAGATCCTTGATTTCAGGAAAATTTGTCGACACATTATTGAACTCATTTTAAGGTTAAAAATATCATGTTAGGTCTATGTTGATTGCAAAAAACTAGAAGATACGTTGATCTCACTATTAAAATCCAAGTTCACTAAAAACATTATGCTAACTTAATGAATACCGTTTCGTATAAATTTTCATTCCAAGAGACCTATTTCTTGAAAAATCATGAATGCATAACTCAGATGGTAACTTTAACCTTTTTATATTATTATTTGATGACCCTATGCATCCATTGAAGGTTAAAAAGGATCCTTCTAGCAAGAAGGATATACTTGGCAAGTAGTTGACTGCATCCGATGAAACATATTAAACTTGATATATAGGCTTCAACATTTTTTGCTGCCTTTCTAAATAAATTTTTGTTAAGACGTCTCCTTCATTCCTTAAGTAAACCTTCTCATATATCTGTTCTTTCTTACACAAATATCATTACAGTGTTCGAAGACAACCAGCTGTCAACATTCCCAATAAGTCCATGGTTTTATTATTTTATATTTTGCAAAAGATGCTATATATTATTATTATTATTATTATTATTATTATTATTATTATGAATTCAACTTAAGCTTTTATACCTAAAATATTGGCTTTGATTATTACAATAGTCTTGTCACCTATGCTGCGTTGTGGATCTAATTCTAAGGTTATTTTAAACATAATAAAAAAAATAAATTAAAGTTGTGGATGCATTTTTAAATATGGTGATTTTTAATTAAAATACACACATACATACATATACATATACATATACATATACATATATATGAACAAATAAACCAAAAAAGAGTTATTAATGAAAAACTAATTTTTCTCCTAACAAAAAGACAGATGCGTAAGAAAGGATTTAACATTGATTGTTTTATTTATTTTATCTTTGGGGTTATTTTTTTTCCAAGAACAAATGAATTTTAATTTTATAAATACATCATACAAATACAAATTAATTTTATAAAATATAAAAAGAAAAAAATTAAAAATAAATTACATTAATCTCTTTAAAATATTATATAATAAAAAAATAACTACTGTGAATTAAGCAATTAAAAAAATAATAGAAGAAAGAGTATTAATTAAAATTTAAATAAAAATATATTGCAAAGGAAAAAAATAAATAAACAATGGAAGGTATCAATTAAGATTATAAAAAAAGAGAAAAAACAAAAGATGAATCAAGGTGATTGAAGGAGCCTAGCAAGTTAGGCGCGCGCGCCAAGCCGACAGCCTAAATTAATCCTAGACGCATCTAAGCTGTTTTTTTTTTTTTTTTTTTTTTTTTTTTTTTTGGGAAGGAGCATCGCTTGTTCATTCCCTATAATGTATGACCTATCATTGTCTACAATATATTTTGGTCACTTCAAAGTTTAGAAACCCAAAATCTCATTTTCAGCTTGTTTTGAAATTATAAATACATCATGCAAAATGCAAATATCATTCTTTAAGTATTATAAAGTTAATTTTTTTAAAATAAGTATTATTTAAAAAAAATGAACTAAATAATTTAAAAAACACAAGAGAAGGAGTATGAATTAAAATTTACATAAAAAATTCATGCAAAGAAAAACATAAATAAAAAGGAGGGAGGGTATTAAATTAAAATTAAAAAACACAAATAAAAAAATCTAGATACCATTGGGCCTTGCAAGCTAGGCTCTTACTCCTAGCCAACATAGGAGACTAGGCATGCCTGGCCTAGAAGCCAAGGCCACGCGTTCGGATTGTTTTAATTTTTAATTTTTTAGTTGTCACCTAGCCCTTATTTAAAAATAAAAAATAAAAGCACATGATGCGACATTTCAAATCCAATTTTTGACTAATTGAGAGATGGTTGGAAAATAAGACTAGGTTTTTTTGTACCAAAAAATATGTTTTTCAATCTATTTTTACTTAGAAACACCTAATAAATTTTTTTATAGTGCTAATAAACAAGTTTATCAACTCAAAACACAACAAAATTGATCCAAATATACAAAATCAAACTAGAAAAAACAAATCTCTCTCAACCATGATGAAGTTTATTCAACAAGTTGAAGGTTAAAAAACACTTCAATGGAACTCATCTCATAAAATAAAACTTGTTGATACTAAGATTAACTTTTATTTATTGCTAGAATACAACCAACCGCTTTAAACCATAACTTATTGAATTTGTTATTAAAAGATTCAATTGAAAAAAGTAGTTTATAAATGACAATGAAAAAAATTATTCTAGTATATTAGTTAATATTAGATCATTGGCTCATGTAATACTGCGAGTTTGATCAAAGTGTTTTTAAACATACAAAAAAAAAAAAACACATCCGGGAATTGTTAACGTTTTGCTAGTAATATATATATATATATATAGAGGTTGACCTGATATGACTAGATTGACTTGATGGGTCTAAAAGCAACCTGAATGATTGGTAAAAATATAGTTTGATTCACAAAAATTCAAGACAACTTTTTTTTTTTTAAATAATATGAAAACAACAACATATTAAATCGGTCCTCGCAAACATAGGTTAACTTGCCAAATCCCGACCTGGATCATAAGATCATGATAACCCCATATAAAACAAATAAAAAAATTATGAAACTCAATTTTCAATCAACTCAATATTGAAGAAAAGAATTGAAAAAGATTAATTAAAAAATAGCAAAAACAATTGACCTGCGTTAACATGTCAAACCCGTGATCTAAATTATAGAAAGTAAGAAAGAAATAACTTGAGTCAATTCGGGTTAACTTGCCAAACCTGCGACCAAGATAATGAGACTGCGATAACCCCATATAAAGCAAATAAAAAAACTTATGAAACCTAATTTTCAATAAATTCATTATTGAAGGTTAAAAGTTAAAGAAAAATCTATCTAAGAACATGACACAATAAAACAAACTGAATCTGACTGAGTTAACCTGTAAAACACATGTCTTGAGTCATACAATCAAGATAACCTTATAAAAAACAGATGATGACAAGCATGAGAAATCAACAAGAGGAACAATAACAACAACAACAATAAGCTTAATAGAAAACAAGAAGGGAATTGTTTCAATATTTACAATAAATATCTGCAAAGGTAGATAATCTAGATTGGGTCGTACTTGAAACCCAAGCTCATAAACATAACTCAAAACAATAAAAAAACAAATAAAGATCAAACAAGATTTTTTTATTTGAATTTGATGAAGAACACGAAGAATGTGTTGCGATGTCATGATCACACAAATTAGTAACCATAACTTAAACAAATAAGATTGTATAGAGTAAGCAAGTGGTCGATCCCATGAGGAATATATAGTTCAAATTTTTATGCTAAATGATTCAAAGTTAGGGGGTTTTGAGGTTATCTAAAGTATGTTAGGGTAAACAAAATAAAGTAATCAAACTGAATTAAATAAACTAAAATTTATTAAGAGAAAAACCTTGGTCTCAAATAAACATCCACCGATAAAAATCAAAACTGATGATTGAAATGAAACGTCAATTTATATTCTGAATATTTATCCTTTTTAAATACTAGTCAGTTAATCAATCCGAAGTATAACTAACCCTAACTATTAAACAACCACAATATCCACACTAGTAATTTTATTTAATGACATCCTTAAGAACCAGATAGGTTGATAAATCGAAACAACTTAACTGTTTGCAGTCTATGTTCAATTTAATTGAGTGTTTTCCCTAAAATTAACAATATAGAGCCGCCATAATTATTAAACTTAGTTGCTTCATAAGTTAAATATCATAACTTTGGTTTTGATAACAAACTTAGCAATAAACTAGGTAGAATAATAACTTAGAGTCCACTCTAAAAATCAAATTAAACAATCATAACAAATAAGCATAGGAAAACATTCATACTCATCATATAAACTGAAGAGAAAATATAAAATAGATCTCATAATTTTTTGAAATTTGAAGGCTTCTCTATAATTTCAACTAAGAAAAATAACTTAGCCTTGCATGACTATAGAAAAACTAAGGAAGAGAAAAGATGAAAACATAATTTCAGGTATAGGAAAAAAGGTTAAAGTTTCTTTGTTTTTCAGGCCACCACCTTTTTTCTCTCTCTTTCCTTTTTATCAGATAGAAAACCTTATTCCCCACACTATTACTAGTTCTTTTGTATCCTAAAAAAAATAGGAGTCCTTTCCAAAGTAGACAATCTATAATCAAGTAGTATAATAACTACTTTCCTATAAAGAATGAAAAATAGTCTTGCATAAAATCTTCAAGTTTTGATTTTGGACTTAGTGAAGTTAATTTTCCCAAATAAAGACCTTTTTCCATATGAAGAAATAATTGTCATGTCGGTTTGATAGGTCTTTGAGTCAGGAATCTAACAAAATTGAGTTTGATTCAAATGGACTTCTTTAACTCAAGATAATCAAGTCGGAATGGTTGAAAATTAAAACTAGTAGAATACGAGACTTGTCTTTGAAGGCTTCAATTTCCATGCTATTTCTTCTTATTTTCTTGCCATACATGTATAGAAAGATAAGAGTGTTAGATTTCTAATGCCACTGAAATCATTTTATTTTGACCTCTACAGCTCAAGTTCTATGTAAAACAACGATGTAGGTCAAATTTGACAATATTTAACACAGGTTGGAACATGGTCTGAATTTTATCTCCAAATTACTCCTTTTCAAATCTTACATCCAAAACCTTAAAAACATTAAAAAAAATCAAGACATTTTATATAAAAACATGAACACAATACTAGGTAAATATAAGTAAAACTATCAAATAATATGGTTGCATCAAAACGTCATAACAAGAAACCAAAAAGGTTTGTTCGATTTATAACCAAATATAACAAATCAAGAGATATAGGGAGGTTGAAATCATGAAAGGATCAAAACATTACCATCTACTCACTTCATTTATCATTGGATCATCATTCATTTGGTCAGAGAAAATTCTTATTCAAAAACCAAAACCCTAAGATTAAAACACTTTAAAACAAGTTATAAATGCAAGAGATCCTTAGATTATTGGTTGATGGTGTCATGTGAAGATGCTAATGCAAATAAAAGGATAAAAAATGATCTAAATCATGGAGCCAAGACAATGTTCTTCCCAATAACACTTCCTAGAAAACCTAGAAATGCCGAGGAAAAGAAGAACAAGCTGCCAACCAAGAAAAAAACATTAAGCGCCTAGAAAATGGCCTCGACCTATCTACCATAGCTTAAACATGTTTACTATGAAATGCTGAAACCATCAAAACAATAGTAAACAAAAGATTATAGGAAAAAACAATAAGCAAAAACCAAAGACATCAAGCAGAAAAAACCTCTCCCTATATATAAACAATGTTCCATTGATTATAAACAAAGTCTTGAAGCTTAAATAACATGCTTATAACTTCAGCAAAAACAACAAACAAAACTACAATAAACTAAACCATAGAAAAAAATTCAAAACCTAACATGTTGTCACAACTTCAAACAAAGTTAGCCTAGCATCAAAACTTGCAAAAACAACATTCTATAATAACATTTGTCATTCCATAATCATATTCTAACACATCAAAACAAAGTAATAAACAAAACTTGAGCATATAAAAGCTATATTCATAGCATGTTTAAACTTTCGAAAACAATAATCATGGCTTTCAAAGTAATAAATGATTTCAAATGATACATAACAAACATCACAAACAATAATATAAAGATAAAAATAAGGAGGGAGGGAGTGTGCTCATTGAGCTTCACCCCCTCATCAAAGTTTGAAAGCTTACCAAGCAATGAAAAAATTGATTCTTTCTCTGGATTCCTTGCTTCTTTCCTCGTGATTTCTAGCTTCTTCTCAATATCAAAAGGACACTCTCATTCTTTGTTTTTTTTTTAAAAAAATCTTTGGTACTTTTCTTTCCTATTTATTCTAAGTGTTATATTGACTTTTTTTTATAAAAAAATTTCTCTCCTTTTCTTTTCTGTGATTTTTTCTTTGTAGTTTCTTTTCCTTCTAGTGATGTGCTCAAGAACAACCTATTATAAGCAAAATAAAAAAAATTCAAAACCATGGTGGTTTTGTCAAGAGTTTGTTAGAGAAGATTCTTGCTCATTCTCTCATTTAACCTTCATAGAAAGGTGCATCCTGGTTCTTTTTTTATCATTTTATAAGCTCAAACCTATCTAGAGAAGGTAGCCATGAAGATTAAACAAAAATGGTGGTTTTCTTCTTCAATGATGGCTAACCAAATAAGCTACTTTGGAGAGATTATAATGACTAACTAGATGTAAATGTGAGATAAGAGCAGATAATTCTTTTAGAGGGAATGCATATCTACCATGAGGATCAAATCTCTACTGATTTGGAGGTTTAGAACTTCACATTCTTTGATTGGAAAGCGAGCTCTCGATCAGTTTAAAACTATCAAATGCAGGGGAAGTTGATTAGAGACAATATATTGGCTGAGTTCATTGAGCCAAAATAGGTATAAATGTGTGATGAAGATAGTTAATCCTTATAGAAAAGGTGTTTATCAGTCCATTAGTGGTGATTTGAGCCTATGAGGTGGTTAGAGATGGCATGTTCATTTGTTTGAAGATGGCGACCTAGTCGGCCTTTTCAACTGAAAAAAGAAGATAAACAAAGACTAGACGACATGTCACTCATTTTCTTCATTAAAGATGAGTGACATGTCGTTCCAATTAAACCTTAGAAATTAGGTTTTTCTAATTAAGGTTTTTGCAAACTTCAATTTGGCCCCAGTTGTTTCAATTCTGGCATAAGCATTCATAATTTACACTGAAACTTCTTAATATTTTCAATCCCACCCCTAAAAACTTTGATTTGATACCTTTTGTTGTTACTCATTTTTGGACCCCACGTGCTGGAGACAATGTATACCTTTTTTGAACCAAGTGTAGGAGTTTAACTCATGTTTGCTGGAGGATTGACAAAAATAGAGAAAGAAATATTTTTTTTCGAAAACCTGTTTGAGCTGTTTTCTGCTCTCTTTATCCTTCCCCTTTGCTGCCAAAATCATCAGGTTTTCTTAGACTGACTAGGGGTCTTCATAATGCTAAATTCATTCCTTCGTTATCTTGTTTTTTAAAGTTGGATAAATCCCTTAACTTTTGCACTAAAAAAAAACTGATTATGTTGCTATTGCAATTTTTTGTTCCAAATTAGGCTATGATTCTGACTTAGTTTCGTATGATATCTGACCATCCTAGCTATATTCTGTCACTCATGGCATGTTGAAAAATTGACCTACACCTTTATTGGGTCCTAGGGATCACTGATCATAGGGCAGACTCTTAGTCAGATTTGGATGCTTGGCATTGTTAAATCAAGAACCTTTTAGACCAACGAGATTACTACCAGATTTTGTTCTTTAAAATTTTTTTATCTCAACTCGACTCCATCAAAGTTGTAGTCCTAGATGCGTAGATAAATTTGGGCTTTTGAATCGCTTGATTTCGATATCAGAAGCTCAAGATATTCCCGTTTGAATATCTAGTGTGAAAGTAGGGATTCCTGCCGCGAGAAGGATCCTGACCCGATTTTCGCACTAAAAACTCTATTTCTGTCATAAATTATGATGATTTGTTCTTAGGTCATACTCTCAGTCATATCTGGATTCTTGGCATTGTCAGTTTCTAAATCAGATCAGGAGACACTTTTTGATCAACCAGATTACTGCCAGATTCTGTTCTTTAAAACGATTTTATCTTTCTTCGACTCCTTCATCAAAGTTGTAGTCCTAGATTCGTAGATAAATTTGGGCTTTTGAATCGCTTGATTTCAATATCAGAAGCTCAAGATATTCCCATTTGAATATCTAGTGTGAAAGTAGGGATTCCTGCCGCAAGAAGGATTTTTTCCCTAAGTTCGCGGGACTGATTCTAAGGATTTTTTTGGGATTAAGGACTGAATCGAAAAGTGCTAAAATAAGGGATTGAATTGAAGAAGGATATTGAAAGCTGGAGAGGGGGGCTGGATCATCATAAATGACAGGATTTTTACCACATCAAATAAGGAAAATAAGACTTTGCCGCTGCACCCTCCATCTGATTTCTTTCTTCTTTTTTTCTCTGCAAATTCCTGCTGTTTTTCATTTATCATCACACCTGATTTTTGGAGCTGCAACCACGTTTTTATTGCCTCATTTTAAAGGGAGCAGCTGGCTCTATGGAAGGAAAGAAAAGAGCCACACCATCCTCTAACTAGGAAAGAAATCACTGCTGATCACAGAATCATAATCAAATATTCTAGTTTCCTATTTCTGCTCACCCGATATGACACCCTAGAGTTAATGTAATTTTTGTTTCCTAAACAAAGCCATGTATAGGCTATATAGAAGCCTCGACTGCTGACCTAAAGGGGGGAAGAAAAATAGAAAAAGAAAGGAGAGAACAGAGAAAAACGAGAAAAGAAAGACAAGAAGAAACGAGAGAGAGGCAAGGCAGAGAAAGCCATAAGAAGGACACTGTCGAAAGCAAGGAAAAACACAAAGGCAAGGGCGACAACTCCACCAGCACAACACGCCTTCATCGCCATCATCTTCGTCATCTCGCGAGAAAGCATCAGCAGAAGGAGAGAAAACAAAGAGACCGAAACCGGCGTGGCCTATCTGTTTCGCTGTCCCAGAAGCAGCAACCATTGGCTGAGCGCAGAAGCTTCAGCACCTGTCGTCTTGGTCCGTCTCAACACTAGCTTTCAAGAAAAGAAAAGCAAAAAGAAAGAGCATAAAAAGAAGAGAAAAACAGAGAGAAAAGAGCAGAAAAAAACAGCCAAAGATGTGCAGATAAAACGCGGAGAATAGGAGTTTCTGTTCGCGACTGTGAAAAGAGAAAAAAAGGAAAAAGAAGGCAAAAAAGAGAAGGAGGGAAAGAGAAGAGAAGAAAACAGGAAGAAGCAAGGAAAAGAGGCCAAAACCAGTGTGGCCATTGTTTTTTTTTTTTGCAAGAACCAGTAGCCAGCGACCGGGTGCAGCAACTGCAGTGCCATCTCCTTCGCCTGTTTCAGCGCCAGGTAAGTCCATGTATTCTCTTTGCTTTACATTTTAATTATATATGTTACTGTGCAATCTTTTGTTGTTACTGTTCAAGTGAATTATAATTCACTTGAACAGTTGTTTAAATTTTGTGTCCTGCCGGTCCCCTGTTGAGGCAAGTGACCTGGCCGGACCTAATTCTTTTTTTTTTGAAAAAATAAAAGAAAGAGAAAGAGATTTATTTTCTAGAATATTTATTTTAAAGTCTGAATTTTTTTATGTTGTAAAAAAATATATACCAATCTCGTATTTAGAATATCCGGTTTTCGACGCAATTGCGGCAAATATACATATATATCAAAATTTGTTTTCTTATGTGTTGCATACGACCAATACCCTAACATTTTTTGAATGCCTTTTTTATATACAAAAAATATTGAAAGTTTTGAAAATGTGTTTTCACATGGATTTCTTAAACACAAAAAAATTTGTTTTCTTGCATTTCTGGATTTTACAACATGTTTGTAAAACTCCAAAGGGTATTGGCCAATATTCCAAAAAAAATACAAAAATCTTATTTTGAGAGAATTCATCTATTATTCACCGCTAATATTTGGATAAAGAAATCCTTAAGGGACGAATATCCAAAATATTATTGGGAATAATTTGTTATTATTCATTGTTAAATTTTGGATAAAGAAACCCTAAGTGGTAAATATCCAAAATAATTTTCTAGGAATAATAAGTCATCACACATCTTTGAAAGAAGCCTCAATTATAATTGAATACATTTCAAATTTTGACTCCACGGTTTACGAGCCGTGAAAGTATGAAACACTAAGGCAAAAAGAGGCTTTTTAAAGCGCTCTGAATTTCCTTAAATTTCTAAATCTTTATCCTCCCTACTTGCGATTTATGAGTCGCAAACTCTTGAAATACTAAGGGAAAAATGAGCTTTTAAAGCACATGAAATCTCCTTGGATTTCTACCTTAATAAATTTAATTTGAATCAAACACAGATTTCAAGAGATCTGCATTGGTTCTCCTTGGCATTTTGTAGACATATCTAAAGGTATGATCAATATTGGCCAAAGGTTCTTCCTTTTAGACTTTCAACCCAAATCCATTCATCATAGCAAACCTATCCAAACACCAACACCATAGCAATTATAAAGCAAACCAAACACCAAGCAGCTTACCTTAGGTAGGGCATACTAGGGGTGCTAATACCTTCTCTTTACGCAACCAGTCCCTTACCTTAGAATCTTCAAAAGACCAGTCAAGGTTCCTAGTGATCATAATACTAGGTGGCGACTCCCTTATTCACAATAAAACAAAGACCCCAAAACCAATCTAGGATTGCCGCTCCGCCGCGAGGGTGTGACACCTCTGATTTGAGCGCCCTTTTCAAATTGGTTCTTGGTTTCTAAATTGTTCAAATTGACCTCTATCAACCATCAAAATTTTAATTTCTTTCAAATTGACCCTTGAATTTCATTGGTTTCAGTCCTTGAACTGATACGAACTATGTCAAGTCCGAATTTAGCCTTAAAATGTTTGTTAATCAATTTTGTGAGATTAGACATATCTCTCAAACTGTATGTCAAAACAAGTTAATATTTAACAAGGAGATACTAGACACATGGAAATATCAATTTTTGAAGTTTCGGGTCAAATGAAGTTCGAGAACATATTATTTTAAAGGGTCGAAGTTAATAGACAAATCTTGTCAAATCTGCTAAAATACACCTTTGTGTAATGTTTGGGACATAACAAGAGCTACAAGTGGATGTTTTCTGTGATGCAAGATTTTCTAGAAACTAGACATCATAAGCTTTCTAACCATATATTGTAGGCATATTAATTCATCCAGACAAGAGAGAATGATGTGTTTGAAGTCAGATTGAAAAATCAAGAATGTTGTGAAAATTGGAGATTCGGGCTACATGGAGGAATTTTGGCATGAAGTCTTTGTTTTTATTATCCTATTTTATTTATTTAACGCCGAATAATTATTGTTAATTTAGGTTTGTTCTGTCCCATTAGAAATTGTTTAAAGGTTTATTTCATTATTGGACTTACGGTAGTTGATTACTAGTTTAGGTCTATTAGCTTGCAACCGAAAAGGGATCCTTAAGGGTTAGAGGATAATATATTATGTTTTTTATATGTAAATTTCAATAGCAAGTTGGAGAATAAATGTGAGTTTTTCTTTTGTTTCCTTGTGGCAAAACAACTTTTCTTTGTATGGACAAAGATCGTACACTCACTTATCAAAGATTAACTGGTTTCATGACATCATTTGCATACTTAAGGTTCTTAGATACATGGTTAAATCTAGGTCTAAGTCTTTTTCCAATACATTTGGTTCTTGGGTACAGGGTTACCTTTGGGTCAAGGTTCTATCAAACTTGATTTTTGGTTTTCCAGGTTGTTATCTACTTTGTTAAGGGTTGCTTGGTCATGTGATCAAGATGTTCATATCAGTTGGTATCAGAGTTAGGATCCAAAAATCAGGTTATATTCTTTATTTTTTTCTTATTAGTTTTGGCTTCCTTAGGTTTAATTATCTTTGATTCAGCTTTCGATTATCTCGTGTCTAGAGCTTGGTAGTTTGCATCTAGGGTTTCTTTAAAAAAAAAGTTATTTTAGTTTGTTGTTGTATCATAATATATCAGTAGCATAAAGAGTCCAAAAAAAAAAAAAAGAAGAAGAAGAAAAACATCCTAAAGTCATATTTGTCAAATTTACCACAAAACACAAACAAGGGTGAATTTGGAACAAACCAATTCATAAAATTCTCATATTTTAGACACTGGTTCTAGGAGTCCTAATCGCATGTCATATAAAACTTGAGCTCATTTAGAGATCATTTTCCATAGTAACCCAAGTCAGGATTAAAACTTGTCGTAATAGGTCAAATTCGTATCAGAAGGGAATCTTGGGACAACTAAATTTGGAAAATTCTAAAGATTTATACATTGGGTTTTAAGGTTTTAATCGCACCCTATATGAAATTTGAGGTTATTTTTAGTTCGTTTGCTATAGGAACTAAATTTGAAATTTGAACTTGTCGTAAAGGGTCTAATTTGCTTCAGTAATTCAAACTTGTTTTGCTGCTGTTATTTTTCAATTATAACAATATAATAACATTATAATTTATATATTTAGGTGTTAGTAATTTGAATATTTTTTTCTTTTACGCACTTGAAATATGATAAAATCAAAGATGTTGTCTAAAAGTGAGTGGCATAAAGAGTACTCAAAAAGATATGCTTCAAAGTTGAGTTCACATACTCTCAAAATATCTTATGATCTCATATCTTGAAAATTAGACTTTCTTTACCCTTTTATGAGCATGAATTAAACCTTCGATAGTTTTCTTTGCTGGAAAATATTTGAATCCATTAAGAATTCTTTCCTTAAACTCACTGCAAGGATCAAAATACAATGCTTTGGGGTTAATATGAATGTAGTTTTACCTGATAAACATAGGTCCCTTTTTCTTAATGGACTTTGTTTCTTAAAGCTTTAATCTTTGTAGCAATTTTTAATGGCTCCTCTGTTTTGGTCTACTCAAGCTATAACTTGTAGAGTTTGATCTATGGGAAAAGGACGCTCATTTGATGAGCTTTGATGATCTTTTCCTATCCTATTATCTGGTCACCTTTGTCTCATTGATCAAGGCTCCCCTACTTATCATTACAATCATATGAGTATCACCGTTAGGGTGTCATGACCACCACTAAGTATTCATTATACCTGCTCTATGATAGCTTTCCTGGTTATATCTAAAGTTCTCATAAGACATTGGAGGATTTAAACAGCTTGCTTCCCATTTTTTTCCTCTTTGAAATTGAACTATATATTAGCCAACCTTGTTGAGTTTCTTAAATTGCCCCAGCCTAATCATGCCCCATGTATTTTATCTTGTTTTGTTTGCTTGGTCTTTCTCAAGGATGATATTATTCAGAAGATGTTTGGTTCTTGCAAAACATCGATATCATAGAAAAATCTTTGAAATTTCAAAGTTATCTCCAAATGCAAAAAACCATTTCGATGCAAGTTTAAAACAAATTTGTTTCAAAAAATTCAAGCAAATCTCATGGACAGGGTTTCATGAAGGCTGAATTTTAGATTTTTTTCAAGTTTTTCTCTTAGTAGAAATGTGAGGTTACCTTATGTTTTCATGATTTGTTGGTCAAAAGGCTCGAGTTTCAACTTAAGAGTTTCAGAGAATAGAAAATCTTTGAAGCATTCATTTCATTGTATGAATAATGAAACATAACCATATTCTTTTGAAGAACTCATTTGGCATGGGAGAGCATTACTTACCAATATAGATTGCTTACTATTGATTAAAAAGGACTTTATCAAGCATGTAATGTGGATTTTGGTTCTTCATTATGAAAGAAAATGATATTTATAGGCCCCAAAGGTGTTTGAGTTTCTAAAGACTCAGGATTATTGTCATTGTGTCTTTTTTTTCTTTCATCGTGTTTCCATGATTTACCCTTTTTTATTGAATTGGCAGGGCAACCTTGATCTATTTTGACCTTGACTTGGTCATTTTTTCTTTCACTTGGGCATGCTCCCCATCATTTGGATTTCTTGGGTTTTTTTTTATTTTTTTTTAAATTTGATTTTGAGCATCATCATCATCATTTTTCTTTACACAACATGCCCAACCTTTTTTAATCTTTGAATATTTACGTGCCTTGTTTGCTTCTATTTGGGCACTTTTGATCTTTCCATTGATTATTGAGGATTGTATAATTTCAAGGTCAAATTTCATATTCCTCATACTTGTGCATAGTATGGGGTGTGATCCAAGTCAGAGTTCTTTTGCAAGAAGAATTTTATTAGGTTTAACGATGACTTACAAAGGATATTTTTCAAGTATTGTGAAAGGAATATCAAAAATGGTTTTTCATCATCTCAAACGCATGCGTTTAGGACTAGTAAGTTTTGTTTTTATCCATTGTGATTAGTTAGACATGCAAATTAGTTTCCATCAAATTAAAGTATACATCATTATTCAGCCAACTAAAACCCAGCTTCAGAGTTAGTATGAATGGTTTTCTTGGTTCATTTTTCAGGTTTCTAAGCATTTGGTCACCTCATTATAAGATTTGTTTGATAAATCTTAACCTCGCTTGTTAAAAACAAATACCAATTTGACCTCTAAATTTGTACTAGAAAGTTATGATTTCCTAAAAACTTTGATTGAAATTTGTTTGATCTTTTGCAAAAATCAAGTTTTTTGAGCTTATGAGATCACGTGAAAGGCTATTTGAAATTCTCTTAGAGTTTTAGATATACTAATGAATTGTTATTTGATATTAATCGATTCCACGACAAAGTACATTATGCATAGTATTTCTTTACAATATCAGAGTTTATAGGCTTAGGTTAATCATCTTCATCCATTTTGGTCAAAATCAAAGCCCATAAAAAAAAAGGCTTTCTACACCATGTATAATCCTTTATAGTTTGGGGCCTATTTACTCCGATCTTCTTTTAGGTTTGACAAGATTGTTTTCAATATGAGGTCTCCCTCACCCTTGAGTTGACCTTCTAGTTGTACACCTTATCTATTCTGCCCTGATACAGTTGGTGGTGACAAATTGTTGCTAGTCTCTTCTCAATGATTAGATTCAACTATTTGAATTTTAGCTTTATCCATTCTGATGCTTCCAAATCTACATCATTTAGAATTATAAATGATGGAATCTCTACCTCTATGGGCATCACCATATCCATTACATATGCCAAAGAGTATGGAGTTGCACCTGTAGAAATCCTGAATATGGTGTGGTATGCATGAAGTGCGTATGGAAGCATCTCATGTCAATCTTTGTAGGTGACCACTGATTAGTATTTAAAAGTGCATTCTCATTAAGGTTTTATATTATCATATTGCACTAAAGTATCATTAAATTCCCTAACTAAAACATGTTTTATAATAACAAGTCCGATAATATAATATATCTTTAATTTATGGTAAATGCTTGTTTTTAATACAAGTATATCTCACAATTCAAAGGATTGATTGATGTGATTAACTATTGAATTAAGAAGACAAAGAAAGGGCTAAGAGAAGAGATG
>Ga0325401_1002243_pt1 | contig 17063 bp, 6 predicted proteins | sample PopdelMetagenome_FD_205666 | JGI IMG/M metagenome (GOLD analysis project Ga0325401, IMG submission 205666) | Populus deltoides microbial communities from Bellville, Georgia, United States - Xylem-PdKOR-R2 | ecosystem: Host-associated > Plants > Phyllosphere > Stem > Wood/Secondary xylem | place...
AATTTTGATAGAACCTTTTATGTTGGCACCAATAAAATTGAAGAAGTTGAAATAAGAGGTGAAGGATTTATTGGATAAGAGATTCATCTGTTATAGTATGTCTTCTTGGGGAGCACCAATGTTATTTATGAAGAAGAAGGATGGATCCATGCAAATGTGTAAAGACTATAGGCAGCTGAACAAGATGACTATTAAGAACAAGTACCCACTCCTTCGGATTGATGATCTCCTTGATTAGTTGCAGGGAGCTCAATATTTCTCTAAGATCGATCTATGATCTAGGTACCATTAGCAATGAATAAGAGAAGAGAATATTTTGAAGATTGCTTTCAAGTCCTGTATGGTCATTATGAGTTTCTAGTGCTATCTTTTGGTTTGAAGAATGGACCAACGACCTTCATGAATATGATGAATATGATTTTCAAGCTGTTTATCGACAAGTTTGTCATTGTCTTTATCGATGACATCTTAGTGTATTCAAGGAGTGTGGAGGAGCACGAAGAGCATTTGAGGTTGGTGCTCCAGACTTTGAGAGAACACTAGTTGTGTGGGAAGTTCTTGAATAGTGAGTTTTGGCTAGATAGTGTGGTGTTTCTAGGTCACGTGGTGCTCAAGTTTGGTATAGAGGTGAATCTATAGAAGGTAAAAGTAGTTAGACAATGGCTTAGACCAACCACATTATCAAAGATCAGGAGCTTTTGGGTTTGGCAAGATATTACCATGGGTTTGTGGACAATTTTTTAGAATAACAAATCCTATGACTAAGTTGACATATAAGGGTGTCAAGCTCCAGTGGTTGGATGAGTGTGAATAGAGTTGAAGGGGAAGTTGACTACCATTCTTATCCTATCAGTACCCTCAGGATCTGATGGTTTTACCTTGTATTGTGATGCATCACGGGTTGGTTTGGGTTGTGTTCTGATGCAGCATGGTAATGTAATCGCTTATGCTTTTAAGAAGCTGAAGAAGCATGAGATGAATTACCTCACACACGACTTGGAGATGGCTGCAATTGTGTTTGCCCTTAAATTTAGAGGCATTATATGTACAGGGAGACATGTGAGATCTTCACAGGCTATAAGAGTCTCCAATACATTTTTCAGCAGAAGGATTTGAACTTGAGACAGAGGAGATGGGTAGAATCGCTGAGCGACTATGATTACTTCATACAATATCATCTAGGCAAGGCTAATGTTATTGCTGATGCCTCGAGCTGAAAGTCTAGGGTTAGTTTGGCCTATATTTAAGAGGTTAGGAAACCTTTGATTAGGGAGCTACATGGTTTGATTGATCACATGATTGGGTTTGAGCTTAGTGATTCTAAAACTTTGTTAGCTCATATTTAGGCTAAAGCAAATTTGGCTGACTAGATTAAAGAAGCTCAAGTAAAGGATGAGATGCTAAGTAAGATCAGAGGTGAGTTGAAGCTGGGTAAAGCTTTGAGTTTTGTGGTTTGTGATGATGATGTGTTGAGGTTCAAGTCATAGTTATGTGTTATGGATGTGAATGATTTGGGAAAGATAGTGATGATTGAGGCTCATTATACTGCTTATACTATACATCCAGCTGCAAACAATATATAAAAAGATTTGAGTGATCGCTACTAGTGGAATGACATGAAGAGGGATGTTGCCGAGTTTGTGTCTAAGTGTTTGACTTGTTGAAGGGTTAAGAGTGAGCACTAGCGGCCACCAGGTTTGTTACAGCCCTTGTTGATTATCGAGTGGAAGTGGGAAAGAATCATTATGGATTTTGTTTCAAGTTTGCCTTGGAGTCGAGAGAGATATGACCTGGTTTGGGTGATAATGGATTAGTTAACCAAGTCAGGACACTTCCTGCTAGTGAAGACTACCTATGGATTTGCTAAATTGGTAGAGTTGTATGTTAGTTAGATTGTAATGTTGCATGGAGTGCCAATCTTTATTGTGTAGGATAAAGGTCCTCAGTTCACATCAAAGTTTTGGGTGAGTTTTCAAGAAGCTCTAGGTACGAGAGTTCAGTTGATTACCACTTTTCATTCCCCAGATAGACGGTTAGTTTGAGAGAATTATTCAAATTCTGAAGGACATGTTGAGAGCTTGTGTTATGGACTTTGGAGTTAGTTGGAGCAAGTATTTGCCTCTAGCTGAGTTTTCCTACAACAACAGCTATCATGCAAGTATTGGTATGGCTCCTTATGAGTCTTTGTATGGTCAGAGGTGTAGCTCTCGTAGGTGAGAAGAGTTTGATGGGTCTAGATTTGATACGGGTGACTTCAAATAAGGTCAGGATGATTAGGGATAGACTTCAGACAACTCAGAGTAGGCAGAAAAACTATGCAGATAAGAGAAGACATAGCTTGGAGTTTGTGGTTAGTGAGAATGTGTTCCTGAAGGTCTCACTAACTAAAGGCATTTTCAAGTTTAGGAAAAAAGGTAAGTTGAGCCCTAGCTTTATCGGACCTTTTGAGATTCTAAAGAAGGTTGGTGCATTAGCATACAAACTTGCCTTATCGCCTAATTTGTCAGCCATCCTTGATATTCCATATGTCTATGCTGAGGAAGTATCTAATGGATTCCTCTTATGTCTTGGAGGCTCAACCAATTGAGCTAAGGAAGGATATGTCATATGAGGTTTAACTTGTGAAAATTATGGACCGTTAGGTTAGGAGTCTTTGATCGAAAAAGATTGTCTCGATTAAGGTAGTTTGGAGTGGACACCCACGTGAGGAGGCTACATAGGAGATGAAGGAAGAGATGCGCAACAATTACCCCCACCATTTCGATGGTAAGTTTTAAGTTTTCTGTAAGTTGAAATTTGGGTATGAATTTCTTTAAAGGGGGATTATTGTAAGACCTAGATTATGGCCTAGGGGCCCAAAAAGGCCTCAAACCATTAGTGAGCTCAAAACAGCCCATAACCTAAGTATTTAAGAGAATTCTTTTTCTGTAATAATAAAAGAACATTAAAAGTTATCTAGTACAGTAAAAGAGAAACAACATTTAAACAAGTAGTATGACTTTTAGAGTTTTCTCTATGAAATTCCTTAAAATTGAAAGTGGAGGCCTTTTGGTTTAAGGTTGTTTATGGGACTGGTAATAAGGTAAGATCATCCTTAACTCTTTAATTTTTGGATTATAAACAATAATTTTGGCATGCTAGGGCTCTATGAATGAATTTAGGGTCAGAATGATTTTCATGGAATCAATTATGGAAAACTTGTTAGAATGTTTAATAATATGTATCTAGACTATTTGGGGTTAGAATATAACTATTTTGATGTTGTTGTATGTGTTGTTGAGATTGGGCATAATCAAAACAGAATGCAGGTCGGGATTTTATGAAATTCTCGATCAAGCGATCGACTGGTATAAGTAAATCGATCGACCAATTGTTGGATATAAGATGCGGTCGATCGTTTTGGTTTGTGGTCAGTCGATCGGTTGGGGAAACAATAGCTGGGTAGGTCTATTCTGTGTCAGATGGTCAACTGGTTTTGTTGGCTTGTGGTAGTTAACCTATTGAGAAGGTGGTTGATTGGTTGGTTTGTGTTGTAATAATTGATCGGTTGGTTCGATCCGGTCAACCGATTCAAGGGGTTGTAGTGTTTTTGTTTATGTTTTAATATGTTTAACGTTTAGACTTCGTTTTTGATTTGTTTTTGCTTTGTTTTGAGTATCTCTTATTTATTCATTTAGGTTCTCCCGATACTGCTCAGGTCGAACCCTAATGATTTGTTTGCTTTATTTTTTCATGACTAAAAAGAAACCACCAGCTAGCTTAAAAAGCCATCATTTTCATTCCAAGTTAATTATACTTTCGGTATATCACCATGGTTGTGTTCGGGTAACCTACCTATGGTCTGTAATCGGGTGACCAACTCGTGGTTTGTGTTCGGGAAACCTATCTCTGATTGGGTGACTTACTCGTGGTTTGTGATCGGGTAACCTGCTCATGGTCTCTGATTAGGTGACCTGATCATGGTTGATTTTCTTGGTGCTTTCAAATGACAGGGTTGACGTTTGACCTTTCTTAATAATAAGGTTGGACTTCCTGATTGCAGGATTAATCCCTATTTGGGTGTTTCCTGATGGCAGGGTTGACATTTATCCTTCCTAGTGGCAGGGTTAGACTTCCTGGGTTAGACATTTATATCAATTTCCAACTTTTTTTTATTAGTGCCCGAACCTTTTTTATTGCACCACTAAGTATTATTATAATGTGTAATCTCTAATCAAGTGACTAGCCCGTGGTTGTGTTCGGGTAACCTACCTATGGTCTCTAATCGGGTGACCAACTCGTGGTTTGTGTTCGGGAAACCTATCTCTGATTGGGTGACTTACTCGTGGTTTGTGATCGGGTAACCTGCTCATGGTCTCTGATTAGGTGACCTGATCATGGTTGATTTTCTTGGTGCTTTCAAATGACAGGGTTGACGTTTGACCTTTCTTAATAATAAGGTTGGACTTCCCGATTGCAGGATTAATCCCTATTTGGGCGTTTCCTGATGGCAGGGTTGACATTTATCCTTCATAGTGGCAGGGTTAGACTTCCTGGTGGCAGGGTTAAATTGAAAATTCCTGGTGACAGGGTTAAATTTCTTGGTGTTTCCTAATTGGAGGGTTGACACATGTCTTTCCTGAAGGTAGGGTTGGACTTCCTAATGACAAGGTTAATTTCTTAGTGCTTCTTGATTGCAGGGTTGGCATTTTTCCTTCTTGATAATAGGGTTTGACTTCCTGATTGTAGGACTAAATTGAATTTCCTGATGGTAGGGTTGAAATTGAGAATTCATGATAACATGGTTAAAACTAGAAATTCCTAATGACATGGTGTAATTTGAGGTTCCTAATAACAAGGTTAAAATATAGAGAATTCGTGATGATAGGGTGAAATTTAAGATTCCTGATGATAAAGTTGAAGTTTGAGATTCCTAATAATAAGGTTTAGAATTGGAGATCCTGATATATGGTTGAATTTGAGATTCTTGATGACAAGGTTGAAAATGCTTGGTGTTTCCTGATTATAGGGTTGTACTTCATTGAGGATTTTTTTCTGGAAAATTTATGCAATGATTTGGGATCAGATGATATGCAAACATCCTTGCCTGGTTGGAAATATAACCCCTTTTTCTTGCTATCTCTCTACTGCTTGATAGATGAGGTTTGTAATTTCTAATATGAGTTCTCTTGGTTTTTTTACTCTTCAGCTTATATAGGTTTTACCCACTTGGCTAATGTGTTTGATTGCTTTTTCATTACACAACTTGGACCTTTAAATGATAAATAAAGCTCTGCTTAGTTAACTATTTTTTGAGAAGTAACAAACTTTCTTAGCCATAAAATTTCCTCTTGGTTGGATGATGCCCTTTAATTATAGTATTCTTGTACTATTAGCCACTCATTTTATTTTGATGGAGAAGTAGTACTCTATTATTCTCACTTATTTGAAAGAGTTTATTCAATCATCTGTTGTTAGTGACTATTGTAAATTGCCCTCTAACTATTTATTCATGTGATAATATTTTTTTCCTGTATCGTAGCCATCATTCTAAGGGTAAACTGAATTTTTGGCCTTGAGATGCCCCTTGAGTGTAGCATCACTCTCAATTATTACTAGAGTTCACCAAGTAGTAGTCTTCAAGCAAAGTTGTCTTCATTTGATCTAGCTATGCTCATACTTTTGATTATCATTAAGAAACACTTATCATTGTCATATGTCATTCATAACTTCGATAATTTTGTTGAATTATCATTTGATTATGTGCTTCTTTCCCCCCAACTGATTTGGATAATGTTTTTTTATCCCTCATAGGGTACATAACATTGCTTCCCATGACTACTTAATTTTTCAAGGATGATTTATAAGATGTGTCAATTTTGTCAAGAACTTTGCAAACTCAATCAATGACCTTTTTGGTTTAAAACTCGTTTTCTTGTTTTGGAATTAACTTGTAAAATTTCAAAGATTGCATGCATTCTAGTCTTATTATTGTAAAAAAATCAGGAGATATTATTTTGTGAAAGTGTTTATTTGATCGTAACCCCAAGATATATCATCCAATGCTAAGAAGTAGTTTTTGTGCGTTTTTGGTTGAGAATTGATAGGAAAAAGGTTGAGAAATAAGTGTTAGCTTAAAGTTGAGCTATCCCATGGCTTAAATGAATTTTGGCATTTTTAGAAAGAAAAATTTATCTGATGTAAGCTTAAAATTTTTTTGTTTGATTTCTTACAATTCTTAGGGGGTTTAATATTTTAGGAAAAAAAATAATTTGATATTTTATCCTGACAAGATTGGAATTGGTGAAGGTATAAGATGAGATGACCTTTTGTTTTTGTAGGCTTTCGAGGAAGAGGCTCGAGTAAAAACTTGAGGTTTTGTTTAGAAAACTTTGTCTATTTTTTAAGCACTTTTTTTATCACCATGAATAATAACAACTTTTTTTTCGCAATGTCATGATTCTTGTAAAAATGTTCTTTTGTATTTATATAACACTATTTAACGGTTTAGTTTGCTTGCTTGCTTGATTAGAAATGGCCTTTAAAAGGCATGTAATGTAGGCTATGACTGCTGACTATGAAAGAAAGAGTTTTGGAAGCTTAAAGAGTGTTTCAAAGTTCTAAAGACTTAGGATCACTGTTATAATATCTTTCTTTTCTCTTATTGTGTTTCTTTGATTCGCTTTTTTTTTTATTACTTCGGTAGGGCATCTTTATTTTGTTTTGACCTTCACTTGATCATTTCTTTTGTTTTTTTTCCATTTAGGTATGCCTCCCAACATTCAGATTTGTTTGGTTTTTTCATGACCTCTCTTTGGCCTTTGATCTTTAAATTTTTGCTTGCCTCCTAGTGTGATGTCAGTCAGGATCGACCTTTGACTTTTGGAATTTTCATTTGCACCTCCCTTTAGTATGGGGTGTGATCCTAGTTAGGATCAATTCTTAATCATTGGAATTTTCATTTGCCTCCTGATATAGAGTGTGATCCTAGTCATTTCTTTTACAAAGAAAAAGTTATTCAGGATCAAATGAGAACCACAATGGATATATTTTTAAAACATGATGGGATAGCAAAAATGACCTTTCATCATTTCAAGCGCAAATGGTTATAATTAAGAAATTTTGTCCTCATTCTATGTGATGATTAGGAACTTTTGCATGAGACTTTGAGTTTTTATGTATCAATGACTAGAAAACAAACCACATGCAATTATGCATATAACTAAAAATATGGTTTTATAGACATGGGACGTGAGTTTTTTCATTTTTTGTGTCTTAGTTTAAAATTGTATGGTTACCTCAAAATAAGAATTGCTTAAATGATTCGTTTGTCACCTTACAAAAGGGTGTCTAAACGTTGTTTTAAGCAAACATTGAATTATTTCTTAAATCAAAGATGAGATTCAATTTTGTTTCAAGATTCTTTTGGCAAAAGGGATTTTTTTTTAATAAAACTAATGCGGTTAAAATATTTTGAATATAGCCATAGGATCAGTCACGAGGGTCAATTTTATAAGTTTCAAAGGGGTTTTCTCTTAGCGTTTTGCATGGCACACATTAGAGTTCAATCATTTCTTCCACTATATTTATCCAATCATGGACAATGAAACACAAAGAGATTTTCTGTTATATAATGCCAAGTTATTACTTTCACAAAAATATTTTTTGATTTCAAAACAACAAAGAGATAGAAAATGCATTTTTTCACTATAAAGATGAGATGCAATCCCAAACAAAAATGTAAAGTAACAAAGTTCCTTAAAAAAATGATTGATAATGCAACACCTTTCTTAGATCAGCTTCCCCAACAATATTTGTTTCTTGTTAGCGTTTACCAACCATTTATTATGCTGAAGATGATCTAGTGAAAATTTGGTAGATAACATTATCATTCACAAACTCAACTTGTCTCTTGCTTATTATCTGACAGACTTGATATTATGAAATTCTTATGATTTTGAGTTGAGTGGCCTTGGACAAAGCATAAAAAGAATGCATGTTGATAATAAAAATGATAGACAAAAATAGTAAAAAATTAAAGAATAAAAATAATAAAAATGTATAGACAAACAAAAAAATAAAACACAACAATCAAACAAACAAACAAACAAACAAAGCTTAATTCATGTGATGTTTCTAGTGGAGTCGTCATTCTAGCATAAAGACGCATGTGTGTAGCGTTGCGATGATCATTCTTCCAGGTCAAGATTTTGGTGGTAATGAGTGGCAAGAACAAATAATTCTTATTTTTTGTTAGTAAAAAAGGGAAGTAGTCGCCACCTATTTTTTATCACTAGAAACTTTAACAAGTCTCAGAGTTTGAATAAAAGAACTGATTGTGTGTATGAAACTTATAGCTCCTTCATCATAAAAAAAGTATTCATATTTAAACGAGAAGCATGCATTTTCAAGCTAAACAAAAAACGACAACATTATTCATGTTTTTTTGTCAGCTTCAAAACTAAAGGTATTATCTTAAAGAGAATATATTCCATCTAAAGGGACAACCAAACCCCAAAACAAAAACATGAAAATGATGCATATAATTAATCTAGGAGTTCATGCTTCAAAAAGTTTGAGGATTAGACCTTCAACAATGAGAAAATGAATATTACTCATGTTTTTTTGTCAGCTTCAAAACTTAAGGTATTATCTTAAAGAGAATATATTCCATCTAAAGGGACAACCAAACCCCAAAACAAAAACATAAAAATGATAAATATAATTAATCTAGGAGTTCATGCTCCAAAAAGTTTGAGGATTAGACCTTCAACAACAACGAGAACATGAGGATGCAAGGCTGCTGAACACGGCTGGGGAGAGATTTCAGTACTACTCATAGTGATGCTGGCGCTGAGGAGAAGAAGTGCAACTATTTATAATATCGGACAGACACTAATGTGGTTGATTGGTATCATAGTTGATTGTTTGGACAAAGACTTAATATAATTATGTGAATTAGTCGGGCATTTGGATGAAGATTAATATGGTTGATTGGTATCCTAGTTGGCGGTTTGGATAGAGACTATATATATATATATATATATATGGATTAGTTTGTTGTTTGGATAAAGACTATTGTGATTGATTTGTTACCATAGTCGACCATTTGAATGTAGACTGTGGATACAAATATGAGTGTTGGTTGTTTAGATGAAGACCAATATGAATGATTGTGTTAAAGTCAGTAATTTGGATGGTCACTTAATTATGAATAGTAAAGGTTAGTCATATGGACGATGACTTGCCTTTTTGAAACATGAACAAAATAAGCAATGATATGTCATTTAAGATTTTGTATTGATGTTGAGATTAACTTGCTTGTTCTTTGATGACTTATGTTAAAGTATTGATATAATGAATATCTTGTTTTTTCTCTTATGAGGGAATATATACGTATTGTTGGATTTAATAACCCTTGTATTGTCATATGATTGTAGGTCCATCTTGCTCAATGGGACAACACTAATTTAACTACTAGTTATCATATAGTCTTGTTTGAGTATATATTTATATACATGTATATAAAATTATATGGTTATGATTGTTTCAACAACCTCATTTTTTTTATGTATTAAATTATGATGTATTTACTTTTAACATCTTTTGTACATATACTTCTTTTGTAATATATTATGTATTATATGTGAAATGAAATTTGAAGTTATGAGATTGATGTGAAATTACTTATTAAGTGATAAATTAATGAACTGATGGCATGCTTGAGGCTATCATATGGTGATAAATGGATTGAGGAATTTTTTTTCTATGTAGGGTATTATGAAATGAATTTTTAGGTGGTATTTTGAATATGGATAAACTATGCCAAAATTTTGTTAAATTAGAAAGATTACCAATTGAACATGATAAACTAATGGCATTGTAGGAAAGTGTGAAAATAATACATTAAATGTCGTTTAAAATAAAAATTCATTTGTATAAAATATGTTAACATACGTGGATATTAATAACAAAGCCAAAATGATGAAATATGAATATGTATTATTTATATAACACCTGAAAATAAAAGGAGATATAACAATTCAAGAAAATATTCAAAATATTAACGGTCAAAAGGATGTTTTTACTTGACTTTAAAGGAAAAAAAAACTACATTGATGGAGCAATAAAGTGTTTTAGCATGCATAATGATGAACCTTTTGACACTCCACTTATCAACTGTACAATGTCTATTATTGCATATGAACATATAGGCCACGCGAAAACTCTAATCACATAAATAAAATCACCAATTATTTTTCTTGAAAAAGGTAAAAACTTAAAAAACCTATACTAGTCTTAAGATATTTGGCTAAATGGCAACTTATATCAAAGGTTAGACCTTAGTTACCCTAAATTGTCTCGCAATGAGTTGTCAAAGCTTTAAGGATTCATTTTTATTAAGTCCATTTACTTAATTTTATTATAGTCCTATTTGTGAGTTGGATGTAACTAGATTCTTCCAAGCACATATCTAACTGAGTTTAGAATCACTGTTTTCATTATTAATTTGAATAATGAACCTTTTAAAATTAGATAGGTTTCAACTTTGGATTTTGGACCTTCTATCAATTTAATGCATTCCAACCCTTTTTTTGGCCTTATCGAGTCTTCAATTGAATCTAACAGAAAAAAAGAATTAACCTTGCATTGCATATTAAATCCTTTCCAATAGCTGATTCTTTTAACCAACCTGCAAAATATAATAGAACTAATTGGGTTGAAGCTCCTCTAGTCATATGGCTCAAATTAAGTCATCATGCTCAATAAAAATGACATCATAATACCTTATTGAAAGAGATAAATGCAATTTCAATGTCCAACCCTTGATTCTTATGATTTTACATTCTAATTTTATTATATGAGTTTTCAAGCCTCCAATTGATCCTAGTTAAGAAAGCATTTATTACCTTGGTCTTTCATATTTGAACCAAGCGTATTAATATTTTTTTAATGTATCACTCGCAATTAGTTGATGGCTCACTTTATCTTTTTTAATGATAGATTGGTTGATATCTTTACTAAAAGTTTAACATCTTTGTGCCATACTTGAAGTCCAAGCTCTCACACCTAAGCCTGCAAGGGAGTGTTGACTATATAAATCATATTGTGTGATTTTCATTTCTTAATTATATTTTGGTGTTATTGTACAGTTAATTTTATGTATTTCAACCTTTTATATAATATGATGAACTTCTCATTAATGAAGTGTATTAAGAGAGACTTTAAGTATTTGAAGAAAAACATAAAAGAATAATGCTATAGTAGTGATTTTATGACGATAACTAAAAAGTCTAAAATGAATAATTTTAGAATTCTTTTTATAATGAATTTGTGATTTCTATCAAGATTTGATACTTATTTCAATAATAATTATCTAATAGTTCTTTTCATTGTATAAATGTTTACTTGTTATAAAGACACAATCAAGATATATGATATTAAAATTTGTAAGGGCATGACTTTTTTTTTTAATAATAGTTCGATGATTCATTATTTTTAAGGCTATATTTAAAAAAAAAGTGAAATTATTATGTGAATATGGTTCATATTTAAGACTATATACCAATAAATTATAAAAAGAAATATAATTCTATTAAATTATATTAGAAAATAAAATTATGTTAAATTGAGAAGATTACCAATTGAATATGATAAACTAATGATGTTGTAGGAAAGTGTCAAAATAATTTATTTCTATAAAATATGTTAACATGTGCGATGTTAATTAAGAATGCCAAAATGATGAAATTATGCATATGCTTTGGAAATGATAAGGAATTAGGGAGTTTCCTAGTATGTTTGTGTGTGTGTGTATTTGCCATTTTTTTTCATGGATATGATATTGGTTTATTGTTTATATTGCATCCAGAATAATAGGGTGTTATAGTTTGTATCAGAACATCTGGATATGATCCATTGGACTTATGACAAGAAAAATGGTTTTACTGATGAGAAATAAATATTTATTATAGGATGGTGTAAACTAAGACTGACTCATCTCCTATCTAAAGGCAAGGGAGATTTGCTGATAATGGTAGGGATCAGTTAGCGATCCTTTAGAGGATACTGTATCTCATTTATCAAATATGAAATCACAATTAGCATAGAGAGAGTCATTTATATATAAAGGTATTTCTCCATCATTACCATCAAGAATGTTGCAATTTAAAGTGTCTGATAGGGTGGGATAGTCCAAGAGGCCCTTGTCTATGATGCCACCAAGAGTAGCTATGATATATCAGGATCCTACTTATCTAAAGCATATTATAAGAGTTGTGGTGTCTGGTTTAAAGAGAGCAACGATTGTGGTATGTAGAGATAGTGCTCTCACTTTAGTGCATTGGGTTAAAAGTATGAGGGATATAGGATGTATCCTATTTCTGGTAAAGAAAGATGTTGAGGTGTCTGAACTATGACTTAGAAAGGTGAGGAGACTTTTACTTAGATTCTAGTGTTAGAAGATGTACGAGTAAATTGTGTAGAACAAGTACTTTCAAATAGTGCCTAGACTTGGTAGGTGATAATGAAGGGAAAAAGAATAGGGAAAGTATTGACCGAGGTAGATTTATGAAAGGAGTTTGAGATTAGGTATTAAACCTAACAACACAAGAGGAGTATGAAACAAGAATTTTTAGGCCTTATACAGAAGTACATAGTGTTCGGGACAAGAGATGGTTTTATGATCTCTTGACTTTTGTTTCTACTTTGGTTCCTAATTAGCAATATTAAGTTAAGAGATTTAAGGATGGGCTTAGATAGGGACTTAAAAATGAGTTGTTAATTTCCAAACATGGACATTTCAGGAATTAGTAGAGGTTGTTAAGGTCTTGGAGGTAGTATTGGGTGAGGAGTAACAAGATATGGATAGACATTGGCTAGAGTTGGGGAAGAGAAAGGAGCCTGCATCTTTTACAGGCAAACCCTCTATTTCAAATAGAGAAGGAAAAGGGCAAAAACCAACATATTCTTTTATAAAAGGGGAAACTTCCCTATTAGAGCATTATCTAGTAGATTTTTCTAACCTAGTATAGGACGATCTTCTGGCAGCATATATAGATTTAGAACAACTCGAGAGGGTAGTTCATCATGAATAATAGGGAGTGGAGCAATTGGTTTTCCATAATGTGATATATGTAATTAAGAATATCCTGGGGATTGCATGGTGACAACTAAAAGGTGATTCATTTGTAGGCAATAGCAACATCGATGAAGGGATTGCAAGTATTAAGAGTATTAATGTCATTTATATGGAGGATTAGGGCATTTTTGAAAAAACATTGCCAAAATTAGATGCAGACTATAAGTCAGCAGCAATCTATCATTGTGGATAGGTTGAGGAGAGAGCAAATGAGGCATGCTTAGTGAAAAGCAAATACTGGTAGGGTACAGGGTCAAGGACAGGGTCGAGGTCAGGGTGATAGGACAATGTAAATCAGGATGATGCCAAAGCTTTGCTAGTTGTGGTGGTAGGAACGATAACAATCAATGCTAAAAAAGTATATCTTTTGCTAGATCGAGAACTACATACTCCTTTATAACATATAAATTTATCAATAGGCTAAATGTACCTAAATGTAAATTGAAAAAAGGGCTATTATCACCCCTCTAGGAGAAGTGGTAGATATAAACAATATGTATAACGAGCGTATTGTAAAAATAAAGGGTTATACCTAGAAGGTGGTCAACACCTTTATAAATATATGACTTTGATGTAATTTTATGAATAGATTGGTTAAGTATGCACCTTGTCAATATGGATCGCTATACCAAGACAATTACTTTTAAGGTACCAAACATGGAGAAAATGGAGTGTAAACCCTTGTATAAACATCAAATTGAAGGTAGTAACATCTCCATTGAGTAATGAAAACTTAGGATGAAGAGAAATGAATAGATGATATGAATAATATGGAATATCATGCAAAATGGAGAGGATGATTTTCATGAGTAAATTTAAAAATGTTGATGAGATTCATACGAGAATTGTGAGTTTTCAATTCAAAATATGTAATGTCGGTGAAATCGATAACAAGTTTCATTGGAGGAAATAATAATGAAAATTTAAAATAAATTTATTTTAAGAATGAGAAAATGATCCTGAGTAGTGTGGTAATGCAGAATAAAAGATAATAAAGGATTGTACAAAAAAGTGTGAGTGTAACCATCAATTAAAGATTGGTAATGTTACTGTGTAATGATGATAAGTCCGATAAAGAAATGAACTATGAAAAGATGAAGTAAATACAATTTAAAATAAGAAAATCATCCTAAATGGTTTGTGGAATAATAGGGAAGGAATTCAATAAGAAAGACCGCGAAAAAAAAATTAATGATTAAGTAATTTATGTGAAAAATACACAGAAGCATGAATGAGTGACAAGTCATAAATTAAAGAAAAAACACCCCCATTTGGCTTTAAAAACCTGACAATTTCAACCTTGTAGGAGGATAAGGCTTTTTTCATCTTTTTCTTACTAAAATGGAGAGATTTCATCAAATTTTGAGAGATTTAAATGAGGTTTATCTAGTTTCTTAAGAGAAAATTAAAACAAGAGGAGTTTTAAGGGGTAAAAACAGAGAAAATGAAGAAATTTAATGAGAAAAAGTATAGGTTTTAAAGAGAGAAAGGAAGAAATGGTCATGGAAACCTTTTCAAATCCATCATAAAGTTATGGGTAAGTGTTTTTATCATTAATTTATTTGTATTGATGCATGTTTAAAGAAATCAAAATGTGTTGTTAAATTATATTAAATAGGTTAGGGTTTAAGAGATTGAAAAAGGATAATTCTTGTTTTAATTTGTGATTAATTGTCCTAAATATGGATGTTAATGCTTGTAAACATGTTAAAGAAGGAAAACAAAGTTCCAAAATAATGACCCCCTTGTGTTGGCCAAAAATTACTTGTTAAAAAGGGAGGTTACTTGAGTTTTTTTTAATCCAAAATGATGTTAAATTTAATATAGGAATGTTCTAAAGTACATGTAAGCAGAGTTTTGATGAAAATTTTGTTGAAAATTAAAGGGTAGAAAAACTCCATTTTGATCAAGACTTTGATTTGTAAAAAAGGAAGGAATTAACTTAAAATTTGTTGGTTTGAGTTGTGTGAAATAGATGAATGGATGTTAAAAAGGTGTATTTTAAACAAGGTTTAGTTTGAAACCTTGAAGAATTTGTAAGCAATTTTTTTTTTTTTGGAAATTAGGTTAAACATAACCAAATGAGGTCATGGATATTTGAGAAACTTGAATACATTTTAGTATGCTTTAATGCAAGCATAAAGTTCAAAATATAGAAATTATTTAGTCATGTGCTTGAACACAAAGGTTAATTTAAAGTTTGAACCTTGTTGAAACACATAAATGAGTATAAATATATTATGGGAAGTTGAAAATACGCCTATAATGTCCTAATGTATAAAAGTTAGCATACTCATGAGCATGACATTACTGGATGTGTGTGTATATGGAATATATTGTGAACATAGAACATAGTTCAATTTATTCAGACTAGGTAAAAAGTATTGATAGGATTGTGTTATGTGATCTAGAAAGGACAACATGAATATGACTTGGTGCTGGGAGAGAATGATCATTATAAGAGACAAGTGCTCGACGCCTTAACTATTTACTTTTAGAGTTTTGTGGTTCAAATTTCTTTAATTTTATAAAGTTATATTGCTGTAAAGAAAGCAAGAAAGGAAGTAAGAAAGAAAAAGAAGAACAATAAAGTATAGGTTGTAATGAGAGAGGTTTAAAGTTGCCAACATAAGTGGGGACTCCGGAATGTTTTATGACTATGCTCGGCTACATGAATGGGGACCAATGTCATTCTTGTTGGCCATATGAGTGGGGGCAATTGTATAGTTAGCCATATGAGTGGGGACTATTGATATTAGGTTGTATAGTCAACCATATGAGTGGAGACTATTGATATCAAGTTATATAGTTGGTCACATGAGTAACAACTATTGATATCATGAAATTTAATCAATCGGAAGAGCAAGAACTAGTATTAATGTGAAATACATAATCAGCCCCAAGTATGAGGTGACTTTTAGTGCTTAAAACTGAGATGCTAAGCATAAGGATGGTGTTTTTGAACTGGGAACAAAGTAGTGAAATTGATTTTGGTCATGAAGAGGTCTTAGTGTGTTCCTTGTGTTAAAAGAATGAAGAGTTACCCAAGATAAAAAAAAACAAATAGACATACTCTTAGTTAGATCTTTATAGTTGTTATATCACGATACGTACATATTGAAAAATTATTTAATGACATGAACAAGCTAATAAGAAAAGATATAAAAGTAAAATTTATCATGAGCTTGAATTAAAGTGGCCGCTTGAGTGGGGATGAATGTCCAATGTAGGAAAAGTTATAAGTGTATTGTAAGTCCACTTGGACAAGTGTGTGTTCCTCGAGTTCATGTGCAAGAAAACTTATAAGTAAAGGGCTTACCTTACTTTTAACATAGTGATGGTTATTTCCCCAAGTAATGCTTCAAATGTAAAATAGGGACATGCAATTATATATATGTTATTCTTTCTGACAAGAAGATAAAAAATGATGTTTGTAGAAGGATAATACAATGAAATGACTTGATGAAAAATGTATAAAAAAGACAAGGACTAATAAGAGGATAGGATCCAACCCTGGTGAAAAATGTTGGAAAGCAATTACACAACGAAAAGAACTGGAGTATGATAAGAAATATTAAGGGAAAAGGAGCAAGAACATAAAATTTACAAACAAAAAATATATCAAACATCAAGAACATGAAGAACACGATGAATATTCAAACAAAAATCACAAACTAGACAAGTTTTTATGTAATCAAGGGCAAGGTTTTGTTTGTAATCATGTGTAGATCAAGAATCAAGCAACCGTTTTCTTCGATTAACACTCAAAAGCCACAATTTAATAAAAATGTATTTGAGCTATCGAAAGAACCCTATAATCTAAATGCATGAATACATGTTATTGATGGGTTTTAACCCTAGATTATTTGCTAAAGATGACAGGCTAATATGTTTGTACCAAGCAAAACAACTAAAAAGCAAGAGGCTAGGGCAAAGTTCATGC
>Ga0325401_1002245_pt1 | contig 17059 bp, 14 predicted proteins | sample PopdelMetagenome_FD_205666 | JGI IMG/M metagenome (GOLD analysis project Ga0325401, IMG submission 205666) | Populus deltoides microbial communities from Bellville, Georgia, United States - Xylem-PdKOR-R2 | ecosystem: Host-associated > Plants > Phyllosphere > Stem > Wood/Secondary xylem | place...
GGCTCGTGCTGGGCCCGGCGGGGGGGCACGCTACTTTATCCCGCTAGTGCGCCGGCGCTACGTGCGGCGACAAACTCGGCACGTACTAACCCGTAGGCCCCGTAGCTTCTGATCGTGAACGCATCGCTTTTGAACCGTCTACTTAGTACGAACCAGGAACTAACCAGCACGAAAATACCCGTTCGCGGCGCCCTAGTTGCGGGCGCGTAAACGACTGCTTCAGGCAAGCGGCGACCTCAATAAGCGAATGTACGGCTCGTGCGGCGTGGCCCCATACTCGAATTAAGGAGCAGTAGGCTAGAGCGTAGCGAATAGTGGCTGAGAATAGGGCCTCCAAGTGGTCCGTAATAGGGGGCAACCCGTGGGGCGCGCGCCTTGTGCCTGTGAGCTAGCTTCTTAGCTGGGAAGTAGTATTTTGCCTCCTTGTCGCTCAGCCGTCCACCTTTTTCTCCTTCTCATGCCTGATCTACCACCTGCCGAGCATCTCGCCTTGCAGGCGGAATTGCAGGCCTTGCGGGGCCAAGTTGCTCAGTTGCAGGCCGAGCGCGCTACTCAGCAAGCTGCCGCTGATCGCTATCAGCAGCGTCAGGTGCGCTTTCGCACCATCTTCGAACACTCCCCTTTGGGGCAGGCGCTTCTCGCCCCGGATTTAACCATTCGCCAGGCCAATACCGCCGTGATTGCGTTGCTGGGCTTGGACGCGTCCGAACCCGTAGTCGGCCGGCGCATCCTAGAATTTGTTCCCCCTGCTTACCAAGCGGACTGGGCCCGCTTGCAAGAGGCCTTGTGGCAGCACCAGGCCCCTTGGTTTGCCCTGGAAACCTGTCTGCTGCGCCCCGACGGCACCCAGCGCTGGTGCCGAGTCACTTCGGTGTTATTTGTTGAGGAGGAAGAAGAGTGGGGCTACACGACCCTAGAGGATCTTACCCCTCAGCAGGAGCTGGAAGCACGTGCGCACGAGCACCTACGTGCCCTGCAGAACGCCAGCGAGGAACTCTCCGCCTACAACGAAGAACTACAGGTGGGTAATGAAGAGCTACAGGAAGCCAATGCCCACCTGGTGCGCCTCAATGCCGAACTAGACACGTTTGTCTACGCTGCCTCCCACGACTTACGCGCGCCGGTAGCCACCTTGCAAGAGCTCTTGCAGGCCCTGGAAGAACAACTTGTCGGCGAGGCCCGGCAGGGAGAGCCGGTCGAACCGCTCTTGGCCATGATGCAGGCCGCGCTGCGCCGCTTTTATCAGGCCTTGGACCGGCTAGCGGATTTCGGGGCGGTGCTGCAGCAGACCAGTCTACCGCAGGAACCAGTTGTGCTGGCTAGGGTGATAGAAAACGTGCGACAGGAGTTAGAACCAGCTTTGCTGGCCACCCAGGGGCAATTAGAGGTGGACTTAGCCGGCAATCCCGTCCTCTGGTTTGCGGCCCAGCACGTGCATTCGGTACTGGTCAACCTGATCCGGAACGCCCTGCAGTATCGTCACCCCGAGCGCCCGCCCTACGTGCGTGTGCGCTGCCACCGCGAACCAGGCGGATTGCTCGTGAGTGTACAGGATAATGGGTTAGGAATTAGTGCCGAGCAGCAAAAGCAGTTGTTTCGGCTGTTCCGGCGTTTGCATCCGCATGTTGAAGGAACGGGTGTGGGTTTGTACCTAGTCAAAAAGATCCTGGAAAATGCCGGTGGTAGTATTCGGGTACAGAGCCAACTAGGGCGAGGATCTACCTTCACGGCCGTCTTTCCAACGGGAGCGTAGGCATCACCAAGCAGGGAAAGGATAGAGGCCGTGTTGCCCGTGGCTTGTAACCCGAGAAGGACGGGTGGCGGATCATGCTGAAAAAGTCCTGCCAAGGCCTAGTCGGTTTCTGTTCGTGTAGTTCGAGAAGAAGTGTCTTGTCCTAAAATAGGTTGACAGTTTTCTTCATCTGCCCGGCATCGGCGTGGTTGAAGGCCCCCAGCTTTAGGTCCACCAAGACGTGGCACTTCAGAATGCAGTGATAGAAGACTAGGTCCACGTAGTAGTGCTCGTTGTCAAAGGTGAGCCGCTTCTGCCGGGCCTCAAAGCAGAAGCCGCGGCCGAGCTCGAGCAAAAAGGTCTGCAGGTGCTCAATGATGGCCTGCTCCAACTCACTCTCGCTGTAGCTGGTGCGTTGTTCCAGGCCCAGGAACTCCAGCACATACGGGTTCTTCACCACGTCCGTCACCTGCAAGGGTTGCGTGCCGGCATGCGCCGCCAGCATGCTGGCTTTATCGGTGGACAGGCTGGTGCGCTCGTACAAAGCCGAGGCGATGGCGCGTTTGAGTTCGCGCACCGACCAGTTGTTCTTCACGGCCTGCACTTCGTAGAAGACCCGCTGCAAGGGAATGTCCAGCGTCAGTAACTCAATGAAGTGCGAAAAGCTTAAGCGCGTGAGCAGCAGCGTGGGCGGCAAGGAGGGCTCATCCACGGCGGAGGGCAATTGGTCAGACAGTGTCTGACCAATTGCGGGCCAAGGTAGTCCCGCCGCTTGTAAGGTCTCGGCTTGAGCAGTCAGCAGCGTAGGATACGCCTGATAGAATTGCCGGCTGAGCTTGAGATTGGTCAGCGAGAGGCCTGTCAGGCCCCGCGCGCGCAGACTGCGCGCCAACGCGGCTAAGAGTTGCTCGCCGTAGGTGGCGCGATCCTGCCCCTGTTGTTCGTACTCCACTAGATAGGACCCGATGAGCCAGTAGTTGACTTGGTGCAGGGCGGCGTGTTGGGCCGCGGTGTGCAGGTGGGTAAGACGGTCCGCAAGAGCAGCAAACGTAGCGGTAGTCATGGTGCTAAAGATACGGGAAGGCGTCAAGGTAACGTGTTTTGGCACCTAGCAAGAGGCTACTCAAAGCAAAGTACGCGTTCCAGAAAGGATGCTTTGCTGAACGGTTTTAGTACCCGTCTCAACGGCCCCGAAAACACGGTTGTTCGGGGCCCTTTTTGCTCAGGTAATGTGAACATAGTGGGATCAGGCCTTACTGAACGCTTCGAGCAGAGTGCGCAACTGCGGCTCCCGCACGTACTGCTCGATGAGAGAAGCGTTATAGCTCGGGTGATCCAAGCTGGTTAGCACCCAATGAAATTCTCCTTCGTCCACGGTCACGAAGCCCATCTGCCAATCGGCAAAAAAGCGTTGTACCCCGTGCCCGGTACTCAGCGTGGTTACTTGTCGGTGGCGGTGGTCGCGCTGAATGCGGCCATAGAGCAAGTCCACAGGGTCAGACTTGCCTTCTAGCAACTGCACAAACTGGCGATCACTGTAGCACAGCAGCCCCGTGATGCCGTGCCTTTCATTCCAGGCACGTGACTCCTCGAGCAGTTCACTAAGCTGCTCTTCCTCGAAGGCCTGCGCGGCGCGGCTGCGATAGAGCACGTGCTTGACTCGTCCATCCAGTAGGAGCAGCACCTGTTCCAGGGAAAGGGTCCCCACAGCATACTCATCGAGCAGCGCTCGTTCATAGGCTTGTGGTTCCAGGGGAGTATTGGCGGTCAAGGCCGTGGCCCAGGCAATAGCCCGGCGTCGCGCCGCTTCTGTCGAGAGATCTTGCATCTCTGGTTATACGGCCAGAAAAAAGCGGCTAGTACGGACGCCAGCCGCATAACTACGGATTTGCCACCCGGTAACTACGTAAAGTAGTCGCAGGGTACCCTCCTTCTCTGTGACGTGCATGACCTACCTAACAAGACCTGCTGATGGTGCGCAAAAAAGATATGATAAAGAGATTGAAAAAAGGTCTTTTTTAGCTTGCTTTCGCAACCTCGGAACCTGCGCAGAAACCGGTCGTCTTACAGCTGACCGGTGGAGAATAGCGAAGTACTACCTTCGCCGTTGGCGTTTAGAAAGGCTATTGGCTAGCGGTATCGCGCCGCCTTCGCTTCGGCAACTTGTTGCAGGACAGATTGCACGACGGCTTCGGAGAGTGGCTTGTCTAAAAAACCAGCTAAGGGTAGATTATTCAAGTAGGGAAAGTACTCAGCCAAGGCATCTAGGGTCAACACAAACAAATAGCTATGCTGCCGCTCTTCCGCTGCTAAGCGCAAGTAGGAACCGAGAAAGTCGTGGCCCTCGGCCACCGGGATTTTCAGATCTAAGAAGGTCACGAGTGGTTGCTCGTAACTAGCTTGGGGTAAGCAGGCAAGCAAACACTGATAGGCTTCCTGAATATTAGTGTAGGTGAAAACGATATCGGCTACGCGCAGGCGTTGTAGGATGCGATTAGAGAGAAAATTCGTGGCTTCATCCTTGTCCACGACTAAGACGGAAGAAAAAGGCGCGGACATAGGTATAAACGGTATAAAGCGAAGAAGTAGTTGGCCGGTGTTCCCGTTGCGTCAGGTGTACTGCTGCTTTCACTGCTTAGTTCTGGTGACAGGCAACAGGCAGAAGTTTTACAAGGCCTAGCCCAGTGAGGACGCTCAGTGGGCTCTTGTACTAAGGTCAGAAAGGTACAGTGGCTGTTGCAGAACTCCCGTTAGTGAACCTGCCTACTAGAATCACCATTTGGAATAGGCTAAAAAGCCTACTTACTGCCATTATTCCTCGTAAACAGGGAGTGAAACATAACTTCTCTGATATACAGATAGAGTTCTGCAACAGCCACTACCAGTTTTGTTAAATAGAGCCTATTCCGCTCTCGCCTGTTTGCTTCTGCCCGTACGTTTTGTAGCGTTTTGCCTCAGCCTCGTTTTGCATTAGGCGTGCCGCTTGCGCGAGCAGGAGCCAAAAAGCGGGCGTGTGCGGGGCCTGTTCAGCGATTTCTTCCAAGGTCTCCAGCGCCAATCCCCACTCATGGTGCTCCAGAAACTCGTGAAAGTCCTGCACCGTCACGCATGACACGGCCGGATCCAAGATGAGCTCTTGGGGGAGCTGGTCGTACGCGTGGAGCAATACCTGTTTTACGCGGGACCTGAAGAAGTATAGCATAAAGTAGGAATAGACTGGATAGGCTTCTTTTGCTGAAAGTTACTCAACGGGACTAAAAACCAGAATTAGGCTTATAGCCCCGTTCTTGGGATAAGAATATCATAAAGACTTGGTTTTCTAAGCTCATAAATGGTGTTATTTTATCAATAGCGGTGCCGTAAGTAAGCCACTTACTACTCAGAAATTACATGCATCTGCCGTACCCGTTAGTTCGGTCCAGCGAGCGCTCAGCAACTTGGCATATTGTACGGAAGGCAAGCCATAGCTGCCGATGGAGTAGCCCTCGTTGACCTCCACGAGCAGGGTAGCGTCCGCCGTCGTGACGCCAATATCGAAGGCATAGGCGCAGGGAGCACTCGTGTACGCCGCCACCATGGCCTCGACCACCGACGGGGCAAACTGCGCCCGCCAGTCCCCTTTGTAGGGGCGCACCGCTAGCACTTGCCCATAGCGGACAAAGCAGCGCCACTCCGCGCGAAACGGGACCGGCTCCGCGCACCACACCGCAATATCTTCCGCCTGATCGCCACAGCCGATTAGATCCCGCCAGTGGCGTACGAGCACGCCGGTAAACTGCTTGCGCGCCTGCCGGGGTTTGACAAACACGGGCCATTGGGTGGGGTCACTGGCGATGGTGTGCAGGGTCGAGTGCCACAGGCGTCGGCCCAAAAAAGGCGTCAATTCCGCCGGGTAATCGTGTGCGGGCGGCACGCGGCAGCCTAAGGCACGCAAAGCGGCCTCTACTTGGCCCAGCGAGCCGACCACGACATCCGCTGGGTCCTGGAAGGGTAACTCGCTCGTGTCGACAAAGGGGACGACTTCCCAGCCCATTTGCCGGAAACCATCGGCGGCGGCAAAGCAGTTGGTACTGGCCCATTCACCAAACGGGTCTTGGGGGATATACACACGCATGCAGCAAGGTAAGCAGAGTGCCTGGTAGCGCTCAAAAGTAAGGGCGGAGTCTGCCGCTTCAACGCAGCGGGTCGCCGAAAGCGCGTGGGTGATAGCATGTGCTTCGCTTAGCGCCCTTGTTACGCACGAGCAACGAGCACTTGCCGCCCGCAAATTGACTCCAATGTTGTTCGACAAATGAACTGTGTTAAAAAGCAAGTGGTGCGACCACCTTTTTGGTAAAATCAGCTTGATAGGGTACCCCTGAAGTCACGATGGCATAGGCCTGCTTGAGGAGCTTGTTGCAAACGGCAATCAGGGCCAGCTTGCCGTTTTTGCCTTTAGCTACCAGGCGGTCGTAAAGCGCTCGGCACGCGCCGTTTGCCCGACGAGCGGACCAGCTGCACATGAATAACTTACTGCGAATCAGTGCGCCACCCATCTTATTAATCCGCGCTTTGCCTCGCACACTCGTGCCCGAACTGAACTCGCGCGGGCACAGACCGGCCTTGGCAATGAGCTGGCGGTAGTTCTGGAAGCTGGTAAAACCGCCAGCGAAGAGCAGTAAGTACGCCGCCGTCTTGCGACCGATGCCGGGAATGGAGCAGAGCAGTTGCATTTCAGGTGGGTAGCGCGCTTCGATCGTCGTCAACAGCTTGGTTTCGAGTTGCTGCACTTGCTCTTCCAGGTGTAGCAGCGTCTGACGCAGTTGCTCCAGCGCCGCCGGACTGACGACAGGCTGCGCCTGGAGGGCTTCCAACGCGTTATGCACCATGGTTTTCTGTCGGATAAGTAGCTCCACCACCTGTTCCACTTGGCGACATTCGACGAGTACCGTTTCCTCGGGTTGCCAGCGCGGGGCAGCTTGCTGCTGCCCATAACGCAGGAGCCACTGGGCATCCTTGCGGTCGGACTTGCCCTTGCCTAAATGCATCTGGATGAAGCGCTTAACGACGAGCGGATTAAGTACGGCCACTTGCGCGCCGACGGCGACCAAGTGGTAGGCTACCGCCAGGTAGTAGGGGCCAGTAGCTTCCAGTATATACAGGCTCGCCGCCCCGCCGCAACGCACCAGCTGCCGAAACCCAGCTGGGGTATTGGCCACTTCCAGGTGCTGTAGGTGCGCCCCCATCTGGTGGCACACCGCCAAGGTGGCTTTGCTAACATCTACTCCAACAACTGCTTGCGTGGTAGTCATAGACCAAAGGGAAAAGGTGAAGTACTTTTCTCGTGCGTTCCAAGGCGTGCTTTTCCAATCCTAATACAGGCTCTCAGGGCCTAGCGGAACTGTCCAAAGTGGCCGTAGAACAGGAAGGGGATGCTTCATTTTCCACGGGCTCGGACGCCCACCGTTATACTGAATCTTATTCCTTCCTGTCGCAACGAACACCCAAGTTTAAGCTTCCGCTCAAACATAGGATGTTATAAGTCTTGTCTTTGTCCCTGTAGTTGTGCTTATAACGTTCTATGAACCCTCCGCTACAGTACGTTATAGCTGATGTTGGGACTAACACTCAGTCACCGCTCTTTAATCACCCCGTACTTTGCTTACGCAGCTCGCCTAAGAATCCGGCCAGCGTGAGTTCCCCGGCCACGTAGCGTGCGAACAAGTTTTCCGTACTCTCCCCCAGCGGGCCGAAGGCGAGCAAGACGTGGCGTGTCGCTTGAATGTCGGCCTGCCGTTGGGCGCGACTACGCTGCCCCCGGGGAAAATCAGCATCTTCCATGTTAGCGCATACGGCCCCGGGGAAGCAAGGGCGGCTTTTTCAGCGACAGGCTTGCCGAGCCCGTCGCGACCAAGCGGGAGGCGAGACACCTGTACGGCCACTTTCGCTCTCCCCGCTGCAAGAGGGCTCCCCTTATTCCAGGCGTGCTAGGCATGTCTCAGCTGCTTTGCTGCTACATAACGGTACATTCAATCCTCGTTTGAGTGAACAATTCGCCTTATTTTAGGGGAATAATACCCTGTGCTATTGTAGAACAGAAGCAGTTTCTCGAGTCGTCTGGTCAGCGTACCCACTAGGAGATAAGCCAGCGCAAGCGGCTCCGCTCAACCACGCGCTGCGCCCACGGTCAGGGCTGGAGCAGGAGCTTCTGCTGGGCCACGCCGGCGGTCGAGCGCACCTGCAGCGTGTAGAGGCCGGCGCGCTGCGCCCGCAAGTCCAGCGACAGGTCCGCGGAGCGGGTGGTCGCGTCGAGCGCCCGGTGGTAGACCTCCCGGCCCAGCGCATCGGTCACGCGGACGTCGGTGGCCGCGGGCAGGGCCGTGGCCAGCGCCAGCGTGAACAGGCCGTCGCGGCTGGGGTTGGGATACACGGCCAGCGCCGGCAGCGGGCCGGCGCGGCGGGTGCCCAGCACCGTGGTGCTCAGCTTGTGGACGCGGGGGCCCGTGAAATCCCCCGCCCAGGCTTCGCTCGCGCTGAGCAGATCCAGGCTGGTGTGGTTGAGCAGGTCCAACTGGGTCCAGCTCGCCCCGTCATCGACGCTATACGCGGTGCCGGACCCGCCGACGTTGAGCACCGCCGCCCCCACCGACACGTAGCCCGTCGTGCCCGGGATGTTGTCCAGGGCCACGCCCCCAAGCGGCCCGGTGAAGGCGACGCTGGTCCAGCTCACCCCGCCGTCGCTGGTGCGCTGCAGGCGGTGCGTCACACTGGAAATGCCCGCCGTCATGGCCAGCCCCTGGGTCGCCGAGGTAAAGGAAATAGCGGTAATACCATCGGTGAGGCCGGTGTGGCTCACGCGCCACGTCTGGCCTTGGTCGGTGGAATAGTACACCCGGCCCTTGGACGTGGGCACCCAGACCGTGGTGCCCACGGTGGCCGACGGCGTAGCGCCCGTGACATTGAAAGCCCCTAGCTCGCCAGGCAGGGCGGCCGGAATGTTGCTGGCGCGCGTCCAGCTGCTGCCCCCGTTGCGGGTCGTGTAGATTTCCAGCCCGGGCGCCGTGCCGTCGGGGCTGCCGACCGCCACGCCCTCGCTCGCGTTGAAGAAATGGATATACTGGGGGTAGCTACTGGGCGAGCTAAACTGGCTGGCCGTGGTCTGCACCGTCCAGCTCGCGCCGCCGTTCGTGGTTTTTAGCAGGCGGCCCCCGCTCGGATCTAGGGCCGTGACCCAGGCCGTGTTGGCGTCCAGGGCCTCGAGAAAGATGGGCACCTGCTGGGCCGTGGCCAGACTGCTGCCTAGGCCGGCCGTCCAGGTGCGCCCGTCCGTGGTACGGGCCAGGTCAAAGGCCGAGGAGAAGGGATCGAACGCCAGCACCCAGGCCGTGGTCGGGTTAATAGCATCCACCTGCGAGACGTTCATCGTGGGGATCGTAAACGGAATCGGTTGGTTGACCCACTGGGCATGGGCGTGGCTGGCGCCCAGACCCAGCATGGCGAATGTGATCAGCGTGCGGAAAGCGTGTGGCATGCGGAAAAAAGGATAAAAAGTGGTTGGAAGAAGTGACGATCACGCGGTTTACCAAGCCGTTCGAGTCAGCTAAAGAGCGGCGGCGACTCGCGGGGCCTGGGCCGGCAGGGACTGGTAGGCGCGGCGCCTGTGCGAGGGGGGGAGACCAAACCGGCGACGGAAGGCGGTGGCGAAGTGCGCCGGGTTGGTAAAGCCCACGCGCGCGGCCACGTCCTGCACGGACTCGTCGGGGAGGGTGAGCAGCTGGTGGGCCACGGTGAGGCGGCGCGCGGCCACGTAGCCGAACACGGTGGTGCCGAACAGCGCGCGGAAGCCTTTTTTGAGCTTAAAGTCATTGGTGCCAAACAGGCGCGCCAGGGCCCGCAAGCTCGGCGGCTCAGCGTAGTGGGTGTCCAGGAACGCGCGCACGGCGTGCAGCATGTCTTGGTCGCGGGACGCAGCGCCGGTCGGGAGCGGCGCGCGTGGGGGGGGGTGCGCCAGGACGGGGGGGCGGCGTGCGCCCGCCCGGCCCGCGGCTCGAGCACCGGTTGACGGTGAGGCGCAAACGCAGCGGGACGAGGCGGGAAAACAGATTCTACGGGCAGAAAGCACGGGCATCATGCGAGGAAGAAGTTACGTCCGATCACGCGGTATGAACTTCGGCTGGCCGTCCGCTTTCGGGCGGTTGCGCACCGACTACTAGCGGTAGCAGCCAAAGGCGATGCCAATCACGTAATACGCTATTTATCAATAGGTTGTACGCGCAAAGTTGACAGCAGGCAAGCTATCCACTGTTCACTTTCGAACACTCTGTTCGAATGCGGACGTTGCCCTTCTTCGTTCGGGCATTGATTCAGCTGCAAGCAGGGGATACCTCGCCCGGTGGCTTTGGCAGAGCACGGCCTGGTAGAACGCGTCACCCTCAGCGGCTGGTCGCTGCCCGTGAAAAGGGAGTAGCGCAACGGGCCGCGGCTCCCTGTGCTTAGTGCCCGAGAGCCTGGCCTAGCTGGCAGAACAGCCAAGTCCCCTCACGCTTAGAAGCATAAACCAGCTTCAGCGTTGCTACGGGCCCCCGCGTAGAAAATCCGTTTGGCGAAGGTCGGCTCGCGAGCCCCCGCCTACTTTTGCCGGCGCAATCGGAGCTATTGACTGGTAAGGTGTTATCCCACCAAGACGGGCTCGCTCCTCGCGTTTGCTTCATACGATCTGCTCTTCCTTTTTTCCGTTTCTACCATGCCCTTCTTTCCTTCTCTGCTGGCCCTGTGCCTGCTGCTGACCACGCCGGCGCTCGCCCAGTGGCGTACCTATACCACGAGCAACTCCCCCCTGCACAGCAACGTCGTGCGCGAGGTAGCCCTAGACACGGATGGCAGCGCCTGGATTGCCACCCCAGCCGCCGTGCAGCACCTGGTCGGCACCACGTGGGTGACCTACACCCAGGCCAACGGGCTGAACTACACCAGCGTCTTGTGCCTGGCCGCCCGCAACGGCACGGTCTGGGTAGGCACGGACAAGGGCTTGAGCCGGTTCGACGGCACGAGCTGGACCAACTTCAACGATCCGGCCCAACTCCCCACCCGCGGCGGCACGGATCTAGCGGTCACCGATGTGGTGATCACCCGCGACGGGACGATCTGGGCCGGCGGGAGCCGCGGCGTGGTCGAGTTCAACGGCACGCGCTGGACCAAATACAACCGCAGCAACACCCTGCTGCAAGAAGAGGCCGTCACGGCGCTGGCCGTGAACGACTCTAACACGCTGCTGTGGATTGGCACGAACTGCAACAGCGCGAGCAGTGGCGTGTACTGGCGCTCGAAAGACGCGGCGAGCGGCATCGAGCTATGGGGGTATGAGCGCCTGGGCGGCAACAACTGCGTGCACGGGCTGGCTATGAGCCCGCAGGCGCCCGGGCGCGTGGCCATCGGCACCTGCAACAACAGTAGCCTGTTGCTGCTCAACAACGGGGTCGTGGGCCCCGCCACGCCCACGAGTTGTGTGGCCCTGGACGGGGTGGAGGTCGACCCGTCCAATCCGCAGCGCGTGTGGGTGGCCACCGAAAGCAGTAGTGCGGGCGGGACCGCCCCCAAGGGCTTGCTGGTCTATGACGGCACGCGCGTGGTGCAGGCGTTCAACACCACCAACTCCGGGCTGCCGAGTAATCTGCTCTCCTCGGTGGCTTTGACGCAGGTCGGCAGCACGCTACGGGCGTGGGTCGGCACGGCCGACCAGGGACTGGCCGTGTACGAGAGCACGGTCACGGCGCAGCGGGCTGCGCAAGTCCGCTTGCCGGTAGAAGTCGGGCCCAACCCGGCCACGACGACGCTGGAAATCCGCACCGCGCTGCCGCGCTACGAGCTGGCCGTGTACGACAATGTAGGCCACCTCGTGCAGCACCAGCAGGTCACGCAGGCGGGGCCCCTACGCCTGCCCGTGCACGCGTTGAGCCCAGGGCTGTATCATCTGCGCCTGACGGCCGCACAAGGCACTAGCTACGCCCGCTTTCAGAAGCAGTAAGGAGTCTTGTCCTCTTGCTGAACAAATAGGGGCACCTCAAGAGCATCGGTAAGTTGCCGAGCCGTATTCACTGCGCAGGAAGCCAGGGGCCGTTGGTCATTCGTCTGCGCGATTCCGCTGCTGGCACCACTCAATCAATTTCCTCCAGTTAACCATCATAGCTAGGTCGGCTACTTCCCTATTGTCTATGCGTTTTTGTCTCTGGCTGCTGCTGCTGGCTACTGCTTGCACGACTACCCCAAAAATCCGTACGCCCGGCGGCATTGCCGAAAGCGGCTACCTCACCATCAACCACAGCCGGCAGTACGTGCTGATCAGGGGTAAGAACGTGCATAACCCCGTGCTGCTCTTCTTGCACGGCGGCCCCGGCGCTTCGGCCACGGCCCTGCTGCGCACGTACAACGAGCAGCTGGAAGACCACTTCACCGTCGTGTACTGGGATCAGCGCAACGCGGGCAAATCCTTTTCCGCGCGCACGCCGAAGGAAGAGATTCGGGTGCAGCACTACGTGGCCGACGTGGATACGCTGGTGGCCTATTTGCAGCGCCGCTTCCACGTGCCGCAACTCTTCCTGGTCGGTCACTCCTGGGGCTCGCGGCTGGGCCTGTACGCCATCCAGCGGCACCCGGAAAACTTCATGGCCTACGTAGGCGTGGGGCAGGAACTAGCCTCGTATCAGGGCGAGCTGCTTTCCTACCACTATAGCCTAGCCAAAGCCCGCCAGACCCGGAACCGCAAGGCCCAGCAAGAGCTTGAGAAGATAGGCCCTCCCCAAAGCGGCCATTACCCCACCATGTACCGGAACGGATTCTGGGGCCTAGTGCGGCAAAAGGAGTGGCTCCTGAAGCTCGGCGGGGAACGCTACGGCCGCTCCAATTACCTCGACTGGATTATGGCCATCTGGCTTTCGCGCGAGTATTCGCTCGCCGACTTACTCCGGTATGGGAAAGCATCGGGCTTCTCGGCAGGAAATATCATCTACGACCCAGCATTTAACAACCTCGACTTCTTCCAGCAAATACCACAAGTAGAAACGCCCGTCTATTTCATTTCGGGCGCGGCGGATTATAACACGCCTTGGGAGTTGGTGGAGCGCTACGCGGCCATACTACGTGCGCCGCACAAGGAGTTTATCAAGTTCGAACGCTCAGGCCACAGCCCCGTCTTCGAAGAGCCGGAGCGCTTCAATGCCGAGCTGCTCCGCATCTACCAGCAGGTAAAGTAAATCGCCTAACTGGGGCCGAACGGCAGCAGGATCGGCCATCACGTTGCACTACAGGCAAGTAAAAGTCCGCTGCTGCCCACATGCCGTCTAAGCGAAGCAAGCTAGTTGCGCGCCGGTCAGCGCACAAACTGGTCTTAGCGCTAATAGGTTTTCCGGAGGACGGTTTGCGCATTACGCGGGCCCCCGTAGCAACCGATTGAATGGAGGACTTGTACTGTCCCGATTGGAAACAGGTGGATCATTTTTACCTGTTTTATTAGTTTACGTGGCCCTCGTGGCTGTTGCAGAAGTCTTGCAACAGTGCCAAAGTGGTATGTTCTAGCCGCTACTGGCGGAAAACAGGTGCTCTAAGCAGGCCTTTTAGCCTATTTTACATGCTCTTACTCACAAGCGGAAACACTTTCCAAAGTTCTGCAACAGCCACGTTCCTCTCTAAAATGTCCAAGCTGGACCTGTCCTTCCTAGTGGCTAGGTTGTACCTGTAGCACCCGGCGCGACCGGGCCGGCTGACGGCTTAGCCGATCCACTCGTCCGGCATAAAGCGGTAGAGCAGCCACAGCAACAGGCCGCTGGTGAGCACCTGCAGCCCGGCGTAGGCCCCGCGCTGCAGGTGCGTCTGCTAGTGCCGGCACGCCAGCACCAACAGCCCATACAGGCTCAGTTCGGAGCACACCAGCACCGAGCGCAGGTGGCCAGCGTTACCCCCGTCACGCCCACCACTGATAACCAGCAAGGAAAGAAGCGGCTGACGAAAACCCGGCATTTGGACGAGGTGAGTGAGAAGCGACCTAAACCTAAAGGTCGCGACTCGCTCGCTCACCTAATGCGGTTAGTCTGCACTGGGGGGTAGGCGATGGGTCAATTAGCCAACGGGTGAGTAGATACTTTATAAAAGCCAATCGTGAAGGCGACTACTCCCTACTTACCTACTCCACCACTCATCGAGTCAACCAATTACCTATCCACCTTACCCTGCGAGGCCATCCTTTTCGCGAATACGCTGGCTGTAATGAGTTGCAGCGCATGATACACCATAATTGGCAAGAGTACTACGCCAGCCGTGCTAGCGGAGAAGAGCACTTTGGCCATCACACTCCCCTGCACTAGCGATTTTTTAGAGCCACAGAACAACGCCGTAATGCGGTCTTCGCGGCTGAAATGGAGCAAGCGACTGACCACCTGCACAAAGCTATACACCACAAAAAACAGCGCCAGCATACCCACCGCCAATACGAGCAGGTCGGACGCTGAGTAATTCCGAAATAGGTTCCGTTCAAATGACTCGCAAAAAGCAGTGTAGACAATCAACAGGATAGTAAGCTGGTCGAAGTAGCGCAAAGCCGTTTTATGCCGTTCCGCAAACCAGCCTAACCGCTTGTTCAACAGCATTCCCAGCACAACCGGTACAATGACCTGGATGGACAATTTTAGGACAATGGCTTGCAGATCAAATGGTCCATTGTTGGCACTCAATAGAACGCTCAGCCAAAGGGGGGTAATGAACACGCCAATCAGGCTCGAAATGCTGGCGTTAAAGATGGCCGCCGGGATATTGCCGTTGGCAATAGATATCATCACCACTGACGAGGAGACCGTTGACGGTAAGGCCGCTACATAGAAAATACCCGTCCAGATCAGCATCGTGTCGGGTGAAATCAACAGCGCCCGCGCTCCCAACGCAATTGCCGGAAACACCACAAACGTGGTTAAGTGAATTACTAGATGGAGCTGGTAATTGCGCAACCCCACTCGCAACCGATCCAGGTTAAGCCGCAGCCCGTAGAAGAAAAAGAGTAGAGAAACGCCGTAGTTGGTCAGTGCCGACAACGAGAACGGACCCGTCTGCATACCCGGCGCCGGCCAAAGTCGAGCTAGGCCGATCATCGCCAGCAGCGCTACAATAAACCAATCGAGTCCAACACGAGCCAGCAGAGCGGGTAGCGACGTTTTTGTCATGCGTTAATTTTCTACGTGTATAGTTTTACCGGATCGCCGGGCGGTTTCCGGTAGATGATTCGCAAGGCCCAACAATAAACCAAAAACTATAAACTACGAATCATAAATCTTAGAACGTGTTGGAGAATTAATTTTTGATATAGTTGCTTGTTTGCAGCCCTCCATCTGCTGAAACAACACGATTAGAGTAAGCGCCAAAGAAGTAAACCAATTTCAAATTGATATGTAGAAACTAGATCGAAAATTCTTTACGTATAATTTCAGCTCCCGCGCTCAACGCATTTAACTTACCTCTGGCTACGTTTCGGGCTAAAGGAGCCATACCACAGTTTGTAGAAGGATAAAGATTTTCAATAGCTACAAACTCCAGCGCTTTACGGAGCGTACTAGCCACTTCTTCAGGTGTTTCGATACGGCTGTTGGCCACATCAATAGCCCCGACCATTACTTTTTTACCACGAATGAGTTCCAGTAAATTTAACGGCACATGTGAGTTGTGGCATTCTAATGACACCACGTCAATGGTAGATTTTTGAATTTTTGGAAAAATCTCTTCGTATTGACGCCACTCTGAACCTAATGTTTTTTTCCAGTCAGTATTGGCTTGTATTCCGTAACCGTAGCAAATATGCACTGCCGTTTCGCAGTGCAAGCCTTCGATGGCTCTTTCTAAGGCTGCCATTCCCCAATCGTTGACTTCCTCAAAAAAAACATTAAAGGCAGGTTCATCAAACTGAATAATATTCACTCCTGCATCCTGTAATTCTCGGGCTTCTTCATTCAGTACTTTAGCAAATTCCCACGCCAATTTTTCCCGGCTTTTGTAATGGTCATCGTATAAGGTATCCACCATGGTCAGCGGTCCTGGCAACGCCCATTTTATAGGCTTATCAGTTTGTTGACGTAAAAATTTAGCGTCTTCGACAAAAACTGCATGTTGACGAGCGACCTCCCCTACCACCATGGGAACACTCGCCTCATAACGGTCACGAATTTTAACGATTTTGCGATTTTCAAAATCTACACCGCTTAACTGCTCGATGAAAGTAGTTACGAAATGTTGGCGTGTTTGCTCACCATCACAAACGATATCTAACCCTGCCAACAGCTGTTCCTGCAAAGAAATACGTAAAGCATCCTGTTTGCCTTCCAGTAACTGAGCGCTTTCTAATTTCCAAGGAGACCAAAGTGTTTCGGGTGGGGCAAGCCAAGCAGGTTTGGGTAAACTGCCGACAATTGAGGTTGGCACTAACGTCTTCATAAGAAAAGAATTTCAAGGTATTGTATTAGTCAAAGAGCAAAATTAGCAGACCACTGCTCTAAGAAACTTTTGTGCGGCTTAATGAAATGCTCTTCTGCAAATTTACCTTGCTCAAGGGCTAATTGGCTGCGCTCTTCCCGGTTGTATACAATTTTTGTTAAAGAATGGTCTTGATTCTTCAAGCTAGGTTTATAGCACACTCCTGCAACAGAGTTGGCGTTATAGATTTCAGGCCTATAAATCTTTTGAAACGTTTCCATGGTACTAATGGTACTGATTAATTCAAGGTTTGTATAATCAGCTAGTAAGTCGCCAAAGAAATAAAAAGCCAAAGGCGTAACGCTAGTAGGTGGCATAAAATATCGAACCTGCAAGTCCATTTTTTTGAAGTATTGCTCGGTTAAAGAAGATTCGTTGACTTGGTATTCAAAGCCTAGTACCGGGTGATGGTTTCCTGTCCGCTGATACGTTTTAGTATCTGATACACTCAAACATATAACCGGTTTTTTGCTAAAGTTTTGCTTATAAATTGCTGAATTTACAAAATGTTTAAATAGATTACCGTGTAATACCCCAAAATTATCCGGAATACTAAGCGTATCTTTAGCTTTGTAATGCTCCGAAAGCAAAATACTAAAATCATAATCGCGCACGTAAGAAGAAAAGTTGTTTCCAACAATGCCTTCAATGCGTTGGCCCGTTTTATGATCGATAATATACGTTTTTAGAATCTCAATCGCGGGAAATGATGTGCCGCTACCATCAATCGCTAGAGCAACAGAAATAATTTCTAATTCAACTGAATAGCGCTCTTTAACAGGATTATCCCAGTTCGCCAAGGCATTAAAACGATTGTTAATCATCGTAATGGTGTTGCGCAAA
>Ga0325401_1002246_pt1 | contig 17055 bp, 7 predicted proteins | sample PopdelMetagenome_FD_205666 | JGI IMG/M metagenome (GOLD analysis project Ga0325401, IMG submission 205666) | Populus deltoides microbial communities from Bellville, Georgia, United States - Xylem-PdKOR-R2 | ecosystem: Host-associated > Plants > Phyllosphere > Stem > Wood/Secondary xylem | place...
AGAACAAGTTGGAATTACTCATGAGGATGAAGTTGACATTAAAAAGGATTTAAGTATGGATGTTTCATCTAAACCGAGCTTTCATGTTGGGTCAATATTATGAAATTATCAAATCATCTTATGGTTAAGACATTGTTATTAGAGATAACCAAATATGTCAACTAAAGTTTTCATTATCTCTAAAGATGGTTTTATACGAGGTTGATTTTTTAGGTCTTAAACAATTTTGTCTAGATTTAGAAATTTTACATTGATATATTTTCGTTAAAATTGGATTTAAGATATTTGAAATAAGCTATCTTGTGCATACATTAGGGACACTGTTATATTCAAATTATTTATTCCTTTGGAGTGAAAGAGTTCAATTTTTAGCAAATAACTTGAGGGCGAGATTTTTTGAAGTAAAGTGAACTGATGTGAGAAACTTTCTTCCATATTCTTGATATAATAATTTTTACTCTATTATTTCATTAATGGTTAAGATTTTTAATTTTTGAAGATTTAAGAAGAGTTCTAGACGTAGTTTAATAAATCAAGCATAACTTGTAATTTGACTGTTGGATCAAGCTAAAATCTTGAAAATGATTTTAAAGGCTTTATTTTCTATTGGGTTAAAGATTCATAATGATCGAATATTGGGAAAACCTTTAAATAAAGCTCAAATATTATTATGTGAGATTGTTTTTATTTACCTTATTGTATTTAGATTCTTTTTTCTATTTAGATTAGGAATTTTAATTTAATTAGTATTTTACTATTTAAAAATTCTAATGCTAAATGGATTCTATTAGTTAGGTAAGTTTTAATTAGAAATCATTTCCTATAAAGGATTTTAGGTTTAATTAGGAATCATTTTCTATAAATGATTCTATGTATAAAACTAGTATGAATAGAGATATTTAGTTTATTTTATTCATAATCAAATTATTATTTAGATTTTATAAAATATTAGAGAATTTTTTTCTAAATTTCTCTACAACTTACATCTGTAACATTAGGACTTACGAACTCTAGATTTTATCCATGTTATACATCGTGTTATCAACTAATACAAACCTAGAGGGTTAGAATCCTAGAACCCATAATTAAGATTGAACACAACCCAATAAAACTAAAATCAAGTTGAAAAGAACCTAACCCAATAATTACATGAACCAAAGAATTGAAGTTATAAAGGTTGAATGCCACAAAAAATAAATATTTGATAAGTTCTGAATAGTTCAATGAAGAACCAAGAGTAAAAGAAATCTTTTCCAATATTATTTCTAAAAATCAATGAGTTGTCATAGCTTACACAAAAAAAAAAATTATAGTTCAATATAATAAACCCTACTAAAATATTAGGCCAGAATTAAAACTCAAATATAAACTAGTTTAAGGATACTTCTAAAATAAATAAATAAAAATCTCAATTCTTAAAAAATAAAGCTTAATTTGCATCGTAATTTTTAAGCCTCATCGAAAGGTCTTTATAATGTTTGATCATTACAAAATTTAACTCTCAATAGACAACAAGACTTTTAAAATTTTAAGAAAAAATTTCAATTTAATCCAATGATTAAATTGAAAGTTATAATCATTAATATAAAGTTGTGAATTCAAGCTCTAATATATTTTAATGAGTCCAATCTCTTACTTAACATTGATTAAGATACTTAACATTGATTAAGATTTGATACTCATGAACTCAACCACTAATATATATTTATCATCTGCTATCTTTTCTTTTCATTCTCTCTTTTCTTTTCATTCCCTTGGTCAAGAACTTAATTGCACAAAAATAAAGTTCGCAACTATATAAAATAAAGCTTGCAACACTCGAGAACGGTTATAAGCCCTTTTTGAAGAGGAAAATATTGGACAAAGTAAGTAAAAAAGAAAACCTAGAGTATTCTAGGAACTTCTGAGCTTGGAAAATAAGAAATCGTAAAGAAACAGGGGAAAATCTGGCTTCCGGATCCAAGTGCACGTTACACAATTACAAAGTCCAGTCTACAACAAACATTTAAATAGAAAATCTTAGCAGACGTTTTCTAGAAAGCAATCTCCCAGAAGATCAACGGGTGTCGTTTTCCTTTATTTTGAACGAATATTGGAATAAAGAGCAAATTAGAATCAAATACTGTCTCTAATCTCTTGACAAACACACGAGAATGATGAAATTCAAATACGCTACTCTTCCTGCAAGAGTGAAGTTTTTAGCCTTTGGGACTGCTACAAATTTGACTGATAACTATTTGGTTGTTGTTTCAATTGCAGAGCATCAAATGTTGAACCTTGATTTACCCAGGAAGTTATTAGGCGATGCGCAATTGCGAAAGGTCCAGGGAAAAACATCGGAGCAAGTTCCCCACTTTCTACATTAAAATCTGATGATAAACTCTGTCCTCTCTCAACCCCTCTACACATCTGGTCTACCTTGGCCGCTGCTGTTCTTTGTGGCTTCTCGTACTCCGCAAGCATTAAAGCTTTTCGGACATCTTCTCTACTGTGCCATTGAGCATCTAAATGATTCAAAAATTCAATATTAGCCCCATGATATGTCTCCAGCAGACCATCCAATTATAAACAAAAAGAGATGGAAGAGACCAATAAATGTGTATCGCATGATTTCTTTCCCCCCATTATATGCGCATTACTGTCACCTTTTCCACCAGAAATCATATCAACTTAGTGAAAGTATAGATTTAGTTTCCTTTCCCTTTCTACAGTTAGGGGATCAAAAGCTCTTTCACATCTAAAATGGAGAGATGTGGAACTTCAACCGACCTGAAGGTAAAATCTTGGCTACTCCTTTTGCTCTAGAGTTTGTATTGTGCCCATAATTTTTTCCATACTAAAGAAAGAGGTTTCAGGAGGGAAAAGAGAGACCCAAGAGTAATCAACCAAATTCTAAATTTTCAATTACCTTCCAACTCTGCCTTGTCTACTTTTATTTCAAGTGATTTTGCATATGCAAAGAAACCCACCATCAGCTGGCATGGCATGCTGCTTGGGCCAACTAGAAAGAAACCAGAACAAGTGCACAATAAGCTAACAGCATATGTAAATAAATAAGTCAAGAGAGTAACAAGACATCAACTATAACAGTTTTGCACAAACAGAGGATACTGAGGTCGTGAGATGTAGAGAACACTAGTCACCGGTGAAACGAAAACATGAAGGAAAGAAAAAAGAGCAATTGTTGAAAGTGTCATCACCTAAGAGCCAACAGATATTAGCTTGTAGGTGTAACCATAATATAGTTATTTAATGAAATTGCAAAGAAATTTATCTTTTAAATTTGTTTTAATTACATTATGTACTCAATTATTTGATAAAATTTCATGCAATGATATTTGTAAGATATATGGTGCAACACTTACGTGGATAATATTTTAGGTTCCCGAATATCATACATGCAATGAAACAATAAAACAAAATTATTCGAGAGTCCTTAGGATCCTGTTAGACAGATCTAAAGTTGTTTAGGAATTTATTACCTGAAGATCTAATCTTTTTCAGCTTTAAATAATTTTTTAAAGGATGGGTTGTTGCAAACCACAAGAATTTCTCGGTCAATACTATTTGAGAACATATGAAAAAAATTTCCTAATTCACCTAGGGTGATCTCAAGTCTAAGGATCACTTACACAACCGTTACGTGAGCCTTTTCATAGACATATGAGTCTTTCCATAGACATAGATGATCTCTCTATATGGAATTCTCATGCGAGTCAGTTCAGTGTACGTGTTTTATGACAAGCACTTACATATTAGTTTTAAGCAAGGTTGTCAATTCCGTTTTGGTAGGTGTTTCGTTTTTTTAATTGAAATGGAATGTTTCAGTTTCGGAGTGTTTCGGCATGCCGTTTCGGGGTTGTATTATATATATATATTCAACAAACATAATTCAAATTCAAGATAAATTAATTATAAATTATGCAATACAAACACAATGTCAAACAAATATAATTTCAAAATTTAAAATATTTCTAAATAGTCAAGATTAAATAGATCTTTAACTTAAAGTAATTCAACTTAAACAAAATATCAAAATATTATAAAATTAAAATTTTTTAACACAAATATTTTAAATATAAAGCTAGGTCAATGTTATCAAGGCTAATGGGATCTAAAGCATTTCTTATTTTGCTCAAATTCCTACAAAGTATAAACTTGAAAAAAACAACATGAATATAAACCATATATATTAGTGATAAATCTAAATTTAAAAAATTAATATCATTGTTAATGAAAATAATAATAATAATTTTCAATATTATTATTAATATCATTGTTATTGAAAATAGTAATGAAAAATAACTTTTTATACTTGGGTGGTTTAATTAATTAAATTGAACCATGTTTAATTTGATTCAATAACTTTTCAAGACCGGAACAGAACATGTGGAATGAAACCAGAACATTCCGACCAGAATTTAGCTGAAAAATAAGGAACGGACCGAGATTTGAAATGTGATGAAAATTGTTCCGTTTTATTTCGTTTTTTGAATTAGTATGAAATATTTTGGCCATTCCGGACAAAATAGAACGGAATTGACAACCTTTGTTTTAAGTATCTCTTATACCCCAACTTATGAGAACAATTGCTTCATTTCATAAAAGAAAGAACATAATATATATCAGTTTATACAGCTCTAATAAATATCTAGTATTTAAAAGAGCATCGACCACAAATATTTTAGAAATAATACTTTAATGCAATAGAAATCTCATAATTATTATAACTTTATAATTTTATTTGCAAATTATTTTTATCTTATAGATTTTATCTTTACTCTAGATTTATAAATCAAATATTAGATTCATTAATATAATATTAGATGATTATTAAAGATAAATTAAGCTTTTATTAATAATAAATATGTATTTACGTAAATATAATAATATCATGTGTAACCAACTGATTGATAATAAAAAAATACTAATCTAATATAATACTATTAAATGTCTTTTTGCTTTGTTGAGATTAGAGAACAACAAAAGCAATAAGACTGGCATGCATTAAAACTTTATCATACGATAAGAGTGGAGATCCTCACTTTAAGAATCGAGTTCATCGGATGTCGCCCACATGAGAACTCACTTGGTATTTACCTGGTGTGTATAAGAATCTCATAGAGATGGGTGCTGCTAGTCTTTAACTTGAGATTATCATAGTATCTCGTAGAAGGAATCGTATACCGTTACACTTTTGGGATGGACTTTGAAGGGTCGTACATCCATTGGATGAATAACCAGATATGATTTATTGCTTCCGGTAACGGAAGTTAAATGTCACTGGCCACTCATTAAGTGGATGACTTCAGAAAATTTGTGCGCATTTTAATAGGTTATAAAATCATTATCTACTAGTAACCAGAGCAAATTAAGAAGTGGCTATATAAAGTAGGCACAATCCAAGCCCTAGGTCATCTCGTGGCATTGTATGATGACGGGGCTGAATTGCATGGTAATGAGAATCTTGATTGATTCTTTTTGTCACTTTAGGTGTCATGATGGAGGAGTACTAGTTCGAGAACTTGACTTTGTAAGACAAGATGCATGGATAAAAATATTCATGTTGTATTTAATGAGTAGTGGCACTAGGACTATAGCCAAGCCTTACTGAAAGTTTACAGGGTCACTTGCATAAAAGGAATTGAATGTCAAAGTAATATGAAAGATAGAGTACTTCCTATAAGGGTCTTAAAGAGACCAGGACTCTCCTAGAAGTCCCATTGAGACTAGGGCCTTATACTAGTCTTAATGGGATTAGGGTTAGGGATCATATTATAACTAGGAGTCTAGTTTTGTCCACGAAATTAGAACCCTAATGAAATTACAATTCGTTCCAGGAGTCCTAGTTAGACTAGAACTCTTAAAAAGACTCCATGTGTAAATTGTAAATTACAATTTGTCCAGAAGATGGTGTCTTTTGAAAGTTGAATTTGAATGGCAATTCTCTCCAAGTTCTTGGGGATTAAAACAAGGGGTAAAGTTGATTAGTACAAGTTGTTACAGGAGACTATTCACGTTTCCTAGGCACCTGGCTTTCCATTCAGAATTTTTAACAACAAAAGCCAGGCCGGTTCAGGTGCAGAGAAACATAAATTCTCTTGCTTAACAGGGCTTTGGAGCATCATGAGAATTTGTTCTTCACATTTTCAGTTACTAAAAATGTCTGGCAGCATAAATTGCAGCTTTGTGGAATAATGTGGATGGAAGTGGTATCAAATGATTTAAAATATCTTGAAGCCAAGACGGATTTGGATTATGATTGCGCAGAAAGGCACAAAAGGATCCATATAACTGAGCTGACTAGTTTGGTACATAATCCCAATAACTTCAATCTACAATGGTTCATTATTTTGCAGGAAGCAAATTGTCTTGTAACTAGTAAATGGTTTCATTATTTGATACTTGTAAAATTTGATGTAATGTTTTTTCTCTAAGTTCTCTTTAAGCTACAAAGTTTTTTTATCAACGAAAATTTTAATTCGTCAAATAATTAAAGAAAAGAAACCTGCAATCTGGGTTGCAAGCTTGAGACTATTGCCACTGCAGTAGTCGGTGGCACTTTCGTGGATCATGAGCACCAGAATTGGATGAAAATTCTAGTCCTGGATTGTGCATGGAGTGAACACATTATGGCTTAGGGAATTCTTTTTTACTCGTACAATTGTTTTGGTTTGCTTGCTTTCAAAGGAAACAGAAATCTACGAGAAAATATGGACACGATGAAAACATAAATATTACTGTGAAAAACCTAGCTCTCTGTTTTTCTACGTTTAAGAAAACTGATTTGATAATTTTCCAATTTCTTATAACTTCAGAGAACTGTTTTATTTTATTTTTTTCACCCATCCCTTATATTCCAATAGGAAAATACACTTCAAAACAGGTTTTCTAGTTTTTGCATTTTGAAAAGGTTGCTTGGCATAATAATGTAAGGAATTTTTTTTTCATTTTTCAATAGACAAAAAATTCCAAAGTATATGCATCCAATTGTTTTAATTTATCCACTTATTGTAATAGCACAAAGATGTCATTTTAGATATTCTGCATTTTGTGCCCGATACTTCATATATTCAGTGAAATAATTAAAACCAAAGATGATGAATGACAGGGTAGCGACCCGCAATACACTAAATGGAGAATTATTATAACACACACAGAGACAATATTTTAGTTTCAGTATGGATGTACTTTAACCTTTAAGGTGCTAATCTTTGGCCCCCCACTATATGACGGATGGAATATTAAGGCAATTTTTATTTTTGTTGATTAAAGACAAAAATACTCTTCTTTGTTACATTCCCAGTAAGCTCTATGACACACAAGCAAAAAGTTGAAGAAAATGCAATCATATAAGAGTGGTAAAGGTGATACCAGGCCATGGCTGAGAGCTATGATACATAACTTCTCCTACTTCAATGGCAGTCTCTTCCCATGTTTCTCTCCTCACTGCCTCTTCTAAGCTTTCTCCAGGCTAAGGACAATAGAAGAATTCAAAAATTCAAATTCAAGTACAGAAGAGAGAATAAAATAATTGCCAAATAGATGATTTCTTATGATATTATCATGAGGGTCTATCTCATATAAATTAAATGCTTGTATGCATTTTGGATCCTTCAGCTTACAGGGAATGCTTCTAGCTATGGGCAAACTAGAAATTGGCCAAGACACATACCTCTATGAAACCAGCTAAGCAACTCCACATTCGGGGTACAAGTCTTGACGGTCTGCCTAAAAGGACACGATCATTTTCTCGATCAATAACTAACATGATGACAACCTGCAGTTAGAGAACAGTAATTTTCAAAGCTAATGCATCCACTAGAGGTTTAAACAACATTCACAGCGGAGTGAGATAAGAATTACTGTACTGGATCCACACGAGGATAAACTTTCCTTCTGCACAACTCATCTGAGCATTGTTTCCGCCTCCCAGATTCCATGGGAACAGTTTTCTCTCCGCAATATCCACAAAAACGTGAGATGTTATGCCACTCCAGCAATGCTTTGGCCTAACCAATGCAAAGATCAAAATGGTTAATATGGAACTCTTAGTGACACCAAAATGGCATATATATAATAATTAAATGGGGGTATGTTAACAAGGTGGCATGGACCTGGACCTATTAGAATGGGAGAAAGTGAAACATATTTACGTCATGAGGCTACTGACAGCAAGATCAAGGAAACATCCACCCCCCAGGTCCAACTCTAATCTCGAAGTGATGGAGAACAAATATGGAGGGGAAGAGACTTCCGTAGCAAAGTGAGACCTTTCAGTTAAGATGTTAAATTAAAGACAAAAACCAAAGAGGGGATAGAAATAAATAAGTAATAAAGATGATAAATTGGGGCAGGCAGATGTTCGTAGTCTGCTCAGCTCAATTAAACCTCAGTTCCAAATTACATCACTTGTCTACGCTTAGTTATTCATCAAGATACTTGTGTCGCAATACACTTCTAGAGCATAACATGAGATCAGCTCAGGTAAAACTTTTCCTATGTTGCACGAGGCTTGAATTTCAAGTTTCAAGACACTTTTTTCCATGGCTTGTAAAAAGTTGAAACATCCAATTAACTGGCAAGATGATAATCTGAAATTCAAGCCATGGACAAAATGGCACCCTCAAATTTTCACAAACTAAAGTGGTTAAAAATATATCTCAACTATAAAGATGAGAAGGGAAAGAAGCCATTTTTCAGCAACTAGAAAGCTCACATCTATGTTACCATTTTAACTTGAGGCACTTAAAATGATCCAAACCTCATTCTTAGAACCAAGCGCATAAATCTAAGACATTAAACTTATTGAAAAACAAAACCAACTTACATGGCCAGCAACGGCCAAATCAACCATGGCCTGCTCATCAGCCCAATCTGTAGCCACCATAAGTGTTCTTAACTCAATGAAGCAAACCTGCTCGCTATCAAATTCAGTGAATAAACTATTTTCACAGGAGACATCAATTGCCCAATAAACCACATCCACATCTTGTTCAGAGCTTGAACCCAGATAAAACAAGCTGTCTCCGGTGAATTCAACCCCGGAAGCAGAAAATAAACCTTTACAATCAGCCAAACTGATCCAGCCCAGATGCCACGTGGGCCCCAAATCAGCATCGGTGCTAGTGGAGGACGTCAAAGGCCTGCCCTTCCTAAAGGGTAGAACCTTGAAATTAAGAGAAGAAGATTGGTGGGAATTGTCTACAAGTTGAGTTTTGAGGGTTTCAAGGGCTAAGGCAGGTGATAATGGGTGGGTTGGTTTGGGTGTTTTAGACCTAAGAGGATTGCCTGCGAAGGCGTGGGATGGGAGGCTTATGGGCATGGCGGTTTTGGTACGGAAATAGGAGAAAGATTTCTCTGTGAAGAAGAACGGAGTTGCTTTGGGAGAGAGGAGCTCGTATAAAAAGAGGGAGGAAACGTGGATGATGATGACGACGCCGACGACGACATTATGATGACGATGATGGAGGGGTTCTTGGGTGACTCTTGCTGTGAGTGCTTGGCATCGAAAGCTGGAGCTGTCTCCTATAAAAAGTTTGAATTATAAAATTATAATTAGAGAGAATTTTTATTTAGTATCATGATTATTAGTAAATTAGTAATTAATAAAAGTCGAGAATAATTATATAAAAAAAAGATATATTACTATTAATCCATCTTATTAAAATAAATTATATTATTGATTAATTATTAATTTAAATTATTTTTTTATTTGTTGGTTTCATCTAAAGTTTAAAATAGATTTCTCGTCATAAAAAAATCTTTATCTTATCAAGTTAAATTCTAATAATTTTAAAATTTTAATTTTAGCATCACATTTATTTTTTATTCTCTATCTTTAATAATTGAATGTATATTTTACAGTGTAATTTTATACTTCCAATATTAAACTTTACAGCTAAACCTTAATTCTTTAAAAATTAATTAAACAAATTAATTGTTCTGGGATTTTCAATATATTATCCAAATCCTAATTGATAATAATATCCATTTTATATTTTTAAAACATGATTAAAATTTAATTTTATATTTTTTAGAAAATATACATGAAAAACTTTTAGAATTTGATTATATGCACAAAAACAAAACATATTTGTTTGTGTTTTTGAAATGAAGAGTTGTTTTATTTTATTTTTGGATTTTTTGAAATTTCAGAGAAAACCATATATTTTTAATATTAGGTTTGTATCTTATAGCGTAAGTCTACAATCCAATATAAAATGAAATTCTTGAAAAAAAGCATATTCTTGTGTTTTCTAAAATAAAAGATATGTTTATGCAATATGGATTCAAAATTAGTTTTCTAAACTCATTTTGGTCATAAACAAACTTAGCAAATTCATGATAAACATCATTTCTTCAACATGTATTGCTAAAGTTAAATTAAAACAACATTATTTTATTAAGAAGAAACAACTTAAATAGAAAACTTTTACTACATCAAAAACATCCAAAAGAGCTTTAAAAAACAGAATGAGAATATCATAGTAACAAAAAGAGCAACCATAACACTACTTGTCAAGCATTCCAAACTCCATCTTCATGTTTGTAAACATAAATATAAACTAAATGACAATTAAAAAAACAACTTAAACAGGCAACATGAACTCCACTTTTAGATTAAAAAGTAATACCTTCAAGTTCCTAGAGCAACTACTACCCTCTTTACTCTCCATTGTCAAGTGTTGCTTCTACAAGATTGATGCCCTTTCAAAACTTAAGAAATCCTTATGCTAGGCTCTTAAACCTTCACGCTTAGAGTTTTTTTTATCAATCTTTTCTCATTTTTTCCTTTTTCTTACTCTAATTTTTCAAGGTGTATTTATAGTTTTTGCTATGCTTTTTTATGGATTCAAACATACATTGATCAAAGTTTAATCCTTTAACCAAAATGAGAGGGTTCTAGAGTACATTTTACTACTATAAGCTTTGTACTTATGCTAGTTTCAATAGTGATTTTCCAACAAACTTGGATTTTTGAAGTTTTGGTGGTTTTCCAAACTTGAAGACTAAGAAGTTTGTTTTTTATCTTTTGATTTTGAGAGAAATGTGATCAACCTTTAGTAAGAACCTACTAAGAAAGCTAGAAGTGTGAACACATAAAAAAAAATAGTGGTTTTCTGAAATGGGTATCACGTCCACCAATGACTGAGTTACCCACTTTTAAGGTTTTATCGGAGCAACTCCGATGTAAACATCATCGGAGACCACCTGATCTTCGTAGAGGAGAGAAGCATATCTTTCGTTTAGATCCATCCTTGCTCAATTTAGAAGTGAGCAAGGAAAATGCAGTGATAGCTTATCGGGGACAAGATGTTATTGAATTCTTTGAAGAAAATGGGATCTAAATGTTTAATGAGAGTAGCTAATCTTTGGTTAATTCCAGCCCTTATAATCACACACCTTTTTTAATTTGGTCTTTGGTTTTGGATTTCTTCAATAAAGTCCTTAATTACCCATCAAACTTTAATATTTGTGTAATTAAGCCTCTGATTTGACCAAATTAAACTCTTTAAAATTGCAATTCGACTCTTAGACTTTAATTTCTTCCAATTAAAACTTAAATTGACTTCAAAAATCAATTTTTCTTGCAATTAAGTTCTCAATAAAATTAATTATGCTTCCAAAATTCTCTTTGAGTCCTTACCTATCTAAATTTGTATTTCTTTACCCAAAATAAAAATATTTTCACCAATGGAGCCTTTTGTCAATTAGAATTGGGTTGCTAATTTTGCTATTTTTACATGTTTTGGTCCTCTAACTTTTACACTTGTCACTTTGGTCCTTCACCACAAACTTGGGCAATCTTATAGGCTTTCTTCATATATCCTCTTATATTTTGGATTTTTTTTTCTATTCTTTCTCTTTCTTTTTTTGATTTTTTATAGGGTCAAAAATAGGTAACAACAACTTTATTGATCTTACTTTGTTCACTGTGATTTGCTCAATTATCACCATTTTACTTACAAATTGTATTGTATCCAAAAATAGTATTGTGTGAATAATAGTTTCACTAAATAAGTTCTCAGAAAAGACTGGACAAATGGTCTCGTTTAAAACTTGATGTTCTTAGACATAACTTCCTATACCATATCTATTAACCGCTCTAACTTTTTGTGTATGTGAACATTAACGTATATGTGAACAATAACCAACCAGATAACTTTAATGTCAATCTTAAAGAGTATAAGCAAGATAAAAAAAAACATGATCGAACCAATAAGATAGTGTAAACTATCATTAACAAATCAATAATCACTTATTAGAAACTATAAATCAATAAGATATATGACATGCATCAAACCATTTAAATTGCATTAAAAAATTAGAAGCTAAACTATAACTTTAAAACAAACATATATAGCAACCTTCTCAAATTAAACAAAAGGAAAAACAAGTCATAACAAATCAAAAGGTTATAAATTAAAGCACATAAAATTAAAATTAAATCTATATGTAAGAATATAGCAACCTAAAAGGAAGTTCAATTATAACTTAAAATTTTAAAGATTCTAAAAAAATCTTTCACAATTATTATTATTATTATTATTATTATTATTATTATTATTCACAAGATAAACAAAACAAAGTATAATACGAAAAGAATAGCCTTAAGATTGTTTTTCAAAGTTGTAAATAAATTACACTAGTGGATAATGATGTTTAGTTTATCAAATGTGCTTGTTATCCATGTTCTTTAAAAACATTCCCAGCATATAATGTAGTTCTCAAGCTGAAGGATTTTTTTTTGTTTTGAAAATCTTAGGTTTAATGGGTGTAGCTTATGGGGGTAGTAGTTTCTTCCATGCTACTACCATTGTTATGAGACGAACAAACCAAATTGAGAAACTCAAAATAATTCAGTGGTCTTTGAATCCCTAAATTTTATAGAACGAGATTGTTAATCACTTTAAGAATATCTTTTTTTACATCACTAAAGACATTGGCATGGATGGTATAAGATGCAATGAGCATGTTAGGCTCTCTACCCATGATGCTCTTGATCTTTTGAATCCTGATACAAAGGACGAGGCATTCTATGTGTTAATTTAATATATCTTGTATTCAATCAGTTGGTTACACGTGACATTATTATATTCATGTAAATAAATATTAGTATTAATAAAGGCTTTATTTATCTTTTATATTTATATAATATTAGATTAATGAATCTAGAGTAAATATAAAATTCATGGGACAAAAATGCTTTGCTAAGAAAATTATAAAGTTGTTATAATTATAGGATTCTTATTGCATCAAAGCATTGTTCCTAAAATATTCTTGGTCAATGTTCTTTTAAATATTAAACATTCATTAGAGTTGTAAAGACTGATACATATTATATTCTTTCTTTTATGAAAGGAAGCAGTTGTTTTTATAAGTCGAGGTATAAGAGATACCCAGAACTAATATGTAGGTGTTTGTCATAAGACATATACACTGAGCTGATCCGCGTGAAAATTTCATATGGATAGATCACCTATGTTTATGGAAAGGCTTATATGACGGTTGTGTAAGTGATCCTTAGACTTGAGATCACTAAGTTATCTTATATAAGAAATGTTATGTTTTGATTTTGTTACATGTTATCTTAATTAAAATAACGAAAAGGCAGACATTAGGTATAGTATGAACTATATGAAGGTATTTAAGTGATCAAGAGAGGATTCATCACCCTAGGTGAACTAGAAAAAATATTTTATTTGTTCTTAATTCTCATTGACTGAGAAATCTTTAGTTAAGGTAGAATGAGATTTGTAAAGAGTTTCAAATCTTATTCAAATGATCAATGATTATTATTTAGAGAACAAACACGATTTAACATGACAGATATACTCCATGTTTTAATGTCAAATCAAAATATTATTAATGAAAAGATATTAATTACACTGAGAAACCAGTAACTGAAAAGTTAAGTCAAACCATTAGTGACTTTTCTAATATTTGGGGGATCATGACACGTTGCTACAAGATGCATCTGATCTTCAAATATAAATTAATCAATTGTTGAATTGATAATAAATTAAATTGTTTAATTTATTTAATTCTATTTAATTAGAATTAGAATTTTTATTTGAGTCAACATATTAGGAATATAATGGGTCACACACATTAAGAACTATTAGTTAGAAATTAAACTGGGATGATTTAATTAAGTATGACATGATTAAAATATATTTTAGAAATTAAAGACTAGAATATAATTAATACAAAGATTATATTTCTAAACCTAGAAAAATCAAGTAAGAACTTGATTGAGTTAATTTCTAAAATTGTCTTGAATTAATATATGGATATTATTCAAGGAGCAAATTGATATTTTGTCAATTTATTGAGTTTTTCATATTTTCGTATAAATAGTAAGTTATGCCTCTTATTGTGTTGAGGTTGTCTGTTAAACAGAAAAACTACGTAAATACAAAATTAAATCTAGCACTCTAGGCATAACAATCACTTTCTCCTAAATAGGGATTTAGAAGATTTCTTACTAGTGGTTCGTGTGGATTACCATTGGAAACTGGACAATTGAATGGCTCTCGAATAATATTGTTTTATTGTTTTTGTTGCGCGTATGATATTCAGAAACCCAGCTTTATGCTCTTAAAACAATGAAATCTTATAAGAGTCCTAATCAATATGGATTGCAACTAATATTTTTCAAAACATTTTGGGATATAGATGGGGATACAATTAATATTATGGTTCAGAATGCTTTTACTACAAGAACTTTTCCTTTGGAGTTGGTGTAGACCATGATTGTGCTCATTCCCAAGGTCCAAAACCATACTAGTTTCAACCAAGGTTCTTGTGAATTGTATCCGTTCCTTGCATGATGATTGCTTTATCACAAGAAGATTGTCCTCTGATTCTGATAATATTAGTGTTGCACAAGAACTTAAGTACAGAGGCAATTAACACGGGATGACTCTCAAAATTGATCCAGTAAAGACGTGTCACCGAGTTGATTGGCGTTTTCTCAAACGAGCGTTTATTGATTTCATTAGTTTATTCAATTTTGAATCCTGAAGGGGAAAAGCTAGATCCGCCCAAAACTTAGGGAGTACATTAAAATTAACCATTAATTTTTTCATGAATAATTTTGAAAAACTAAAATAGGATTTTTAAAACAACAATTTTATTAATATATAATCTTACCACATAATCACCACTAGACTACTCACATCCTATCACAATCATCATTAATATTATCTTATTGTCATCATCACAATCATTATTATTGTCATAATATCATTACCGTACTATGGTTACCATAATCACCACTATATTTCTTATCTCCTTTAACATTATTACAATTATCATTAATCTTATTAACACTACCACTATTATTTCTAAGACATTCACAAGTATTTAATGGTCATCTTTACCGCTGCCATATTATTATAAATATTCCTATCATATCATTATTACTCTTCACAACTATTATTATTTATCAATAAAATTACAATCTTAAAAAAAATAGTTGATATACTATAAACCTTATCACCACTTGTAATATCATATAAATTATTGTAATTATTGCCACAACTGACATGTTTGTCATTACTATGATACAGTATTTAGTTATAATGATTAAATAAAGTAATATTATTACCTTTTATATATTTTTAATGCACTATTGCATTTTTAAAATTAATTCCATGTAAATTCCATACATCTTTGTTAAAAAAAAATTAGCTTTAAAAACAACAAGCAATAAATATTTTTTCCCTGAAAACAGAAAATCAAAATAAAGAATGGTATTAACAAAAACTAATTGAGGTTATTGTTCCCCTTCTTACAAAGTATTGTTCATTGTAACAATACTTTTTTTTAATTTTTTTTTCAATTTCATCATTTAACGTTAAATTTATCGGAGATTGAGCTACATAATTTATTTGGATATGCTTTATATGAGATTATTCTATTCTCATTACCTGAGTCGTGAGTTTTGCAAGCTAACACGGTTGACTCGGGTTTTCTTAGGTCTTTTTTTAAAATCCACAGGGTTTTTTTAGGTCCTTTTTTGTAAACTACTATTCCTCTCCTTACAAAGTATTGTTCATTGGAACAATATTTTTAAAAAAATTTCATTCTTTAACATTAAGTTTATTAGGAATTAAACTTCATAATCTATTTTGGTTTACTTTCTATGAGGTTATCTTAGTCTCATGACTCGAGTCAAGGGTTTTACGGGTTAACCTAGTTAACTCGGGTTTTTTTGTCAATTGAATTTTTTTTTTCAATTTCATCATTCACCATTTAGGTTGATTGAGAATTAAACTTCATAATTTGTTTTAGCTTTCTTTCTATGATCTTATCTCGGTCTCATGACCCAAGTCAAAAGTTTGACGGGTTAAATAGGGTTGACTCAAATTTTTTTTCTTTATCCTTTTTTAATATTTTTTTCAATTTCATCATTCAATATTGAATTGTTTAGGAATGAAGATTCATGATTTTTTTTGGTTTGTTTTCTATTGGGTTATATTAGTCTCATGATCCATGTTTGATAGGTTAACCTAAGTTGGTTTGGATTTTTCTTTATTTTTTTAATTGATTTTTTTAATTTTATTATTCAACATTGAGTTGATTGACAATTGGGCTTCAATATATTTTTTGATTTTCTTTGTATGAGATTAGCACAGTCTCATGGTTTAGGTTGTGGATTTTATATGTTAACTTGAGTTGAGTCAGATCGATCCAATATATTATCGTTTCAATATTTAAAAAAAAAATGTTGTATTGAATACTTTTTAATCAAACTATTTTTTTTTTTGTATAAGTTGTTTTTGAACTTACCAAGTTGAAATTAAATTATATAAAATCAATCTCGACATAGTTTTTTTTTTTAAAAAAAAAAAAAACAAGTTAGCAATGTTAGATATTTCTTTCATCTTGAATAATAATAAAAAAAATTGATCCAACCTATGAATAGCATAGGTAAATCATCTCGTAAAAAAAAGGTTATTTTGCGAAGAGCTTTTTTGAACTATCTCCTCACAATCACATATAGGCAATCTTCATGTCAGCATTGCTTCCATGCTATAAATAAAA
>Ga0325401_1002247_pt1 | contig 17053 bp, 9 predicted proteins | sample PopdelMetagenome_FD_205666 | JGI IMG/M metagenome (GOLD analysis project Ga0325401, IMG submission 205666) | Populus deltoides microbial communities from Bellville, Georgia, United States - Xylem-PdKOR-R2 | ecosystem: Host-associated > Plants > Phyllosphere > Stem > Wood/Secondary xylem | place...
AAAAAAAAAATAGTAATAACATTATCATTATATCCTATGTTATAAAAAAAAATTAGGTAGCACCTCTCATATACGGGATATTACTCAAAATTTTATTATCTGCAAATACGCATTAATAAATTAACCCATAAACCATGTCAAACATGGGCACGCAACGTCGTGGGATGTCGGGATCGAGGAGTCGCCACCTAGTTATTTGATTCAAGGTCACTAAGAGACCTGAGTGCACTGCTCTTATCAGAAATTCTAATGGTAAATGATTGGTCGTGGCTAAGAAAGGTATTGACACCTCTAACACACCTTACCTGAGTTAATCTGCATTGTGTGGATTTGCATTGTGTTTAAAGGTTTTTAAGGGTTCTTGATCGATAGTCTATCTATGACTCAGAATAAAAATTTAATCTCATTAATAAATTTGGCATTTTGAATTTATTATGGGCTCATATGCCCAGAAAAATTCTTATGGAAAGGGTACATGTAGGTGCTTTGATAGAGTTCACATATCTTGGAAGGCAAAAGGGTTCTCCACAACTCGTATATTATAGTTGAAAATACTCTCAATTAAAACTAGTGAATATAAAAAATAATCCTAAAAATTTAATAGTCAACTCCTATTATTTAAATATCAGCCTACTTTATAAGTCCAGCATTTATATCAGGATGTTGACCTTTAATTTTCATGAAATAAAATTTTTTGAGTTATTGAAATATTGGCTAAATTCTTAAGAAATTTTAAAACATGGTGTAAATTCCAAAAGATGCAAAGAAAAATCAATACAGGTATTTTTCTAAAACCATGCTGTAAAAAAATATTTTCTCTCTTCTTTTATACATAAAAATGCAATTTTTATAAGGATTTGGACATATGCAACAAGCAAAAATCATTTTTTTATTTTTTTAGGGTCATGTTTGGCAAAACTATATTTTTGTCCAAAACAAAACTGTCAAAACAGGCTTTAGAAAGTGTTTGTCAAATGTGCCCTCAAGCTAAAATTCTTTTTTATCAAAACAGTGGCAAACCAAACAAAGTTTTAAGCATTTGACCTGGTTTTGACCCGACTGGGTCGACCTAAAAACACCAGTTCAAACATGAACTAATTAAAAAAAACAAGGTTTTACCCAAAATTAAACCAGCACAAAGATTTAAACAAAAAAAAAACCAAAACTAAAAAAAACATAAAAACATTAAATTTCCTAATGAAAACAGATCAAACACCAAAGAACACGAAGAACAATGAAAAACATACAAACCCAAACCCAGCAACGTATACATAAAGCTAGACCAGATTTCAAGCAATAAAAGGCAAGGTTTTGTGCACAATCAAGCATAGATCAAGAATAAAGTATCCATTTGCTTCGGTTATTACTCAAACATCATAATTTTTTTGTCAAAATAAGTTTCGGTTCAAAGTGAAAACCCTAAGATTAAAACTTGTAAAAACAAGTTATTGATACTTGAAAACCCTAGATTATTTACTATGATGATAAAGATACTTGCAGAAACCAAAATCAAATCAAAATAAAACTTAAAACTACCACTCAAGACAATGTTCTTCGGATGAACATGAACTCAGGTTGCCCAGAAAACCCAGCATACACTGTCAAACCTAAAAAAATACATTTTAGGCCTCCAAATCAAGCTCTCTTAGCCCCAAAAAAACCATATTATTATAAACAAACATGTTTGAATACAAAACACTAACAAATAACATTGAATCATCAATAACATGTATAAGATTTCAGCTTCCAAAACTACAACCATATTATTAGACAACAAAAACATCAAAACTCAATCCAAAACTGATTCTTTAAACATTTTGAGACCCAAACTAAACTCAGGAACCAAGAACATGCATTAACACCCTAGAAAAAGCCATCAAACACCTACTGCTACCTTTAACAGATTCCAAAACTATTATACTTCCTCAAAACCAAATACGCAAACACCTTTTAAACATCCCAGCAATATTAATAACAACTTCAAAACATGATTAATTAATCAAAACAATATTTTCATTCATCAATCCACATAAATGCTAAAACATAAAATAATACCAAAAGGATTAAAAAATGTCATTAAACATTGAAAAAGCATGAATAAGCAAGCCATATGGACTCCACCCTTAAGATTTCACATGGTTATATCTTCTCCAAGCTTGTTGGCTATAGGCTATTACCTCTCTTATATTTTCCTTCTTTCTTTCCCTTTTATTTTTATTCTTTTCAAAGCTTGCTAAACCTTCTATGTTAAGTCTTTGAATTTTCATACTAGGATCTTTTTTTACAGAGTATATCCTCATGTTTTTCTCTCTTCCCTTTGTTGTTTTTTTCTTTGATTTCTAGGAGTATTTATATGGTTTTTCTAGGTTTTTTGGTGGATTCCCTCAAATATTGATCAAAGCTGAGTCCTTTAATGGTTTTTTGGGATGGTGGTTTTGCCTAGGTGGTTTTCTCTTTCTTGGAGACAAAAGCACACATTTCTCACCTTTTGATCTTGGATGAAAGATTTATCTTGATAAGAACTCTCTAAGATTTTTAAGTGTGAACACGCGAAAAGGTTAGGTGGTTTTCCAAAAATAGGTATCTCGGTCAAGGTTGACTGAGTTGGTCACTTTTGAGGCTTTGTTAGAGACCACCTAAAAATGGTAAAGGAGAAGCATACCTTTCATTTGGATTTATCCTTCATTTGGAAGTTTGTAGCTCTACATACATTCGCTTGAAGCTGCTAACTCGATCAGCCTAGAATCTAAAAATGCAGTGATGGATGGTCAAGGACAGGATGTTGAAGACTTTTATGGAAGCATTGGATGTCCTTCTATTTTCAAAAAACCCCGTGTCATTTGAAGATTTAGAACTCTACAACGAGCTCTTAAAAGATGCCAATACGATCATCCAAAACTGCCAAAGAAGGAGATGAACAGTGAGTAAACGACGCGTCGTCTAGATTAAACCCCTAGAAATTATGGTTTTTAATTTGGGATCTAACAGATTTCATTTTAGTCCCTATTCTTCTAATTGTTTTTAATTGCACCTGTAATTGGATCTTAAACTCTTAATTTTATGCAATTTTACCGCTACCAAACTCAATCATTAACCCTAAAGTTTAGTGTCATTTTCATCTTGGTCCTTAGTTTTCAATTTAAGCATTTGGACCTTAATTGACCATCAAACTTTTAATTTTCTTCAATTTGGCCCCTGATTTGGTCAATTTCAGTCGTGTAGTCTCGCACCTTTTACGATTTGATCCTTAGTTTTGAATTTCTTCAATCAATTCCCTAATTGGCTATCAAATTTTAATTTTTTTCTTACAATTAATCCCCTGATTTGACCAACTAAATTTTCCAAACTCCAATTTCAATCCCCAAACTTTAATTTCTTTCAATTAACACCCAAATTGACTCTAAAACTCTGATTCCTTGCAATTAAATCCTCAATAAAATTAATTAAGACTTCCCAAATTCTCATTGAGTCCTTACTCATCCAAATTTATATTTCTTTACCTCAAATAAAAAAAAATCTGAATGGGTCTTTTATCAATCAGAATTGGATCGCTAATTTTGTCAATCTTGTACATTCAGGTCCTTCAACTTTTTCACTTGTCATTTTTGTCCTTCACCACCAACTTGGGCAATCTTCTAGGCTTTCGTCATGTGTATCCTCTTGTATTTTTAGATTTTTTTCTCTTTTTTTCTTGATTTTTTTGTGGGGTCAAAAATGGACAACAACAAACTAGTTGATTTTATTTATGACTAATATTTAATTTATTTATTTTGAAATCTATGTGGATAATTGCAAGGTTCAAATCAAAAGCTTTTTCTTAAAAAAGAGTTATTTAACTAATAGATCTATCGGTATAAAACAGAAGTACAACTAAGAGGAAGTAACAACACTATGATTAAAACTTCACAACAAACCAAAAGCATGGACAAAAACATATTCAAGTTGCAAAAGCAGTTATTTTATTAATACATTCATTTATATAAGACAAAGCCTCTAAGTTTTGCCTCAAATGATAAATGTATGGGTATATGCTCTATTGAATCAAATAATGATGGAAGAAATATCATCTCAAGTTTGCAAATTGTTTAGACGATATTCATTTGAAGCTTCACCATGTGTTGGGTGTACAATTTGTTAAAGAATATATCTTTAAAAAAATGGATGATCTTTGTGAGTACATTTCATATTTTTTTAGTAATAAATCTCAGTAAGCAAGTGGAATGAGTGTTTGCATAAACACGTGGCAGCCACGACTCTTCATTCCATATAATATTTCATTCTCAAAATTCACCAATCTAGATATATTTGAAGCATAACTATCAGGAAACATAAACTCTTAAGCCATTGGTATATTAGTAATTGTGTATTCTTGTCTAACACGAAACTGACTTTTGCCTTTACGACCCGTAGCCCATTATAAACAAACTTCATATTCTTACGATGACAAAATTACAAAGGTATATTCATTCTAGCTTTCATGTTGTCCCTTTTACGTCCATCATCGTATTAAAAACATTTTCAAACATGTTCTTTTTTATATGCATGACATCTAGATTATGACGGAGAATAATAGTGTTTCAATAAAGAAGCTTTCAAAAAATACTTCACTTTACCTAATTGTGGGTCACACCAAAACTATGAAACATCTGCTTACTATATTGAAAATCAAATACAATGCCCTTATACTGCAATATCATGTCATACAATTCTTCACTCGACAGAACCGGCAATATAATATCCCTTTCAACTCTACCTACAAAGAATTTCTTTATGTTCTTTTTCATACAGTGGCAATAAAAAAAAGATGTTTTACCACCATTTGTTGAACTAAAAGCCTTGTTATTTTACATACAGTATAGGCATGCTAATTTTTCATGCATGCTCTAACTAGAAACCATCTCATACGCAGCAAAATTATTAATAGTCCACATCAAAATTGTCTTCTTAAAAAGATTTTGTTTCATCGAGACATATGTTAGAGTCTTGAATAACTAGAATGGATTCAACTTGTCAGGAATAAAAACAATATGTATTTCAACTCGGAATATTAAAATCATGTATGATCTCACATGCTGGTTGGCTAGACAGATCAAGAAATAATTGATATGATCCAGCCATGCCAAGATATGAAACGGAAAATAAACCAAATGGGATGGGTTTTCATATATTTATATAGTCTCAAATGACTTGTCATTTGAGCATTTACGATACGCTGCATCATTTACTGCACGGATTGATCAAGCGTTGGCATGGCATGCATTCTGGATATATGTATATATATAAACACACACACACACCTGATCCTCCAAGTTCCAAACACTATGAAAGAGAAGATGCATGGCATGGCCCCGCTAACTGTACGTATTTAAATCTTAAATACGAGGAAGCTTATAGCTAGGAAACAAGGATTAAAAGATGGCAAAGTCAGCAACCACAACTTTTTCTATGTCGTATTAAAGATAGCAGCCAAATCCTCAATAAATTTATGATCGCCGACGTGATTACTATAGATTAAGATTCTATTATTATTATTTTATTTTATTTGTTATGAATTACTTGACCTTTACGCACTGGCGCCGATTTCCAAATTATATTATATAGAGACTCTTCATATGTATGCAAGTAAATCTATTCCTGACTAATGAATTTATGTGTAAAAAGAAATATATATTCTTGGGAGAGGAAAATAAAATGTTCAACTCAATATTATACCTTTAAGCCTAGAGATTGTTCAATTATGCACTAAACCCCTCCCTCTGTCCCATTCTTAGAGCGTTTAATTAGAAATGATGGGAATGGAGAATTCAGGACTGCGTTATTTTTGGCCTATAACGTCTATAGAAGCCTATGTTACTAGAGATAGTGGTTCTAGGGACACCATGATTAATATATGTTGAAATTCTTGTTTTAAAACCATGGATAAGGGATATTTTTAGGTTAAAATATTGAAAGTGGTTTCACTAATTTTTATGATTAAAACTTTATTAAAAACTATTTTTCAACAAAGTTTCTTTAATATAGAATTTTAATATAATTAAAATAAATTATAGATAAATAAAAAATTGATCTCAAATAATATTTGATTGACATGTTTTTGTGAAGCCTAAAAATCACTATCTCATATTGAAAAAAAAAATACAAGATTATCTTGTAGTTTATCTTGTACTTTATATAGTGGAAAATTGAAGAGTCACAAATAAACCTATACAAAGTGGTTTTGAGTTTAAGCCATACACTCATACTCACTCAACTTGAACTCGAGCTCGAGCTCGAGCCTTGAGGACTGGGTTTGGGTTTGATTTTTATCGATCTATTTTGGACTTAGATTTGTGTTTTTTATAAATTAGTTATTTGGCCTATAAAAAGTTATTTTTTGTCGACCTATTTATATATATATTCAACTCATGAGTAAAAGGTTCAAACAATCATCTTCCTTTTCATAAACAGTTTATTTTTAAAAAGAAAACGTCTAGTTTTTTAATACAAAACACTGTCAAGTTTTTAATATTTTTTTTATAGTGGGTAATTAAGGAAAATAATGGGAATTAATTATAGTAATTACCAAAATTAATTTTGCATCAATTTTGATTTTAAAAATTAATATAAATAGTGGTTGATGAGAGATGTTTTGTACACCTTGAAGTATCTCTGTAGCTTTCTTCTCTATTGTTTTTTCCAACTTCTTTTTTTCCCCCCTCTGTTATGAAGCTTAAGATCTATTCCCTCATAAAAAGATTCTAAGTTTCTCTTTCCTTTGGTTCGTAGATATTTAAAGGAAGTGCATCATTTAAAGTATAGTTGTTGGAATCCTAAGATACTTATTAATATCATTTTGTTTACACCAAGAGATGAAAAATAAAGTCTTAAGAACAAAGGATTAATCATTAATAATAATATATTGTTGCCTACTTCTTATTCTAAGGAATTCAACAACTATCTTACATCTACACTAGTTTTAAATTAATTATAAAATTATATGTATATACGATAGTATGTATGCTATTGATATTTTATAGCTCAATTATATGTTTAGCATGCATGCTAGAATTTTGTTTTAATTATATTATAAATTTATGCCATTTACCTTATTTTATACATAAGTGCATACAATATAATCTAAAATTATTAACACTAGTTTGAATCTTCTATAAAACTTGAGGCTTTATCTTGCTAGTTATGTGTTTAGTTTATAAATATAGAGCTTTTCAAACTAGTTTAATATTATTGGAAGTTATGGAAACTATAATATTAAGTTCAAATTTAACTTTAAATCTAGTTTATTAAGTCCATGTGATTTGTTTTATATTTTACATGAAACTATATCTGGATGATGCATGTTATTATAATATATATTGAAACAAAATTAATTTGTGATATCAAAATAGTTGTAAACTTTTTATTTGTTTAATTGTTTGTTTTAATTTGTTATTAAGTTGTCAATTTTATATAATTGCTTGTGTATAGTAAGATTTTAATTTTGGCTATTATTTTTTGGAAATATCAATGTCTTCAACTCAAGATTTGGATATCCCAACAAATATTCCTTAGACAAGTACTACTTCGATAGAGAGGATTTCATCATCATCTTTTACAATGTATGAAGAGAAACATGAAAATTTTAGTTGGGATAGAAAAGGACAATATGTTATCTGAAAGAAGAGCCAACTTTTCCAACATGGTCCTTATGGAAAAAATTATTGAACAAGAGGCAAATCTTCATAATAAAAACTAAAAGAAATACATAGTTGACTAAAGATCCCAAGATCTAGGTTCAAATAAAAAATTAAATGATATAGCATTCTCAGTAGCACTTGAAAATTATTATTTCCTTATTATTTCTATGACAAAAAAAAATGATCATTGCAACGTGATAAAAGGCAAGTTCTGGTCTTAATTATTTTTATATCTTGAAACACTAAGTGGAGTAAAATAGAATACTCTTAATGAAACATCACCTATATGAGTGAGAATTCTTGTTGTTTCTTTAAAAATCTTGAAACGATAGAATTCTCTAAAACACTTGTGAATCTAGGAGTTATTCAAGACCTAAATGAACACGACAGTAAGAACCAAATAAAATCTCAAAGTACATAAATATTTGAGTATTATTGCCTTAATTTACATTAAAAAAATGAATAATTCAAAACATCACTTTGACTATAAACTAAGTAAATCTAATAGCATTTCATTAAGAAAGATTCAGAGTCAAAGACTATCTATTATAAAGTAATGATCCATCAAATCATTAATTATCTCTCTACAAATCTTCAAGCATTTTATGCTAGTAAAACAATTTTCGTTAATGTGATGAGTTTAAAAAAAATGTTATAAAACTATGGTTAATTGACACAATTGACACCAAATTAAAAGTGGGGTTCACTCACTTTTAGTGTTAAAACTTTATTCTGAATTATTCCCCAACAAAAAAGTTTTTTATAAGTGAATGAGAAACTGATTTCAAAGTACTATTGGTTGGTATGTTTTTGTGAAACCAAAACTCATTATCTCATATTTAAAAAATACAGGATTGTATATAGTTTATAAAATAGAAAGTCAAAGAGTCACAAATGAGCATGTATAAAGTGGCTTTGGGCTTAAGTTATGCACACACATTTGTTCAGCTTGACCCGGCTTGAGCTCATTTTCAAGAGTCTGAATGACCTCTTTCCTCTTTTAAAAGAATTTATTTTCAAAGGAAAAACATCTGGTTTTTAATACAAAAATTGCCAGGTTTTTATTCTTTATATGGTGGGTAATTAAGGCAAAAAGGTAGGAATTAATTCTAGTAACTACCAAAATTAATTTCGTATCGGTTTTGGTTTTAAAAATCAATATAAATAGAGGTTGAAGGGAAAATTTTGTGTACACCTTGTAGTAGCTCTGTAGCCTTCTTCTCTATTGTGTTTTCTAATTTTTGTTGCCTTTTTCCCAACTATTATAGAGCATAAGATCTAGTCCCATATAAAAAGATTTTGGTTTGTAGACAATTAAAGGAATTGCATCATTTAAAATGCAAGAGTTAAAATCCTAGAAGAACTATTAACATCATTTCATCTAACTAAGAGATGAGTAATAAAGTCTCAAGAATAAAAAATTGATCCTTGATAATAATATATTATTGTCTACTTTTTATTCTAAGGTCTTTAATAAGTGCATCTTATATCTACATTGGTTTATAGTAATTATAAAATTATGATTATATATAATAGTATGCATCCTAAGATCTTTTATAATTCAAGTACAACTTTATATACTCAATTATATTATATGTTTATCATCCATGCTATGTTTCCATTTTAATTCTATTGCAAGTTGATGTTATATACATTATTTTATATATAAGTGCTGATGAAATCATAAGAAAAAAAACTTTAGTTAGAAATTGGGTTTTTCATGGTTACATCTTAGATTGTTAGAGTGATTAGGCTTGGTAGGTCCACAAGCTTTCCTGCAAAACTTGACAATTATTGGAATAGTGGACCTTCTATTTCTTAAGTTAGCAAGTGTAGTAGGAGTGTAATGTGTGTGAAGAAAAATGTATGAAGAGAGTTTTTATGTGTAACATGTGACTGAGTGTATTTATACATCCAATCCTTGAGATTATCTTATAGTGAAGGAAAATATTTTTCTAGAAAACTAAGTCATCGGGTGTTATGTCATATTTATCATTGGTAGAGATAGTGGTAATTTTTTCTTAAAGGTTTTCATTGGATGGTTATTATGCTATATGCTTTATTGGTGTAGATGTTAGTCGATGACAGTACCAGGAAACAACATTGGCGTAGAAAAATGGGCCTACACTATATAGAAAAGTATTGTGTGTGTAGAAAAAATTGTATGAACTGAAAATTTGTGTATTTTGCTTCTAAGAACTTGAAAAAATTTATAGAGGTGTATGTCAGAGCAAGATTGGACAAACCAAGATGAGTCAGGATCGGACTAAGACCTAAAATACTAGGATTTTAGTCGTTTAGGTCTGACCCGAAAGGCTAGAAGAGATGAGACTTGAGAAATAGAGAAAGGTCTAGCCTAAGATTTTCATAAATATACAATATATTTTATTTTCTCAATATAAATACCTACATAAGAATGTTACCTTTTACGGTCATGCATGTATATAAGTGTTTTTTCTACAAGAGAGATGAGGGTTTAATAAATAAAAATTTCTTCTTACAATATGGTATATTATTTCTTAAAATAAATGAAAAGGCTTTATGATCAGGAAAGCAATGTTATTATATAATAGATGTTGGTATGAAGATGTGAAGATTTTAGTAGAGGTCTCATCATGGAGATTTTTATTGAAAATATATTTAGAGATATTAAGAATTTATTTAGAGATATGGGGATTTCAACAGAGAAATAAAGATCTCACCATGAAGATTTTTTATAAAGACATGGTGATATATTTAGAGACATAGAGAATTTAATGGAGACAAAGGATCTTATCATAAAGATTTTTCATTGAAAAGACTAGAAATATGGAGAAAGTTAGTACTTTTATTTTAAAAATTCAAAAAATAGTGGAGATAAAACTTTTAAAAATTATATGATCTTAGGCAATGCATTATACCAAGTGTGGGAGGAATGTGGAGTGTGTAAAGAGAAATGTATGAAGAGAGTTTATGTATGTAGACTATGAATGGAGTCCAGGACTTAGAACCTAGAACTTGGATGGCCTAGACATAGCTTGGCTTTCTTTTCTGGTGACTAAGTGTATAAATACACCTAGTCCTTGCAATTACCTTATAGAGAAGATAATATTGGTAACATTTTCCTTATAATTTTTCATTTGCTGGTTGTTGTGCCAGGAAATAGCATTGGCATAGAAAGATGGTGTATGCAGTGCATATAAAAAAAAAATATATATGTGCATGGAAAGTTCGTGTGCAAAATTTCTAAAAACTTGAAAAAAATTTATATAGAAATGTGAGAAGAGGTAAAATTAAATAAACTGAGATGAGTCAAGATTGAACTAGGACCTTAAAAACCAGGATTTTAGCTGTTTGGACCTGACCTGAAAGGCCTGTTTGTTTTTGCATTTCAAAAACGTTTATGAAAAAATTTAAAATTTTTTATTTTTTTCTTTACTTCAAATTAATAGTTTTTGGTGTTTTCAGATTATTTTGATATGGTGATATCAAAATTGATTTTTTTAATTAAAAAAACAGTACTATTTTGATATATTTTCGAGCAAAAAACACTTTAAAAAGTAATTATTACTACACTTTCAAATACCCAACTAAAAGTCTTGAACACTAACCGAATCCTCTACAATAATACATACTCTCAAAACTATGTGATGTCATCAACAAAAGAGATAAAATTGTAACCTAAAATTGTCAGCCGATATTAATATTTTCATCATTTAACCAGTATTTATTATAACAAAGAACAAAGAAAAGCAAAATAAAAGGACACTCACATGTATGCCTGTGTGTGTATCAAACACCCAGGAAGTGCCGAAGAACAGCAAACGAACTGGCTCGTTCTTAAGAGGGCTGTACAATGCTCCATCATTTCCAGGTATTATAGATTTTAACTGTCTGTTCATGAAGAATAGAGCTGGCGTTTTGGCTTTTGGCTTTTGGCTTTTGGCTTTTCTCTTCTTTGGTAGTTTGTTAGTTTTTTTTTTCCTTGGTGGCCGATTTGGTTTTCGGTGTAGATCTTTTTTGCCATCTTCTTAATTAATATTATTCACCAGAAGATAATTACAACCATCACAAAATCACCCTGTAACAAAATTTGCCATAGACAATCTCTTTCCAGAACATGGATCGTCATTTGCGATGGAATTTTCAGAGGATTTTTTTTAAAAAAAAAAAAAGGAGGCCAAGTATGACATGACAAATCAAATCTATAATATAACTCCAGCTAACAAGAGCAATTAAATTTTTGCAGTTGTGTTGTTTATAGCTACTTAAAAACAAATAGCGAAAGTAATTACATTGAATTAAATTAAAAAAAAAAAAAAGAATTTCCTGAAAACATTATTGTTACGAACATTATTCATTATAATAATATAATAACCAAATTGCTCCTCAATTATAAAACATTCAAACTAAGCATTCGGGGTAAGGTGATCTTTTTAACATAACACAATTATTTTTTACAAATTATATAGGGTTAGACTGGTATTTTCTTGCACAGTAAAATTGTTATTTTAACCTTAGAATAAAAAAATTATATAATGGTTATTACTCGATGTGTTTTGGTATTTTTATTTTTTTCAAAATAGTGTAATTATTGTGATGTCTATAAAAACAAGATGAATATAACTCTCTAACAATGGCTTTTTTATTATTTTACATTGATTTTATTGTAAATTTAGAGATAATTTAAAGGCAATTTTGTAATTGAAATATATTAAATATTATTAAAAAAAACATAATATCACACTCCAGCGTGTAATGACCTTCAAATCATTCATGAGGTGCGTGCAAGGCCTTTTGACCACCGAACACCGCCTTTCAAAGCGATGTTTGGAAGGTCTCGACACCCCCTATGCAATGGCATGTGAACTAGATATGTTTCTAGTTTGGCGCCGACAACCTTTTTTTTCTTCTTCTTCTCTCTCTCTTTTTCAAGTTGAGCGCCACCGCCTTTAAAATTTCATATCAAACCTTTTGGTTTCTTTTTCCTTCACATTTGATTCATGTCTTTTTTACTACTATTTTTTTTATTTTGAATAAGCTATAAAATTACAAATGTTTCATTTCCTTGAATTATATCCTTTAACATTTCATTTCTTAGGGATTGAACTTCGGGTTTTTCCATGCATAGCACTTCTGATCTGATGACTCGGGTCACAAGTTTAAAAAACTAAAAGAGGTCATCATCCTTTTTTTTCTTTGCTTATTTTCTTTTTCAATTTTGTCATTCGACATTGTTTTTTTTTTTAAATATAGCTTTGTAATTTTATTCAATTTTTTTTCTACCGGATTATCTCAATCTTATGACCTAAAATATAGATTTGGCAGGTTAACTGATGCATCCATATTATTCGATAGTTTCACCTACATTTAACTAGTGTTTTGCCTATGTTTTATATATAAAATGTCTTGATATTCTTTGTTTTATGTTTTGAAGGCACTTTTGGATGAAAGATGCAAAAAGGAATAAATTTGAGGTAATTGGCAGATTTGATCTTCAGTCGATGTTTTGTGCAGAGCGTGAGCTTTAGGGGTCGAAATGAAGTGATTTTAGTGGCATTAAAAATTTAACATCCATACCTTTCTATAAATCTAAGGCAAGAAAATAAAATAAGGAAGATCATGGAAATCGCAGATTTCAAAGTCAAATCTCGCAATCTGCCAGTGTTGACCTTTGTCCATTCCAACTTGAATATCTGGATCTACAGAAGTCCAATTTATGCAAACTCAATTGTTTTGGATTGCTGACTAACATTCCTATAAACGCTCAAAATTTCAGCCAAAAATGATGTCATATGAGGGAGATATGATTTTTCAAAGATGATAGCTGAATTCTGCCAGCAAACAGGTTTCGTGAAGGAACATGTCCAAATTACGTTTTGAAGCATCTAAACCGGCGTCCAAGTTTTTATTTCAACAATTTAGCTCCTCTAAGTCAAAGCTTGAAGATTTAATGCAAGGCTATTTCTTCTTTTTAAGAAAATAGTTATTGAAGTACTCAAATGTAAACTGTCAACCTAAGGGAGGACTATTTTGTAAAATAGGGACTAGGGTTTCTTAGCATATTAAAAGAAAGAGCAGAAGGAGGCAGCAGCCAGCAAAGAATAAACACAAATTCTCTCCTCTACAAACCCTAAAATCATGCTCTCTTCAATGTTTAGAAGTATTTGTTCTATAGTTATGCAAGGCTAAGCTCTTTTATTGGTTGCAAGGACGCAAATACTTTCGGATTTCAATAACCGTGAGATTTATTCTTCCTATTATTTTCAGTTTATGTTATGAATGAGTATGATTGTTTTTCTATGCATATTTCCTGTGATTGTTGTTGATAATTGCTAGAGCGGACTCTAAGTTATTGTTGTGAACAATCTATTGCTAAGTTTAATATCAAAACCGGAGTTGTGATATATGAACTTGTGAAGCAACTAAGCTTGATAATTGTGGCGGAACTACATTATTGAACTTAGGAAGAACATTTGAACAAAGTGACACAAGCTGCGGACAGCTTGTATGTTAATCTTGATGAAATTATCTAGTTCTTAAAGCTGCCATTAAATTGAATCATTAGTGCGGACACTTTGATTGTTTGTTGGTTAGGATTAGTTATACGGCGGATCCGTTAATTAATCAACATTAAGAAAAGATAAAATTTCAGAACATAAACTGCAATTTTCATTTCAAGGATCGGTTCTAATTTCCATTGGTGGATGTGTGCTTGCGACCAAGGTTTGTTTTCTTGATTAATTTTGGTTTCAATTGATTTTGTTTGCTAGTTTAATTTCTTCCATAGTTTAAATCATTACAAATCAAAACCCCCCAATTGCATAACATATAGCATAAAAATCTAAACTAAATCTTCTTCGTGGGATTGACCCCTTACTTGTTCTATACTATCTTGTGTGTTTTAAGTTAGGGTAATTAATTTGTGCGACTGCGACATCGCAACATTAACCCAAATCTACTCGCATCTTAATCCTCAAATTACATATCTATCATGCTAGTTTAGGTTGACTCTCATTAATTTTTTGTTTTTTTAATTTTATTTCATCCTTTTATATTTAATTGGCTGAAAATTAAATATTAGTTTTACTTCTCTTCTTTTTTTTCTATTCAAACAAAACCAAATTTTTTAACTGGTCGGGACTATAAATTGTACGCTGCATCGTTACAATTTACTCTCTGGTTTCTCACTTGTTTTGATTTTAAAGTTTGGATTTTAGCTTAGCTTTTTATCTGCGTGTAACAGTTTTGGGAACTAACGGGTTTTCATTACAGAGAAATAGAGTTTTCACAGCCAGTCTTGCGAAGGAGTCAGCAGTTATTGGACTTGAAAAATGTCTGCTGGACTTGATAATTGTTTGTAGACTCCCTTTGCCAGGCATGATATCTGGGAAGAAGTGGGATATGGATTCCTGATTGTGTATTTGTCTGTGAATGAAAAAGCTTTGTGATGTTAGCTTTTGATTTAGGCTCAGAGTCCAGAGGGCCTTAGTTGCTATGGACTATGCTAGATGAGCCGAGCCTTTCATAACATATTTATTCTTCTTCACCATTCATAAATTTCCTTCGTCACAAATACTCCAATGAACTTGTATTCAGAACCTGCACACTTCTTGCTCAAAGTATCAGTAAACAAAACACAGTGTCATTACAAAACGTAGTTTAACATTATGGAACGAACCTGCACCCTTCTTGTAGAGATCAATGGAGATGGTTTTGGTCTTTACGCATATCAGAAAGGTGGATTGGAATCCATAAAGTTTTTTTATTCAGCTTGATTTTAGATTAATTAGAAGGTGTTTTGAAGTTGAATGTAGGATTATTGGAGTTCCTATTATTGTTTTTAAGTATTGTTAGTTGAAAATTGGTTTTTGAAGATCTATAACCTCAAACCTTGATTTTTCAGTATCCAAAGATAATCAGAACTTGATATAGTAGACATCATGTAGCCCTCTCATTAAGAAAAAGGTTTGCCTAATATTTCTTTTTCTTTTAAGTCAGGTTCGCGCACCTAGCTTTTTTTTATGGCATTTCAACTAGGTTGTACACTCCAAAATCAGTTCTTGATGTTATGTCTGAATGTTAGTGTGGATTTTATCTATCGCTTACCTTATACCAAATGAGCCATGGATTCTATTTTTATTATTATGGGCTGGTTCTCAAATATAAGTCATTTCATAGCATGTTAGAAAACCATGGATACATGCTGAATAGCCCACCTCTACTTCAATAAAATGGTTCATTTACATGGCATTCTTATGTTCATCACCTCGGATACAGATGCAATGTTTATAAATAAATTTTAAAAGAACTTGTAGGGAAAGATAGGAACTCAACTGAACTTTAACAGTTCATAACATTCTAAATAGATGGGTTAATTAAGGCGATTAACCATATCCTTAGCAACTTCCTACAAGCTTTAATGGAAGACAAATTGAAGTAATGGGATATGGACTTGCCACAAGCAAAGTTTTCTTATAATAGGTCTTAAAATTCAACTATCCAGTTGAGTCAATTCCATATTATTTATGGGTAGAATCTTTCTAGTGTGCTGAAGTTAACACATGTTTCTCGTATCAGATAATTGAGCGTCCAAGCTGAAGTTATGGTAGATTACTTGCATGGTATTAATGAGTATGTGAAGAAGACAATCACGACATCAATGCCAAGTACAAGGCCATGGCTTATACTTATATTAAGAGAGTGGTGTTTAAGTCAGTGATCTAGTATAGAAAATACTTATTTATGATAAGTTTCTAACAAGGAAATACAACAAGCTGAAGGAAAGAAAGATTGGTCATTATGAGGTGTTGCAAAAGATAAATGACAATACTTGTAGATTTTGTCTTCTTAGCAATTTAAAAACTTTTAACATTAAAATATTTTCTAACAACTCACACAAGCAAGATAATGTAAACCAAAACAAATTCTAAAATATAAAATCATACCAACATAATTTTTTTAGGACCAAAATAAATAAATAAAATAAAGTTCATAAAAGTTTTATTTTATAATAACTCTAGGAAATTAAAATAAATATTCATAAAAGTTTTAATAATTTAGATGAGAGAAAAATGTTTTTCTTAAGGAAAAAATAAAGTTTTCTTATTCATTTATTTTTCTTTATTTTGGTGAAAACATGTTTTTTTATTAGCAGCATATTTTTGTAAACCAAAACTTATCATGAACTAAAAAACAAGTTTAAAAAAGAACAAACAATCATTTCTTAATAAATTTTTTATGGAAATGTGAAAAAATAAAAAATAATAATAATTAATTAATGAAAACTATAAAAGAAATATTTTATTCTTATTGAACATTCATGTGTAATTTTTATTTTTATTACAATTTTTTACATAGTAGTCTAATATATAATTAGTATTATCATAAACAAATATAAT
>Ga0325401_1002248_pt1 | contig 17051 bp, 14 predicted proteins | sample PopdelMetagenome_FD_205666 | JGI IMG/M metagenome (GOLD analysis project Ga0325401, IMG submission 205666) | Populus deltoides microbial communities from Bellville, Georgia, United States - Xylem-PdKOR-R2 | ecosystem: Host-associated > Plants > Phyllosphere > Stem > Wood/Secondary xylem | place...
ATTTTTCATTCTTTTATCAAATTTTAATTTATTTTTAATTTCACTATTAGATCCATGATTTTAATTTTTTTTTCAATTTCATCACTTGGGTGTGCTGATGTTTTTATTACTTTTTTATTTATTTCTTTTCCAGATTTCATATCTCATTGTTTTAATTATTGGGGATTGACAATTGTTTTTTTTTTAATAATATTGAGTTGTTAATTTATTTTTTAAAATATAATTACAACACTTAAACATTGATTTTTCACCCTTCGAAAAAGAAAAAAAAAGGACCCAACTTGCGCTTCGAAGCTATCTAGTAAAAACTAAGCATGTACTTAAAAATGTGGTTGGCGTCAGACCCTGTTTGTTTTTATGTTTTAAAAATGTTTTTAAAAAATTAAATTTTTATTTATTTATTTGCTTTAAATTAATATTTGTTTTATGTTTTTAGATCATTTTAATACATTAATATCAAAATTAATTTTTAAAAAATAAAAAAAATATTATTTTAATATATTTTTAAATAAAAACATTTTAAAAAACAATAACAACAATATATTTAATTCACGCAAAAATGAAAATGATTGTGTTGGTTGACATTAGATTGCTTTAATGAGTATTGATCTCGACGTGCCTTGTATGCATCTTCTTACCTTTCAAACCTTGTACATAGTAGTATGATTGTATTCTATCTGGGAAGTAAACAAAGATATACTCGTGTAGTTTTGCTGCACTAGCAGAAGAAAGCTTCATGACATGATTTTTCATTCTTCCATGATTTATTGTTGAAAACTGTTTACTGATGAACTGAGGGTGGGTTTTTTTTTTTCAACATTGCCATATTGTTGAAATATAATCTCAATTTCATCTCTTTTGTTTGCTTAATTTTCTTTCTTCTAATGTAATCTCCCTTTGCTGCTTTGGGGGTATCTAATTACAAAGAGGCTGGTCTTCCAATAACAAGCAGTACCAGTAATTAATAAGTTAATCAAGAAACGTTTTGATGCCCAGAAAAAAAAGAAAAGGAGAAGAAGAAGAAGATGATGTTAAGCTATTCACTTAACATCATCATCACCAGGAAGAACATCAGGATGATCATCTGAAAGAAGAAGAAGAAGGAGAAAAAGGTCTTGATGCACAGATACTGTAATTAGATACAGTGTTTGTGCGGTTTCATTATGCAGAAAGGATTAGTAGGAGTGCTTTGTTTGGAACAGCCGCAGCAGATGTTGTCACCAAGATCCAATCCTTTATCTTCATCTTCATAAATACAAACATCTATCTTTAAGTCAATCTCTGAAACAGCAATGCCCCCATCAAATCAAAGAAAAACAGGTGTAAGAATCCCTCCTGTGGACTAGACAGTGTCGTGCCCCCTCCTATTTACTCTGGACCCACATGACTACTGTCCTTTTCTCCCAAATAACCCACCAACCACCTACTAACACATGAACCATTCTAAGCAGCCAGCCTCAAAATTCTCCCCCTCTTTACTCTCTCACGTGGCGCAATATGAGTTGTGTTTATTCAAGTAAATAACAAGCACGTTATTTTATCTTTTCAAATAACATAAAACTATTTTATGGAAAGCCGTCATGTCTCTCTCTCACTCCAATCTGAGTTTGCTTCGCTCTCCACGCCTTCTCTCTCCCTCTCCCTCTCCCTCTCTCTCTCTCCGTGGAGTGCGTTGTTTCGGACCGAAATACCCTTGTGGAGAAAGCGACTCTCGAGTTGTTTTTGTGCTTGTAAGTGGTCAGAGCTTGTGGCTTTTTTCGTTAAAGTAATTTTTTTTTTTTACTTCTAGTGTTTCACAACAACCTAATCCTTGCTTCTGTTATTTGTGTAGATTTGTGTTTCTAGGGTTTTTGAGGCTATGAGAAGAGGATACTTCTTTTTCTGAGGTAAGGAATTTTGGGTTTTGATTTGATTTTAATTACGATCCTATCCACTTCTAGCTTCTTTGCTCTTCTTGGTTGATTTTGATGTGGGCTAGGGTTTTCTTACTTCTTCAACTTCGAGTTCTGTTCTTTCATGATGAAGTGAATATGTGAAGTGGGTTTCGTTTAGATTAAAGTGATCTGTGTATTTTTTTCCGATTAAAACGGCTTGAAGGGTTGTTGTGGATCTAAGCTTCGGAGGGTGACTGACATCGATAGAGAAATGAAGAGAAAACAGTTGTCTTAGTTTGGTATGGGATGCTTGAGATGATGGAACCTAGACAAGTTTTAATAATGGTCAGGATTAGGTGTTAAGCTATACTGTGGCTAGTTTCCTATTAGTGTTGTTAATTTTTAAAGCATGTGTACTCGAACTGAAGCACCAGATTTCTCCTTTGTTATGCAATATGTAGCTGATATTCATATTCAATACTTACATATAGATTAAACTTGAACCTTTTTTTGATAAGCTTCTGTTTTTCAACTAAAGTTTGTTACAATTGTGTATTTTTTGTGGCCTTCATGAAGATTGTGATGCTGTGTGCTTTCAAATTTACATTTTTTTTTTCTTTTCCCAATTAACTTCTGAATTAATTATTGCCGAAGATAGTAGAGATTATGAAAGAAATGGCATTTAAGCGATGTAGAGGAAGTTATGTTTATGCTTAAATCTTTGCATTAATAAAATGGAGAAATTTGCGAGATCCCTTGATTCTATTTTATATGCAGATTTGGTTGTTATAAAGATGGTATTTATTTCTGCCTTTGTACAGATGTTGATTATCATCTTACAAAAGTAGTTTGCCTGACTGATCTAGAGTTACATGGAATGTTAATTATCACAGATTTTGTGTACCGTTCCCTATTTCCACAGACATGCATATTGATTGGCCTGACTTGCATGCAGTTGATAATATTATTCATATGATGGCTTCATATTTGGCCACACATTTACTTGTTTGAGGAGTAAGTCGTTTGGTGGGTAGTTTTATTTGTTAAGATCACAGTTCATGAATTTTCTTGACTTAACATCATTGTTGTGGACACTAATTCATGTTCTTGGCTGAGAATCTATAATTTGAATGGTTAGCTTGTAGCTGTATGACTTCAAAGAGAGCCATATTCACGTCCTTGACTATGATATTTAACATGTTAGTCTTATTATTATATCATACATATAAAGAAGATCAGAATCCTAGTCTGACTTTTTTTGTCCACTTTTCAAATTTGGTTATCAGATGCCATAACTGTTACTGTTAATTATCATCTTCATTTCCTTTCTTTCTTTCCTTCTTACTAGGTGTAGACAATGATTTTAACAAAGCAGTATCGTTGTATACACTCCTCGAGTTGTCAATGCACAAAAGGGCATCTAAGTGAAGACGTGATTTTTTTAGTATTTCAACAGCTGAACTGGAACCCTAAGTTCATTGCTACTTTGTCCTGTGTGTGCAAATGGTTTGATGATCTTGCCAAGCGAGTGTTATGGAAGGAGTTTTGCCGGACAAGGGCTCCAAAGATGATGCTTGATCTGCAATCTAGTGGAAGTCACAGTGTTGATGGGAATTGGAGGGCACTTGGGAAACTGCTTATTTACTGTTCAGGATGTACAAAGGGTGGCCTGTTCAATAACATTAACATCCCTGGTCATTTTGTTTATAGGACTCGGTTTTCTAGGACTTCAGGGAAGAGCTTTCTTTTGCCACAATGCAGGACAGATGTATTATACGTGTCTGATCCCTGTGAACATCTTGACCAGGGGGATGAAGGGGATGTGGGGTTTTTTCGAGGAATTTTCAAGTCATTTTCCATGTCAAAGGTTCGGAAAATGCTAATTAAAAGGAAGGCCCAGCTTCACCCAACAGAGGTGTGTCCTTACTGTAAGGCGAAGTTGTGGAGTATGCAGCAAGCTGAAATGATACCACAGAGTGCCAGCTGCAGACTGGGTGCCTATGATGACTGCATTGAGTATTATGTGTGCCTCAATGGACACATGCTTGGAATATGCACTCTCCTACCTTTGTCTGATTCAGAAGAGGCCTCTGAGTTGGAATAAATGCAGGTATCCCCCTCAACTGAGGAATATAGTTTTTGTTAGATAAAATTTTGGGGAGATTTTGACTGTGGTCAAAGAGACATCTATTTGTCACAAACAATATGGTAATAATTTGTTAGACAGGATACAGTCTCTTTGTGGTCATGGAGGCTAGGAAGATGTATATGTTTCCCTTTATGAAATTAGATCTACGTGCAGATCATTTTGTTCAATAACTAACAGTAAGGAATTAAACCACAGCTTTGCTAACAAAGCATGCCTTCATGAATTTTGGTATTCTTACTCACTTGGACCTTATGATAAGAGTCATTTTCTTGTACATCATCTGTGGTGGAGAAATTCATTTGCGTTATGGTATGTTGTTAGTAGACTGATCTGTGTTTGGTCTAGGACATGCCGTAGAGCTGCCTGTTCATTCTACACTCTGCCTGTTACTGACATGTAAGGTATTTCATGTGCTTTTCCTTACCAGCAAAAATCTATAGCTTACAGAATCTTATTTTTTTTCTCAACAGTTGTCTAGGCCTGGGTTTGTTTCTTGTTGTGGACAGAGCAAATTTGGATGGAAAGTGATAGGCTTCCTGATAGCTTTATTACCCCGGAGCTGAAACCAATCATCACAATTTAAACTTCGATCCTGCTTCCGGATCCTGCTTAGGCCAATTGTTTCATAGAGAAGGGTTGGAGTCTATTACTGACCGTGGTTTAATCATCTGTTACTTATTGTGAGCGTGTGATACTGTAGTGTACATTTTATGTATTGCCCATATTTGTATTTGGATGGCAGATTGGTAACTGCAATAATTCACAGCCCCATGTTGTCAATGATCAGTTGTTTTGCCTGTTAGATTTTCTATGAAAATCTTAATATGATTTAGAAGGTTAATCACCTGTACATGTTTTGCATGAGCGATGTGGTCTTTATCAGCTAGGGAGAGATGACAGTCTATTTTTATTCTTGTTTCTCACTGTGGCGCCAGAAATGCATGATAGGAAGTTAGTTCATCTTCTCAATTTATGGCTGCGTTGCCCACCTCTGGTTGATTTTATGGGATCCTCTCACTTTAGGGCTGCCTTGCCTCTCTGGTTGATTTTATGGGTTGCCATATGAAAAGTTATTTGCTGTGTCATTTCAATTTTTAATAAACAGACGAAGAAGCAGTGTTTTGTTCATATTGAAAACAGAAGACCCCAGCTTTGCTTATGAAGAAATTTGTCTTTTTCCCCGTGGCCTAGCCTCGAGATTTATTTTCCTTGTTCTGGACAAACTGGAATGCAAGGCCCTGTAATTGATTAGATATGATTGATGTACCCGATTTCTTTAATCAGGATGATGGTTGTGAAATAAAGTTGCGCTTAGAAAGTTGGTCCTGAGTTTTCTTGTTGAGCATAAGATTAGCACAATTTGAATAAAGCAGGGAGAAATGAAAATGGTCTGTAGAAAGAGGCCAGCAGTTTGACTGTGATATCATGGCTGTAAGCCTGTGACAGGAAAATTCGCCTGCAAGAGCTCTCTCTTTCAGCCTCAGAATCGGAGGAAGAAAGAATACAATGGTATGTAACGGAGCCCTCAAGTTGAAGATATGCTCTCATGTGAATAATAGGACAAGCTAGCCTTAAAAATCACTTGTTCAGGAAATGAAGCAACAGAGGCCCTTGTTTACGAAGTGCATTTTTCGATCCTAGATGAGCAACCATAATAAGAAAGCATTAAGTTGATTGATTTTATAACACAACGCAAAACAAGAATTAAAATAAGCTAATAAGCTGCACGTTAGTGCAATAATCATCAACAAATCCAAAACAATTCGAGTTGAGTGGTGCAGGAATCTGTTACAAAATTCTATGAGAACCAAGCTTATATTATTATAATTCAACAATTTCTGAGGTTTACAAGCTATACAACTTTACTTGTAGGAAACTGTCATGACCGAAAAAAAAAAGTCTTGTCAGAATAAAGCTTATATAAATCAGTAACTACTGGACTTGTTGACATAATCTGATTACTGAAAGCAGTTGCAAGCACTACGGGTTGCTCGCTATCGGTTAGCAATTTCTTATTTTATTTTTTCGTTGTGGCCAGAATGAGCTAGCTCGCTCTTGACGCTTATGGTTAAGAATGGTATGAAACCAAGAGAGGATGCAATGCATGCGGTAACTGGTGCATGTTCAGAAGAGGGGAACTGGAACTTGGCTTTGAATGTCTTCCAAAATATGCTGAAGCAGCCAAATCTTATTGCCTGTAATGCGTTGATTAATTTACTCGGGAAAGCAGGGGGGGATCAAACTAGCATTTAAGGTCTTAAAAATTCTTGAATCTTGGGGCCATACACCTGACGAATACATTGCTTGGTGGCCTGTACAGAGCAAATCAACATGTTGATGCTCTGAGAGAATAAAAGGAAAACAAAGATCTCAATTGAATGAACATTTATACGACACTGCTCCGGTGTCATGCCAGAAACTAGGATTATTGGATAGAGCTCTTCAGCTTTGATGGCAGGTGAAGCTTCTGGACTTCAAGTTGGTGCTTGTGAAGTTGCTCAAAAGCCAAGAAGTTGCGTTGGAAGTAAATGAGCACATGGTTCACCAGAAAGGCACTCTAGACACATTTACTAATCTGTCATTGATTGAATTTGGGCATCTCTTTGGGATGAAGTGGAGGGAGTTCTAGATGTAGGTTTATTTCTGAACTTTCTATCCTTTTGTGCTGGAGAATAATCTCATACAAAGATTGATCTAGTCCATCTTCAAGCCTTCACTCTTCATGAACTCTTCCTTGCTTCTACCAGAGTAGCTGTGATAATTGACTGACCAGAAAGGTAAAGAATTAATGTGAATTCAGGTCCTTGTCTGTAACTCGGTAGTCCTATAAAGTTCAGAATCAAATGCCAAAGTGCAAAGTTTGGTCCTTCAAAACCTTACAGGTGGACCCTTACTTCTCTTTGGAAGAGCATTGCAGATGGTTCAGAATAACTGATAAATTTCAGTTCATCTCATCTGCAGCAAGTTCCACCAGATGTCTCCCTCTACAACGCTGTAGTTCATGGAATGTGTTTAAGAGGCAAGATTGAATCAGCGAAGAAGCTGTACACGAAATTGGTCTCAAACATGAGATGGCAAGACACGGGCCTTGATCCTACAGGAGTTGCGAAAGAATTCAACTATAAAAAGAGCAGGTTCTGTACCCGCCGTAGATATTCATATCCTCAGTACTGTAACTAGAAATCGAGGAAGATAACACAAATGATAGAGTTTACTGACAAAAGCTGTTCTGACCTGTTCAGAACCCACGTTACGTAGTTGTAGCATGATATGGCAAAGTAAATGAGCTGAGCCGTGTGTGGTCTTTTGGCATCTCTCTCCTCTTGCTTGATTCTATAAATGGAGGGCATTGGGAGTCAGAGGGCTGGCAAATTAACTCCATATTCCCCTGGTTGCTCATGTCCAAAGGGAATTTGTCTTGGCTGTTGTTTTTTACCGGTTCATGTCCTTCTTGATTGAAAGATTTGTATCATAGGCAGAGGGTTAATCATCTGGGTAATCATTGTAATTTCCACCCATCTCTTAATCATCTGCTGCTAATGAACACGATATCGTTATGTTTTCTAAAACCATGAATTTCTGATACAACGTGACGAATTCGAATGCAGAGACATACCGGCAGCAACACAGCCAAATTCATTAGGAATGGCTTTGTAAGAGCGACTTTTCCTTTGTTTTGTCCACTCCAAAATACCTCGCAAAGAATTCATTTAAATAAAAATACTGTCAATTCGTTTCACTTTTAAGAGTATGTATAACAACAGTTCTGGTCTGTCTAATTAGTATCATGTCGCTCTCGTGCGCACTTTAGACTACAAGAACACAAGATCACCCAAGCTTCACCAACCACAAAGGATTATAAATATGTTGTTAGGAAGTCAAGGCACCTTACAAAAACTCCTCGAGACCTGTAATTTTACACAAGATGGGAAATACTCATTTAGCATGAGTTATGAACCCTCTACCCAAAATGTATAGCACCTGTATAGTGTAGTGCGGGTAAAAACATTTAGACAGTCTGTGAAAAAGCTCGACTTTCTGCAGCTGCCTTATCTTCACTAGTTTCCAGACGCTTGAAAACTAGCTTTTGCTGGGGGAGGTGGCCATTAGCAAATGCTGTAACCTGCGTATCTATTGCGACAGAATCCTCATCCTTCAATTCCCCTCTCAAGATACCCTTGGCAAGTTCGTTTTCAACATGCTGCTGAATCACCCTTTTGACTGGCCTAGCACCATAGTTGGGATCGTACCCAAGAGTCCCTAGAAACTCTACAGCTGCATCGGTGACCAATAATTTAATCTTTCGGTCTGCAAGCCTTTGCTGGACACGTCCGAGCTGAAATGCACAAGCAAACATGGCATAAGCAGTCAGGAAAATGCATGAAAACAGGACCAACATGCAATATGCTACGTGCAGTGTAAAAAGCATAGTGAAGTTAGCATTGGAATTCAAATCAAATCACTCCATGATTATCCAATACAGAGGTCATTTCCCACGAGTCTCCATGAAGAATTGTAAAAGATCCAGCACATCTTCGCACACACACATCTACCAGGCTGCAAGATGATTGCAGTTAACATCTAGGATTCAAAACACAATTATTAATTTGGGCAGTCCGATCTAGAATGAACCAAGCAAGCTCTAACCATGTTTCTGTAATTATAGTTTATAACAAGTTGCAAAGACATTCACTGAAGAAAAATCATTATCAACCCAAACAAACAATACCAACATACCTGTAACCTGACAATACTGTTTATCTGATCACGATCCAGAGGCTGGAAAACTATGTACTCATCAACCCTATTCATGAACTCAGGCCGAAAGACTGATCTAGCAGCATCCATTACCCTCCTCTTAATTGTTTCATTAGCTACCTCCTTTGGCAAGTTATCATCTGTGTCGAGTATATATTGTGAACCCACGTTTGAAGTCATAATGATGACAGTGTTCGTGAAACTGACAGTGCGACCTTGTGAATCAGTCACCCTACCATCATCCAAAACCTGAAGGAAGATATTAAACACATCAGAGTGAGCCTTTTCTATCTCATCAAAGAGAATAACTGCATACGGCCTCCTACGAACTGTCTCTGTCAACTGCCCCCCTTCCTCATACCCTACATAACCAGGTGGGGCTCCTACTAATCGTGAGACTGAATGCTTTTCCATGTATTCACTCATATCAATTCGTACAAGGGCTTCTTCAGTGTTGAACATATAGGAAGCTAGGGCTTTAGCTAGTTCCGTTTTTCCAACACCAGTGGGGCCCATGAACATGAAACTAGCAATTGGACGGTGAGGATCTGAGAGACCAGCACGAGATCGCTGAATGGCCTCGGCTACTGCTTTCACCGCAGGGTCCTGACCCACCACACGTTTATGCAGTTCATCTTCCAAATGTAATAGCTTCTCCCTCTCAGATTGTTTAAGCTTCGAAATAGGAATACCAGTCCACTTACTAACAATTTCAGCAATGTCATCACCTGTTACTTCTTCTCTCAGCATGGACTTTCCTGACTTTATATACTCATCCAACTCCTTTTCAGCACTTTCAAGTTGGCGTTGCAGAGAGCTCAGGCTCCTATACTTCAATTCAGCAGCACGATTTAGATCGTACTCTCGCTCAGCCTGCTGAATCTCAAGATTTACCCTGTCAATCTGTATAAAGCAGAGGTATAAATTTTAGCTTTGAGATTGTTACATCAATATGCATTTTATTATTTATTTTTAAATGATTTTTGGCAAATTTGTTTTGATAATAGTTAAATTACATTGGAGGTCACACTTATAATTAAGTTTGTCTTTTTTAAACTTGTAAGTGTGGCAGTGTGCAACAGAACTGTCCTCAGAGTTATCTAATATATGCTGAAGGGAAAGTTTAACTTCTGACAAATATTCATGGTGAAAATATACCTCTTCTTTAATTGATTGAATGCATGTCATGACAGACTTCTCGTGCTCCCATTGCTCCGTCAGCTCAGCTTGTTTCTTTTTTAGCAGAGATAACTCAATATCAAGGCGGCTCAACCTATCTTTTGAAGCTTTATCTGTGTCATTCATAAGAGATAACCTCTCCATCTCCAGCTTTAATACTGAACGGTTGATTTCATCTAGGGCAGTAGGCTTTGAAGTAATTTCCATTTTCAGTTTTGCAGCTGCTTCATCAACTAGATCAATAGCTGCAATTTGAAAAACATGAGCACTTTGTGGAACTTGTAGTTCTTAAAAAAAAAAAAAATTGTACAGACACTTAGACATTGTACAAGTTTATGCTTTCCCAACAGAGAACCAAATATAGGACTCAATACAAATTTTATGCACAACTGATATCTCTTCTACATAAATTTAGCATATGATCATGAGGTTTAATATTAGCCATTGGCTGCAAGCACAATTTTGGAAGAATGACAAAAAGGTACAGAATTGTCACATTCAATCATCCAATACAAAATAAAAAATCTTTCAGCTTTTTAGGCTGTTATATATCTATGTGCATCAGTTTTACCTTTGTCAGGTAAAAATCTTCCACTGATGTAACGGTCAGACAGAACCGCAGCCTCCACAAGTGCACTATCAGAAATACGGACTCCATGATGCAGCTCATATCTTTCACGCAGTCCCCGGAGTATAGATATTGTATCCTCTACTGTAGGTTGATCAACAAAAACTTGCTGGAAACGACGCTCCAAAGCAGGATCTTTCTCAATATACTTACGATGCTCGTCCAGTGTTGTTGCCCCAATACAACGCAACTCTCCCCTGCCAAGCATGGGTTTCAAAAGATTCCCCGCATCCATCGCCCCATTTGTGGCTCCTGAGACAAGTATTACCATGTCATTATTGCTATCCAATGTACCATCAACAGCTCATTAACAAACCTCATTTCACATATTAGAACAGCCCCTAGGTCTAGGCCACATTCAAATTCTTTATTATATTAAGAATCACCTCCTTCCAATCTAACTTCATCCAAATTACAGGTATGTTTCACTAAGTAATGGCATTCTCAAATAATTACATTATTCTAATTAAAGAAAATTCAATTCATAAAAACATAAGAGCTCAAAGGAAAAGGATATAAAGTAAAAATATCTGATATGCAGCTTACCAGCACCAACCACTGTGTGAATCTCATCAATGAAAAGGATTATCTGACCATCTGAATCCGTGACTTCCTTAAGTACAGCCTTCAATCTATCCTCAAATTCTCCTCGATATTTTGCCCCAGCAATGAGGGAACCCATGTCAAGGGATATTAGCTGTAAAGCAACAGCTAACAAAATCATTACCAGGTTATGGACAAGGCAGCCCTTCCTCTGATAACATGGGAGAGGAGAAAGGAATAGTTCCAGTGAGTAGAACTTGAGATGCACACAAAGAATGCACCTTCCGGTTCATCAAAGCTTGAGGTACATCCCCTTCCACAATTCTCTGGGCAAGCCTGTCCAAAAGTACAGTCAGAGTCATCTACACAGTACAGAAGTAGACCACCAAGACGTCATGGAAACCTAATGTAGGCAGTCAAACTAGACAAAAACTATTTAAACAACCCCCTTGCAAACTCCCCACGGCATCCAGAAGCTCAAACCAGGTCCATAAAACAAACAATCCAGTAGGAGAGTGCTGATCCCTGCACTTGGGACTTGGCACATACTTGAGTACTGTTTTCATTATCTTAATATGTTCTATGATACAAGTAAAACATTGACATAACAATGAGTAAGTTTGTTTAAGCTGCAAGTCAAAAAAAAGTTCAGGAATAACAACTTATAAAGCCAATTGCTGGTTTGAAGTAAGCCAGAAAGTGGTCAGATCAAGAACCCAGTTTATCAGAAATACCCAGCATCATGGTTGATCCTACTCCAATTATATTGTTTCTATGAAGAAGCAAACACGTAACTGCTTACCCTTCGGAAATTGCAGTTTTCCCCACACCTGGTTCACCAATAAGCACAGGATTGTTTTTTGTTCTCCTGGATAGAATCTGGATGCATCTACGGATTTCCTCATCCCTTCCAATAACTGGGTCAAGCTTTCCTGCTTTTGCCATGGCTGTCAAATCTTTTCCATACTTCTCCAGTGCTTCATACTTCCCTTCGGGATCTGTAACAAACTAACAGCATTTCTGATATGCTTCATGCAGAATTTTAAACATTGAGAGAAACAAAAAGTTGAAACTATAAATCATTCATCAACTAATATGCAGTTAAATACATATATGCATGAAAAACTACATTTTATTAGTAACCATCTATCATATTAAAAATGGAGAAGTTTCCTTGTCCCAAGAACACTAGTTCAACCCAGATGACTAACTATTCCCCCCCCCCCCCACCCCTCAGCCCCAGCATATTGTTGCATTAAAAGAACCTGGACCATTTCACAGTTCAATCCCCCTTCCCCCAACACTTGACACACATGCACACGCGCACGCACACAAAAAGCTCACAGGGAAAGTATTCAACCTTGGTCTATAACTGATTGGCGCCCCCTAATGGATTCTACTGCAGATTTCAGAGTTTGTAAAGATATTTGGAAATTCTTAAATAATTGCTTCCCAAACCGTTGATCCTGAGCAAATCCAAGAACCAAATGCTCAACAGAAACAAATGAATCTCCATACTCTTTCTTGTATTCCCTGGCTCGCTGGATCAGGGTCTCCAAGTCACGCCCCAACATTGAACTAGTAGATTCGCTATGAACCTAGCATAAATAGACATAGAGACTCATAAAATGATAATGTGGCCATTGTAAAAGCTTCTGACACAAAATCCCAACTTGTCAAATTATTAGTTCACCGAATTGACTGGCGTAGTATATGATGGAATATCCAAATGATATGTAAGTCTGTATATACCAAAAATTGACTGTTATTCTGCTAGCTAGATTTTGTTTTTTCATTATCGTGCTCTCTATATAGCAGAAGCTGCTTCACAATTTCATGCTTTAGATTCAAATGAGGGTCCATTAACATATTGTGAGGTGTTTCAGCCCATTGTTTCCAGTACCCAAAACCGTGTTCATGACTTGAACACTAAGCTACTAAACAAGTGCTGGTCAGGTTTCCAAAGACATCCAATCAACGCCTTACATTGTATTGAAAGATTGGCCGCCTTAAAAAACACATTGCTTAGGAAGTTTTTGATAGTCAGGTGTCAAATTATTAAGCAACAAAATGGCATTCCGGCTTCCATCTTGGAGAATGATGCCAAAATCCTAGCTTAAACTTGAACATATAGGAATTACCTTGGGTTGGCGTTGTATAGACTTGTCGGTGGCTTCAAGAAGACGAGTATTATCAACCCCAACTTTGGAAAAGATGCGGCGAGCAAGGCCATTCTTTTGCTCCAAGAGGGCTTTCATCAAATGCTCCGTCTCCACTATCTGATGCTTGTTCTCTTTCGCCACATCTAGAGAAGATACAATTCCTTGCCATGCCATGTCTGTAAATTCTTGCTGCGTAACCTGTCAAATCTCCCAAACTCGTCACTCAAGAAGCTCTAGTTCAACATAATTTCAATATATAAATAATTGGCCATCATTGCTACTTTAGGTATTAACTTATCACATACCCTTCCATTAGAAGAAGCAGCACATCTAACGAAAAAGGAAGAGGGTTTAGCCCTTGTCGAAAAGGCACCATTTCTCTTGTTCAACTCCAGCGACTTCACAGAATTCCGCTTTACGGAGAAGCTTATAAGAGACTTTCGGGGTAACAAACCATTACTGATAGAATCTGAATAGAAAGGACACAAACTAAACGAAGCCGCCGTAGCGGTCGTGGTTGCCATACGGCGGAACAGAGTTACGAAAGAAAATTATACAAAGTGAGGAGATAGAAGCAGTTAAAGTGAAAGGAAAGAACTTTCTTATATATATATTTTTGTAAAAAAAAAAACAAGAAGAAGAAGAAGAAGAAACTGTTGGGTGGTACAGTAAGTAGTACTGTACTATCATCAACTATGTGTTGGTTTCTTTTAAAGACAGAAGAAGAAGAAGAAGAAGACGAGAAGATAGGGAAGGGGTGTTTGAGGCTAGCTATATTATAAAAAATAAATTAAAAAAATATTTATTAATATTATATATATATAATATTAAATATAAATATTTGATCATTTATTTAAAATAACTATACATATAGTATAAATATTTTAAATCTAATATCATAAACATATAATCATTTCTTAGTGTTTGAAGAACATTAAAAATAAATTTTTTATGGTATCTTAATTTTATAATATAATCTATATAATTATTGTATAATATAACATGTTTTTATTTCAAAAGTATTTTTTTTAGTAATATTATCTAAATTAAAATAATGTATGCATTGATATATCAAATTATTATATTTCTATATTGTATATTAATATTTTCTAAATAAATATATTAGTAATTTATTATTTTTTAAAGTATCTTATTAATATATCATTCTATATATATAAAATAATGAAAAAAATTTAGTTTCTAAAAGTGATTTTTAGTTTTTTAAATTGTAAAACACTTTCCTTCATCTAAAATTTATATTTTTTTTATTGAAAAATAAATTTTATTTACCAATTTTTTATAATATAGATAAACATGAAAAGGTAAAGAAAATATCTTTTTAAAATGTTTTTTTTTTCTCCGGCGGCTTAAACGTAGTTTTTGCCTCTCACGATTGTTTTTGAGTTTTTTATTTTATTTTGTTCGAAATTGGAACACGTGGCACTTTTTTGGTGCAAGGACCGACCGACTTATGGATGGATGGATACGATGGAGATGGTCTAGATAGGGCATTGGGCTCATTTTCAATTTTTATTATGATTTGGGCCTTTTTTATAATAAAGAGAGAGAGAGAGAGAGAGAGAGAGAGGGTGGAAATAGTTCTCCTCCGTTCACGTAAATTATGATGGTTCTCGTTTGAATGAGAAAAGTATTGCTTGCACTCGATAATATAATATCTATATAATAATCTTTTCTATATATATATATATATATATATATATATATATATAATTACAAAGAATAAATGCATTAAAATATTTGATTCAATATTATACTATTAACGCAAAACAGCCATAGTAATATATATATACACCCATACTAGTATGTATATCTTAACAGCCTTTAATTAAAAAAATAATAATATTGGTGAATTTGTTTTTAAATAAATTTATAAAAGATACATTAATCTCATTTTTATATTATTTTCCCATTTATTTATCATTTATCATGTAAAATTATAAACAATATAAAATAAGTCTTTTCAATCACTCTTAACCTGTATATTATTTTATCGGCTCCTTGTTTTTTTTACCATCAAAAATTTTATAATACTTAAAAATAAGCCAAAACTAATAATATTGAAATCTGAAAATAATATAATTTATTTAAACAATTAAACCTTTTTGTTTTTTTGTGTAAAATTTATTGTAAACAATTACAAATTTTACCATATAAAATCACGCTTACTTAATTAATGTCTTTAATAAATATCAATGATTCTTACTTAAATATTTTATTTTTATTTATTTTTAACACAAACCAATAATAAATAAAGTTTAATAAATTCACCTAGATAATATTTAATGGATGCTCGAAGAACACTTCAAAATGCAACTCAACAAAATCTTCTTAATCTCTATTCAAAAGGGCCGGTCTTGTGCAACTTGGAAAAACACCAAATTCTACCACTTGTTGTATTACGAATCTAAATTAAATAAGAAAACTCACTATATATAGAGAAACTTAAAAAGTTTCCACCAATTGAAATTTGATACTCAATACTCAACATTCTCTATTTGAACCGGATTTCACCATGCAACATAACATCCTCAAATTTTGATTTCTTTAATATTCAAAGTCTTTTGATTTAATTTGTTACCTATAATATCTAGGTTTAGGAAGATTAATTGATATACAATTAATTGATTTATAGTGATTGATTGATGGACTAGTTACCATTTTAGAGAGATTGTAATTATGGTCCAAGAGTAATTACATGATATAAATATGTTAATGCTTTGATTATTTAAAAAGAAAAAGACAAGAGCTTTCATTGAGAGACATGGAGACCATTTTGACATGATATCCAAGTTAAAATTCTAAATGTTATGCTTAACTCTTTGGGTTAATATTTTTTTTTAAGTCAAGTTGTGGGATATTTTTCTTGGGGTTCTCTCTTGAGACTATTTTTTTTCTTGGTTTGGGGTTATAAGCAATTTCTAGATGTAAAAAGATTATTTTGACACCAAGCTCTATTTTTTCACTAGTCCAATTCTTTTTTTTTTTAATTTATCATGAAAGAAAAAAAATTGTTTTAATGGAAAGAATTACCCAGTTTGAAGTTTCAATTCAAGATATTTATGAAAAGGAAAAGAATTATAGGTCATTTAGATGGGTCATTTAGATGAGTCATCTAAAGCTCTCACTAATCCTTAGGTTATTGATTCTTGGAAGAATAAGGATGTTCATGTTTTCTCCTGGTTATTGGGTTCTATTGAACCACATATAGTGAATTATCTTTGATAATTCATTATTGTTATGGAAATGTGGACTTATATTTAAAGAATTTATTCTTAAAATAATGTTGTCTAAAAATATCAATTAGAGTTAGAAATTGAAAACTATCACCAAGATAATCTTTCTAGTAAACAGCTTTATCAATTGGAGTTAGAAATTGAAAACTATCATTAAGGTAATCTTTCTATTAAACAACTTTATTCTAGTTTTCTTAATTATGGAGTAAGTATATTAGAATAGTTCATTCTATTGTTCCTAATAAGGCCTTAATGGCACTACAAGTTGTTCATCTTGAGAGCCAAAAAGATTAATTTCTAATAAAACGAAGACTAAAATTTAAGATTGCACGTGCTAGTTTGATCAATTAACATCATGTTCCATCTTTAGAGGTTTGTTTATTGGAATTATTACATGAAGAACAACGCCTATTCACTTAACATGGATTTAGTTTAGAAGTCATGATCTTTAAAATAGTTAATGTGACATGTGTTGCTCAAAGAAAATAAAGATTCAAGTCACAA
>Ga0325401_1002249_pt1 | contig 17046 bp, 9 predicted proteins | sample PopdelMetagenome_FD_205666 | JGI IMG/M metagenome (GOLD analysis project Ga0325401, IMG submission 205666) | Populus deltoides microbial communities from Bellville, Georgia, United States - Xylem-PdKOR-R2 | ecosystem: Host-associated > Plants > Phyllosphere > Stem > Wood/Secondary xylem | place...
CTTCAGAACATAGGGCTTCAGAAACTGAGCAACTCTAGGCAGTCTAACCGGAGGAGGAATAACCATCTGTGTCTGCAAATCAAAAGCGAATAAAATCATAGGTACAGAAACAAAAAAGATTTACATAATTAAAAAAAAAAACCTGAGTTGGATTATGAGATGAAAAAGCCACATCTCTGAAGTTTTTTCATCAAGAAAAATAGAATGCCTGACTGGTTAACAAACTACTAACTCCTGTGAAGCACAAGGACTAACTTAAAGCTGTGACTTGTGTCAAACCTGTGTAATTAAGAAAAGTATCATGGGCTAAGCTCTCTAATAGACAGTCAAAGACGAGTTTGAATACCCACTTGAGCTATCAAGATCTGAAATTGCAGGAGAATTGCTTTTCTAAGAGACGAGACATACGCTATTTGTACACTCAACTAATAATCATTCTACTCTTGCAACAAAATTTTTCCCACTGCCAAAATGAAAAGTTTATTCTAAAAAATTATGAAAAAGGAAAATCTTAACTCGATGTACATTGAAATAGGGTAGGCCAGAATTACAAGAGGCGTAGCTAGTGCCATCCAGGCCTCAAAACTTTACAGTCTGATATCAAGTTTTTAACAAATTAATTTAAAGCATCAGATGTGAACCAAAAATCTGTCAATTTCCATGTAATTGCTGTCACGAGGGAACTGTGCAACAGGGAAAGGTCTGAAATCACATGAGATTCTAGAAACATCAGATTGACCAATAAAATTGCAGTTCTAAGTTAGCAAACTCTACTGTAAAGTAAACCCAGGCTGTTTCATCAAGAGGATTTCGAGCAATTGATGACAATGGGATGAACGAGTCGCAGCGTGTGCAGTTTCAATTAAAAAGTAAAAGACTTGTAAGGGTAATTCATCCATAAACAATAATTGGTGCCTTGGAACAATAAACACAAAATTAGTGACCAAAAGTTTCCACATCAATGAACATTAACAGCAACCACAAAATCTAAAGCATTATCAAATTCTTAACAGGTCAAAATAACCAATACAAAGACTATAATAACTTCATCACAACTCAAATCAAATAAAAAAGGAGTCTTGTCATCTCATATTGCAGTTGCAGAGACCTTTTCTAGTTACACTACCAGGACTGAAATCAACTTAAGAATTACACAAACAAAGCAGAAACCTTTACATGTCCAAATCACTAAAAAAACATATGAGACCATCTGTACTGAAGAACAAAACCCCAAACAGTCAAAAACTAAAATTTCCAAACAAATGGCAGTAAATTCTTAAAACCCTTTTCATATCAAAACACCCGTTTCAGTTAAAGATGGTATCTTTAATAATATCTCAGTAATGGAAGCCTGTCAGAACTCACCGCACCGCATCACATAAATAAATAAACGGAGCCTGATAGAGGAAGGTTTAAAGTGGACTGTGGTTGTGCTTTATATGACCTCAAACCCAACTCCAAACTTTTTGGATCTTTATAATTCTTAGATTCGAATTGTAGGGGAGATGGCTGTGAGAAAATTTTGCAAATAATTTGTTTAAAATTAAGGAAAGAAAGACTATGAAAATTGTTATGAATTAAAATGTAATCATATTCTCGTTTGGATAATTCTATCTTTGACACAAATATCATTCTTGAATGAGTTTTTGAAGAACTCCACCACTATTTTTTTGGGACTAACAGTGGTAGTATATAATTAAGAGTCACTTTATTTTTGTGTTTTAATTTTTTTTTTAATGAAGTTTTCTTTTCTTTTCGTATAATTTTAATATTATTATGTTAAAAAATAAATTTTAAAAATAAAAATAAAAATAGTATTTTAATATATTTAAAAAAATATTTTAAAAAAGCGATTCCGTTCTAAGTAAATCCTATTATTCTATTAATGATTAATATTATTAAATAATTTTATCTTTGGAAATAAATGGTATTCACAGCTGGCTATCATCATTCAGCCACCAAATCACTCCTACATTCAATGGTGGACGGATGATGAAGCCAAAAATCTAATGATATCCATTTACTGTTGTTAAGGAAAAAAATTGAATTGCAAAAATCACAGAACCTTCGAAGAAGAAATTTCGTTGACGTTCAAAAATCAAAACAATTTGGTAAAGAAAATTTTCTATCAGCAATTTAGCAAGGAAAAAAAAAATAATCGGCAAATCTCATCTCACTGACGAAAATTCAGAGTGCAGAGGTACATAAACGGCAAAGAAGTGATAAACGTGGAAGAACACAAGTTACAAATAGACAAAAACTTTTAAGACAACATAACCACAACATCAACCTCCATTACAGGAGCTTCCAATGCTAAGACCAACCACATAAATACCCTCCAAGACCAAGAATTTCTCTTGCAAATAAAAAAAAAAAATAGACCAAAGTAGTTTTCTTACACAATCACCATGCTTTTGCACACACACTTCTTTGTAAGTTATCTTTTCATTCTTTTTTCCATTCTCTTTTTCTCATCATCAAAGAATCAAAGTGTCAATCTTTTTGTTTCAAGTTTGAATTTTTCATTTGAATTTGCAGCAGACTTTAAGAACTGCAAGAAGGGTTCTTGGAAATGTAATGAAAGGCAAGTGGGTTGTTGTTTCGTATTGAATTTGATTGGGTTTTTTTTTTTTTTTTTGTCTTATCACAGAACTGCCTTACGTTCATTTGTCTCATATGGGATTTTCTTATGATTGATATTCCTTGGTTTTGAAGTACTGTTCCCGACCTTGTTTTCGTAGATTCTGTTCAATTGAGCAACAAGAATTGTATGCCATTGAGAAGAGGCAAAAGGGTTGTTTCTTTTCAAGGCTCTGCTGTAAGATTTGTACAAACATCATACCGTATTTCACTGCCTGCTGGGAACGCATTTGGAAACCAAGAAAAAGTCTCTTCAAAAATTTTGAAAGACAAGAAGACAGTTCCTGATTCAGATCCTCCAAGTGATAGAGATGTTGATCTTTTGTACCAGTTTTTTGATCGAAGGTTTGAGCAATCTCAAAGAAGCTGTTTCTTTTCTTTCTTTTTTTTCTTTTTTTGAGCAAAATTGTTTCATTTCTTTGATTAGCTATGTCTGTTTTGTAACAAAATGTGATGTTTTTATTTATTTTTGCTATGTACAGCACCAAATTGGTGGTTTTGACTGGAGCTGGGATTAGTACAGAATGTGGAATTCCTGATTATAGAAGGTTTTATCTCTTCTCTATACTGTTCAATAAGCTTAATACTGTCGTCCAAGTCTATCATATCTACAAGATGTTTTTTTGCACTTTTAATATATCAGTAAGCAGTGCATTTGTAATAATAATAACAGAATGAACTCCTTGCAAGTTTGCTCAAGCTGCTAGTGGTCAATAACTTTCTGCTTTGGAATTGTGGCAACTATCGTTGATGATGGCTGAATTGAAGTTTTTTGATGCTTGCATTGAATTTATTCTCTCACTCCTCAACTCGTGCCCATGTTTGTCTGGTATAATGCCATGGCATGTTGTGATTCATTGATGAATCTTATTTTCTTCATCCACATTAATATTTAGGATGCACAAGAACTCCTTCACTGTGGATGGTTTTGTAAATTGTTCATTTCCGTGTGCTCTTCATGTGAACTGGGCTGCATGTTTGGTATTAGATAGCCATCAGTGGGGAAAGGCAAAGATTGCATATGGTTCATCGATCACATTAATACAAGTGGCTGGAGCCTGCTTTGATCTATAGTTGTCTACTCTTCCCCTCTGTTGAGTATATGATGATCTTCTTCTTTTTCCCTTCTATTTGCTTATGCATTGGCTATGTCCAAGAAGATAAAATTGTGTAGTAATTCAAACTGGTTATCCAATCTATGGGTAACATGTGATGTTTTATCTCTAGAAGCATTTTTGTTGAATTTTGTGGGGCCAAACTGATGTATAATGATATGGAATTTTATCCTGCTGCAGTCCAAATGGAGCCTACAGTTCTGGTTTCAGACCTATTACCCATCAGGTGATCTGAAGGCATGTTGTCAGATATCTTGTTTCTTCAGCATTTTTTTCAACATTGATAAGTGTTTAAATATGTTCAAGGTTATCAGAACCGAAACAAAGGAAAGCTACTAAATTTCAAGATTGCCATCTGTAATGGTCCTCTAATAAAGCTTCAGTTCTCCAGGAATTAAGCAATATGCTAGAGCATCAATCAGTGGCAGGATAGATGATCTTCTATTTAGACTAAAAGTTTTAGAAAATAGCAGCTTCTGCCAGCCCAATTTGACTAGGGCGTACTTAGCTAATCTCACATGATGACTGTATCAGTCTCTGAACAAAAATGACAATAAAATATGTAGACCAATTCATGAATAGATGATTGGGAATTTGCTGAGTTGATTATCATAATAGAAAAATCTAAATCCTTCACTTTATGGATCAATTAATCTCTGCCATTGAGATAATGGCATGACAGAAAAGAGATTAGCTATATCAATGTCTGTTCTTTTTTCCCTTTTTCTTTCATGCAATAGCTATGAGAGAAAATTTTAGAGTAATTCAAACTGTTTATTCAATGTAAGGTTGAATTCATTGATGTGGAAGCCATTTGCAAATAGATGAGTTCTATATCTTATTTTAGAATATTTAGATTCATGTTTGCAGCTGAGGGAAGTCAGTTGTTAAGTGAATGCAGTACTGAATATACATTATCTCCTAAACTTTTGTTCAATGAGACCATCTTCCTTTTAGACTGGCACTTGCCTCGTATATATTTTAGATGCCTATTGGATTTTAGTTCACTAAAAGGAATGCAGCTCGTACATGTTGCTTGATCCTATGATTAGCATTGTTAGAGCCCATTTAGTTGTAAAAAAATTAAGAAGATTTTTATCACAGAAGCTGGAGCTTGTTCAGTACTTCTTTCTTCTACCAAGGAAATCTTTTGTATTGTATTTTCACCCTGTACTTTCCAAAGATTGGTATAATTTTTTTTCCGATGCAACAAAAGTTTACATTGTTAACATATACTTGCATCTCTCCATGAACAGGAGTTTGTCCGTTCAAGTCGAACACGTAGGCGATATTGGGCTAGGAGCTATGCTGGATGGAGACGGTTTCATGCTGCAGAACCTAGTGCAGCCCATTTTGCTTTGGCATCTTTAGAAAAAGCTGGGCGGATTGATTTTATGATTACACAAAATGTTGATAGGTAACTAGCTGTTCATACCACTCCTTTTTTTCGAGAAACTATGAGGGTCTCATGCAGCCATAGACAAGTGCTATATTGACAAACTTTATCAAAATACTGTTCCAGACTGCACCATCGTGCTGGGAGCAACCCACTTGAAATACATGGAACTGTATACTCTGTGACTTGTCTAGATTGCAACTTTTCCTTTCCGCGGAGTTCATTTCAAGATCAACTGAAGGCCCTCAATCCAAAGGTCGGTTTTGTACAATTTACTGTTGCTAGGTAGGAAATATCCAGACTCTAATGTGTTATACAGCATCATGTCATCAAAGCTGATAGAAATTGTGATAAGGTATCCAGTTACTAAAATCTCAAAAGAGGTTTAAAGAGAATTCTCAAATGCCAAATGGATTTCACGAATGAGCTTTAGTTCCGAGAGATTGACATAAGTATATGCTGTACACTTTTAGAGTTAGAAGGCTTTAGATAAATGAGGTCTTAACATAGGCATGCCTTTTTTTCAAAGGTTTGGGGCCTCAGAATCAAGTACAATTGTCAGAAATGGCTGTTAGAACATGGATTGGAAACATAAGAATCTAAAAATGTAGGGCTTGAACGAGGGACTTGAGGTTCTGTCCAATAAAAATTGTGAAGGGATCCAGTTAATCAAACTTTTGAAGGGTTTTAAAGATATTTCTCAAATGCCAAAAAGGATTTTCAGGGATGATGAGGGAGCAGTTTCCGTCCCTTTTATTGGCGAGGTGATGGAGAGGATACCCATTTAAAAGGTGCCTATATAAAGGGGTGAATAGTAGGAGCTAAAACCCCTTCATAGAAAATATTTTGCATTTCTTAAATAATGTGAAAATGTGTAAAACCTCTTAGCGAAAAATTATAAATTGAATAGTTTCATGTAGAACAAAAAGAAAAAAAAATTGGTAACTCTCGATCAGGTTATCAGAAAATTCTGAAACTTTGCATGGAGACTTTTAATATGATTTCTTAGCTTGGGTTAAAATTTCAGAATTTTTAGAGAAATTCGAAAATTTGACGGAAAATCACAATTTGACTAATTTTATGTTATTGGATGTAATTTTAAATCCGACCATCAGATGAAGCTGAAATTTTATGAGGAACCTTGAAATATATTAAATAAAATCTAGTTAAAATTTTAAGATGAACGGAGCTCGGTAGTGCTATCAAAGAATAAGGACCATCAAATGGAAGCAAAAAGACTCAAGGGTAAAATGGTAATTTGTCATTAAAAATAAAACAAAATGGTTGGCAAGGTTACATGCAAAAATCACCTTTGAATTGCCTGTTTTCCTTGAATAGCTTTCTTTCCTTTTTTCTTTCAACTACTTAATCCTTTTTTAACCTGGCTGCAAATTCATTTTTTCATCTGGAATGTTATTTATGTTGTGCTAAGGCTGATTGAGAAAATTATTATGTAGTGGGCAGAAGCAATTGAAAGTTTGGATAATGGAAGTCCTGGATCGGAGAAGAGCTTTGGCATGAAGCAAAGGCCTGATGGTGATATTGAGATTGATGAGAAATTCTGGGAGGCGGATTACCACATACCTGCATGCCCAAAATGCAATGGAGTGCTCAAACCTGATGTAATATTTTCTTGTACTGGTTTATAATTTTCAGCTGCTATATCTTTGGAGGCTTTTAAATTCTGATTCCAAAACAAATGTTTTTGCTTTTCTTGTTTCAGTAACTGCTTATGTCTACTATAATTGATATATGCAAGCAATATCCATATCCATATTTTAGTTATCATTCTTTTTTACTGGGTTACTAGATGACCTGATGTATCTTCAACTGTGTAGATGTTGCAGAACCATGTGGTCATAAAAGACTGGTATAGTGCCATAAGTACATGGAATATCAGGATACAGGGAAATTATTTAATACACCTGAGGTTGTACTCCCCTTTCTTAATGAAGGTGGGGTCCGTGGATAATTTTCATGGTGGGTCCCATGTTTATGTGTCTGAGAGAGGAGTACAACTCCAAGTGTGTTGAAATTGTTGTTTTCCATGACCGGATTTCATCAAGTGCTATAAGATGTTAAAAGGAAATTTAAGTCCTAAAAATAAGGTAGACATGCATTGAAAATACTAAGAGTGGCATTGTCTAATGTTCATAGAAAGTTGTCATTGAATGGCTTTGTCTAATGTTCGTAGAAAGTCATCATTGAATGGACGTGATGGTCTGTAAACTTGGTAAGTTTTCTGATATCAGGTAGTACATGCATTATGCTTGGTTTTAAGACGGGGCATATATTTGTGACCATGTAATTGTTGCTTTGCTATTTCACTGTTAACAGATGGTAATGCATGTGAAAGCAGAATTCATGTACATGTATCGAATACATATCTTATACACTGTGCACCCAAGGTGAATCTGCCATTATAATATGAGTTTCTATCAGTATTTCAAGTATTCGCTTCTGCACATCATTTTATAGTCTTTCTTTCATATTGAATTTCATATACTTGTGCATTAAGTGCCTAGTATAGGTTGTTACAAAATCCTGTAATTTTATTTTATAGCTGTCTCTGAATTGTTCAGTAGAAGAAGGTTCATGGTGTGAAATAACTAAAAAATATCACATACATGATACAAAATGTTCTTAGGCTTTTCTTTTTTGAGAAAGTGGTCATATTTTGAGTTCATCTGCTGTAAATCTCATTACTAAAACCTCTCATGGAAATATTAATGATGACTTATCATGGAAGGCTTACTTGCTGTTGCATAGATTAACTTTGAATTATTTAACAAAGAAGTTGCAGTATTTGGTCATTCATATATGAGTGCTATGACAGTTTCTTCAGTGCACAAAATGAAATGTGGGCATGTATGCAGCACACATATAATCATTTTTATTCAAGCAAATGCACTCATGTATGATACAACAATAGCTGAGCTAAACATACAGGTAAAGCACCTTTTGAAATATTGGTTCTGAACATGGTAATCTGCTAATCCTGAAGGTTGTTTTCTTCGGCGATAATGTCCCCAAGGATAGAGCAGACAAGGCAATGGACGCTGCAAAAGGTTGCGATGCTTTCCTTGTACTAGGATCATCTCTAATGACCATGTCTGCTTTTAGACTTGTCAGGTAAATGCATTTTTTGTTCATTTCTCTATGACGGGAGATGACAAATTTTGATTGCGTAACAATGTTATGATCAGAGATACCTTTGTCTCTGGAAAATTTATGTCTTAGTTCACAGCTTCTTTGTTTCTTTTTCTTCCTTTTGATCTGGAAATAAATGAAGTCTCTCAAAATCTAAACTCAATGTTGATAATCAGGAAAATTCATTAATTGACGATGAGAATAGGACTGAGGATAATAACTGCCATGCATGTCTCCATGCAGTGAACAGTAGTAACTGTGAACAGTAGTAACTGAATGTAAGCCTGCATCCTCTGAAGGCTGCAATTAAGTCGATGGTCATTTTCATCCCTGAAGCATTATAAGTTCATTTAAGGTTGACACTGATGACGACTCCATCAAAGGGATGAATAAATGTCGCCACATGCATATTGATAAAGACTATAGCTTGAATCAAGACAACCTTAATTTCGTGTGTGCAAGGAATTAATGCTTGAAGTTGAAGTGGAATCTGGGATTTCTTTAACCTTTTTCTTTATCATTGTACCCAACTAAAACACAACTGACAATGAAGCAACCGAAGCATGATGTTTTTAAGACTGCTCAAGCTTCAATTGACAAGGCTTTTGATATCGAACAGAGCTGCTCACGAGGCAGGTGCTGCTACAGCAATTGTAAATTTAGGCGTGACGCGAGCTGATGATATCGTGCCTTTAAAGATAAATGCCCGATTAGGAGAGGTGAAGTCTTCTGAAACCAATTTGGGAACTATTTTCTTCACGTTATCATGTCTTGGCTTTATTGATCCTTGTTATGGGCTATCACAGATATTGCCTAGAGTACTGAACATTGGATCCCTCAGCATCCCTGCTCTCTCCTGATGATACGAGAAAGAGGTAAAATGAGAATACATTTTCATTAAGAAAAAAAGTTGCAATTTTGCCCCTTCCCTTTTCAAGCATCCCAGGGATCCACGTTGTTGTTAATGCAATGAACTATTTTATTCTGCCTTTCTTTTTCCAGGTGGGGATTGAAATGAGGAGGGGCAATGAGCCTTCAAGTTCTATTTAAACGTCATGATAGTTTTTTCGTTGGCATCGCTGCACCATCCTATAGAATGACTAGCGGAACTTGTTGATCAAGAGTCCCCTTGAGATTCTGAGGGCATATCTAGCTCAGGATTTCTCACCAATGTGAGTATCATATAATTGTGCACGATACATTTGTTTGGAGGCAACTTCAAGATGCCATCAAGCAAGCAAAGAATGGTGTATACCATTAACATTTCAATCGGTTTGTGGTCTTTCCAGTAAATTTATGATTTGATTAATTTTGTTTGCTGTATTGGGTATAAAATCCTGTTCATGTTGTAGCGTTTAAGGTGTATATGTATGGTGGATGACATGTTGATTTATTTGATGGAAAAGGATTCCAATGAACAATAATGGCTAATGTGTGAGCAGCTAATTCCCAGCACATTAATGGTTCCAAACTCTCAACCATCGCACATGCAGCAACTCAAGATTATTGAGATTCCCCCCCCCCCCCCCAGTTTTGCTTGTACTAGTTCTTCACACTTCCTCCTTGCATTGGATGAGTAGGGGTGGCAAATATGAACTCAGACCTGTAAATACAACCCAAATCCTTTTGAAAGATTAGGGTTATAAGTTTAGCGTTTCAATCCGAAGCCGGATATGATTTACATATAAAATAACTTGAATGGGTTGGATTAATTCTTGAACTTGTCTTTATATACATATGAAGCATTTCCATAAGTACTGTTGATTAAGTGTAGAAGGCTGAGTTTTAATCAAAATAGGATGCACTATTTGTATTGGTTTGTGTTGAATATGATGGTAAGATAAGATTTTTAATTTTATATTTTGATGTTATTTTAGCTAAAAAAATTAATAACTTTCCACTAATTAAATTTAAAATGTCATTGTAAGGTGACCTAATTGGAATTATTAGATAATCAAGATATCATATGATGTTAACCCTAATTTTTCCTTGGTATTGTAAATTATAATCATCATATCATATAAAATATTAGAAGTAAAAAAGCATTAATTGTTTTAGTGTTTTTAATTTAATTTTAATGGATATACAAATATGAGAACAACCTCTTTTATACATTATAAAATCTAAAAAAAAAACATATAAAAAATCTATAAATCAAGAGCATATAAAAACATAAAATATTAAATATAAACTCACCAAAAAATAAGAAGAAAACACATGTGGGCTACTTAATAAGTAAGCATTCTGTGTACACAATCAAACAATAAAATCTTATTAAAAGAGATGAAAATATCATAAAAAAAACAAATAAAAAATAAAATAATGAATTTAAATTGAGCAAAGCTAAAAAAACAAATATATTAATTGATACAATATTGCATGCTATTTAATCAATATAATAATATTGATCTTGATAAATACTATACCATTTTAAAAAAAAAAATTATTTGTTATATTTTAAGAAAGTAGTCACCAGATAGCGTATAGCGTGGAGGAAACATGTCCCTTATCATTTCCAGTTCTAATAATGGCATTGCAACTTGCCTTCTCTTTCCCAAACCACAATCCTTACCAACAGAACCACATGCTTAAACCCTCTTCTCTCAAAACCTTCAACATTTCAACTTCATCGTCTCCTTCAACCTCATTCTCAACCCCAAAACATTACCACCCACAAAGCACCAGTCACCCTCTTCAAGAAGCTTTCCGTTCAAGCAGTAGAAGAGACCTGAACCTTTCAGTTCTTGCTCTGCTCATAACTGGGTCATTACAAAACTTGTCTAACAACATCACTTTGGCTCAAGAATTGGAGCTTGAAAGATACACTGACTCCAAGGAGGGTTTCACTCTCCGTAGACCCTCTTCTTATGTTCAGGTACTTAGAACATCTGTGTGGACACACACGCACACTAGTTTTGAGTACAGAGTATGTGAGTGTTGTATAAAGGTTGCTGTTTTGAAAGAGTTTGGTTAGTTTTGTGTGAATTAGGTGGATAAAGCAGGGGCAACAGTGCTGTTTGAGGAGGCTAATAAGGGGAGTAACAATATTGGTGTTGTGGTCACCCCAGTTCGTTTAACAAGCCTTGGTGAATTTGGGAGTCCTCAATTTGGCTGACAAGCTTATTCAAGCTGAAAAGAAAAGGGTAAAATGCTTAACCCTGAAACTTGGTTATCTGCCTACACACATACTTCTCATGTTGTCTTTTGTCCTGCTTCTACATTCAGGGAAAAGATTGAATTTTCAGAGGATAGTGTTATAGGTCTGAGGGGAGAAATAGTTAAATACCTGTTTATCTTTATCATTGTGATCAGGAATTTTCTTTTATTGCCACATCTTCAACTGAATGATTGCTGGATAAAAAGTTTAAAGCTTTGGTAAGTATAAGTTCTCTTTTGGTACAGGAAAGCACGAAGGATGCTGAGGTTATTTCTGTGGCTGAGAGATCAGGCCATGGAGGTCTACAAGTGTATGAATTTGAATACAAGGTTGACAGTACTAGGGGAGGGATGAAGAGATCTTCTCAGCTGCATTTGTGTCCTCTAAGAAGCTTTACCTCTTAAATATTACCCACTCGGACAAGACAGAGAGCCCTCTTGAAGCTCATAACAGAACGATTTTGGAAGAAGTGCTTAATTCATTTGATGTAGCTCCAGTTACATGATTCTATAGCCCATTCTTTTGGGGCAGGTGCTTGATAGAGTAGACCTCTTGAATCTTCAAAGCTTAAGGTAACTCCAGCATTTGCCTCATACCGCAGTTATATCAAAACTAAGGTAACCAAAGCTGGCTGACTAAATGGCGTTGCATGAAGCATTCAGAAGTGAATGACTTCTGTTTTATTTCACATAACAAAAGTACATCATTTCAGTGCTGTACATTACCGCAACCTATTCGGGAGATGAGAGTCTGGCAGGGCTTCTTATTTTAGTTAGGCTTCTGTATTCAGATGCTCCCACATTTATGTATGCACTTTGAAAAAAAGTTAAGTTGACAGATCTATGAAAAGTTGTACTTTATTGTTCGTTTTAGTCTCTTAGCAAACAAAAGGATATCATGCTCCTTTATTTTTATAATTACAAGAAGATATTTTCTGGAAGAAGACTGATCACTGTCTCTGCATATTTCATGTAACTATAGTGCATTCCAAGTGTAATACCGATGTAGCTAAGCCCAAATATCACTTTGTCATATGGATAAAGCTTCTGGAACTTCTGTATTACCGATAAGGGGATTATGCTTTCGTTTTGGCCCAATTCAGAAGTTTGAGCATCTCATCTTAACGGAGTGCTTTGTATATTCAGGTTGCATTGCAACACTGTATAAAACTTCCACGGAAGGGCTCTATATGACAGAGAATTGATCATCTCTTACTTTCCTTTCAAGGTAAGGTCTAATGATCATTATATGATATCCCCATCTAAACATTCTTTACAAAGATATGAATGCTGTCAGTTGTCCCAGGAGCTTAGGAAAGTTGAAGAGATATTATAGCTGTTCAATTTGTTTATTTATTTTCGAGATACCCCAGGCTTATGCTTGTTGGTCTTTGTTATTTGTAGCACGATCAGTTAGTTTATGGGCAATTGTTTTAGAATGAGATTGAGATTGAGTATCTTAATGTGAGTCTTGTGGTCCTGGAAGTTTCAACATCCAAAACTGAATTTTTCTTTTTCACCTGGGCGAGATTCAGGCGGCACCTCTGAAAACTTGGAGCATTCCATCTACAGGCTAGGTCATTCTCAAGCCGTCTTAGCAGAATATTTGCATATTGCCTTTGACATGTTGAAAACAATTCTCAAGAAGCTTTGATGAAAAAGATGCACCTTATCTTTTCCTAATAATTTAAAGGGTTAATGACTCAATCAGTTCTTATAAAATGGATGGATTAGAAAGTTAATTTATATTAAAGATAAAATTAGCTCAATCATGGACATAAAGACAGAATAGAAAAATACCTCATTCTATAAGCATAGACTGAGATATTAACCCTGATTTTAAACCATGACTGAAGTCTTGGTTTGCCCTTAGCATCCCACCAAGGGAACTTGGTGAATTGTGCAGCTGGAGAGATGTAATAAACTCAGCTGTCTTAAAGGGACTTTAGGTGCTACTGCTAGATGATTGTATCTGTTTCAAATACTGAGATGGATTGTCTTTGCATGGTTGCAGCTTTTTAGGTGACCTTTTGTGGTTCTGGTGAAACGGGGCAGGCAACACGAAGTCTTGTTTTTGTGCGCGTGTGTGTACGAGTTGTGGAATAAATCGAATCCTTAAGAGTTGAAAGTGCATGTGTTTATTGAAATTCTATGGGAGAAGAACAATTCAATCGAAAGCGAATCTATCGACTATGAAAGATATTTAATCAAGTGGGACTTGAATCTGAGAACCCAGCTTTCAGGGATTTTTTGATAGGTCCCCTTACCTAACTATATCCATTCACAAAGTTTGAATGATCAATGCTTTAAGTCCGTTAACTGAAGTCAAACTTCTGGAAGAGAAACTACTAGTGTTCACATGTATCCACCGCCTGCCATCTCACTCCATGTTTTGAGAAAATCTGTCCAGTCTTCAGATATGTAAAGATGTTGCCACTATTATTTTCATCATAGAATAGAACCATTCTACGGTGAAACTCATCTTGATACCCCATATATATAATAGAAGAATCATTGAAAGAGAAATGTGAAACCGGATACTAGGATGCGTGTGAATAAGGAATATGCGGCTGTTATTATATTTGTTTGGAGGGAATCAACATAGAAAAATCAAGCATGACAACAGCAAACTTGGACTTAATACTTACATTAAAAGCCACGAAGATTCATGGTATAAAGCAAGCACAAGCCAACCCCCCTCTCTTCTCTTTTTTTGAAAACTTCGGTGAAGGGAACCACTTGTATAACTAGTTCTGTCTTGTTTTGAACCAACTTCCGGGAGATAATATCTTGATGCCAAGGAGTATAGACAACCAGAGGCAACACAAGTCCAATAAATGGATCCTGGGGAGAAGCGGCACAATGAACTAAGATACAAGCAAGAGCTCAGAAGAGATATTGTTCTTGAATCTGGAATCCCTTGCTGTATTGTGTTTTGCTCTTCTTTTGTGCGTGGCTGGTGGTTCTTTATTATTTCTTGTTGAAGGAATGTTTTTATCTTAACCTTTTGATGGGATTTTATTAGATTTTCTTTTACATCATATATGCAGATGTACTTATGGTGTTTTTCCTTTTATATCGCAGACTTTGTTCAAAACTCTTGCAATATCATTCTCAACAATGACCCTTTTCACTAGGATTACTCCTCCTTATGGTTCAAGCCTTTTATATGCAGGTCTGCAAGTCTAGTCTGGTGATGGGTTGTTGTTATCTTTCTTCACCTGGTTTGTTGGTATTGCAATGGCTTAGATCTGCTCCTCTTTTCAAGCTTGTTCCTTCTAAAATTCCCTGTCCCTTCTTAATGATTCTATGTTTTAGTTGTTGTTTATGCAATTTTTTTCTCAAATCAAATTCTACATCTGTGAATTGAATGCTGCTACTGCAAAAATCTTACTAGTCTAAGAGAATATACATGGGTGATAATTCTTAAGAGGAAAATGATCTCCTTAACTGGAATATTTCAAGCAGTAATCTCTCAACACAAAACTGAATACGTTATCTAAAAGTTTCGGGAATCTAACATTCTCTTTGTTTCAAATTAAACGGAACCGGATCTGTCTATCTCTGGGCCGCTCATTTAGCTGGCCCCAGATTGGGTCCATTTGCATCATGGTGTTGTGCTTGGCTTGAGACCACAGGGCTAGTTGCAGGCATCGGTACTCAGGTAGTTTTCTTTTCAGTGGACTCTCACCATTAGAGAATGAGATTCAGACGTTGACTTCTTTTACTTCGAAGGCATATGCTGGTTCACAAAGTTTGCAGAGTATCATCCTATTATCCACTGGCACAAATAAAAATGGAGGATATTTTGCACCTAAATGGTTGTTCTTATGCGTGTACATTGGTCTCACGTTGATATGGGCAGTGCTCAACACATTTGCATTAGAAGTAATAGCCTTGATCGATGTAATTTCCATATGTTGGGGTAAAATCTAATGCTTTTTGCTGCTATATTTTTTCCTTTTCCCCTTCCTCTCAAGTGCAAAAATAAAAACTATTGATTGTGATTTCTTATGATAAGTTATTGGAGGACTGGTTATTGTTATAATGCTTCCTTTGGTGGCACTGACGACGACAAAATCTGCTTCATATGTGCTCACACATTTCGAAATGGCACCCGAGTCGACAGGAATATCAAACAAACCTTACGCAGTCATTCTATCTTTCCTTGTTACTCAGTATTCCCTATATGGATACGACGCTGCAGACCATCTTACTGAAGAAACTAAAGGTACATTTTGCGATTCTTTCTAACATTGGAATCATTTCAATATTTGGCTGGGCTTGTATCCTGGCCCTTACTTTCAGCATTGGGATCATTTTGTTAGTCGTGAAGTATTACAACTTCCCTTCCAGTTCCTACTTATTTTACTCTTTTTAGTACCCTTTATCTGTTCTTTTCCACTTGGGCACTGTAATATTGTGGTCTTTATCAGAAGTTATTTTACTTTAGACCCACCCTCAAGAATTTTCTTGGTGGGATTTAACTGAAGTCTAAATTCTACACTTGCAACTCTTCTTCAGGATTTTGGCTACCTATATTACCCAAGAAATGAGAATGCAGGTGAATTGTGCCAGCTCAAATACTCTATGATGCATTCCATGGCAGACATCATAATTCTGCTGTAGCAATCGTTTTACTGTTTACCATATGGGGCTCAGTTTTCTTCAGAGGGCTCTCAATCACCACCAATGCAGCTACTGTGGTAAGCGGTTGATTCCTTGGCCTATAGCTTTATCAAGAGTCAAGACTTCACAGTGAACCTATTTGACAGCTTCGAAGCTAATCTTACAGGATTGCATTTTCACAATGATAGCCGTTTCTTTCTGTTAGAAAATTTGGCATAAAATTTGCAAGGATTGGATCTGTTATCTCACACCTAATGCATGTAGCTTTGTTTCCTTCAGGTGTATGCGTTATCAAGAGATGAAGGAATTCCCTTTTCGTCCATCTGGCGAAAAATCCACCCAAAGCATAAGGTTTCCTCTAACGCAGTGTGGCTGTGTGCAGCCATCTGTATTCTTCTTGGACTCACTATCTTGAAAGTCAACGTAGTCTCCACTGCCATAACTTCCACATGTACAATTGGATGGGTTGGAGGCTATGCAGTTCCAATCTTTGCAAGAATGGTAATGGCCGAGAAGCATTTCAAAGCCGGGCCCATTTTACCTCGGCAAAGCAAGGAGGTCACTTTGCTTCATTGCCTTTCTGTGGATTTGTTATACCTGTTCAGTTTTTCTTCTGCCAACTTATTACCACATTTCCTGGGATACATTCAACTATGCGCCGGTGGCTTTGGTCGCTGGTTTGATTTTGATAAAGCTTTGGCGGGTGTTGGATGCAAGGGAATTGTTCAAGGGACCTGTTAGAAACATTGATATTCCAAATGGGAAGTTATAAGCTCTATCACTAATTCAACCTTGGATGTTTTTATTGGAACACCATAGTTTCAGTTTCTCCTTTAGATACATTTGTTCGGTTATTTTCCCTTTAAAAGAAAAGGGGTTTTACGATCTCTGTTAGTTAAATGTCACCTGTTCTTTGATTCAATTTGGTGGAGCATGCAGCAGAAGGTTTTCTAATCATTT
>Ga0325401_1002253_pt1 | contig 17026 bp, 11 predicted proteins | sample PopdelMetagenome_FD_205666 | JGI IMG/M metagenome (GOLD analysis project Ga0325401, IMG submission 205666) | Populus deltoides microbial communities from Bellville, Georgia, United States - Xylem-PdKOR-R2 | ecosystem: Host-associated > Plants > Phyllosphere > Stem > Wood/Secondary xylem | place...
CCCCGAACAACCCCGCCGAGGTCCCTTTGCGCAATCTCGATTTCAGCTCGTGGCATGCCATTGTCACTACCCTGCTCAGCTTGGCGGTGGTCACGATCATCGGCGTCGGCATCCGCCTGCTCACCATGGTCACGATCCAGCAGCGTCGCGAGCGCTTGAACCGCCAGATCAACGAGCGGCTGCGGACGCTCATCGCGGCCTATAAGCTGCTGGGAGGGTCGTTCACGGGCAACCTTGCCGTCGATCCTTCGCATCGGCGCGATCTGCGTCGCCAACCGGCACCAGACGCGGCCGGGGCGGCGGTTGCCTTGGATCTAGGAACGCCCGATGCTCCCGGCTCCGATCGCGCACGCCGCATCCGCGACGCGGTGGAGGCGGCCTTGTCGGATATCATCCTGCTCGGGACGGAAGAGCAGGTGCGGCTGGCGGCCCATGCCGCTCGGGAGCTCAGCGCCGGCAAGCTCGTCCACACGCATGACCTGGTCGTGTCGCTGCGGACGTTCATCCGCGACGCGCTCGATCTCGATCCTGTTCCATCAGGCGTTGTGATCCCGGCGCAAGGCCCGACACGTCCGACGACCGCTGGCGGACGCGACAAGGGCGACAAGGCCGACGCACGCCAGGGAAGTGGCGGTGGAGGCGGCATGGGCATGGGTGGTGGGAGCATGGGCGGCAATCTGAGCGTGGGCGCCGGCACGCACCATGATGACGTTGATGGCGCCGTAGCGTCCACTCACCACCGCTGACCTGAGATCGCCTATAGACCGAGCAACCGATTGCGAGTTGTGGTGCACTGTCCACCATGGCGAGGGCATTGCGCTCGAATAACCCGATCTCGTTTGGGAAAGCCGAAGAAACCTGTGGCGGTGCCGAGTGGCCGCGATACCGTCCCAACCCACATGAACGAGCGACCGCAGTTGGGACGTGGAGAAAGGCCCGGGAACGTCGTCTTGTGGGTCATCACCGCATGTGCATCGCTACTTGGGGCGCTGATCATCAAGCGATCCGCGGTGGATGTTGAGGGAAACCAGAGCCACGGCATTGGGATCATAGGTCATCCCCGCCAGCGTCCCATCCACGATGCGGGATACAATCTCGTCAACGATGGGCAGCGGCACCAGAAACCATTCGCGGGGACGGACTGGCTTGCCGAAGCGATCGGGTATCTCGACGTCGAAGCGGACGTGGTCGAGGACGCGGTGGATCAGCGCCTCCAGCCGAGGGCGGTTGACGTCGTACAGCTTGTAGGTGGCGACCACGTCCACGCCGGCAAGGACATAGGTCGCGTCGTCAGCGGCACCGGCAATGCGGGCCTCGACTGTTCCCCCAGTTATACCGATCTTATGGATGAGATCGCGGTGCGCGGCGATCGTCGGGTGGGTCGAACGGCTGCGCAGGACGTAGAGAGTCCCGGTCGGCAGATGATCGGGTTCGACATCGGCCGCCTTGGCGTTGTCGAACAGCGGGCCGGCGGTCGGTTCGGAGATCCGGCGGCCGCCCTCGTCCTTATATAGCGCACGCTGGAGGGAGCGAAGCAGCAGGTCGCTCTCGGTCCCGTTGGAATAGACAACACGCAGGCGGGCATCAGTCTCGCCATTGGGCGCCTCGATCGGTTCGCCCACCTCGGCCACATAGGCCAGCTGGCCGCCGACGATGAAGAACTCGCCCTGCTTGATATCGGCCTTGGACATGCCGAGGTCGCGGACGAAAGGCCGGGTGGTGCGGGTGCCCGACTCAAGGTCGGCCTGCACCTGATCGAATAGTGGCTTGAAGGTCGCGAAATCCTCGCAGCGCCTTGCGCTCGCGACCTCCTCGGCGGCCTTGCGGTCGGTATTGGAGCGCACGTTGCGCAACTGGGTGATGTCGCTCGTCGCTTCGGGGTCAATTCCCAGTTCGGCCAGTAGCGCGCTGTCGTCGAGATCGTCGATCGCCCCGACATCGGTGGTGTTGCTCAGCAGGCCATGCACGTCGATGTCCGCCAGCAACTCGCGACAATCCGACTGCGCCCGCAACCGGTCGAGACGCACCGCATAGAGCCGCTCGAAGATATCGCGGCCCTCGCCATGCTGTGGCGCGCGGCCATGTTCCTCGTGGAAGCGGACGATATCCTCGAAACCGGCGATGATCCGTTCCTCGCGCGGAGTGCGGGCGCGGACCTTCTTGGGCGTGAGGTCGACGCCCAGTTCGGCGAGGATGTCGTCGTCGGTCATGTCAGCCATTGGCTGCGGCTCCGGCGGCCTGCGCCTTGGCGCGGTAGCGGGCGAAGGTGGCGACGCCTTCGGCCAGCTGGCGCTCCCACGGATCCTGTGCCGTCACTTCGGGCGCGCGACCACGCTCGCGTTTCCACTGGACGGCGCGGATGGCGAAGGCGCGGGCCTCCTCCTCAGTCAGCGTCGTCTTGCGCGCGCCGATCGCGGCCTGCACCTGACGCAGCGTCGTTTCGTTCATCGCCTTGGCGAGGATCGCATAGGCCGCGTCGAACGGGTTGATCCGGTCGATTAGGTCGATATCGAGCTCCCGCACGTTCATGAATTTGCGCACGCCGTCGACGAAGCTGGTGTTGACCTGCAACTCGCCGGTGCCGTCGTCGGTCACCGTATCGGTGACGATCTTTGCCGCCTGCTGGGTGATGTTCAGCGCGGCGATGGCGTGCTGGCGGATCGCCTCCTGATCGGTCTCGCTGAGGTCGGGATAGCGGTCGCGGACGATCTTGCCCATGCGGACCTGGGTCAGCTCCTCCGGAACCACCTCGGGGTCGAACAGGCCGCGTTCGATCGCCTGCTTATCCTGGATGAAGCTGGTGATGACCTCGTTAATGTCCTCGGCGCAGATGCGCTTGCCCTCGGTCGAACTGGGCAGCACCAGGTCCTTCAGTTCGAAGTGGAACTGGCCGCGTTCCTCGTTGAACCCGACATTGGTGCGGCCTTCCTGATAGCCGTCGGGACCATAGTCGAACCCGTCCTTCGGACCAGCATCCTTCGGCGTGAAGTCGAAGCGGGGCGCCAGCACCTGTTCCATCAGCAGGCTGGCGGCGATCGCCTTCAGCGTGTCGTTGACCGCCTCGGCCACCACGTCATCGGCGGCGGCGGGTTCGGCGATCAGGTTGGTGAAGCGCGCGACCGTCTTTCCCGGCGCGTCACGGGTGGCGCGACCGATGATCTGGATGATCTCGGTCAGACTGGAGCGATAGCCGACGGTCAGCGCGTGCTCGCACCAAATCCAGTCGAACCCCTCCTTCGCCATGCCGAGCGCGATGATGACGTCGACATGGTCGCGGTTGCTCCGCGCCTCCGGGCTTTTCAAGGCCGCCGCCACGCAATCGCGCTTTGCGGGATCGTCGTCGACTAGATCGGCGACCTTGATCGTCGTGCCCGCCGCCGTCTCGATCAGGTGGAAGCCGGTCGCGGGATCGGTGCCCTTCCACATGCCGAGGTGATCCATGATCTCCTCGACCTCGCGGTGCTTGTCCTTGGTGCTTTCGCGGCTGTTGACGCTGGGGATGTGGACGATCGTCTTCACCGTCGGGTCGAGCAGATCGTTGATCTTGTCGATATAGCGCCCGGTGTAGAAGCTGTACGCGATGTCGAGCGTCTTCAGGTAGCGATAGCCGTTGAGCTGCTCGTAATAGGTGTAGGTGACGGTGGTGAACTTCGCCTCGTCCTCCGCCGACAGCACCGCGACCGCGTCGCCGCGGAAATAGCTGCCGGTCATTGCGACCAGATGGACCTTGTCGCGCGCGATCAGCTGGCCGAGCTGCGCGCCCAGCCGGTTCTCCGGGTTCGCCGAGACGTGATGGAATTCGTCCACCGCGATCAGCCGCCCGTCGAAAGCCGCGATACCCAGCTCGTCGATCGCGAAGCGGAAGGTGGCGTGGGTGCACACCAGCACCGTGTCTTCGGACGCCAGGAACTCGCCGACCGCCTTCACCTTCGACTTGGCCACCTTCACGTCGTCGGCGCCGGGCGTGTTGCACAAATTCCAATGCGGCTTGACCGTCCAGTCGGCCCAGAAGCCGTGCGCGGCCAACGGCTCGTCGGCGAAGCTGCCGCCGATCGAGCGTTCGGGGACGACGATGATCGCCTGCTTGACACCCTGGTTGGTCAGCTTGTCGAGCGCAATGAACATCAGTGCGCGGGACTTGCCCGACGCGGGCGGCGACTTGATGAGCAGATATTGCTCACCGCGATGCGCATAGGCGCGCGCCTGCATCGGCCGCATGCCGAGTTCGTTGGCGCTGGAGGACGCGCCGGTCTGGCCGGTGACGAGGCGGACAGCGGGGATGGATCGGTTTTCGGTCACTGCTCAGCCTTATCGTGATTGTCGACGAAGGCAGCGATGGAGCCGTAATGCTCCTTCACCCGCGTCTGCACCTTTCGCATCATCTCGGACCCGCGCTCCGCCCACCCATGCTGTTCGAACATGGCAGCGAAGCCGCCATATCGTTCGGACGCGATCCGCGAGATGGCCTTGGCGTCGCCACCCGGTTGGAATTTGCTCATGCTGCGGCCTCGTCGGCTGCAAAATCAAACTGCTTACGCAGGAAATCAGCGGTTTCCTGATCGTAGATTTTACAAACTACGTTTTGGTTAGCGAAGATGCCCGAGAATGTCTGAGGCTCATCCCGCCCGAAGGTCTTCAGCCATTCGACCCCTACGACGTAGGATGCCATATCTGGATCGTCTGCGTGATCCGTCACGTACCAGCCGTGGACCTTCTCAGGCAAACGCTCGCCAGATGGTAGCACGAAATCGCTAGCCAGCATCTTCGGCGTCGTGACCCGGCCGTAGCCAAGATAGCCCTTATGCTTCTGATAATAGAAGATCGGCGCCCCGATTTCTAAGCGATCCATGGCGTTGCTGTAGCGACGCCCGCCTGAGGCCGTGAAGAAACCGTGGGCTCGCAGCTCTTCCCACGGCCGGTCGTCCTCGGCCCCGCCGGTGACATAATAGAGTCCAGACCAAGGCGCCCGCGCCTTCTTGACCGCACGGTCCTTCACCTCCTCCTGATCCAGCAGGCTGTCGGTCGTCAGCCATTCATGGCCCTGGTCTCCAAAGATGTTGAAGAAGCTGGCATTGATGCCAACGTCATGCTCCTCGGACAGATACTCGATGATCCGCTTGGTCGCCTCGTCGACCTCGCTCGCCACCACGATCATCTGGTGCGAGGCGTTCAGCGTATCCGGCACTGCCTTGCCATAGCGGTCGCGATACAGGTCCGGTAGCGACCGGCCGGTGGCGGTGCGGACCAGATCGTGGACGTCCTTGGTAGTCAGATGCCGCACCCAGGACGCGTAATCGAGCACCTGCCCAACGATATCCCGAGGCGAGCGATCCCGCTTCAGCTCGATGACAATGAGGTTGCCGTCCTCGTCCATCGCCAGCAGATCAATGCGCCCGCCATGATCCGTCACGACCTGACGGCCGATGACGAACCCGTCGACGCCGACCAGGCTGAGGTCGCGTGCCACCCAATCCTCGATTCGGCTTTCCAGATCGAGCGGCTTGCGGCGGCTTTCGACCAGCCCTTGTTCGGTGATGCGGAACAGGCGGGTCATGCGGCTTTCTTGCCCTTCTTCGGCTTCGGCTGGTTCGCCGTCATCTTGGTGTAGAGGTCGAACAGCTTTTCCAGCCGCTCGGTATCGTTGCGGAAGCGGCGGCCGATATAGATGCGCTCCAGGACCTCGTCATTCTCCTCATGCGCGCGGCGCAGGTCGTCCGGCATCGACTCCGGATCGTAGAGATCGGCGATGGTCGCGGGGAAATGCGCCTCGCGCGCGAGCAGGATGTTCTCGGCCGTGCGGGTTAGGTCGGCCTTGTCCTGTTCGGTGAGCCTGGGGACGGGGAAGGTGTTCCAGCCCATCTTATTTGAGTAGCTATAATCAGTTTTCATTCTACCGGATACGGACGCTATCCACATTAAGTGCATTCTTGAGCTGATAATCGAGAAGTTCCATGTCGGCGCATCATAAAGAGCATACGACTTATTCGTCATAGAGCAGGGCGATGATATTAAAATTGGAGTAAGATATTCCCGATTTTCGGAGCTTATGAGTGGAACTCCAATTGTCAGGTTTTTTGCTGCATTCATCTCGCGAAATTGGTGGGAACGGCTTGCCATCGCATTTGTGCCGACGTCTTGGCTTGCACACCGCATCTCACGGACCAAATCAATTCGTCGAGCAATCGAGTAATTGCTGAGTGCCTCCTTGAGATTTTTGTCTTCGATCCAAATACAAAATCGGGGGATACCACTGACGATCTCGGCCGATCCAAAAAGAGGACGCATGAATTTCTCCACTTGGTCGCCTGACAGGCCCAGATGCGAAATTTCCGACTTGTCTAGAATTAAGTGCCCGCCGTCGTATGGAGCATTACCCAACGCCATTTCAGACAATCCGGATATAGACTTTGCTTGTCGTTCGACTATGACGTCTCTAGACGGGATAAGGTAGGCGTTTATGTTATCAACAAGCTTCTCTTCGATGACTCCCTTTCTGTCCGTCGAGTAAAGTGACTTCAGGCCAGAACCGCTTCTGGTCAGGCCTGCAATCGTGACTGTGACACCAGCATTGTGTGAAGCCAAGTTGCTCCACTTGAAGGAGGTATAGGCAAACTGTATGAAATAGCCCATGCCGAAGATCTCCGGCCATAGGACAGGCACTTGCCCTCCTTGAAACAGGGAGTTCGTAGTCACAAAGGCGAAGCAGCCGTTCGAACGGTCGAGAAACTTGGCCGCTTTGTATGTCCACCCAGCGACATAATCTAAGGTCCCAAAGCTAACCTTCGACCGGGAGAAGCACTCCGCAAGATCATCCTTTTGGGCCTTTGATTGGTTCTTTGTGCCTTTGTATGGTGGGTTTCCGCAAACGTATATTTCCCCTCCCACGCCACCATCGGGGCCGCTTCCCACCTCCAATCGCCCCGTCGGTCCGCCAAGGCCTTCCTCCTCCGTCCGCCCTTCGCCCACCGGCGGGCATACCTCCGACCAATCCAGCCGCAGTGCATTGCCGACCGTGATCTGCCCCGTCTTGTGCAGCGGCAGCACCATCGCACGCGCCTCCTGCTGGCTGAGGTACAGGCAGTCCGCCTGGAACTCGGCGATCAGCAGCGCGAGGCGGGCGATCTCGGCGGCGAAGCCCTTGATCTCGATGCCGTAGAAATTGCTCAAGGGGATGACGCTGCGCCGGTCTTCCAGCTTCAGATTGGCCTCGCCGCCCAGCCGCTCGACGATCACCGCCTCGATCGCGCGCATTTCCTTATAGGCGATGACCAGGAAATTCCCCGATCCGCACGCCGGGTCGAACACGCGGATGTTCGCCAGCCGCCGCCGCAGGTTGCGCAAGCGCTGGCGGCTGTCACCCGCCGCCTCCAGCTGCTCGCGCAAGGAGTCGAGGAACAGCGGGTTCAGCACCTTCAGGATGTTGGGCACGCTGGTATAGTGCATCCCCAGCTCGCCGCGCTCGCCATCGTCGGCGACCGCCTGGATCATCGAGCCGAAGATGTCCGGGTTGATCTCCTTCCAGTCCAGCTCGCCCGCGCGCAGCAGATACGCGCGCGCGGTGCGGCTGAAGCGCGGACTCTCGGTCGCGCCGGTGAACAAGCCCCCGTTCACATAGGGGAAGACGTCGGCATAGGGCCGAATACCCGCTGCGCGACGATAGCGGTCGTCGAGATTGCCCTCATGCGTGACGGGCGTGTCCATCGCGCGGAACAGCTCGGTCAGCACCTCGTGCGTGTTGCCCCATTGCTCGTCGCCGCTGCCGTGCCCGGCATGGCTCATCTGGGTGATGGTGGCGGTGAACTGGTTCTCGCGGAAGATGCCGGTGTCCTCGGCAAAAAAGCAGAAGATCAGCCGCGCCATGAACTGGTTCAGCCCGTGCCGCCGCTCCTCGGTCGCCCAGTCCGGATTGTCCTTCAGCAGCTCGACGTAGAGCTTGTTAAGCCGCCCCGTCGCTTTGACGTCGATGGGGTTGTTCTTGATCTCTTTGACCGTCGAGATGCCCGCCAGCGGGAGGAAGGTCGCGAAATGGCGCGGCAGGTCGGCGTATGAACAGGCGATGATGTCGCCGCCGATCAGATCCTCGGCCTCGACCGTCTCGCCATCGGTGGCGAGGAGGAATTTCGCCTTGGCGCTGGCGGTCTTGGAGCTGGCGCGCAGGGTAGCGAGCGTAGCGCCGACCTGCCCCGCGGGCGCGATGCCGATATGGATGTTGTTCCGCTGCAGGACGCCGCGGACGTCCGACTGGTTGGTGCCGTTCTTCGTCGCGCGCAGGCGGTCGACGGTCGCCTTCTTGGCGCCGAACGCGGTGATGAACTGGAACGGGAATTCGGCGGCGTCGAACGGCTGTTGGACGAGGTCGGATACGGCTTCTTCGATTTCGACGGCGTTCATGCGCTTCGACAGGTCCAAGGTGCTGGCCCGCATCGGCGGGACTGAGTGATCGGGCGGACGATAGAATACGTCCGCCCGATAGTCATGGGTTGTGTGCGGCGTCAGGCTGCGGAGCGGATCGCCTTCATCGGCATGGCGTCGGCGTAGCTGCCGCCGGCGGGAACGAAGACGGAGCCGGGAAGCTCGACGCCGTGGACCCGTTCGGTCACTTCTCGCCAGCGGCGGTGAGCGCGCTCGATACCACGCTTGATCCGGCTCCGCGGCGGCAGGGCCGACGCGGTCAGGACATTGCGGGGACCGACCGACCAGCGGTGCGTGTCCGTCAGAATCTGGACGGACGTGCCGTCGCTGGCGAGGTAGAGCTGCACGCCGGCATGCCAATCGACGTGGAGGGTAGCGCGGGTGGCGAGCGAGACACCGATCGGTCCGTCGGCGATGGGCAGGTCGAATTGGACGAGGATCATGTCGCGACCGATCTCCTCGACGATGGCGGCGACTTCCAGCGCTTCGGCGAAGTTCTTGCGCCCGCCGGAGGCGAAGGCGATCGGATTGGCGACGGGTGCATATTCCGGATAGCCCATCGCGACCCGCAGGCCGTGCGTCCACGCCTGCATGATGTCGATTGAATGCTGCTTGGTCATGTTGGTAATCTCCTATGGGGCCATCGGCCCGTTCGGTTCTTTTCCGCCCCTTCACAGAGGCCATCATCCCCGCTCAGCGACAGGCCACCGGTGCGAAAATTTCTGCCTTGCGGGCTTCTGCGGCGAAGGCTGTGGTGAGCAGGACGTCGCCGTACCGCTGCCAGTCGGCGGCGTAGGCGCGGTGGGCGCAGTGCTCGGTGACGAAGCCCGTCAGCCGTCGCGTCGCCTCCAGGACGGAGGCGGTGCCGCCGGAAAGATGATGCCAGCGCATGAGCAGCGCGGCTGTGGTCAACACATCCCCTTCGCAGACCAAGCGGACGGCCGACCATTTCCCCTGCTCCATCAATCGGGAGACGAGGTCCGGGCGGCAGGTCAGTTTTGCCGGGATCCCCAGCCGGGCGGCGATCTCGGCCAGATGAACAGGTACTGCCCCGCCACACATCTCGCCGCACAAGTCGAGATGCCCAGAGGCATCGCGGCGCCAAGGCGACTGTAGCGCCGTCAGGCTGGACGGCAGCCGCAGCCCGGCATCCATTGCCCCGATCATGATTTGCGGCAGGTCGGTATGGAATCCACCCCACGTCACGATCCGGACGTGACCGAGCTGGCCCATATCGGCGAAGAAGGCTCGCAAGGCAGCGGCCTCGTCCTGCTCCGGCAGACCCCGGGTTTCGAGACGCACCGGGCGTAGGCCGTCCTCGGCCTCTGTCATCACCAGCCAGCTCAACGTCGTGATGCGGTGGCAGGGCCAGCGCGGGGTTACGCGGGGGTCGATGCGCTGGTCGCGCGGTGACAGATGCCCAGCGTCGGCGGGAAGGAAGCGTTCGCTCGCCTGATAGCGGGAATGTGCTGCATGGTCATAGGCAAGCTCGGCATCGAGGACGACGACGAAGCGGGGCGATGTGCTCTTCCAGAGCGAGGTCAGGTCGTGGTGCATGGTAGTTCTCCGTCGGACGTTTTCGCGCCCGCATGTCGAGGGAAAGGGAAGGTCAGCGGGCGGCGGGCTGATCGGCGCGCCAGCGATCGAGCGCCCGCAGCGCGGCCTGGGCGGGGTGGTCGGCATCATCGAAATCCCCGAAGCCAGTTGCCCAGGTCCGCCAGCCGGCGATGGCCTCGCCGACCAGTTCGACTGCGGTGGTCACGGGGTCCGGCAGCAGCACGGTCGGCATCGCCGCCTCGCATTCGTCGACCGGTGTCTGCGGCGGGCACACGCAGGGCATGAGGTGCGCGCGGGCCTGACGAAGGTGCCAGGTGTGACCCAGCGGCAGGGCCCTCCATCGTCCCGCGGTGTTGGCCGCAGCCGTGACGATCTGCGGATGGCGCGCCGGATCGGCGAGCGCGAGCAGCCGGCGCGGGACGGCGCCGAAATTGTTCCAGCTGATTACGGCACCGGGCGATGCGATGTGCGGTTCCAGCCAATCGAGGAGATCGCGGACGGTGTCACCTTCGGTCAGACACCGGGCATCGCTGGTGAAGCGGTGGTCACCACTATCCGGCGTGACGGTAAGCACCCCAATCCCGGTGAGGATACGGGCATCCGGTCGGTGGCCGGCGGCAGGACAGGCGCCGATGGTCCGTAGAGCAAGTGCGATCGAGGCAGGCGTGTAGCCCCGCGCTTCGATCGATAGATCGATGAGAGACATGGAAATTTCCTTGAAGACAGGCCGCGATGCGGCCGGATGGAATCAGTCGGCGACGGACAGCAGGTCGGCGACATGGGCCTGCGCGGCGGGATGATCCGCCTGTTCGAGCCAGGCGGCGAAGTGGTCGGCGATGGCGCCGACGATGCCGCGCGCGATGGGGTTCAGGACCGCTAGGCGGCGGATGATCAGGCGGAAGGTCGCGAGCGCATCGACCTCTGCGTCGTGCGCAATCCCACGCACGTCGGAGCGCATCCAGTCGGCGAAGCGCCGGCCGGCGTCCGCAGGCGCACACAGGATTCCCGAACGGGCGCAGGCTTGCTGGAACGTGACCGGTTCCCCGTCGGCACGGGCGATGAGATCGAGCGCATATTGCTGGCCGCAGCCCGCGATCGCGCGCAGGACCGGGGACCATTCGGCACCGGGCAGGCGGTCGAGCGACGCGATCGCGTCGTTCAGCCGGAAGCCGGCGATCGTTCCCCCTTCGCGCATCAGATGCCGGTCGAGCCAGAGCAGCACTGTGTCCGTGGGGTCGGACGGTCGCAGGATGCAGCTGTCGAGGCTGAAGCGAACCTGTGGTCCTTGCAGCATCGCGGTCAGGACAGCTGCCCCGACGGGCATCTGCCGTTCGACACCGACATGATGGCCAACGTCGAGTGGCGCGATGTGAAGCGCGGTGATGATGGGTGTAGGTAACATGAGACGATGTACTCCGGACGCACGCATGCCCGCCGCCCGGTGATGCGGACGAACGGATAGGCATGAAGGCTGGGAATGACCGGTGCGATGGACCGGTCGACGATGAAGAAGCCGAAAGAGGTCAACCGGCGGCTGCCGATCTATTTTTCCTTTCTTTCGAATTCTTCGCTCAATCCGTCGTCACGGATCAGCGCCAACGACGCCTTTTCCACGCCGCCAGCATGGCGGCGCGTCCGACATCACGCGCGGCGTCTGGCTGGATCGGCATTTTGTCATGGCGCCGATACCACGCCGCTATTTCATCGTGTCGAGGTCGAGATGTTGGCGGCCGCCGTATGATAGGAAGACCACCCCCGGTTCACCGGATCCCCGGGTGCTTGGTCGATCGGCTCGCAGCGCGCTGCAAGTATCGTTGATTTTCGGCCGCCTGCGCGGTTGCCTGCGCCAATATCGCGGGCCCCAACCGCCCCAACTCGTCCGCCGCAACGTTGTCATTGAGCGCTACTGCTGCACGTCGGTTTCGCTCGGCGACCGTGATGGCGCTGCCGCGCCCCAAGTTTGCATGATGCGCTTCCCGCCAGCTGAGGATCAGCGGATGCGTGGCGACAGCCGGCTCGATCGCAGGGCTTGCGTTTGCAGGCACGGGACGCAGCAAGTCTGCTACATTCAACGGGGTTGGTGCTGCCGGAGGTACGACAGGGGCGCGCGCTTCGATGTCCCGAGGAGACCGATCATCCACATGCGGTGACGCGGTCATATCTGGTGGAGCAATCAGCGCGCTCCGCTTGTCCTGCGTTTGGCTGATCCCGTCCAGCCGACGCTGGGCTGCCGGCTGCTTCAAATCGTTTGCGCTGATCCCCAGCCGAGCCGCATCAGCAGCGCGTACAGCAAGACCATCCTCCTGACGCTGCACCGCGATGCCCGCCCGTGAGATCTCATCGATCGCGCGATGGACCTGCGGCGCTGCCTGTCGTGTCGTCGCCTGGTGCGCCAGACCCGTTTCTCGGGCGGTGCGCAGTTGGTTCTGAACGCTGGGGTCGGCGATGTAGCGGCGCAGACCGTCCTGAAGATCCCCGTCGCGATGTGCCAACGTCCACTTGCCATTGGGATCATCAGGGATGGTGAGAATCCTCGGCGTGGCTTCAACGGCCGCGACGATCCGGCGGATCAGCCGGTTCTGTCGGTCGCGGACACGGTCGAGTTCCTTTAACTGCTCAGGTGACGCGAGGTGAAGCATCCGCCGGTCCAGATCGTTGATCTTGAACGGTTCGGTTCGATCGTCGCGCCGCACGATACGGCGACGGTTACTTTTGATGCGTGCGAGCCAGTCGTCGACCTCGGCGCTTGCCAGCGTTTCCGTGTCAGATGGTCTCTTGACCGAAAGAGCAGGCGAAGGTGCAGGTTCAGCCGTCACGATCGGTGGAGGCGTGGCATCGTCCACCGTCCGATCCTGGACGGCGGCTTCCTGCATCGGCGAGGTGACGGTCATCGCGACCGCGTTCACGGCGTGGGCGCGAGTCCAGACCGCTTGGTCATGAAGGATCTTCAATTCCGTCTCGATCCGCTCCCGGGCGATCTGTGCATCCGCCATCAGCCCATGCGCAAATTTGACGTCGGATGCGAAGGTCCTTTCGAGTTCGTCGAGATAGGCGTGCGCCTCCTGTTCCCGCTGCTTGAACTCCTCGTGCCGGCGGTGATGCGCGGGGTCCTTGCCGGCCGCCCGCTGTTTCTCGGCGAGGTCGCTGGCATGACCGCGCATCTTTTTGACGGTCTGCTCCCCGTTGCTCCGTGCCATAGGGTGAAGAATCCGGACGAGAACATCGGCGGTGCGGGCTTCCGCCCGCCGCTCAGCCAGTTCCCGCTCCAGGTCGGCGAGCGTTGCACGCTCTTTTGGCGTCTCACCGACCGTGATGCGCAGATTTGCAACCCGCGCTTCATCGTCCTTCTCGATCTCATCATGCCGCTTGAGCAGTTGTACGAGACGCGCCGACCAGCCTCTGCGAGCATTCTCGACATCTCTCGCGGGTGCGCCACCACACGCGGCAAGGAACGCCGGGCGACGGGCAAGGTGATCCTGGGGCTCGGCCTCGATCCCCATCGCCACATAGGAACGCGGATCGTAGCGCCGGGGCGATCCGATCGCTTCCAGTTCGACGTTGACCGCGGCGGCGAACCGCTCTCGAATCTCCATCGGCCAGTTCCTGTGCGCGACCTCGGCACACTTTTTCTGGCGATGCGGATAGCTCCGCGTGAGATTGCGCGATGAGGTTCGCTTCTCCTTCACGATAGCAAAATCCCATTCGCCATCGATCCGGTCGCACGGCCGGTCGTAATAGAGCAGGTGGAAATGCCAGTTGCGATCGTGGTTCGCGGCAGTCGGCGCGTGCAGGGCGACATAGTAGCGCAGCCCGTGTCGCTCGAACTCTGCCGCCAGTGTCTTCAAGACCCGCCGGCATCGCTCAGGACCGAATTCGGCGGGCAGTTCCCCGGTGATGCGCCGTTGCACAATGCCGCCGCGCCCTTTGCGCAGATGGATGAGCCCGCCCTGATCGTGCTTGCGCAGCCACGTACCGCTACCGGATATATCCGCGTCCACTTGAAAGGGGTGCGTTTTGCTCTTTGGACTGCCCGATTTGTGCACACGGTGCGCCTCGGGGTTGGTCAGTATGGCGTCGATACCGGCCTTGAGCCTGGGCGGGATCGTTGCCTCCTGCATGAGGGTCTGCAGCCTGACCCGGTCGATCGGATCGACCAGACAGATGCCGTCGGGATGGCCGCGGTCCTCATGCTCAAGGACAGTGGCGAAGAAGTCGGCGGGATCGCCTTCGATGTTGGTCTCGATGATCGCGGCGCCTTCGCCGTCGAGCGCCACCGCCGTGTCGCGAGCAACATAGCCGACATGCGCGATGGCTTCATGCACCTCTGCCGAAGCCTCGACCGCGACCGCCTCCTCACGGCCGACATAGCCGACATGCCCGACCGGATCGGCGGCGCGACCGTCATTGGTGCGGCATGCACCATCGACGCCCTTGGTCACGGTGGTCAGCTCGAAGTGGAACGACTGCTGCCCGTCCGTGGTACGCGGGCGCCCAACCGGTGGGCGGGGCATATGGAAGCGCGCGGGCGGCAGTCCTGGCGATGGCCGAGCGGCCTGCTGGGATGTGACATGGCGCGCCGGCTCTTGCATTGGCCGTCGGCGCAACAATTTCATGATGTCCGTCTCGCGCCCGGTGATGTCGTCGTCGGACGTGAGCGAACGGTATCTCGCCACGGCATCGCGAGCGCGCGCCGCCTTCCTGGCGCATAATTGCGCTGGAGGCTCGAAGTCGAAGGCGATCTGCGATGTCACGATCGATAGTGTCCAACGGACAATAACCCGTTGCAATCGTTAAATTATCGCCGCCGAGACTATGGTTTATAGGATGAACTGGAATAAAACCGGCGTATAGCCGCCACCGTCGCTGGTGACGGTGATTATCGCGAAGCGACCGCTCGCTAGAGCTTCCCCTTTATCGGGTGTGATGCATACCCGATAAAGGTATTACGCAACTTGGAGTTGATGGGGATAGTTTCCCCATTACTGAATTTTGAGTACGTCTTTATACGTATTTTCGGGGAAGCCTTGCCGGGTCTCCGGCAAGGTTCGAGATATGATCCTTGCCTGTGAGTGATAGGTCATTGACGAGCACCGATCCCCAATATTGGGGATCCCGTCCGACCGCTTTGGCAAGGTTGGGTTTACGAACCTTGCCTATGATCGAGGTCGCCTCGGGACGCCGGTGGTGACGATGCGAGGAATCGGATGCTGGATGATGACGCGGATGTTTGGCGCTTTGCCCCAGACACGTTGCTGAAGGCGCTGGTCCGGGCTTGCGAGGAGCACGGCGACCGGCTGGATGCAGAAATCGACGCCCTGACCCGGCGGGGGGATGCCAAGGCGGTTCGCCAGCCATGGGGATCGAGCACAACCGCGAGCGCGCTCAAGGACCCACACCCGACGATCTATCGGTTGCGAAATGAGCTGCAAGCCGAGCTGCCCGCGACGCTGGGCAAGCTGCTACGTCTGGCGCAGCTGGAGCAGCAGCGGCAATATATCGAGCGCTCCGGAAAGAAGGCGAAATCGCCAGCGGAGCAGCTCGCCGAGGATTTGCCGGCAAGGATCGTCGCGGCGCTCGCCCGCGAGCGCAAGGCTGCCATGCCGGCCGTCGGGCTTTTCCATGCTGCGTTCACGCGAGCGCGTGAAGACGGGCTGATCGACGAGGACGGTGGATCATCGATCGCCGACGCCGCCGGCAGTCCGGTCACTGCGTTCACGACGGGATTTGTCCTGCCGCCAGCGGACTTCGAGAAATCAGGGCGTCCGATCCCGCGCGTCTATTGGGATGCGGTCCGCGCTTACCCGTTTCACTGCCCCTTCGATCTGCCGGTGGCGAACGAGGGCACGTTCGAATGGGAGGACGATCCGATGCCGCGCTTCGGCAGCTACGATCTTATGGTTGCGCGGGATCCGGCATTCGCTTTTTGGGCGAAGGAAGCACAGCAGCGGTTCTCCAATTTGTCGATCCACAGGCAGATGATGATGGATGTGCCGCGGGACGCTGACGAGGAGACATGGCAGTGGGCCGGCCGCGCCTATGCGGAGGTCACCCTCCAGACCGGCGCGGATATGCCCGACCATGACCTTTCACGGCTGGTCGACCGGGATTTCGACATTGTCCTGGACGACGAGCGCGGACACGTCTGGTGGCAGTGGGCCGAACGGCACTGGGCGATCCGGAGCTACCTCTTTCAACAGCACGGCTACCAGGCAACGGACGATCCATTCGAAGACGACCTCGTCAACGGCTGGCTACTTCTGCTGGTCGGGCGGCACACGACGGACGAGTGGCTGCAACCTGCATGGTTGCGGGCGCGCCTGTTCGACTGGCGCGCCCTGCCACTATTCGCCGCACCCGTTCCGGCAGTTCGATACCTCGTGCCGAGAACCGCGTTAGCGTCGGATGAAGTGGGGCCTCCTCCCGCGAGTTGATCTGCCGTGGCGTCAACGAGCTTCAAGTATGCGCCCGCGACAGGTGATCCGGCGATCACACCTTGCGACGGGAGGCGCACCCCACCGACGAGCCAGTCCGCGAACGTTCCTCCAGCGGCAGAAGGGCGAGCGGTGCGCGGGCAAGATGTGCCGTAACGTTCGGCGTCGCTTCGCACATCAATGCGAGCCGCTTTTCGAGGATCGCGGCACCCCCTTTGGCGAACCAGGCCTTGCTATAATTGCGCGGCCCCGTGCCCTTGCGGGCATGGCCCATGATGTCATCAACATGGATCTGCTTGGCCCGGGAATCTTCCAGCGCGCTGCCCCCGGAGGTGCGCATGGAGTGAAGATCGGCGCGCTTGCCCAACGCGGTGCGGAGCAACGGCGTGATCCCGTCGACATGGGCAAGTAGATAGCGGCCGCACGTCGCATAGAACCGGACGCCGCCACGCTTCGCTAGATCCCCGCGATACAGCTCGGGAAACAGCATCTTGTGGCCTTCGGCCTCGATCGCGGCGACATACTCCTCGAACCCGAGGCGCAGAATTTCCGGATGCAGCGGGATGACGCGATGGCGCGAGGGGCGTTTGAGGCCGGCCGCCTGGATGCCATCCTTGCTCTTCGTC
>Ga0325401_1002255_pt1 | contig 17020 bp, 9 predicted proteins | sample PopdelMetagenome_FD_205666 | JGI IMG/M metagenome (GOLD analysis project Ga0325401, IMG submission 205666) | Populus deltoides microbial communities from Bellville, Georgia, United States - Xylem-PdKOR-R2 | ecosystem: Host-associated > Plants > Phyllosphere > Stem > Wood/Secondary xylem | place...
GCCAGCCCACCCAACACTAGGTGCTTTACTTCTGCTAATTCTCTACACTTATTTCGCTTACACCATGAATCAACTGACAAATGCCATGCAAAGCCTGCTCTCCCAGGCATCTACGGAAGTATCGCGCAAAGAATTTCTGCAATACGCTGGTCGGGGGCTAGCTGCGGGCATGGTAGGCGGGTTGATAACATCGTGCAACAGCAAGCCAGGGGAACCAACGACGTACGCCGGGGCGGGCGGCCAGCAGGTACCGTCGTCGGAGCCCGTGTCGCCGCCCGCCAAGGTGCCCAGCGACGTGGAAAAGCCGATTGAACTGGAAGCCTGGAAGTCGAACCTCGATCGGCAGTCGCCGCCCACGCCCACGCCGCTGCCCCCCAGCGAGCGGGTAGGGTACGCGTTGGTAGGCCTAGGTCACTTGACGCTGGAAGAGCTATTGCCCGCTTTTGGGGAGTGCAAGAAGTCGAAGCCGGTGGCGCTGGTGAGCGGCTCGCCTGAGAAGCTGCAAAAAGTAGCCAAGCAATACGGCATCAAGCCCGAAAGCTGCTACAGCTACGAGAACTACGACAAGCTCAAGGACAACCCCGAGGTACAAGTCATCTACATCGTGCTGCCCAACTCCATGCACGCCGAGTACACCATTCGGGGGGCGCAGGCCGGCAAGCACATTCTCTGCGAAAAGCCCATGGCCAACTCCGCCAAGGAGTGCGAAGCCATGATTGAGGCCTGCAAAAAAGCCAACCGTAAGCTCATGATTGCCTACCGCATTCAATATGAGCCCTATAACCGCATGGTGCGCCAGATGATACAAGCAAACCAATTCGGCAAAACCAAGCTGATGGACGCTTTCAATACCCAGAGCTCGGCCAACCCGCGGCACTGGCGCCACAAGAAAGACCTAGCCGGCGGCGGCGCTCTGCCCGATATTGGGTTGTATTGCCTGAACACGGCCCGCTTCCTGCTCGGCACCGAGCCCACGGAAGTATCGGGTTACACCTATAGCACGCCCGGCAACCCGCTGTTCACGGAAGTAGAGGAGCTGTGTTCCTGGCAGATGCGCTTCCCTGAGGGCATTGTGGTGAACTGCGCCACTCACTACAACGCCCACGACTCGCGCCTCTACCGGGTGATGGCTGAGCGCGGTTGGCTGCACCTTGATCAAGCTTTTGCCTACCAAGGCCAGCAGCTCAAAACCTCCCACGCCGACGGCATGACCGAGCGCACCGAGCAGATTACCCTAGGTTCGAAAAACCAGTTTGCCACCGAAATGGACCACTTCTCGGAGTGCATTCTGGAAAACAAAGATCCTTACACGCCCGGCGAAGAAGGCCTGCAAGACCAGCGCATTATGGAAGCCATTTACCAATCGGCGCGCGAGGGCCGGCCAGTGAAGCTGCCCACCATCAACCAGCGCGACGCTTTCCGCGGCCCCGAACCGAAAGAAGAGAAGAAGGCCTAGGTTACATCCTGTTATTGAACAACCGACAGTCTGAAGCTCCCCCTTCACGCTGTCGGTTGTTTAGCGATGCTAGGCCAGTACAATCTTAAGTCTTCCTTAAAGCGCATCTGTTTGATTGCAGCGGCCGAACGCGAGGCCTAACTTGCCGGCTTATTCTGCAACTTGCCAGCGGCATCTTGCTGAATTTCAGCAGATACAGCGGGTACTCGGTAGGTTGCAGTCTGCCTTCTGCTTCAACTTTCGCTATGCTTTCACGAATTATTGCGGCCAGTATTCACAACAAGCTGTTTGTGGCGTTGCTGGTCGTGGCGCTGGCGGTGTGGGGGGGCTACTCGGCCTCCAACCTGCCGCTCGACGCCATTCCTGACATCACCAACAACCAAGTACAGGTCATCACGCAGTCGTCGTCGCTGGCGGCGCAGGAGGTCGAGCAGCTGCTCACAATTCCGCTAGAGCTGGAGCTGCGCACCGTGCCGGGCGTGACCGAAATTCGCTCTATTTCGCGCTTTGGCTTGTCGGTGATTACCGTGGTTTTTCAGGATGATATCGACACCTACCGCACCCGGCAACTGGTAGCCGAAAAGCTCACCTCGGCGCAAGCTAGCCTCGGCCCTGACCTAGGTCGGCCGACCATGGCGCCCATCACAACGGGCCTGGGCGAGATTTTTCAGTACAGCATCAGCATTAAGAAAGGCTACGAGAAGAAATATTCGCTGACTCAGCTGCGCGACATTCAAGACTGGGTAGTGAAGCGGCAATTGGCCGGCGTGCCGGGCGTGGTCGACGTGAGCAGCTTCGGCGGCTACGTGCGGCAATACGAGGTAAGTGTGAGCCCCGAGCGACTAGCCGCGGCGGGTGTGACGATGCCTGAGCTGTTTGCGGCCGTGCAGCAAAACAACGCCAACACTGGCGGCGCATACCTAGAGCGCGGCCACAACGCCTACTTCATTCGCGGGGAAGGCCGCGTGACGTCTTTGGCCGACATCGGTACCATCGTGGTGAAGCAGGCCAGCCAAAACGCCCCGCTATTAGTGCGCGACGTGGCCGACGTGCGCTACGGCCACGCCGTGCGCTACGGCGCCATGACCCGCAACGGCGGCGGCGAAACCGTGGGCGGCATCGTGCTCATGCTCAAAGGGGCTAGCTCCGAAGCCACCATCAAAGGGGTAAAAGAGCGGGTGAAGGAGATTGAAAAAACACTTCCGCCTGGCCTGGCCGTCACGCCGTTTCTGGATCGTACTAAGCTGATTGACAAAGCTATTCACACTGTTAGTCGCAACCTTGTGGAGGGCGGCGTGATTGTGATGGCCGTGCTGTTGCTGCTACTCGGCAACTGGCGCGCCGGGCTGGTCGTGGCCTCCATGATTCCGCTGTGCATGCTGTTTGCCCTGGGCATGATGCGTCTGTTTGATGTATCGGCCAACCTGATGAGCCTAGGTGCGCTGGATTTTGGCCTGATCGTCGACGGGGCCGTTATCATCGTAGAAGCCACCATCTTCCACCTCGTGCACACCCGCTCCCAGGCGGCGCACGAAACCATGGACGACATTACCAAAGCCGCCGCCACGCGCCTGATGCGCTCGGCGCTGTTTGGGCAGCTCATCATTCTTATCGTGTACTTCCCCATCCTAGCTCTCACTGGCATCGAAGGAAAGATGTTCCGGCCCATGGCCCTCACGGTGAGCTTTGCCATTGTTGGGGCTATGATCTTATGCCTCACCTACGTACCGGCCGTCACGGCCTGGGGCTTGCGCAAGGATATCAAGGAGGAAGGCACCATCGCCGACCGCATCATGAAGTTTCTGCACCGCGGCTACGACCCCATCATCCGCAAAGCTCTGACGGTGCGCTGGTTGGTGGTCGGCACTGCGGTGGCGCTGCTGGCCGTGGGCGGGTTGCTGTTTGCGCGCATGGGTGGCGAGTTTATTCCGCAGCTCGACGAGGGCGACTTCGCCGTGAACGTGACCCTAGCCCCCGGCAGCTCCCTCGACCAAAGCATCACCACTACCACGCAGGTGCAGAAGATTCTGCTCAAGCAGTTTCCGGAAGTGCAGCAGGTAGTGGGCAAAATCGGCACATCAGAGATTCCTACCGACCCCATGTCGTTCGAAGACAGCGACCAGATTGTGGTGCTAAAAGACCGTGCCGACTGGTCGAGCGCCAGCTCGCGCGAGGACCTAGCTAACAAAATGGACCAGGCCCTGGCGGGCGTGCCGGGCGTGACGATGGAATTTCAGCAGCCCATTCAGATGCGTTTCAACGAGCTGATTTCGGGCGTGAAGTCGGATATCAGTATCAAAATTTACGGCGACGACCTCGACGTGCTGTTTGACAAAGCCAACGAAGCCGCGGCTATGATTCGGCCGCTGGCGGGCGTGGGCGATTTGAAAGTGGAGCAGATTGCCTCGCTGCCGCAAATGCGCGTGACCTACGACCGCCAAAAGCTAGCCCAGTACGGCTTGAACGTGACCGACTTGAACACGCTCGTACGGGCTTCCTTCGCTGGCGACGTGGCCGGCGACGTGTACGAAGGCGAGCGGCGCTACGACCTCGTGGTCCGCCTCGACTCTGCCCACCGCCGCAGCCTCACCGATCTGCGCGACTTGTACGTGGATGCGCCTAACGGACAAAAAGTGCCTCTGGAAGAAGTAGCCGCCGTGGACTACCGCAACGCGCCCGTGCAAGTATCCCGCGACGACGCCCGGCGCCGCATCAACATCGGCGTAAACGTGCGTAACCGCGACGTGCAGAGTTTGGTAGAGGAAATTCAGCAGAAGCTAGACGGTCGGCTGAAGCTACCAACGGGCTACACCATGAAGTACGGCGGGGCCTTCGAAAACCTACAGAAAGCCAAGTCGCGACTAGCCATTGTGGTGCCGGTGTCGCTGCTGCTCATTTTCTTCCTGCTGTACCTGTCGTTCCAATCGGCTAAGCAGGCGCTGCTCATTTTTACGGGTATTCCGCTGGCTACCATTGGCGGCATTTTGGCCCTGTGGCTGCGCGGGATGCCATTCAGCATCTCGGCGGGCGTGGGCTTTATTGCCTTGTTTGGAGTGGCCGTGCTCAACGGTATCGTGCTGGTAGCTAGTCTCAACGAGCTAGCGGCGGAAGGCGTAGAGAAAGTAACCGAACGAGCCCTGCGTGCCACCTCCGAGCGGTTCCGGCCCGTGCTACTTACGGCGGCCGTGGCGTCGTTGGGCTTCTTGCCCATGGCCCTGTCGACTTCGGCCGGGGCGGAGGTGCAGAAGCCGCTGGCCACCGTCGTGATTGGCGGGCTGATTTCGGCCACCTTGCTCACGCTGCTTGTGCTGCCGGTGCTCTACACGCTGTTTACTAAAGACGGCGAGCCGAATCCCGTAGACGCCGCCCGGAAATCGCAGAAGGAAAAAGACGCCGCCGAAACCGGCGCCCCAAGCTCCGCGCCGGCCTTCACCATGATTGCCCTATTGCTCACGGCAGCTAGCTTATTGCAAACCGCCCAAGCGCAAAACACTCTGCCTTCCACGGCCGGACAGCCCACGAGCTCCGTCTCGTTGCAGCAGGCGCTCCAAACGGGGTTAGGGCAGAACTTGTCGTTGCAAGCCGCCGCGCTTCAAACCCAGCAGGCCCGTGCCTTAGTGCGCACCGGCACCGACCTGCCCCGCACCACCGTCGATTTTCAATACGGGCAGATTTCGGGGCCGCTGAACGACCGCAGCTTCAACGTTATCCAGCAGACGGCTTTCCCGGCGCTGTATGCGGCTCAGCGTCGTTTGCTGGAAGGTCAAACCCTCACGGCCGAGCAGCAGGCCCGCATCCGGCGCCGCGAGCTAACCCAGGCCATTCGCAGCAACTACTACCAAGTGCTAGTAAGCTACCGCCGCATTGCGCTTCTGCGCCGCCAAGATAGTTTGTACCGCCGCGCGGCACGAGCGGCCCAAGTGCGCTACCAAGTAGGCGAAACCAACCGACTAGCGCACGTGTCGGCGGAAGCTAGGTTGCGGGAGGTGGAAAACCGCCTGCTCACCTTGCGCTCCGACCTAGGAGTGCAGCGACAGCAGCTTGGTCAACTGCTCGGTACCGGCGCGGCGGTGGCCGTCGATACGGCAGCGGCGCTGGTAGCTGCTCTTGCGCCCACTGATACGGTGGCCTTATCGCCCGACAGCAACCCGACCCTCGGGCTATTGCGCCAGCAGGCCACGGTAAGTCAGCAGCAACTCCGCGTGGAACAGCTCCGGCGCCTGCCCGATCTGCGCGCGGGCTACTTTGTGCAAAGTATCAACCGGGTAGGGGGGTATCAGGTGGCGCAGCTAGGTTTGGCAGTGCCATTGGTCGGCGGCGTGCAGAAGGCGCGAGTGGCATCGGCGCGCATTGGGCAGCAAGTGGCAGAGGAGCAGCTAGCTTACGCTACCACTCAGCTCGTGACGGAGCGCCGCACGCTGTTGCAGCAGCTTCGCCGGGCGCAGGCGTCTTTGCAGTACTACGAACAAAGCGCCTTGCCTCAAGCCCGCTTGATTCTGGACACTGCCGAGAAAACATACCGGGCCGGCGACATCGAGTACGTGGAGTACGTGGTGAACACCGAGCCCGCCTGGCAAATCCAGGAGAACTACCTAGATCAGTTGCGTCAATACAACGAATTGATTATTAGTATACAAGCTCTGTTAGGAGTGACTGAGTAGCTGAGTGACTGAGTGAACCACCTTGTCATTCCGAGCAGAGACGAGGAATCTGGATAGAACCTAGGTCTAGTCTCAGATTCCTCACTTCACTCGGAATGACAGACGGGCTTTCCGAATGGGAATTAATTACTATTCCTGAATGCAGTGATTTCAATGAAAAAACAACCGACTATATCATTTCAACTCTTTACTACCTTGATGCTAGGGGCAATGCTCGTAGTAGCGGGGTGCTCATCGCCGGAAAAGAAGGCGGAGGCTGAAGAGGTTAAAGCCGAAGCACCAGCACCCGCAGCCAACCCAGAAGAAGTGCAAGTATCGGAGACGCACCAGCAGGCGGCGGGGATTGAAGTAGGTGGTTTTCAGTGGCAAAATGTGGCCACTGAAGTGCAAGCCAACGGCTCGATTGAAGTGCCGCCCCAAAATCGAATTTCCATTAGCGCCGTGATGGGCGGCTACGTGCAAAAAGTGAACGTACTGCCGGGCCAAACGATAAAAGCCGGCACCGTAGTAGCCGTGCTGCGCCACCCCGATTACCTTAAGCTCCAGCAAGATTACTTGCAAAGCCGGGCGCGCGTGCGGTTTCTGGCCGAAGAGCTAGAGCGTCAGCAGGTGCTCGACGCGGAAGACGTAGGTGCGAAGCGTAAGCTCCAGCAAGCCCGCGCCGATTATGCTAGCGAGCAAGCTGCCGAGCGCTCCTTGGCGGGGCAGGTGCGTTTGTTAGGGCTGTCGGTCGAGCGCCTGAATACAGGCCATATCACCAGCAGCGTACCGCTCATCACGCCCATCAGCGGCAACGTGAAAGCTGTCAATATCAACCCCGGCCAGTACGTCGACCCGCAGAATGTACTTGTGGAAATCGTGAACCGCGACGACCTCCACCTCGAATTGAAGGTGTTTGAGAAAGATGTGGCCAAGGTGCGAGTAGGGCAGCCCATTCTATTTTCGGTACAAAACCGCGGTACCAACGAGGAGTTTAAAGCCCGTGTATTTTTAGTAGGTACCGTCTTTGAAGACGAGGCGCGCACCGTACGCGTGCATGCCCACCTAGAGCCCGAGCGCTTCGATTTACTGCCCGGTCAGTTTGTGGCGGCCCGCATCCAAACAGCGGGTGCCCGACAGCGCACTTTGCCTGAATATGCCCTAGTGCAAGCCGGCGAGTTCAGCTATGCCTTTGTGCGTACCCAACAGGACAGCAGCGGCCGTGCCACCTTCCGCCGGGTGAAAGTGCGCACCGGGGCATCCGTTGGGGGAGATGTAGCCGTGACCCTCTTAGAGCCCACCGCCGACACAACCTACTTCGTGCGTCGCGGAGCTTACTTCCTCAACGCCGAAATCGGCAAGGGGCAGAACGACGAGGATTAGCTAACTAGCCCCCATGAGCAACTAGGCGTCGCATAAGTGATTGGCTGGCTAATAGACTTATAACCAACTTCAACGAGACGACCTACAAAATAGAAGCCCCATGGGACGATACCTAACCTAGGTATCGTCCCATGGGGCTTCTATAATTTGGTTAGCTCAAAATACCTACCGTTACTCGTCTTCATAGTGTATTTCCTTCATACCGCGCTCTTCACGACCAGTTTGCGTAAGGCGCGTAAAACCGCGGCGGACGTCGGTATAAGAGGGCTTGTTGGCCGTTTTCTTCTTCTTGCTATTCATGAGTACAGCGGCCGTCACGATGAGAGCCACTGTGGCGGCGCCTACGATGGCGGCTTGCTGCGGCAGTTTGTCTTTGGGGGCTGGTGGTACGTATTGCACGCCGTCGGCATCGATGCGGGCGGGCTCCAATACATAGCGTCCGTGCTTCGGCGTGGGGAAGTTTTGGGCCAAAGCCGTGAGACCAGCCGCGGCCTCCGGCCCTTTAATAACGGGGCCGTGCCCGCAGCCGATGGCCTGGGGCTCCAAGTTCGCTAGTTCCACCACCGAGGCGTGCACGGCTTCCCAGTCGTAGTTGAAAGGGGCACCCGCTACGCTGATTTGCGGCTTCTGAAGTAGTAGCGACGGCACCGATTCGTGGTTGGCGGTAGCAAAAGCATCGGCGCCGAGCAAGGTTTTGCTTTCCGTTTGGAAGAAAGCTACCTGACCGGGGGCATGGCCGGGTACGTGCAGCCACTGCCAGCCGGGCATGAAGGGCGGTTCCTGCTCATCGGTGGGCAGCGGTTGCACATAGTCAGTGAGTTGGAACGACTGGGGTGGAAAGAATCGGCTCACAAAAGCTAGGGTGCCGCCATTTTCCACGGTAGGATCGGCAGGTGGGTACACAGCTTTACCCGTCAGGAAAGGCAGCTCTAGCGGGTGGGCAATAACGGGCACTTTCCAATGCTCAGCTAGCTCCTGGGCCGAGCCAGCGTGGTCCATGTGGCCGTGCGTGAGCAATATAGCTTCGGGGTGACTGCCGGGGTAGAAAAGCTCGTCGGCGGCGGCAATGATGGTTTTGGCGCTACCGGGCAGGCCCGTATCGATGAGCACCCACTTGCCAGCGGCAGCAGGCTCCACAAAGTACACGTTGACGAAGCGTTGGATGGTCAGCTGAGTGACGCCATGGGCTACTTTTTCCATATAAATCGGGGCGGCGAGAGTTAAAGGTTGCTAGGGCAATACGCAAAGGCGCCAGTTGAGGTCGTGGTACGCCAGAAAATTGCCAAGTAGTTATCCACCTAGGTTTATGGAGGCTGTTAACAAAACCTTATACCGTTCATCAAGCCTTTGCTTGCAAGCATATGGCAGCAGGATAGAAGGAATCGTAAAAACGTTGAAAAAGCCGTTTAATGAATGTTTTTTGTTGAAGGATAATTAGAAAAATTATTTACTTTCGAGGAAGTTAATCACCTTAACGGGCCTAGCGCATCGAGCAAATCTATAAGACAATCTTGGTGAACCTGATGGCTAGTAGCATTTTGTCCATTTACTTATTCTTATCGTACTACCTGAACCTATGAAAAAGCTGGTACTTCTCATGGCAATGCTAGCTTCGGGTAGCTGGGCGATGGGGCAAAACAAGTGCTCCGACTACGACCTGAAGGTGTACCAGAATGGGCAGGAAGTGGACATGAAAAACAGCCCGTTGGTTTCGTCGCTCAGTTTGGTGCTGGTAAATGACCCAAACTGCACCGAGACCGTGGCATGTCAGTTTAGAAGTGCCGAGCTGACGTTGGTGCGGGAAAAAACGCCCGTGTTGCCCGCCATCAAAACCGATAAGCCTGAAGTAGACCTTACTGAGTTTCGGAAAGTATACCAGCCCGGCGACCGGCTAGTAATTGAAGTGGAAGGCAGCACCGACGAAACAGAGGTGAACACCGATGCGGAGCAGGAAGAAGCAGAAACGACGAGCTATTCTATCGTCGTGAATTGGCCTTTGCAGTAGACCGAGCACAGAAAGCTACGTAGCGAGAACCTAGCTCATAGTTTCTCCTGGCACGAGTGTGCATAAGGGGTGCCTAGGTATTGCGTAGCGGCCGAAGAGTGGACTAAAAGTCTACACGAGAAAAGAAATTTCTGGCGAGAACAGGAAAATAACCATAGAATAGTAGCGTTACACACGAGTGCGAGCTTTGCGCTTGTAAACTGTTGTGTGGTTGTTTGTTACTTATTCTGATTGCTTCCTTTATACTCAATTGACCAAATGAAAAAACTATCTTTTCTCTTCGCAATGCTGCTATCCAGCGGTTGGGCTTTAGCGCAAAAAAACTGCTCGGTACCTAGGTTGCAAGTCTTGCAGGATAAGCAGGAAGTAAACATCGAAGGCAGCGCCTTGCCTGCTAGCATTACCTTAGCACTTACCAGCAAGCCGGGTTGCGCGGCCGATGCGGCCTATCAGTTCACGGGAGCCGAGCTGACGCTGGTAAGAGATAAAAGACCATTGCTGCCAACTATGACGGCCAACAAATCGGAAGTAGACCTAACAGAATTTAGGAAGGTATATCAAACGGGTGACCGTCTTTATATCGAGGTTCCGGGGCGCAACATCGCCAGGATTTTGGCAAAAGATACGCAGAATAAATTGCCAGACTCAGAAAACCAAGGTGTTGCGGTTGTCTGGTTGTTGGAAAAGTAAATGGTAGTGAGCTAGAGCTTCTCTCCGCACCGCCAGCAATATTCTGCTTCGGGGTGATGGTCACCGGCTTGGCACACGTGACACACTACTTGCTTGTAAGTTGGGGCTTGGGCGGTTGTTCGCGGCGTGGCCATTTGGGCCGATACGATGCCGGTGGGTACGGCAATGATGGCGTAGCCCAGAATCATGAGCACCGATGCTAGGGCTTGTCCGGGTACTGTGACGGGCGAAATATCGCCATAACCCACCGTCGTGACCGTCACGATGGCCCAGTAGATACTTTTGGGAATGCTGGTGAAGCCGTTATTGCCGCCTTCTACCACGTACATGAGCGTGCCCACTATAATAATCAGGGTCGTGACGGCCGTCAGGAATACCAAAATCTTGAAGCGGCTGGCTTTCAGGGCCGTCACGATAAATTCGCCTTCGCCTACAAACTGCCCTAGCTTGAAAATGCGAAATACCCGCAACAGCCGTAGCGTGCGGATAACGAGCAGATAACGGCTGCCGCCCAACACCAACGTGGCCAGCGTGGGCACAATGGCTAGGAAATCAATAATGCCAAGCAGGCTCAAGGCGTACGTCAGCGGGCGGCGCACCACCACGAGCCGGGCAATGTACTCTAGGGCGAATAAGCCTGTGAAAATCCACTCCACCACGCGCAAGTAGTGGCCGTACTCGGCGTTGATCGAGTGCACACTCTCTAGCATTACCGCCAATACACTCAGCATAATAGCCAAGAGCAAAGCAATATCGAAGGCCCGCCCCGCCGGAGTATCTGACTCAAAAATGACGCTGTAAGCGGTACGTTTCCAGTCGGGAGCAGAGTCTTGCGGTGCGGGTTTCATAGCGTCGTATCACGAAATAGGGGAGGGCGGAACGTGTTTACGCCATACGAGGCGGGTCCGCGAAAAGGTAGCGGCACGCACAGAAGCGAACTAAAAGCACAAGTCATAAAGTATTTGGCAGCGTACGGCGTCAGCCAGGGCATTACCTTCGTATGCTGTTCACTATGACTGACCTGCAAAACCAAATTGCCCTTGTTACGGGCGCCACTTCCGGCATCGGCGAAGTAACTGCCCGTACCCTTGCCCAGCGCGGTGCCCACGTGATACTGCTAGCACGCAACGCTGCCAAGGCCGAGACCACCCGCGCCGCCATTCAAGCCGCTGCTGGGCACACCCAAGTAGACGTGCTGCTAGCCGACCTCGCCGACCTCGACCAAGTACGCCGCGTCGCCGCGGAGTTCAACGCCCGTTATCCGCGCCTCGATATCTTGGTGAATAACGCGGGTTTGTTGCCGAGCAAGGAGCGTAAAGTCACGCCGCAAGGCAACGAAACTGGCCTGGCTACGAACTACCTAGGTCCTTTCCTGCTGACGGCGCTGCTGTTTGATAAGCTGCGGGAGAGTTCGGCGGCGCGTATCGTCAACGTATCATCGGCGGGGTACCGTTTGGCCAACCCCGACCTCAACGACTTGCAACAGGAGCGCGACTACAGCCAGATGTTTATGTACAGCAATACCAAGCTTTACAACATCATGTTCACCCAAGAGCTAGCTCGCCGACTGCGCGCCCACGGCATTCAGAACGTGACTACCAACGCCCTGCACCCTGGCGCAGTGGCTTCTAGTTTCGCGGGCGATAGTGGCAGCTTGCTCGGTGTGGCCATGCGCCTTGCCCGGCCATTCATGATTAGCTCCGAAGAAGGAGCGGCCACCTCCATTTTCTTGGCCGCTGACCCGAGTGTGGCGCAAATTAGCGGGGGCTACTATGTGAAGCAGAAGCCCCAAGCCGTCAAACATTCCTTCAACACCTTGGAAAATGCCCGTAAGCTCTGGCAACGCACTGAGCAGCTTACAGGCACATCGTTCCTAGGCTAGATGATATGATAGTTGAGAAGAGAAACGTCCTGCGGAATTGACCGCTCAGTGTAGAGACGCATACTTGCGTCTCCTCGCGTTGCTGATGTTGTTTACTGAGGTCGTTCGTGGCTGGGCAGTTCTATCATCGTTCAACGGGGAGACGCAAGTATGCGTCTCTACACCGTTCTAACGCTGCGGTCAATTCCGCATGGCATTTCTCTTTAGCTATTTGTCAGTTGCACACAGCTAGCTTAAACCCACCGACCTAGGTTGGGCTATAGACCCTTATTGGCCAAGGACGTATAGTCCAACTCCTGTCTTTACCTAGTCGCTGATGAGTTCTGAACCCACGCCCTCCTTTCCCCCAAACGCATTTCGCCGCCAAGATGAGTCGCCAGATGCGCTTTTCTACCAAGCCCCGCGCTTCGTAACCCACATCGACGACGGGGCCATTGCGGCTGTTACGCAGCTTTACCGCGAATATTTTCCAGCCAACAGTACTTTGCTGGACTTGATGAGTAGTTGGGTGAGCCATTTGCCCGAGGAGGTAGCATATCAGCGCGTAGTGGGCCTAGGTATGAACGAGGCTGAGCTGCGCGCTAATCCGCGCCTGAGTGCCTACGTGGTGCAGGATCTGAACCGCCAGCCCACGCTGCCCTTCGAAACAGCGAGCTTCGATGGCGCCGCCATCTGCGTATCCATCGACTACCTGACTCAGCCCGTAGAGGTGCTGCGCGAGCTAGGTCGGGTGCTGCGGCCGGAGGCGCCGTTGGTCATTACCTTTTCCAACCGCTGCTTCCCGTCGAAAGCCATTGCCGCTTGGCACGCCCTCGACGACCACGGCCACCTACAGCTCGTGGCTCAGTTTCTGCGCGCCGCCGGCAACTGGCACGCCATCGAACTGCTCGACCGCAGCCCCCGGCCCCGCCGCTCCGATCCGCTGTTTGCCGTTGTAGCCCGGGCCGGCGCTGGGCCCGCTGGCCAAACAGAAGCGGAAAGCTAGGTTGTAGATTGATGCTGTTTGCGAAGCCTAGGTTTTACTCTTAGGTTTTAAGCTGAACGACGGCGCAATGTTACCGGACAGTCCTTACTTGCTGTAGCCAATGGCGCGGGTCGAGGTGAAGGGTTTGATGCCGGCTTGGCGCACGCGTGCCACGATGTATGTGCCAATGCGCTTACCTTGCTCATTGCCGTCCTCCACGCTGTCCATGTAGTGAATGCCACCGTAGAAGCGAGAAACGGAGGCTTCGGTGGCTGCTTGGCGAAACGAGGTAAACGACCGTTCGCCGCTGCCAAACGGAATTTCGGTGTTGTCGACGTAGGCAATTTTGTCGCCCAGCAGGTAGGTCAGCAATTCGGCTGAGGCGTTCGAAACAACCGCGTGTCCACTGGTATGCTCGGGGAAGGGCGGCGTTTGCAAAAACGGCTGCCACTTCACGTCCATATACCGGTTAATATAGGTTTCGGGGCGGATGCGGTTGGAATCGTATTTGGCTTCCCAGCAGCTGATAAACGCGTCCATCAGGGTAATGCCCTCCAGGCAAAGCACGGTCACAGTTTTGTCGAAGCCTACCTTTTCCTGCTTCGCCACCAGCGCCGCAATGTTCATCCAGTGTCCGCCCGGACTGATCTTCTTGAACCCAATAGCCATATGGCCGGAGGTGTTGATGGCAAACGGGTTACAATCCCAGAACTGCGCAATTTGTATCTGTTCGGGTGTGAGGCGCTTCCCAATGTCGTACACGGCTTTCACCTGCTTGTAAAAGGCCGAGGTAGTGTCTTTGCTGAAGGGGACAGGGGGCGTCGGCCGAAATTGCTTGGCCGAATCAATCATCATGGGACGGATGGTCTTCCAATTAGGCTCTACCGGCTCCATGTAAGCTGGTGGCGTGGGGTACCACTTGCCTTCTTCCTTCAGCGGGGTGTAGCGCTTCAAAGCACTTAGCTTGCCGTAGTGGTCGGCTTTGGAGAAGCTCACCGCCGCGGCCGAAGCTAGCTTACCCACCCGCACCGACTGCGCCAACACGCCCGGTTTCACGCCTTTCTTCTCCAACGTTTGCAAAAAGCTAGCTTGTTCTTCGGTCAAGTTTTCGCCGGAAGGCAACAAGAGGCGGGCCGTTTCGAGGACACTGTAGTACGCGGCTATCCGGTAGTCGTATTTCGTCTTGATGGTGTCGAGGCGCAGGGTGGCCGCGAAGTTCTTGACGAAGCTTTGCGGAACCGGCAGATTCTTGTTGTGAGCCGTCACGATGCTGTACGCCCCGAGCATGCTGTATGCGTAGTAGCGCGCCGCCACGGGCGGGCTTACCACATCGTGTACCATCACCATATTGATGGCGTTCAGCGCTTTGCCGGGGTCGAGCAGCTCGTCAAGTGGCGAGCTACGCCCTTGGAAGCCGTAGCTAAAAAGCAAGAAAAAGAGGAGTAGCTGTTTGTGCCGCATCGTTACTTCTTATAAAACTGAACGGGACCATTGCTCACGCCCACCACTAAGTAAGGCTGCTTGTTCACCGTGATTTCGCTCACCGATTTCACGTCGCCCATCACGCAAATGCCGGCCGCTGCCTGCTTCACGTAGCTGAAATGGCCTTTGCCATCGCCCTGTAGCAGGCAACCGTAATTGGCATCCATGCTACCTAGCTTCAAGCGGTTGTCGGCGTGGTTGCCGAGCAGGAGCAAGTCAGGGTGGCCGTCGTGGTTGTAGTCGCCGCTGGTAATCTGGCTAACCACCGAGAACTGCGCTTCAACGGGTAACTCCACTGGGGCAAACTTGCCTTTGTTGTTGAGGTACACCATGGTGCGCAACTCGTTAGCTTCCAGTTTGCTCGCTTTACCTAGCTCCTCGGCGGTGAAAATGTCGTTGATGCCCGCGTCGGCGTACGCCTTATAGGAAGTGAAGCGCCGCCGCATCGGATAGATGACCTCATTCAGCTCGTCGCGGCTGACGAAGGGGTAGCTTTTACCTTGCAGGTAAAAACTCAGAAAAGGGTCAATGGAGCCATTGTTGTCGAAATCAGCGAAGTACAGCTCGGCTGGCTCCTGGGCAGTGGCCCGAATTTGGGTGTTCAAACCTAGGTTGCCGGCCACCAAGTCAGGCTGCCCGTCGGCATTTACATCGGCTACGTGCAAGCTAAACCAGAAGCCCTTCTGAGGCGTGGCGAAGTAGTCAGTGGTCTGGTCTTTGAAGCCTTGCGGGGTGTTGATCCAAACAGTGAGTGGCATCATCTCCCCGCACAACACCAGGTCTTTGCGACCATCTTTATTCAGGTCAACCCACTGGGCATCAGTCACCATACCGGCCTGGGCAAAGGGTGCCTCGGCAGCCTTGAACTTGCCTTTGCCATCGTTCAGCAGCAGATAGCTAGGGGGCGCCAGCGGGTATTTGCCGGGTATCACGCGGCCCCCCACGAACACATCTAAGTCGCCGTCGTTGTCGGCATCGGCTGTGCGGACGCAGCTTTTGCTCGCGGCATTCAGCGTCGGCAAGTTATTGGTAGACAGAGCTAGGTGGCCTTTGCCATCGTTGAGGTACAATTCATCTTGTAGTTCGTCATTGCCGGCCTCGTATAGCGAATAGCCGCCCTTGGCTAGGTACAAGTCGGGGGCGCCGTCGCCGTTGGCGTCAAAGAACGTAGCTGCCGCTACGGTGCCAACACTGGTGCCACCGGGGCGCGCCAAGGTGGTTCCCGCAAACTTGCCGCCGGACTGTTGCAGGTAGAGCTTGCCCACCTCGTCTTTGGCGCCACTCACGAAAAGGTCTTCTAAACCATCCTTGTTCACGTCGGCTTTCACTATCACCGGAGCCGTTTTGGAGTACATGAACAGCATGAGCAGCTGACGCTTAAAGTCGTTCAGCGCCACTTCTTCGGGCTTAAAATCGAACAACGGCGCGGCCGGCTTGAACACCGTTTTCGCGGCCGGTGATTTGTGGGCGTACTGTTTTTCGCTAGGCTTACCGGTGAGTTGGAGCAACTGATTGGCCTGCACCTTGGTCAGCAACTGCGAGGTTTGGTTGGGCCAAATGATCCGTACCGAATCAACCAACTGACTGGTGCCTAGCCCAAAGTTCAGGGTAATCGACACGCACGACAAATAACCACGGTTGGGGTTTAGCTCCTGGTACTGCACGTTGCCGGGCGTGTACACGTACACCTTAGTGCCCACGGCGTTGGTGTTCTTGTCGGCGCCTTTGAGCTTGAAAGCTAGGTAGTTGGCGTGATGATCTTCGGTGCTGCGGTTGCGGTAGATACCAGCCGGCTGGTTGATGGTGTTCACCAACAGGTCTAGGTCGCCGTCGTTGTCGAGGTCGGCGTACACGGCGCCGTTCGACATATTGGGCTGGTTTAGGCCCCATTCCACCTGCTTGTTGGAGAAGGTGAGGTTGTGCTCGTTGCGGAAGATGTAATCGGGCACGGAGGTAGAGGGCATGGCCGTTACCAAGTCCATGAGCAAGAACGGCTCCCGCGCCATGGCCTTCTTGATTTTGTAGTCGCCCCAGTAGCGCAGAAAATCTTTATTAGTGTAGTCGCGCAGGTAGCCGTTGCTGATGAAAATGTCCTTGAAGCCGTCGTTGTCGAAATCGGCAATCAGCGGGCACCAACTCCAATCGGTATTCGATACGCCAGCTAGCTGCCCAATTTCGCTAAAAGTGCCGTCGCCGTTGTTCAGGTGCAGCATGTTGCGCATATACTGCTGGTACAAATCCTGATTGAGCATGAGCCCAAACGTTTCGTAGTTTTCCTGCAATTGCAAGGACTTTTGGCGGTGATTGTCTGCCGGCAGCATGTCTAGCGTGAAAATATCGGGCTGCGCGTCATTATTAAAATCGGCAATATCCACGCCCATCGAAAAATGCGAATGGTGCCGCAGCATTTGCTTCGACTGGTCGGTGAACGTGCCATTATGATTATTGATATATAAATAATCGGGCTCGTTGTAATCGTTGGTCACGTAAATATCTGCCCACCCATCTTTGTTGATAT